>Ga0194121_10008861_pt1 | contig 12609 bp, 11 predicted proteins | sample TA2MahCa50mmetaG_FD_148609 | JGI IMG/M metagenome (GOLD analysis project Ga0194121, IMG submission 148609) | Freshwater microbial communities from Lake Tanganyika, Tanzania - TA2015020 Mahale Deep Cast 50m | ecosystem: Environmental > Aquatic > Freshwater > Lake | place: Tanzania: Lake... | reverse complement strand
AAAAGACTGCCTTGTATTACTGGCATCGGGAAGCCAAAAACAGCAAAGCCGAAGTAGACTACGTCGTTCAAAGGCAAGATCGTATTGTTCCTGTAGAGGTTAAAGCGGGCACCAAAGGAGCGATGCTGCATCCAATATTTAATGAATGGCGCTATGTAGTACCCCCCAATTTTCGGACCACTGGCTAAGTTTATTTCCACTAACTTTATCAGTACCCTATGAAAACAGAAAGGACGAGCGCGAGCGATTGTTTGCTGGGCGGAGCGTGGTTGGGTTCATCTGCCTAAAAATAGGTATTGACGGCAAATTCAAACTGACCTATGAAAAGGTTTTTAAATGCTGAAATATTGTTCTGTTCATAAAATAGCAACATCGCTTTTTTATACTCAATTGGGTCAACAGTACGAAATGAAAGGGGGCAGTGTTGGTAATGAATTAAGCAGGCATTACTTACAATTCTTGCCGTTCTTTTATTGCCGTCATCAAATGCTTGAATGTAGGATAATAGCACCAGCAAGAGCAGTGCTTTTTCAAAAACACTTTGTTTCGAATTCACCAAGTTACACATTTGTAACATTGCGCCTTTAATTTGATGGTCATTGTCTAATGGAACATAATTGGTTCCAGTAACACCCACTCTGTGATTTCGTATATTTCTATTAATCCCAAGGTCTTTAACAAGAATGCCGTGTTTGCGAAGATTTCCAGCTTAAATCAATCGCAAGTCGTTCTAATTCTTTTGCATATTGATGGGTGCTCAGAACATTGGTTTTCGCTTCAAATTGTTTTTGGAGCAATTGAAGTTTGTTCATTTCGTCCTGACTGAACAATTCTACTGAGGGTAAAATGTCATGGATTAGATTGAAGTTGTTTTACGGTTGCATAGCCTTTAGTGGCGTTTAATCCATCGAAAACATCTTTCGATGAACGTGCAGGATTATTTTCTAAATAAGCCAGGATTAAATTTTCTAGTGAGTTCATTTGTAGCTCAAATTAAGTGTATATAGAGATCATTACGTCCTGGGCATGAGCTCAAAGGCAACATAAAATGAGCTGAAATTCTACTTTGGGGTCAAAAAACTTTCATTTATGGCTCAAAAATCATTGGGAATGAACTTGAAATACCTTAAAAGTGCACAATGAAAAACCTTAAAAGTGCACAATGAAAAACCTTATATTTGCACAATGGCTTGAAAAGTGATACCTTTGGGTTAAATAACAGAGAGATTTATGAGTTATATAAAGAGATTGGTGGAAGATGAGTTATTGGCAAAAATGGCGGCTTCGGGCGCCGTGTTAATAAAGGGCCCCAAATCATGTGGGAAAACAGAAACTGCTACACAATATGCAAAAAGTGTGTTGAGAATGGATCGAGACCCACAAGTTCCCGTTATTATGGCAACCAATCCGCAATTATTATTAGAGGGAGAAACACCAAGATTGATTGATGAATGGCAAGAACAACCGGAAATATGGAATTACGTGAGGCATGAAGTTGATAAGCGTAAATCAAAAGGGGTGTTCATACTGACAGGTTCCGCCAACCCGCCTGAGCAGGTGAGGCTCCATAGTGGGGCTGGCCGATTTACGGTCTTGCAAATGAATACCATGACCTGGCAAGAATTAGGGTATTCCAGTGGTACTGTAAAAATGTCTGATTTGCTTCTAGGAGCAGACATTGATTTTTACGAACCCGCGATATCGTTGGAGTGGATCATTGAAAGAATTTGTGTGGGGGGGTGGCCTACGTTGATCAATGAAAACTATAAAAATGCCTCGAACATGAATCGAGGATATATTGATTTGCTTTGTGAGGTAGATATGAGTCAAGTGTCTGGAGTAAAGCGAAATCCCGATAAAGTTCGAAGTTTATTGCGTTCCCTTGCCAGAAATGTTGCGACTTTAGTGGATAACAAGACTTTAGAAAAAGATGTGAAAATCAACGAAAAAAGTGAACTTTCTAGAAATACACTTTCTGATCATTTAGATGCATTATCCAAATTAATGATTCTGTATGAGCAACCAGCTTTTAGTCCGCATATTCGCTCTTCTGCATCGCTGCGTAAATCTCCCAAAAGGCATTTATGTGACCCTTCATTAGCAGTTGCCGTTTTGGGTTTGGATAAGGAAGCCCTATTAAAGGACATTAAATACACAGGTTTTCTTTTTGAATCATTGGCAACGCACGAATTGAATGTATATGCTAAAACCAATGATGCGACGGTATTCCATTACAACGATTCTTATGGTTTTGAGGTAGATGCCATAGTTCAGAAACGCAACGGAGAATATGCTGCATTTGAAATAAAACTTGGGGTTGGTTATATAGAAGAAGCTGCAAAGAATCTTAAAAAGTTTGTGGCCAACATCGACTCAGAAAAAATGGAAACTCCAAAATCACTGAATATTATTACGGGAACAGGTATGAGTTACAGGCGCCCCGATGGAATAAACGTAATTTCATTGGCTTCTTTGGGTTACTAGTATGCCCAAAGAGGAAGAGTATTCAACTATTAATTGAGACAATATCAACACTATGATTAAGCAATGGAATGAATCGTATGGGCCAAAGAATATTCAGGAGGCAGAACAAGCTTTAAGAGAAATAATGCAGGAAATCACGCTTGCGGGGTTATACAGGGCAAATTTTTTTAAGCATGCGGCATTCTATGGGGGCACTGCTCTTAGAATTTTTCACGGGTTGAATCGGTTTTCTGAAGATTTGGATTTTTCTCTAATAGAAAAAAATCAAGAATTTAAGTTAGCTCCCAATTTTCGCTGTATGGGAGTCGCGGTGATTTCATATCCGTAATCTTCCGTTTATATACGTCTGCATTCCGACTAATTCTTTAGGCCCATGCGATCTTTCCTGCATGGAACGTAAAAGCACCAAAGACCGCACCTTCATTAGTTTTGATTGGGCGATGAAGCGCTTGTTGAAGCGCAAGGATAGCCATGTGATTTTGGAGGGTTTTTTAAGCGAGTTGTTCCGGCAGGAGGTCAAGATAACGGAGATCTTGGATCCCGAGTCGTTGGCCGAACACGCAAACTAGTTTTTCCGTTCACATTCTCTATTTCAATTTGGGCGATGGCCATGATTATGTGTATTACGGCCAAACGCAATTCACCGGCATGCATTTACATGATCAGCTGAAGCTGAGCTTGATTCAGCAAATGGAATTCAACAGGGTCTTCACGGGGGAAATATTCCCCGAATATTATCTGATAAAAATTCCTAACTTTGATAAATCATTGCGCGACACGCTGGATGAGTGGATTTACTACCTGAAAACCAGTGAACTTCCGGAGGTATACCATGCTCAGGGGCTCGATGAAGTTGAAAAGCAACTAAATATCGATCAAATGGATCCAGTCAAAATTTTGATCCGGCTTTGATTTCGACGGGGATGCGCTGGTTATATTTTTCGATCAAGAGGTCGATTTCCTGCCCGTTGCTGGCGCGCCAAAAGTACAAAGGGTTGAGGTTGGCTTGGTTGTAGCGGGATTTGATGACTTCCAGGACAACCAAATTTTCAAACAGGGCGGCTCGGGGTATCATATGAAAACCGAGCAATTTAGGAATCAGATTCCATAATTGCATGATTCGGGCGTTCAACTTTGGCTCTACACAGGTGATTGGCCTGTCAGCATCTGCCCAAGCGAGAGGCGGGTGTCGCGTTGAAATCTTCGGGTGATGAAGGCTGCGCTGAGTATCAGGGATAAGGATTGCGCCAGTGCTACGCCCGTGTCGCCCATGAAATACAGGAGCAGGGGTGCCGACAGGGCTACCGAAAGCAGGGCCATGCCCGCGCTGGTGGCATTGCGCCGGAATTGTCCGGTGCCGGCATAGTATTGCATGAGGGTGCCTTGGTAGGCTAAGGCAATCATGCCAGGAGCCAACCAGGGTAGGAGACCCGACAAACCGCGAAAGCCATCACCCAATAGGCGAACCCACAGTTCATCGGGTACGGCGATCAGGAGTGCGCAGCCGATGCCGCTGTTCCAAACTGCATAACGACACCAACGCATGGTGGATGTGGCGGGGTCTTGCTCTGTGGATCTACTGATGCGGCCGGCCAGCCATACATTGATCGATCGACTCATGCTCCAGAAGGCTTCGGCCAGGGCTTGGGCGAGGGCGTAGCGGCCAAGGACACTGCTGCCGAGGGTGGCGGCCAGCAGGTAATAGGCTAAGCGATTGCCGAGCAGGAGAATGAGGTCGGTCCCTTGGGCGTAGAATCCCAGCCGCAATTGCTGACCCCAGCCCAGCGGTACAACGTCACTCGTTTGGTTCGGCTGATCACCGCGGTTTGCAGCGTCACTCGTTTGGTTCGGCTGATTACCGCGGTTTTCAACGACGCTTGTTTGACACAGCCGTTCACCGAGGCTTGCAGCGTCGCACGTCGGGTTCGATTGTTCACCGCGGCTTGCAGCGTCACTCGCTTGGTTCGGCCGTTCACCGGGGCTTGCAGCATCGCTCGTTTGGCTTGGCCGTTCACCGCGGTTTGTACCGCCCATTTCGGTAGAACAAGTTGGACCACTCCGCCGAGTAGGCAACAAAAGTAGGCCGCTCCATAGGGCAATGAGGGCCCACGACACCAGCAATACCCATCCGAAGGTCATGAGGTTGGTTGGGGCACCGCCATAGAGCAGGCCAGCGAGCAGCACGAGTTGCAGAAGACTGTTGCCGACGTTGAGGCGGTGGTCGACCAAAATCGCTCCTCGGGCCACCAGCATCCAGCGGTTGAGGTTGCCCCATAGGAAGGCAAAAAGTAGGGCGGGCCACAGGGCCGGATGCAGGGGCAGATTTGCCTGAACCAGCAGCGCAACGAGCGCCACCCCGACGGCGGTGGCGGTTGTCCACAGCAGCGCCCGGCGGTAGATGCCCCCATGGGGGTGACGGGGCAATAAATAGACGAGTAGACTTCCACCACCCATTCCGGCGATGTGTAGGGCAATGCCCAAGGTGGCAATGAGCAGGCTGATTTCGCCCCGTACGCCGGGGCCGAGCATGCGGGCGGTATAGCCCAGCAACACCAGGTTCAGCAGGGCGGTCAACAGCCGCAGCAGCACACTTTGGGCAACGGGAGATGCAAAGGCCATCGCAACCAACAAAGGAATGCAATATTTTTGACCGCTGTATCTACGGCTTCTACATGTTTATTCGCCTTTTGGCTTTGATGTTGTTGGTTCTGCTGGCTCCCCTATACCTGATCATTGGGATCACGGTGTGGTGGCATTTGGGTTGGCCCGTTTTGTTTGTGCAAGGGCGCAGTGGCGCCGCCGGCGTTCGTTTTCGGTTGTGGAAATTTAGGAGTATGCATGCGCGGGTTTCGCCGAAGGCCCAGAGCGACGATACGTCAGATGATCGGGAACGTACCCCCCCGTTCGGACATTGGCTGCGGCGCACGGGCCTTGATGAACTGCCTCAATTGTGGAACGTGGCCGTGGGGGATATGGCGTTTGTAGGTCCCCGGCCCCTGTTGCCGCGCTACGATCCCTATTATTCGGTGCGCGAACGCATGCGATTTCGGGTGCGGCCGGGCCTAACGGGGCTCGTGCAGGTGTCGGGCCGCCGTTCATTGGGGTGGAACGACCGCTTGGAACTCGACGCCCTATATGTGGAAAGGAAAAGTGTTATGCTCGACTTGTGGGTGCTGTGGCGCACCTGTCTTTGGGCCATTCAAACCCATCCACCCGCGCCCCCGCTGCCCGATCTCGATCAGGAAAGAAGTAGTTTGGCCTAATATATGATTGCATTGATACAATCCATCTACAATCACTCATTAGGGCATCGATCGATTGATGAACATCACCCTATGTGCCCAAAAGAGGAGAAACCGATATAACCAGTTTAGAAGAGGAGAAACCGATATAACCAGTTTAGAAGAGGAGAAACCGATATAACCAGTTTAGAAGAGAAGTAACCCGAAAGCAATAAGCTAAGAAACAGTAACCCGATAGCAATAAGCTAAGAAACAGTAACCGATAACAATAATGAGCAACCAAATTTCATGCGCATGAGGATCTGGCTGTCGCCCCCGCATTTGAGTGGTCGAGAAGGAGCCCTGGTTCAGGAAGCCCTCGACAGTGGATGGGTGGCCCCGTTGGGCCCGATGGTGGATGCATTTGAAGCGGATTTATCGGCCGCAATCGGTGCCGAGCATGTGCTGGCTTGCAGTTCGGCGACAGCAGCACTACACCTGGCCCTATTGGCCATCGGAATAGGCGCCGGCGACCGTGTGGCTTGTCCGACCTTCAGCTTTGTGGCCGTGGCCAATGCCATCCGCTACACGGGTGCCGAACCCCTCCTGATTGGGGCGGAAGCCTACAGTTGGAATATGTGTCCAAACGCATTGGAGGATGCCATCACCCGCAGCGAGCGAGCCGGAAAGCCCGTTCGCGCCATCATGATGGTTCACCTCTATGGGATGCCTGCCGATTTCGACGCCATCCGCCGGGTGGCCGATGCGCACGGTCTCCTCGTGATCGAAGATGCGGCGAATGCGCTGGGCAGCACCTACCACCAACGCGCATGCGGCCGTTTGGGCGATCTATCGGTGTTGAGTTTCAACGGCAACAAGATCATCACCACCTCAGGCGGCGGTGCGCTCCTGTCGGATCATCCTGAATGGGTGGCACGCGCCCGGTATTTGTCGATGCAAGCCCGCGACCCTGCGCCGCATTATGAACACAGCCAGGTGGGCTACAACTACCGAATGAGTAATTTGCTCGCGGCCGTGGGTCGTGCGCAATTACCCGATTTGCCCGATCGTGTGGCCCGCAGGAGGGCGCATTTTGAGGCCTACCGTGCGGCCCTGTCGGATGTGCCGGGTGTCGTTTTCACCGAAGAGCCCGCGGCCTGCTTCAGCAACCGTTGGCTGTCGTGTTTGCGCCTCGACGGGCCAAATAACGCCGATAGGCCGCCTCTTCCACCGCCCGCGGTCTTGTGCAGTGCTATGGCCAAGCAAGGTATTGAAGTGCGCCCCCTGTGGAAGCCCATGCATCAGCAAGCCGCCTATGCATGGTGCGATTATGTAGGCGATGACCTGGCCGACCAGTTATTTGCGGGTGGGCTCTGTTTGCCCAGTGGTTCGTCGCTCACCGATGCGGAACGCACGGAAGTCATCGATCAGCTGCGCCGTTTTTTGGTGGATGGATGTCCTTAAGTTGGGGCGACCGATCTCGATCAGGATAGGATTTCGTTTGTGGGTGAGAAAATTACTTTTGCTGTGCATCACCGGTTAATCATAAAGTGCTATATTCTCGCCGATTTTGGCCGAAAACATATAATTTTTGACTGAAAATTGTTAAAAAAAGAACCAAATTATTGTATTTATATGTCAAAATTACCGGGATAAAATTCATAAATATACACAAAATGCATAAGATTTTATTGTTATTATCAGGAACACTATTGATGAGCTTTTGGTCTCATGCGCAGGAGGGCTATTCTCAGTACACAGGCAATGGAACACTCACAGGATCGGGAAGCATCACGCAGGAGCGGGTGGTGACGGGCACCACGGCGGGCTGGCGCCTTTTTTCGACGCCATTTTCGAGCACACCCTTTAGTGCATTGGGCACGGTGAATATAGGGGCGGGCAACAACAACGTCATCACGCTCAATACGGCCACGACCAACGCTTGGGTGGGGCTGCATACGATGGGCATGACCTCTGCCAGCACTTTTGGCGCAGGGAAGGGTTATATGGTTTATTTTGGTGGAACAGCACCTTATACGGGGGTAAACGGCACCACCGTTGCGACCAATGTGGCCTTTTCGGGCACACCAAACAACAGCAATGTGACTGTTTCTGGGTTATCCAATGGTTCCAATTCGGCAGCAGCTGGATGGAGTGTGGTGGGCAACCCCTTCAACAGCGGCATCACCTTTGACAGCCTCACCCGCACCAACATCGACAATGCCTATTACATTTGGGATGCAAGCGCGGGTACATGGGCGAGCTATGTGAACGGTGTGTCGAGCCCATCGGGCAAGCTCACGGGCATCATTCCACCGATGCAGGGGTTTTTGGTGAAGGCAAACGCCTCATCACCGACCCTCACCTTCCCCACTTCGGCGCGCACCACGTCCAGTGCCGACACCCAGATGCGACACGCCTCTAATTTCAGTCAGCTGCTCTATTTGCGGATTTCGGATGCGGCAACCGGGCGTGGCGATGAGACGGCGCTTTTGGCGCATCCAATGGCCACCACGGCATTTGAGGGGTCTTATGATGCCTACAAGCTGAACAGTTGGACCACTGGGGCCCTCAATTTGGCAACCCGTTCATCGGATGGTCATTTGCTGAGCATACAGGCCACGGGTGAATGGGACACCACACTTTGGGTGCCCATGCAGGTCAGTACCACGCAGAACGGAAGCTTTTCGATTGAGGCCGACTTCAGCGCGGTCGATCCCGGTCAGCCGATATGGTTGGAGGATGTGCACCTGAATGTGCATCATGATTTACGGTCGGGGGCCTACACCTACACGCATGCATCGAACCTTACCGATCGCTTTCGCATTCATTTTAGGGCATTATCGGCGGTGAATGTGCAACTTTCGGGCACGGTGCGCTACGCCCACGCCGCGGGGGTGCTGATGTCCCAGGCTGAGGTGCGGCTCAACAACGGTTCCGGTACGGGCTCATCGGCTACAGTAGCGGCTGCGGCCAACGCCCAGGGTGCCTTCAATTTCCCGGTGGTTGCGGCCGGACAGTATGCCCTGTCGGTGGTTCCGGTTCATGCTTGGGGGGGTGTTAATGCCACGGACGCGATGTTGGTGGCCCGGCATTTTGGCGGTCAACACAGCCTAACGGGCATTGCCCTATCGGCGGCGGATGTGACGGGAGGGGGTGTGGTGAATGCCACCGATGCACTTTCGGTGTTGCAGCGCTATACTGGACAAAGTACGGTGTTTGGTCGCGGCGATTTTGTATCGGCGCCGGGATCGTTGGTGCTGGGTGGTCAGCCTACCCAATCGCTGGAGGTGTTGGTGTTGGCCACGGGCGATGTGAACATGAGCTATGTTCCTGGCATGGCGCTGCGCGAGGATGCGCGGCAACTCAGTGAACAGGGTACGCTTTGGTTGGGTGATGCGGGGGTGGTTGAGGTTCCGGTGTATGTGGCATCGGATCAATCGCCTGCAGCGGTGAGCCTGGAGTGGATGCTGCCCAAGGGCACGAAGGTGTTGGAGGTGCTGCCATCGATGCAGGCGGTTTCGGGCTTTTCGATGCAACAGCGCGATCAGGTATGCCGTGTAGCGTGGTATGGCCCGCAGGCGCCCGAATTAAAAGCGGGTGATGAATTATGCAGACTGCGCGTAACTGGTGCCGTTGAGGGGTTGTGGTCGCTGGGCGCTGCCACCGAAATGGCCGATGAACGTGGTCAAGTGATGGCCGATGCAGCCTTGCGCATGCCCCGCCTGATTCGTTCGGGCGGGCAAACGGGCTTGGGATCGACGCAGATATGGATGCACGACAGGCAGTTGTATGTGCGGGGTATTTCGGGGGCCTATTCCTTGGAGCTGCTGGATGTTCGTGGCCGCATTGTGTGGTCGATCCGTGAATCGACGGCCGACCTACACCGCCCCGAAACGTTGCTGCCAGCGGGGGTGTACACGGCCCGTATGGTGTCGACCCGAGGCACAGAGGTGTTGAAGATTCGGGTGTATTGATGAATGTTAAACGCAAATTGTTATGAATGTGTTATTGAATGATATTTTATTAAAAAATAGACTTGCCTTTTTTCTAATTAGTGGGATATTGACTATTGGTTTGTCGCCAGCCTGGGGTCAAACTACCACAACTTGGAGCGGATCGTCCTGGAACAATGGTGAGCCCAATGCCAATAACCATGTGGTCATTGGATCGGGTACGTTCACCACATCCACGAACAGCAATTTTCATTGCAAGAACCTTACGATCGAGTCGGGGGCAACGTTGGTCATTGTTGCTGGTGATACATTTTCCGTGTCGGGGGTGGTCACCAACAACGGAACGATCACCAATAATGGCCAACTGATGCTGCGCAGTTGCGGCACTTATTCGGAGCAGGACATAGATGGCAACCGCTACACCTCGGTGCAGATTGGGAACCAATGCTGGATGCAAAGCAACTTGAAGGTGACCAAGTATCGAAATGGCGATAATATTACCCACCTCACAGACAGCGCTCAATGGGTGAATACAATTTCTGCTGCTTATTGTATATACAATAACAACATATTAAACGATAGCTTATTCGGTAAAATATATAATTGGTATGCCGTGAATGATCCGCGAGGGATTTGCCCTACTGGTTGGCATGCTCCTTCGGCTAATGAGTGGTCGACCCTGATCGATTTCTTGGGGGGTGAAGCGTTGGCGGGTGGAAAAATGAAAACAGAATCGGGTTGGGATTCGCCTAATCCTGGTAGCACAAACAGAAGTGGTTTCACAGCACGGCCTGCAGGGGGTCGAAGTGTTTATGGTCTATTCCTGAATATGGGCAATACGACTGGTTATTGGAGCTCTTCAGTCTATTCCACATCATACGCTAATTTGTACTATTTAGGCCATATGAACGCATACATCTTTACAAATGGCTTTGGGTGGAGTCATGGGTACTCGGTTCGCTGCATACGTGATCTCGCCTCAACATCCCTGCCAACGATTACAACAACGGCGGCTTCATCGGTGACTTCGACAGGCGCGAATACAGGCGGGCAGGTGACGGCATCGGGCGGGGGTACGGTAACGGCACGTGGCGTGGTTTATGGAACAAGCAGCAGCCCGACCCTGTCGGGTTCTTTCACCTATAATGGTAATGATACGGGGAGTTTTACATCAACCTTGAGCGGACTTAATCCGTCCACTGCTTATTATGTTCGCGCCTACGCCACCAATACCATAGGCACCGCTTATGGCCCTCAAGTAAATTTCACTACCGCCGCCTCCTATGTGGCCGGGAGCGTACATTGTTCGGGTTCGGGTGCAGCAATAGTGGAAGTCACCAACCCCACAACAGGCAAAATTTGGATGGATCGAAATTTGGGTGCTGCGCAATTGGCAACAAGCAGCACAGATGCCCAGGCATATGGCGATTTATACCAATGGGGTCGAGGTGCCGATGGACATCAATGCAGAAACTCGGCAACGACATCCAGTTTGAGCGTGAGTGATCAACCCGCAAGCAGTAGTTTCATCACGAATGGTTCTACTCCGTTCGACTGGCGAAGTCCACAGAACAACAACTTATGGCAAGGCTTAAATGGGACCAATAACCCTTGTCCGACGGGTTTCCGCTTGCCTACCCAAGCAGAACTTGATGCAGAACGGCAATCTTGGAGCAGCAACAATGCAAGCGGTGCATTTTCATCGCCCTTGAAATGGACCCAAGCTGGCTTGCGTAGTTTTAGTAATGCGGGCATAGGATTCTTAAATTCTTTCGGATGTTATTGGAGCAGTACCACCAGTGGCTCTGACTCGAGGCGGTTACACTTCTTGCGGATTGAATCGGGGGCATCAGCAATGGGGGATGATTGGAGGGCAAATGGCTTCTCGGTTCGCTGCATTAAAAATTAGTAGTTCATTGCCGGCCCTACAGTTTTGGGAAGACGCGCCGCTGATTCGCCGGCCCCTATGGGTTTGGATTGATGCGCTTTTGGCGTCGGCCGATTGGGGGGGTGGCAATAAGGCGCAGGTGATTGCCGAGCAATTGCCCGACCTGATGTGGCAGGGATACAGCGCCGTGCTGAGCACCGGCAGTGAGGCCTCGAATCATGTTCAGGCCTTGGCGCAGGCATGCAGCGGCTCAGGAATGCGGTGCGACCTCACCCTCTACCCGGTGCCGGGGGGGTGGTATGACCCTGTTCCGCGCCTGCAGCGATTGGCAGAGGCCGGTGCCACCGTGCACCGCATTGAACATGCCGATGGATTAGCCCAGGCGATGTCGGCCCGCATGGATGCCTTGGTGCAACTGGGATACAAAACCTATTATTGGCACAGCGACGGCGATCCGGCCTACGCCCTCCCCGCCTACATGAAGGCGAGTCAACGATTTTTGGGCGCTTGGGGGCGGTATGGGCCCCATGCAAGCGCTCGAGAAGGCCCTAAAGGCCCCGATCTGGTGTTTTTGGCCGCCGGAACAGGCCTCACCCTAACAGGATTGAGGCTTGGTCTTCCCGAAGCCACGGCGCTGCACGGCATTTCCATTGCCCGCGACGCCCGGCGCATAGAAAGTGATGCAGCCACTTATCTCGAACGATACGTTTCGGCAAACAAAACCAAAGGAACAGACACCGGCAGCGTGCATCGACCGCTCGGGCGTATGCAGGTCGATGATGCACACCGTTTGGGGGGATTCGGACGAACAGAACCGGATCTCATGCGGTTGAGTCGAGACCTCACCGAGCGATCGGGCGTGGAGTTCGACCCCATATACACCGCCAAGGCCTATGCCGGTATGTGCGCCACACTCAATCGCCAAGAAAGCACGGGGCGCCAAGGCCGCGCCGGGCATGAAACCATTGTTTTTTGGCACACAGGCCCTCAGACAAATGCAGTGAATCCCATCCCCCCGAACCCCATCCCCCCGAATCCGGTTTGAAAAGCCACCGCCCCA
>Ga0194121_10008858_pt1 | contig 12612 bp, 7 predicted proteins | sample TA2MahCa50mmetaG_FD_148609 | JGI IMG/M metagenome (GOLD analysis project Ga0194121, IMG submission 148609) | Freshwater microbial communities from Lake Tanganyika, Tanzania - TA2015020 Mahale Deep Cast 50m | ecosystem: Environmental > Aquatic > Freshwater > Lake | place: Tanzania: Lake... | reverse complement strand
TGGCTCGCGATACAACCCGATATGCCCTACACGCGCTGACGGCAGCAGATCCAGCATGCCATCGAGCAAACCGTTGCCAGCCCGTAGCACAGAGACGAAGCAGAGCTTTTTCCCTCGGAGGACCGGTGCTTGCATGGCTGTCAGTGGTGTCTCGATGGTGGTCTTGGTCAGTGGCAGATCCCGGGTAATCTCATAGGCGAGTAGCATGGCTGTTTCGCGGAGCAAGCGCCGGAAGCTTGCCGTTGAAGTCGTCTTGCGGCGCATCAGTGTAAGCTTGTGTTGCACCAGGGGATGGTCAACGATGGTAACGTTCGGGTGCATAGCGTGCCTTCTGGGTCCATGGGTTGTTCTGTGCCCACGCAAAGACGGTGCCGTCACGCACGATGTGTCTACCTACGGAAGCCTCTCAGGCCACCCATTCGGAAACGGGCGCATGGGCTTCGTGTAATGGTTGGCAGACAATGTCGACTAAGGTCGGACCATCCGTGGCAAAAGCGTGCTGGAGCGTCTCGTGTAATTGAGCGGGGTCTTCGACCCGCCAGGCGGTGATGCCGAAGGCTTCGGCCACGCGTGCATGCTCGGTGCGGCCGAAATCGACCGCAAAATAGCGCTGCTGAAACCCGTGCTTCTGCCCCGCTTTGATCCAGCCAAAGACGGCATTGGAAATCACCAGCAGGGTCACGGGCAATTGATACCGTACGATCGTCTCCATTTCGCCACAGGCAAAGCCAAAGCTCCCGTCGCCCATCACAGCGATGCATTTGGCGTTGGGGCGAGCGAATTGGGCACCCACCACGCCAGGCAAGGCATAGCCCAGTGCGCCGTGGGCACGGTTCGTGACGAACGACCGTCCCGCTCGCTGGTGCTCGTAATAGCCGGACAGATAGGGGCAGGGTGTGCCGGGGTCCGCGACGATGATGGACTCGGCTGGGGCGTGCTGCTGCAAGGCATCGACCACGGTTTCTGGGCGGATCAAACCATCGCGGATACCGGCATACTCCCGAAAAAGCGCGAATTTTTCTTGCTTGGCGCTAGCCACCGTCTGGTACGCAGTGCGTAGGGCCTCGTCGTCCGCACTCGTGCCAAGCGCCTCGCACAACGCCGCCAGGGCCAGCTTGGCATCACCCACCAGCGCGGCATCGGTGGCGTAGTTGACGCCAATCACATCGGGATCGATATCAATATGCAAAATCTTACACTGGCCAGGCGCCGGAAAGCGGCCGCGTTCGGTGGTCACCGAGCCGGCTCGACAGCCGATGAAGACCACGGTGTCCGCCGCCATCAGGACGTCACGCGTTTGTGGGGTGCCGCCATTGCTCCCCACCACGCCGAGGGCCAGCGGGTGCGTGTCCGCGATGATCCCCTGACCACTCACCGACGTCGCCACAGGCGCTGCCAGCAGCTCGGCCAGCCGCTGTACCTCGGGGCCGGCACCCGCGATCAGCGGCCCGCCGCCACATACAAGCAATGGCCGTTGCGCGCTGCGTAGCAGTGCCGCCATGCGTTCGACGTCAGAGGCAGACGGTTGCACTCGGTACGCCGGTACTTGCCCGAGGGTGGCATCGGCCCAGAGGTGGGCGCTGTCGACCTCACCTTTTTGGACGTCGAACGGAAAGCCCAGATGCGCGGCACCTGGCTTGCCCGTGGTCATGCGCTGGAACGCGGTGCGGACCAGCAACGGTATGTGCACGGGCAGGTCGATCATCGCATTCCACTTGGTTACCGGTTGAAAAAGGGCGCGCTGGTCGAGTGCGGTGAGGGGGAATTTGCCACGTGCAGCGACACTGACATCCGTGGTAATGGCCAGCAGCGGCGAGGACGAATCATTAGCTTCCACCAGGCCGGGCAGGATATAGGTGGCGCCACCGCCGCTGGGGCCTTCACAGACCCCGACGCGGCCGGTAATGCGGGCATACACGTCAGCCATATACGCTGCCGAGCGCTCATCGCGGGCCAGAATATGCTGCATACCGTGATCGAGCCGATACAGGGCGTCATACAACGGCAGACTGGTATCCCCGCACAGCCCAAAAATATGCTGCACGCCGTGCAATTGCAGCATGCGTACCATCGCTTCCGCACCACTGATTGTCGTCATCATGCCTCATTCCCTTTGTCAGACCATGGGTTCTCGTGGTGTCTGCCCTGTCTGCCGGGGCGTGGTCGGGGCTCGCTGCGTGGCAGATGATGTGGACGACACCATACCCCCTATCGTGCGCTCGCCATGCAGACGTGTGCCGTGGGAGGCAGTGTAGCACAAACGCCTTGCGACAGTGTGGTGACGGGCGTACACTGCCCATGTGACACTCTATCCATGCATGTCGCGGTGAGGAGGACACGCCATGGCCGTGCTGCTTGATCCTGCTGCGGTTGTCGAGACGGAGCCAGACCGCGATCTGTCGCAGGTCGCACCGAGTTTTCGCTTGGTACTGCGCGGTGGCCCTCTTTTCCAACGCCTGAGTGCGAAAGATTTCTACGACTTGTGTCAGGCCAATCCTGACTGGCGATTGGAGTGTTCAGCGATAGGGGAGTTGATCGTCATGGCGCCAACGGGGGGCGAGAGTGGGCGGCGCAATGCCAACATCACCATCCATGTCGGTATGTGGAATCTGGCTGAGCGCACCGGGATCATTTGTGACTCTTCGACCCTCTTTGTGCTGCCTAACGGCGCCAAACGCTCACCCGACGTGTCGTGGGTGCGCCGTGCACGCTGGGAGGCTCTGACGCCTGAGCAGCATGAGCTACTCCCACCGCTGTGCCCCGACTTTGTCGTCGAGTTGCGCGCGCGGACGGATCGGCTGGCCGTGCTCCAGGCCAAGATGCAGGAATATCTCGACAACGGGACCCAACTCGGCTGGCTGATTGATCCGTACGCCCGGCAGGTGTACGTCTATCGTCCAGGTCAAGCGCCCGAGTGCCTGGAGGATCCGGCAACGCTGTCAGGCGATCCGCTGCTGCCAGGCTTCATCTATGCGGTGCGGCAGCTCTGGGCGTAGCGTGGGTCCTGAAGCCCGCATTGTCTGTAGAGCGCCACCGTTAAAGCAGTTTTGCTTTGAGATGGCGCAGGAAATATACCAGAATATGTCCAGTGTTCTATATCGTTTCTCCGATCGTTATGACGAGGAGGTACCTGATGACTACACACGCGCATGAGACGTATATCTACGTTGGCCTCGGTGGCGAGGGCCAGTTTATGGCAGAGGGTGGAATGTATCGCTATGCCGAGAGTACCGGCGAGTGGCAGAGCATTGCCAAAGGACTGCCGCAGCATCCGCAGGTGCGGGCGCTGCTTATCCATCCCGATAATCCCGCGGTGCTGTATGCTGGCACCCAGTGTGGCCCCTATCGCAGTGACGACCGGGGCGAGCACTGGGAACCGCTGGATACACCCCGCGAAGGGCGAGATGTCTGGGCGCTGGCGTTTCATCCGCAGAACCCGAACATCATCTACGCTGGCTACGAGCCCTGCGCTATCGAGCGCTCAGACGATGGTGGAGCCCATTGGCAGGCCATGGATACCAGCCAGGTGACGTTCCCTCACATCACCACGTATATGCATCCAGTGTGCAAGCGTGTCATTGGCCTCACCGCTGACCCCAGCAATCCGTCGGACATGTATGCTGCCATTGAAGTCGGCGGGCTACTCGGCAGTCGTGATGGCGGGCAGACCTGGAAGCAGATGCTCGACGGCCCCTTTGTGCGCAACAATACGCTGGATCTACACGGCGTGCAGGTCAGTGCGGCGGCGCCTGGTACCGTCTATATCATTACCCAGATTGCCATGTTTCGGGGACGTAACTATGGACGGCAGTGGGAGCACATCCAGATTGATGATATGTTCCCTGGTGGCACCTACTGTCGCGGTCTGCTGGTAGCGCCCAGTGATCCCCAGACCATCTACATGGCAGCCGGTGCGGGCGGTGGCGGGGCACCGGCTGGCACGCAAGAAGCGGGTGCGTTGCTACGCAGTACAGACGCGGGCATGACCTGGGCGCGGGTGGATATCGGCGATATGCCGCCCAGCCGCATGGCGCAGATTGCCGTTGATCACCAGGCACCAGAACGGGTCTACTGCTGTGCGCAGCGTGGCCAGGTGTATATGAGTCACGATACGGGCCAGACCTGGAGCAAGACGCAAGTGCCGGTAGAGATGTCACGCAGCCTGCACATTTATCCCATGGTCTGCGGTTAGGACTATGTAGTTCAAGGAGCTATGTGGCTTTGCTGGCCACGCCGCACTCAGGTGCTGGCCAGCAGGCGTTCGGCACGTGCCACATCTTCAGGGGTATCCACACCCACACTCTCATAGGTTGTCGGCACCACGCGGATGCGGTAACCGTGCTCCAACACCCGGAGTTGCTCTAATTGTTCAAGCTGTTCGAGGGGGGTCTGGGGGAGCTGCGCCAGATGCAGCAAAAATTCCCGGCGATAGGCGTAGAGTCCCATGTGTACCTGACAGCCAGGCGGAATGGTCGGCAGCGTCCCGGCCGCAGCGAGGAGCTGGGGCGCCTGCGGCCAGGCCGTACGGTAATAGGGAATGGGGGAGCGCGAAAAATATAGCGCATGCCCCTGGCGATCGACGACGACTTTGTTGACGTTGGGCGTTACAAGTTCCGCGACATCGCGCAAGGGGCGAGCCAGGGTGGACATGGGGAGAGCCGCGTCGTCCAACAGCGGCTGCACCAGTGCGTCAATGGCTTCAGGCGCCACGCCTGGTTCATCACCCTGGACATTCACCACGATATCGCACGTCAAGGTCGCGGCGACTTCGGCAATACGATCGGTACCCGTCGGGTGGGTCGAGGCCGTCATGACCGCCTGGCCACCACAGGCGGTGACCACATCGGCAATGCGCTGGTCATCCGTGGCGACGAGCACCGTATCGACCAGACGTGCCTGGCGGGCACGCTCAAAGACGTGCTGAATCATCGGCTTGCCGGCGATCGGCACGAGTGGCTTGCCAGGAAAGCGCGAAGACGCGTAGCGCGCGGGAATGACGACGATACAACTGGGCATAGCATCCCTTTGCGTAGAGGGCTAGAGATCAATAGGCGTTTGTGTGGACAAACCCTCTCCACAGGGTCATCCAGAGAATTTTCAGATCGAGCCAGAGTGACCAGTGCTGCACGTAGTACAGATCATGATCCAGACGATGCTCAAGTGACGTATTGCCACGCCAACCGTGCACCTGCGCCCAGCCCGTCATGCCGGCTTTGACCCGATGGCGCAGCATGTAGCGCGGAATGTTCTGGCGAAATTCCTCGATCAACACCGGCCGTTCGGGCCGTGGTCCCACCAGGCTCATCTCACCCTTGAGCACGTTCCATAACTGTGGAAGCTCATCGAGACTCAAGCGGCGCAGCACAGCACCCAGTGGGGTGCAGCGCGGATCATGTGCCTGGGTCCATACCGCTCCCGTGTCACGCTCAGCATCGGGACGCATGGTGCGAAATTTCACCATCTGGAAGACCTGTCCATCAAAACCCATGCGTTCTTGCACATAAAAGACCGATCCACGCGAGGTCAGTTTGATGAGGAGGCCAATGATGGCCAGTACCGGCAGGGTGAGCAGCAGCACCGGCAGCCCCACGCAGAGGTCTACCGTGCGCTTCATAATGCTGTTCCAGCCATACATGGGGGAACCGCTCAGGGTAATAATCGGCAGGCCCTCAAACTCTTCGACGCTCCCACGGAGAATGGCGTACTGGTAGAGATCGGGGACGACGTTGATATCGACCATCTCATTGCCCAGCTCGCGCAAAATCTTTTCCATAGCTCCCTGGGCTTCCAGGGGAAGCGCGATAAACACCTGATCCACGCGGGTACTCCGCACGATGCTCTGGGCCTGGTCAATGTGCCCGATGATCCCGACGCCATCGAGACGCTGGCCAATCTCGTGCCGGTACCGGGTCAGAAAGCCGACAATACGCAACCCGAGCTCTGGATGCTGTCCCATTTGCTGCCGTAAGGCCTGGCCCACGTGCTCTGTCCCGAGGATGAGCACATGGCGGAGATTGTAGCCACGCCGCCGCACCACGCGCAGGAGTTCGCGAAAAATCAGCCGTGAGAAAATCAGCCCGATGCTATTGAGGGTCCAGAAATATACAAAGACCACCCGGGAGAAATCTGGCTCTTTGAGAAAATACGCCGTCCCCATGAGCACCAGGGTGGCGAGAGACGAGGCTTTGAGAATATCACCAATCTCACGCAAATGGCTGCTCACCCGCCGCGGGCGATACATCCGCATGCCTTTGAAAATGACACCCCAGATCGGCAGAATGAACACCGCCAGGAAGAGATATTCCCGCAACGGCGGCACTTCATAATACACCGGCAGCGGCCAGCCACCAAAGCGCAGCCCGTAGGCGGCAAACCAGGCACCGGCAATCATACTGAGATCAAAGATAAAGAGCAGGCTCTCAAAAAACTGTCGGTGCTTTTTGAGCATTACTTCCTCTCAGGCTGGTATACGACGTGAGCGCTGGCCACGGGTGCGATGCCCGGTGAGCGTCTCGTTGAGTAGATGTTGCATCCGTTGGTGAAACACCTGGCGATCAAATTGCTGCGCATGCTGGCGCAAGGCCTGCGGGCAGAACAGGGCTTCATGCGCCTCAAAAAATTGCACCGCTTCTTGCAAGGCTGCAGGCGTACGTGACCTGAACAGCACCCCGGTCGGGGCCGTATGGCTGGTCTCGGGAGGCAGCTGCATGACGGAGCTCTGTGGATCGTTCGCCGGGACCACCGTTTCCAAAGCGCCGCCCAGTCCTAGAGCAATCACCGGACGGCCCGCGGCCTGCGCTTCTAGAGGCACGATACCAAAATCTTCTTGCGCTGGAAAGATCAAAGCCCTGCAGGCAGCATAATGCTCACGCAACTCAGCGTTGGAACACCAGCCAAGCAGTTCAATCTGGGAACCTGCGATGGCTTTGAGTTGGGCTGCAAGTGGTCCACTGCCGATGATTTTGAGCGGGCGCTGCAGGGTATGAAATGCCTGTATGGCCAGCCCCACCCCTTTATACGGCACGAGAGCCGTCACCATCAAGTAATAATCACTGCGCGTCGTACCAGGCGTAAAGAAGGCGGTATCCACCGGCGGGGGGACCACTGTGGCGCGGCGGCGATAGTATTTCGCAATACGCTGGGCCACAAACCGGGAGTTGGCGACGAAGCGATCGACTCGCGGGGTGGACGCCACATCCCAGGTGCGTAAATAGTTGAGCACTGGGGGGATGAAATACCGTGAGACCAGACCCGTGGGAGGGAAATACTGCGGCCACAGATCCCAGGCGTAGCGCATGGGCGTGTGAATATAGGCTACGTGCAGCGCATCCGGGCGTGGGATCACACCTTTGGCGACACAGTGGCTGCTACTAAGGATGAGGTCGTAGGCGCTGAGATCAAATGTTTCTACTGCAGTGGGCATGAAGGGCAAATACCACCGATAATGCCGCGCGCTCCCAGGGCAGTGCTGTAAGGGGGAGGTATAAATACGCCGCTGCTCAATGAGCGGTGAGACACTCCCTGGCACGTGCACCAGCGTGAAGAGATCGGCCTCAGGGAACAACTCGCAAAACACTTCCAGGCACTTTTCCCCACCGCGCATGCCAGTGAGCCAATCGTGTACGAGCGCCACGCGCATACAGTCACCACCCGTTACAGGTTCAAGAGATTGAGCTGCACGAGAAATTCAGTATCCCCGGCTTTGCGCTTACGAAAACTGAAGTCCACCTTGTAACATACGCCCTGATAGTGCACCAGCACAGCATGTTCGCGGACTGTTTCATTCAAGGCATCGTACCGCGTACTATAGGTGAGTCGGAGGCCATCGAGGGGCGTCAAGATGACGGAGCCCTGCAGATAATGGACTTCAGGCGTTTGGCGTCTGGCATTGGTGACGGTGAGCGTCAAGGCTGACGAGAGATTGAGCCCCCCACGCCACAGCAGTTCCTGTAACACGCCTGTGGTCGGATGGATCCGCAGTGTCGAGTCAATCCACCAAGCTTGCCACGGACGTAACGCCATCTCGATGTCCAGCGGTCCCACCGGGGAGCCGCCGCCCTCCGTGGCCTGGCGGATGTCGAGCCCCTGATGCAGGATGAGATGGCCCACGTCCCGCACGCTCCGTACTGGCGTGTCTCCCAGTTGGCGTGTATAGAAGCGATTGATGAACGATACTTTGCTATAGTGGGCTGGCTGGATACGATCGACCAGGGTCGAAGTGATGAGAGGATCGAGAAAATGGACCTCTTCATCAAGCGTCACCAGTGGGGGTACGGCCTCTTGACGGACCTCCGGCACATAGCGATACGCCAGACGGGCCGTCACGGTATGGAACAGGGCCTGGTTGGGGAGAATCCCATCGAAACGTCGCCGTAATGTCGGGCCGTCCAGCACCCCCCGTATCTCCGGCACCTGCCGGACGATGCCGTCTGCCCCGGTGAGACGATGGTCATACAGGGTTTCACGCACACCGCCAGTCACTGCCAGCCCGGCCCACGGGGCCATGGACAGAGGAAGGATCACCCGGGGGAACAGATCAAGACGTTGGATAGAGAGGTTATCGAGCACATTGGTGGTATTCATGCGAGCATACGAGGTATCCAGAGCAAAGAGCAAGCCTCCTGGCAAGGCGGTCGGGAACTGGCTGAACGAGACACGCGGGAGGTAGCGAAATTGCTCGGTACTCCCGCTGGCTGGAATGCCGTCATACGAAGACCCCTCGAGCGTGATGCCCCCCGAGGGAAACACTTTCGTGAGGGAGCCAAAGGACGCGGTGCGGATCGCTGATTCCGCCACAATGGTGCGGGCAAAACGTCGGACAATATCCGTCTCACTGCGGATATCAATCTGCGTCAACCCCCGGATGCCCCAGCCAAAGTCTTGACGTTGCTGCAATAACACCCGCCAGAGCTTTTCCCCGGTGTCGCTTTCCTGTAGATAGGCGCCTTCGAGCTGACCATCGGATTCCGGGTCAATCGCATACCGCAGCTCAAATTCTGGTTTCAGCCCTTTTTTGCTGAGATATTCCAGACCGACAGTACTGTCAAGCCAATCGGTCATAGCCCAGAAGAATTCGCCACGCACGGTCTGGCCAAACTCACTGCTCGACCCTACCCGAGGTGGCAGGAAGCCTGTCGTCCGCTTGTCTTTGATAGGAAAAATAAAATACGGCACATAAAACACCGGGATGCCTTTGATCCAGAATGAGGGATGCTTCATGGTAATGTAGTCCCCCAGGCCAATCTGCGCATTCGGTGAGCGAAATTCCCACTCTGGCACGCTGCTCGTACAGGTGGTAATGCGTCCTCGCTGTACGGCCAGCGTGCGTGGCTCCAGGCGTTCCAGACGTTCACCGGCGAGTTGATAGATCTTGGCGGCTTTGCCAGAGGCATCATAGAGCACCCCGCGTTCGGTCCTGAAATCGAATTCCAGCCGTGACGCGGTGAGATCGTCCTCTGGGGTGAGAAAACGTACACGCCCCTGGGCGACGCCTGTATTGGTATCTGTATACAGCTCGAGCTGATCGGCAAAGAGCTGTTTCTCACCATAACGCACCCGGACATTCCCGGTTGCGAGCAGCCGTTTATTTTGCTGGAGATATTCTAAGGTTTCCGCCTGCAGAATGACCCGCTGGCCATCGTCTGGTGGGGCAGAGAGACAGGGGGCCTCTGGGGTCTCGGCGGCGACAGCTTGTCTGCCTCCAGACGCCGTGAACGGCCAGAGCGGGCAGGCAGGGCTGAGGAATCCTACACACAGGACAAAAATCCATATACGCGAGAGCATGGGACGTGGTTCGCCTTGTCGGAAAGTGAGGTTCGCCAGTAGCGCTGGGAGGCGAAGCAATACCTCGCTGGTGGTCTCCCTGTTGATCCTGTAGTATAGACGAACAGACAGGGGTTACACGATATTTCTGCATTGGCAGATATGCATGGAGGCACGTGCAGGGATGATACATAGAGAGCGGTGGACACAACGCCAACTCGCACGCATATTGAGTCTCATCTTCTTCGTACTCGCCGGCTGCGGCGGGAGTAGCGGCACCGGTGGCCATACCGCGGTCAGTGGTACGAGCCGCTTGCGTGTGCAAATCGCCGCTGCAGCCCAGGACCGCCCTGCGGCACGCTCGCAGGCGCTTACCGAGGCGCAGACCCGCCAGATCGAGACGCTCGCGCGGGTGCGCATTGAGGTCAGCGGGGTAGGCATCCCCGCGCCGATTGTGGTGGAATGTACCTTACAGGAGGGCACTGCTGATGGCTGTGTGATCACGGAGACCCCCACGGCGTTTCTCATTGAGGTGATTGTCGTCGTGCCGCTTGGCCCCAGGCGTGTGGTCACGGTGACGGTGTTTGACCGTGCTGCTACGGAGATGTTCCGCGGCACGGAGACCGTGGACTTAACGCAGGCCGTGCAGACCGTGCCCGTCTTCCTGACCTCCGTCAATAGCCCGGTGAATGTACCTCCGGTCGCAAATGCTGGCACTGATCAGACCGTTGCTGTGGGGACGACCGTGACGCTGAATGGCGCTGGCTCCAGCGATGCGGACGGTAATCCCCTGACGTTTGCCTGGACGCTCCTCGTCCGCCCGTCCCTCAGTCAGGCAACGCTCGCGGCCCCGGAGAGCGTCACACCGACCTTTGTGGTAGATCGCCCGGGCACATATATGGCCGAACTCGTCGTACGGGATGGCCAGGACGACAGTGACCCGGACGTTGTCACCATCCACACCGCCAACTCGGCGCCGGTGGCGAATGCGAGCGCCACCCAGAGTCTTGGTACACCGACGATGGTGACCTTGCGCGGAGACGCATCCAGCGATGTTGATGGCGATCCCTTGCAGTTTTTGTGGTCTTTGCTCACTGTCCCCGCCGGTAGTCACGCCGTGCTGTCCAGTCCTACGGCCGTGAATCCAACCTTTGTCGCGGATCGTTCTGGCACCTATAGGGCGCAGCTGCTGGTGAGTGACGGGGTGTTGACCAGTGCACCGGCCACGGTGCTGGTCAACACCGTAAATATGGCCCCGGTGGCTGACGCTGGCCCGGCACAAACCGCCATGGTGAATACGCTGGTCCGTCTCGATGGCAGCCGTTCCTCAGATGTGAATGGGGATCTGTTGCGCTTTGCCTGGTCGTTGTTGACACGGCCCGCAGGGAGCGGAGCCGTGCTGTCTGGGGCCACTACGGTGATGCCCACGTTTGTGGTGGATATCCCTGGCCTCTATGTGGTCCAGCTCCTCGTCAGTGATGGCGAACTCACGAGTGCTCCGGCCACGGTCACGATTCGCACCGGAAATTCCGTGCCCCTGGCCGACGCCGGACCGGCGCAGACCGTCACGCTCGGGGCGATCGTGCAGCTCGATGGCGCGATCTCGCGCGATCCGGATGGCGACCCCCTCACATTTGCCTGGTCATTGCTGAGTGTCCCAGCCACCAGTGCGGCCGTGCTCACCAACCCGAACACCGTCAATCCGACGTTTACGGTGGATGTGCCTGGCACCTATGTGGCACAACTCATTGTCAATGATGGGCAGTTTAACAGTGCCCCCGCCACCGTCACGATTAGCACGGTGAATTCTGCGCCAGTGGCAGACGCTGGCCCGGATGCCACGGTAGGCATCGGCGCCCTCGTCACCCTGGACGGCCGAGCTTCCAGCGATGCCGATAACGATCCCTTGACGTTTAGCTGGTCATTGACCGCTTTGCCGGCAGGTAGTACTGCGATGCTCGATAATCCCAACGCCAGCCAACCGACGTTTGTGGCGGATCTGCCTGGCATGTATGTCGCGCAATTGCTGGTGGATGATGGGCGTCAGAGTAGCGCTCCGGATACCGTGGTGATCACCGTTGACAATGCGATCTTGCTCGCCCTCGAAAGCCCATTAGTCGGCGTTGGCCGGGCCATTACTGGTACCCTGACTCTCACCGCCCCGGCTCCAACCGCAGGGGTAACGGTGACACTTAGCAGTGGCGACATGACGCTTGCTAACGTCACCCCACCCAGTGTCTTTCTGGCAGGGGGGAATACCACGGCCAATTTTACCGTGATGGGGATGGCATCGGGGACAACCACGCTCAGTGCCACGGCTCCTGGCTATGCACCGGGAAGCGTGACGGTCACGGTGACGACCAGTCTGATCACGCTGGCCACGGGGGTCAGTACGGCGCCTGGACAAAGCGTAAGCTTGCCTATTAGCCTTTCCGATCCTGCCCCTGGGAGCGGGATCACGGTGACCTTGACGAGCGCCGATACCAGTGTGGCGACGGTCACCCCCAGTGTGGTGATCGCTGGCGGTGCGCGTGTACCCACGGCCAATCCGCAAGTCACGGGTGGCAGCATCGGGATGGCCCAGATTAGCGCTACCGCCCCAGGATTTGCCGCGGATACCAGTCTCGTGACGGTGACGCTGACCCTGACCCTGGCGCCGAATCCGTTGACGGTGTTTGGCACGGGCGTGAGCGATCTCACCTTGACCCTGTCCGCTCCGGCCCCAATAGTGTCCGGCACAATTCTTGCTTGGGGGCACGAGAGCCCCATATACGATAGACTCGTACGCGATGCGTACAGGCGTCTACCTCTCTTGCAAGAAAGAAGGACATCGGTATGGGACTCTGCCTT
>Ga0194121_10008856_pt1 | contig 12615 bp, 13 predicted proteins | sample TA2MahCa50mmetaG_FD_148609 | JGI IMG/M metagenome (GOLD analysis project Ga0194121, IMG submission 148609) | Freshwater microbial communities from Lake Tanganyika, Tanzania - TA2015020 Mahale Deep Cast 50m | ecosystem: Environmental > Aquatic > Freshwater > Lake | place: Tanzania: Lake... | reverse complement strand
TGGACGCCACGCGCTACCTGGTGATGTCGGGCGAACCGCACATGCGGACCCCGCCGCAGCTCCGCCGGCGCTCGGGGTCGAGCGGGGGCGGCGGTGACCACGCGTGGATGGGAGGCTAGCTATGTGGCTCTTGTCATCGTCGAGTGACCGAGCCGCGCTGGACGTCGTGGACGGCACGGGTCCGTTCCAAGGCATGGGTCCGCATTACATACGCGGTGGGTGACGGCTCGTGAGGGTAAGTCTGGTATCGCGCTGTTCGGGATGGACGCCACTGACCACGGCCGACAGCGTCGGTTGTTCCGCCTGATAGGTCGCGCATGAAGGGCCCCACCGCGACACGCCGAGCCTCGAAGCGGCGCCGGCAGCTCATCGCCGACCGTGACGTCTACCGCGCGGTCGATACGCGTGACGGGCACTGCTGTCAGGTCTGCGGCATCTACTGCGGCAACAGCATCCACCGGCACCACATCGTGTTTCGGTCGCTCGGTGGCGAGACCTCGCTCGACAACGTGATCAGTTTATGTGTGAAGCACCACGAGGCGGCGCATGGGCGCGCGCCGAGCGTGGGCCGCATCACGGTGGACGACCTGAAGATGAAACTACTGGTGCTGCCATGACCGATGACCCAGGCGACGTGGACGACCGAGACCTTCCATGGGCGATAGAGCGACTGGACCCGCGCTGTCCATCGTGTGGCCGTAGCCCCATCCCGCCCCCGTTCGCCGTCTACGAGAACGTGGTGAGCCACGCCGTCCCGCTGCGCTCGCAGCTCGACACACGCGTCCGCTGCGTGGACTGCCCGTGGTGTCGTTGTCAGTATCGGGCGATGTTCTATCGACGCCAGCAGCGCATCGGAGTAGACGTGACGACACCATCCGCGTAGAGTAAAGCGCGATGGCCGACCAGTTTGACGACCCAACACTCGACCCGGTGGTGCAGGACGCCATCAACTGCTTCAAGCTGGTGTCCACGGACGCCGAATCGGAACAGCGCCAACGCGAAGACGAAGACCTCGCCTTCGACGCGGGTGACCAGTGGCCCGAGAGTGTGAAGGCGTCGCGGCGTGCGCAGAATATCGGCGGTGTCGATATTCCCCCTCGGCCGATGCTGACGATCCCGAAGCTGGACCAACCGGTGCAGCTCGTGATCAACCAGCAGCGTCGCGCGCATCTGGGCATCACCGTGAGCCCTGAAAACGAAACGGCCAACCCGGAGACCGCCGAGGTCTTACAAGGGATCATTCGGCACATCCAGGCGCATTCGCGCGCGGAAATGGCGCGCAACTGGGCGTTTGAGCGCGGCGTTAAGGCCGGGCGTGGCTACTACAGAATCCTGAAACGTTACGTCGATCAGACCGGCGCTGGCGAACACTGGTCAGACCAGGAGTTGTGTATTCAGCGCATCCTGAATCAGGGTAGCGTCTATCTGGACCCCTACGCGGTGGAGCCGGACTGGTCCGACGGCGAGTGGGGGTTAATCGGCGGGTTCATGCCCGAGAAACGGTTCCGGCAGCGCTGGCCACAGTCCCAACTGACCACGGCGCTCGACGACGATGACTTCGGCTCCAGCGACGGCGACATCGAGCCGAACTGGATGAGTTCGGACATTGAGGGGTATCGCGGCGTCCGCGTGATGGAATTCTTCCGCGTGCAGCACCAGTCGCGCACGCGCGTGTCGTATTTGGAACCCGACGCGAATGGGCAGATGGGGCGCCAGAACGGCTATCTGGACGAGCTCGGCGACGAGTGGTGGACGACAAACAAGGATCGCGTTGATGTGCGCCGCGACGTCGACGAGCGGAAGGTGATGTGGTATACGCTCAACGCGCTCGAAGTGCTCGAACAAGAAGAGTGGGACGGCCGCTACATTCCGATTATTCCCGTGATCGGCCGCGAGCAATACTTCAAAAACCGCCGGCGGTGGGTCGGCATTATTCGCCCGGCGCAGGATGGCCAGCGGTTGTTCAACTACGCGGCGACCGCAGCGGTCGAAGAGAAAGCGCTCGACACGAAAGCGCCATGGATCGGCTACGAGGGCCAATTCAAGGGCCACGAGGAAGCGTGGTCGCAAGCCTCGACACGCAATTTCCCCTACCTGCAGGTCGCGGCGGTGACCATTGGGGGCCAGCCCGCCCCGCTCCCGCAGCGCAACACCGTCGGGTCGAACATCAGCGGCTCACTCGCATTGCTCGAAGCGGCAGACCAGTTTATTAAGTCGGCGACGTTCACCTACGACCCGTCGCTCGGCAATGCGCGTGCGGGGGACAGCGGACGCAAGGTGCTCGCCCTCCAGAATCAAGGCGAAGAAGGCAACTCCAACTACCTCGACAACCTCGTCACTATCTCGATGCCGTTTGAAGCGATGCAGTTGGTCGACCTGATCCCAAAGGTCTATGACCGTCCCGGACGCATCCAGCAGGTGCTCGGCGTCGAAGGCGACGAGAAGGCCGTGATGCTGAACGCGCCGTTTGTCACCGGACCCGATGGCCGACCGCAGGCCGTTGACATGGCGGCGCAGGGGGCCAAGCTCTACGACCTCACGAAGGGCCGTTACACCACGGCCATCACCATTGGGAAGAGCTATAACTCGCGCCTGCTCCATGGCGTGGACGAGATGAATCAGCTGCTTCAGGCCGCGCCGGAGCTGCTCAAGGTCATCGGCGACATCTACTTCAAATTCAGAGACTTTCCCGGCCACACCGAGATCAGTGAGCGCTTCAAGAAGCTACTCCCGCCCGAGCTCGCCGACGAGGAGGGCGGTGAAGACCCTGAACAGCTCAAAGCCCAGCTTGCGCAGCAACAGCAGGCGTTGCAGGAGCTTCAGGGCGCGTTCCAGAACGCCGTGCAGCAGTTGGAGACCAAGCAGGTCGAGGCCGGCGCGAAAGTGCAGAGCGAGCAGGTCAAGGCCGACGCGGCCATGCAGCTCGAACAGATGCGCCAGCAGGGTAACCTGATGCTGGCCGAGATTGACGCGAACCTGAAAGTGCGCCTCGCGCAGGTGCAGGCACAACTAAAGCAGGGTGAGCAAACGCGCCAAATTGCGGCAGACACGGTTACGCGCGAAGACGAACAGCGGCACGACCTTGCGTTATTGGCGTCTGAACACGCCATGAACACGGACGAGGCACGGGTCGCCTACGAGCGCGCGGAAGCCAGCGCGGAAGCCAACGACGACCGAGCCGAGGCGCGCGCCGAGCGAGCTGCCCAGCGCGACACCGAAACGGACGGCAGTTGACGTGACGAGATTATAGTGAGACAGTAATTGACCAAGCGCAGTTCTCTAGCCTTTGGCCGGGCGAACGCGGCATCTCCGAGCCGCTGAGAACACGAGACAACGGAGGGCACACCAGCGGAGGGCGTGCGGCGGTCCTGAGAGACCAGCCGGCACGCCTTTTTTGTTGAGGTGACCCTCCCGCGTCACACCCGGAGCTGGAGCACGAATGGCATTAAACGGGTTGGTTGGGGCCGACGAAGACTTTGAGGGCGGCACGACGCCGCCAAGCGAGCCGCCACCGAGCGAACTGCCGGCGCCTGTCGAAGACGCACCGGCACCGGTCGATGCCGCACCACCCGACGAGGCGAAGGCCGACGAGGCGGCCAACGCCGGCAAGGTGCTGAACGCTCACAAGAAGTCCCTCGCGGGACGGAAAGCGAGCATTCAGGAGGAGATTAACGCGCTGGTGCGGGAACGCGGCACCACGCAGCGCGAGCGAGACGCCATCAGTGCAGAGCTAGTGGACCTGCGCCGGCAGCGTGACGAGCTCAAGGCCGAGATGGCCACCGAGCGACCGCGAGAGCTAGAGGGTCAGGCACGACGGCCGAAGCAGCCAGAGGGATGGGGTCAAATGGACTCCAACGACCCCGAGCCGCAGGAGGCCGACCACGATGACTTCGCGTCGTATGTGCGCGAACAATCCGCGTGGGCCGCTCGCGAAGCGGTGCGCGTGGACCGTTACCACGAGCGATGGTCTCGTGAGCAGCACGACCGTAGCCGCTACGAAATAGAGCGGCAGCAGAAGTTTTCCGAGCGGTATACGAAGTTCGCCGCCGAGAACGCGACGTTTGCGGAGGAGGTCAACCGGGAAGACCTTCTCCTGTCACCGCCGATGGAAGACGTGATCAAGGACTCACCCGTGGGTCCGGCGATGATGCTCTACCTGGCGCGCAATCCCGAGGACGTGGACCGTCTCGCAAGGATGCACCCCGTGCTGACTTACGGCGAGATGAAAAAGATCGAAGCCCGATTAGAGGCCGCACACTCCGGCTCGGCTCAATCGGTATTAGCAGTAAGTAAGGCGAAGCCACCCATTAAGCCGGTGGACGGCGCGCCAGCCATACACGAGACCGAGACCGAGATTCCGAATGACCTCGACATGGACGAACACATTGCGCGCGGCAATGCGCTTGATGCGAGGCGACGGAAAGCAGGCCAGCGCGTCCGGTAGGGCAACCCCCCGTTGAAAACGGGTTTGAGAGCGTAAAGTTATGGCAAACACAATTGCAACTAGCGATTGGGTCTGCAAGGAAGTCGCGCGTGGGTTTACGAACTCCGTCGTGTTCCTTGCGAATGTCAATCGCACGTACGATGATCAATACAAGCAAGCCGGCGCAAAGGTTGGGCAGACCGTCAACGCACGTCTCCCGCAGCGCTTTACCGTCAGCGACGGGCAGGCGATGCAACTGCAAAACCTGTACGACCAGACGGTCCCGATCAGTCTGACCAACCAGAAACACGTCGCCTTCACCTGGTCGTCAAACGAGCAGACCACACAGCTGGACGACGTTCGCGCGCGATACGTCACCCCAGGTGCTGAGGCGCTTGCCAACGCCGCCGACGTGTTGGCGTTCGATAACGTCTACCGCGACATCTACAACAGCGTTGGCACGCCGGGCACCACGCCCAGCTCGAAGCTCACCTACCTCCAGGCCGGCGTCAAGCTGTCCGACGGGGCGGTGCCGCTCAACGGCCGCGTGGCTGTGCTGGACACGCTCGCGATGGCGACCCTAGCCGACAACGTCAGCTCGCTGTTTAATCCGAGCGCGGTGATCGGTGAGGCGTACCGTGAGGGCATGTTCGGGCGCAAGCAGCTTGGCGTGGACGAGTGGTATCAGAGCCAGAATCGTCCGGCGCACACCACCGGCACGTTTACGGCGTCCACCCCGCTCGTCAACGGTGCCAACCAGACCGGCTCGACCCTCGCGACGGATGGCTGGGCCTCTGGCGCCAGCTCGCTGAAGAAAGGCGACATCTTCACCATCGCCGGCGTGTACTCCGTCAACCCGCAGAGCTATCGCTCGACCGGGCGTCTCCAGCAGTTTGTGGTGACGGCCGACACGTCGGACAGCTCGGGCGCGATGGCTACGTTGCCCATTTCGCCGTCCATCATCACCAGCGGTCAACTGCAAACGGTGTCGAACTCGCCGGCGGATAACGCAGTGATTACCGTGTTGGGCGCGACCTCGGCGACGGCTGGCACGCTCGCCACCACGGTGTCACCGCAGTCGTTGCAATTTCATCCTGACGCGTTTGCGTTTGTGATGGCCGACTTGGTTAAGCCTGACGCGGGCTGCACGTCCTCGTTCGCGCGGTCGAAGAAGTATGGCTTCTCGGTCCGCATGGTCGAGCAATATCAGATCGGGACGGATCAGAATCCGAGCCGCCTCGACATTCTCATCGGCGCCGCGACGTTGCAAGCACGTCTCGCCGCTCGGGTGTGGGGGTAAACGCACATGGCTCTGGTTCGCACAACTAATTCCGTTGCTATCGCAGCGGGTGATCAATCCATCACGGTGGCCTCGGCCACCTCTATCGCGGCCGGTCGCATCATCCAGATCGACAACGAACGGATGAAAGTCCGGCAAGATTACACTAGTGGCACCAGCGTTGTGGTGCTGCGTGGGTGGGACGGCACGGCCTCGGCTGCGCACGCCATTACGTCGGGCGTCGTACACGGGGACGCGTCCGACTTCACGACCGCGCCGGCGCAGACGTCGCAGGCCGTGATGGGACCGCTTGGGCGCGTGCGCACCATAGCGGCCTATGGCGCGGCGGGGGCGATTGCACTGCCCCAGCCCGGCACGGACGCGGTCGCCATTATCAACGGCACGGCCGCGCTGGCCATGACGCTCGCCAACCCGGCGAAAGACAATGACGGCGACGTTCTGTGCATCGTGGGCAACGGCAAAGCCGCGCACACGGTGACCTACACGGCGGGTCTCGGCAACGCCGGCAGCAGCTATGACGTTGGCACGTTTGACGCTAACGGCCAGTGCTGCTTGTCGCTGATTGCGGCCAACGAAATTTGGGTGCCGCTATCGTCGCCGTTGTCCGGCACGCTGACGTCAATCGACATCGCCATCGCGTAAGCGGGGCGACCACCACTTCGACGCACGAGGGCCGCATGGGGCGGCTCTCGTGTGTGTCGCGTAAGGAGCGTTATGGGCATTGTGCTGGGACCGGAAAACGAAACCGCAAAAGAACTAAAACGCTGGGATACCCCCAAACGCCTCGGCGGCATGAACGCCGACGGCAAAGACGAATTTCCAAAAATGGTTTACAAGGCTGACCGGTGGACAAACGGGAAAACCATGTGCGGTCACCCAGGCGTCGCCACGGGTGAGCCGATTGCGACCGCGTTTACCGCCGCGTGCCAGCGCACCGTATTTGACGGGGACGAGTATGCCAGTGCCAGGCGCGCTGCTTGGTACGATTCCCCCGAACTAGCAATTAAAGCGTTTGAGGCCGCGCAGCGCGGTGTGGCCGACGCGGTCGCCGAAGAGCAGTATCGCGTTAACCGTATGAGCGAAAGCGCGCAGGCGGAGTTCCGCGACGCGCAAGCGGGTGAAGAGCATGTGCCCGACCCCCCAGCGCCAAAAAAAGCCCCCAAAGGCGCGCGGCGCTGACCGCACACGGAAGGAGATTCTTATGCGACTGTTGAGCGCTTTCGCGCTTGTCGCCAGCTTTGTGTTGGTCTTGTCGGCCCCTTCGGTCACCGCCACGCAAGGCCAGTCCGGCACGCGCGTGGTGTGTACCGTTGTCAACAACAGCGGCACGTCTCTCACAGCGTTCACGGGCACTGGGTGCGTGGGGCGCGATGCGCAAACGGCGTTGTTGATTACGTCCATTACGGCCAGCGCCAGCGTAATTGCTACAACGACCACGGACCAGCAGTTGACGTTAAAGTATGGGACCGGCTCGGCGTGCGGCACGAGCACCACCACCGCGTGGTCGGCTTACAATCTGGCGTTTGCGCCCCTTCACGCGACATTTAACGAACCGCTCCGCATTCCTGGCGGGAACGATTTGTGTTGGATACACGCAGCGACGGGCAGTAAAACGTTTATCGTAGTGGGTTATCTCGCACCGCAGTAAAGCGCGCATTGTGGGTGGCTGAATTGATGCGGTCAACCCGATGGGTGGTGTGTTGTTGGTTACGTAACCGTGACCCGCGCAGAGGGCGCCGATGACGGTCACAGAATTAATTACCTCTTCGCTGCGTCGTATTGGGGTGGTGGCGCAAGGCAATTCGCCGAGCGGCGAAAACCTGAACGACGGGCTACAGGTCTTAAACGATTTTGTTGACGCCATGAGGGTCCAACGCCTCATGCTGTACGCGTCGCAAGAAACCACGTTTACAATCAGCGCCAACACCCGCGACTATTCGGTCGGCTCGGGTCAAACGGTCAACGTGGCACGCCCGGCGTTTGTCACCAGCATTGGTGAAGTGTCGCCGGTGCGGTATTACAACAGCACTAATAGCGTGTTGACGTGGATTCCGCTCCCGCTGATGACGGATCAAGAATGGCGTTCCGTCCCAAACAAAAACATCACAAACGTGTTGCCAACCCGCGCGTATTACAACCCGACCATCCCGACCGGAACCCTGACGTTGTGGCCTACGCCGACGTCCTCGACGTTAATTGGGGTATTGTTTTCCCCCATTGCGGTCAGCGAGTTTGCGCTGGGCGACACGTTGTCGTTGCCGCCGGGGTATCGGCGGTTTTTGCGCGACAACCTGGCGGTGGAACTGGCAACCGAATTTGACCTTGCGCCAACGTCAACGCTGATGACAAGCGCAATAGAATCCAAAGCCGACGTCGAACGTATCAATATGCGGTTATCTGAGCTGCCCATTGACGCAATGTGGAGCGGTCGGGGACCGTATTACAACATCGAGACAGACTCGTGAAGTTTCCGGTATTTGTCAACGGCGCGTATCGGTCGCAGTCGCCCATTGCAGACGACGAGCGCACAATTAACTGGTATCCCGAGCCGATAGAAAGCGACGGCGCGACGACGCGCATTGCGTTATACCCAACTCCAGGCTCGAATTTGTGGTGTTCGGTTACCGAGAGCGCGGCCGGACGTGCCGCGTTTGCCATGAATGGGCGGTGCTTCTTTGTGATTGGCACAAAGTTGGTTGAGGTGTATTCGGACAAAACCTACACCGTGCGCGGCACGCTTGAGGTCGATTTGAACCCGGCGACCATCTGCTCAAACGGCGAGAACGCGGATCAACTGTTTATTACCTCCGGCGGAAAAGGTTATTGCTACGCGTTGAACACAAACACGCTGACAGAGGTCATTGCGTCCGGCTGCACGATGGGGGCCATGTCGTACAGCTATTTTCAATATCTGGACGCCAGCACGAGCAAATTTTATATTTCGGAGCCGGCGGATGGGTTGACGTGGGACGCGACGCAGGTGCAGGGCCGCACAATTGGTCCAGACCCGTGGAAGGCGCTGGTGGTGTCAGGTGGGCAGACATGGCTGTTGGGCGAGCAGACGAGTGAAGTCTGGTATAACGGCGACGAAGACCCGTTCCCGTTTGTACCGGACCAATCCGGTGGTCTGGTCAAGGTGGGTATTGCGGCGCCGTTTTCGGTGTGCGTAGCAAACGACGCGGTGACGTGGCTTGCCACCACCAAAGAAGGCGGTCTACAGGTCATGTCCGCGCGCGGCGTGGTGCCGCAGCGCATCAGCGACTTTGCGCTGGAGTTTGCGCTGGCCAGCTACGGCGACGTCTCCGGGGCGACTGGCGAGACGTATCGCGAGCTCGGGCATACCTTTTACGTGCTGTCGTTCCCAAGCGCCGGAATTACGTGGGTCTACGACTTTGCGACTGGCAAATGGCACCAGCGCGGAACGTGGATTGAAGAAAACAGCGCGTACGACGCGTGGCGCCCGACGTGGCACGCGGCGGCGTTTGACGATGGCGTGCATTTGTGGTGCGACCGGGAAACCGGCAACATTTACGAAGTCAATACGGACTATTACGTGGATGTCGATGACCGCGTGTTGCGTCGGGTGCGCCGCAGTCCCACGTTAGAAGCCGAAGGCCAGTGGCTGACGCACTCGGTACTTGAAGTGGTGGCCGAAACCGGCTTGGGGTTGCAATCAGGTCAGGGTTCAAACCCGCAAGTGCTGTTGACGTACAGCGACGACGGCGGGAAAACGTGGAGCAATGAACGCTCGGAATCGCTGGGAGCTGTGGGTCAATATCGGCGCCGGGTGCAATTTTGGAAGCTGGGTGGCTCGTATCGACGGACCTACGAAATTGTTGTCACGGACCCCATTCCGGTGCGCGTGCTTGACGGCTGGACCAATGTGCGCGCACACGCATCAAACCGAAGGCAGGTGGCGTAATGCCGTTTACGAGTGCGCCGATGCCCGTGGGCGACGAGCTGGTGTTGCGCGACCGCACCATCTCCGAAGTCTGGCGGCTGTGGTTTCGAGAAACCAAGCGCGTGGTTGACGCCACGCCGGAACGGGTGGTGACCAAACAGTTGACAGCGCAAAGCGCGTCAATTGCGACAACGTCGTTACCAGTGTCGGTGACGACCGGTTTGTGGCGCGTGAGCTGGGCGGCGCGCATTACCAGGGCGGCAACGACAAGTTCAAGCCTGACGGTCACCATCGGCTGGACGGACACGGTGGCGCTAACCTCCAGTGGCGCGGCGCTGACGGGCAACACCACGACGACGTCGCAAAGCGGCATGTTGTTGATCGCGGCAGACGGCAACACCCCGATGACCTACGCAACCACGTATGCGAGCGCGGGCGCTACCACCATGCAATACAAGCTCGACATTGTGGTCGAGCGCGTCAACGCGTAAGAGGACACGATGGCTATTTATCCACCACGAAACGCCTACGAGGCGGCATGGCAACAATGGAATTACGGCGGCGGGGCAGAACGGGGAGACCCGGCGCCACGTCCCGAAGACTACCTCGACGTTAGAGACTATGCCGATTGGCGATATTCCATTGGACCTGTCCGTGTGAATGCGCCGACCAGTCCGTCGCCGTCGAGCCCGGCGCCGTGGAACCCGTCTTCGGTGCCCAACCGTGGCACACAAGAAGCGAGTTTGGATGAGTGGAACCGCGCAATGCGCCAGTCGCCGGTGTATCAGGCTTTCATGCGGAGCCATGGTTTGCCCACCGACGGCCGCGTCAAGCTGTCGCGGCAGCAACAGGTGGCCTTGGAAGCGGCGCTGGCCGCACAAGGAATTCGGTTGCCCAGCTCAATGCATATCGACCAGGGCGGCAATCTCAACCAAAAGAACCGCACCGGGCGCAACGTGGCGATTGGCGCAGGCGTGACGCTCGCGACCTTGGCGACGATGGGCGCAGCGGGTGTCGGTCCGATGGCGGGGATGTTTAGTGGCGGCGCCATCGCCGCTCCGGCGGTCGCACCGATTGTGCCTGCTGCGGCGTCAACCGTGGCACCGGTAGCCGGAGCTGGGACGCTCGCGGCGAGTGCGACGGCGATGCCGTGGGCTCCATTCACGGCCGGTGTGGCGCCTGGCGTGGGTGGCTCGATGGCCGCTGGCGGCGCGGGGACCGCGAACCTCGTGCGGAACACCGTGGCACCGTCTGCCGGACGCTGGATTGGTCGCGGCGACAACGCGACCAACCTAATCTCGACCGGGGCGGGATTGTTTACAACCTACATGGGCAATCGCGCGCGCAGCCGCGGCGAAGACCTGGCGCTGGCCGAGAACACGCGGCAGTTCGATGCCACGCAAGCGTTCCTGCGCGAAGAAGCGCAGCGCCGGCGTGAGGAGTTTGACCGCACAGAAGCCGAAAAGAAACGCCAGTGGGACGCGGAGCAAATCGAACGCAAGCGCCAGTGGGACTACCAGGAGTCCGAAAAGCGGCGGATTGAAAACGAACAAAACATGCGGCGTGAGCCCTACCGCCAGGCGGGACGCACGTCCCTTGCGAGCCTGATGAACTGGTCGCGGCCGGCAAGCGTGGCGTATCAACCTTCGTTTACGTACCGACCGTAGAGGTGACGTAATGGCGGCACGCGAAATTTACAACCCGGAGACGGGGCAATACGAAGTGATTGACGACTATGGATACGAAGTGATTGACGACTATGGATACGAAGTGATTGACGACTATGGAACGGGGATGCTGCCGCCCGAGCCCTTGCCACCGGACCCGCCACCGGCCCCGCCATCGGCCCCCTCACCGGCCCCGTCACCGTCTGGACCGCCGGTCAACAACCCCCCTGGTTATCAGGACTTAGACTACTGGGCCGCGCGCGGCGTGTTCCCGAACGAAATTTTCAATGCCGCCGGTCAACTGAACCCGTTCTGGTTTAGGACCGCGAGAGGCTACGAATATATTTTGCCAGCGGTTGCGACACCGTCCACGCCTGGCACCAAAACGCCTGAGCAGATCGAACAAGAAGGCCGCGAATACGACCGTATTAATAACCTCGTGGGCGGCTACATGCGCGACGGGAAATGGGTTAATGGATCGCCGCGTGGTGGGGGCGGTGGCGGCGTTGGTGGCGGCGGCGGTGGTGTGGGAAGTGGCGGTGGTGTGGGAAGTGGCGGCGGCGGTGGAAGAGCGCCAGCGTTCCAGGGGTCGTCGGAATTCCCGCAGTTCGTCAGTGAGCGGTTGGTGGCACCCGCACCGTTTGAAACGGAACGGTTTGTGGCGCCGGCACCGTATGTGCCCGAATACCTTGAACCGGTGCCGGACTTTACTTACCCGGCGTTTGAGGCGGGCGCACCGTTTACCGCGCCTGATCCGGCCAGTATTTACAACGACCCCAGCTACGCGTGGCGCTACAACGAGGGCCAGCGTGCAATTGAACGCTCGCGTGCCGCACGCGGCATTCTCACCGGCGCGCCGACGTTAAAAGCGTTGCAGAAATATGGACAAGGGATGGCCACCCAGGAGTATGCCAACGTGTACGGGCGTGCGGCTGACGCGTACGACCGCAATCTTTCGGCGCGCCTCAATGCGTGGACCTCAAATCGCAACAACGCGTTCGACGCGTACAGAACCAACTGGGACGTCAAGTCAGGCGCGTACGACCGGAACCAGCAAAACAGGCTGGCCGCGTTCGACCGCAATTATCGCTCGCAAACGGATGCGTACGACCGCAATTTGCAAGCGCAAATGGCCGCGTACGACCGGAACTATCGCTCGGCGATTGACGTGTTTGATCGCAATCAGCAAGCCCGGCAGTTGGAGTTTGCGCCGCGTCAGCGGTGGGCCGAGTTGCAGTTTGGTCGCGACTGGGATCTGTACAAATACCAAAACGACGACGCGTTCAGATACGCAGACCTTGACGCGCGCATCAAGCAAAATATT
>Ga0194121_10008854_pt1 | contig 12617 bp, 11 predicted proteins | sample TA2MahCa50mmetaG_FD_148609 | JGI IMG/M metagenome (GOLD analysis project Ga0194121, IMG submission 148609) | Freshwater microbial communities from Lake Tanganyika, Tanzania - TA2015020 Mahale Deep Cast 50m | ecosystem: Environmental > Aquatic > Freshwater > Lake | place: Tanzania: Lake... | reverse complement strand
GACCTTCCAGTCTTGATCCTCGGGTTCGTTCCCGTGACTGAGGCACCGCGCGCGGTTCGGCTCGATCTCACCATCGCGGTGGCATCGCGCGAGATGGCCGAGGCCTTGGATGCAGCCGGCCGCGCCACCGGTCGACCCGCGCAGGTTCACATCAAGATCGACACCGGCATGAGTCGATTCGGCGTCCAGGTCGGGGCGGCGGTGGATTTCGTACGGGCCATCGCGCCGCTACCCGGCATCGTGGTTCGCGGGATCTTCACCCACCTTGCCACAGCGGATGAGCCCGGCAGCCCTCTGGCCCGAGCTCAGTTGGCGCGCTTCGACGCGCTTTGCCGTGAACTCGCCTCGATTGGCCTCCTGCCCGGTATCCGCCACGCCTGCAACAGCGCGGGCGCAATCGTCTACCCAGACGCTCAACTGGACCTCGTGCGCTCGGGCGTCCTCCTCTACGGTATCGCGCCGGGACCAGATGTAGCGGCCCACTTCGTGCGGCCGGCGTTGAGCCTCCGCGCGCGCATCGCCCGGATCAGCACGATAGCGCCGGGAGCCTGCGTCGGATATGGCTGCACGTTTCGCCCGACGCGACTGACGCAACTCGCCCTCGTACCCATTGGCTATGCAGACGGGCTCAGTCGGGCGCTGTCTAATCACGGCCGAGTGATCGTGCGCGGGGTTCGCGCGCCCATCGTCGGGACCATCTCGATGGATCAGTGCACGGTCGATGTGACGGATATTCCGGGCGCTCACGAGGGCGATATCGTCACTCTCATCGGCACCGATGAGGAGGAAGAGATCACCGCCGAGGACGTGGCGACCTGGAGGAACACCATCCCGTACGAGGTCCTCACGGGTCTCCCGATCCGATTGCCTCGCCTCTATCTGCGTGCCGGGGCACCCGTCATCGCCGCGGAAAACGGAGACCTCATCTCGCTGAGTTGATCGCCGTGCCCGTGCGCGTGAGATTCTTATGTCGTTTTGTGCGGTCTGCCCAACGTCCGGCGATTGACAGCGACCATGGCGGGGAATACACTGCGGTCCGACAACTGCAAAGGGCTGCCGAGTCGGTGGTGGCAATACCGCCGCCGAACGGGGGAACCAGTCAGGGGATTGAGGAGATCCCAGGGGTGAATCCAGGTGTGAGCCTGGTAGGCCAGTCTCTTTCGGCCGAACCCGTCAGCTAACCCCGCAGGCGAGAAGAGAGGGCTTGGATCCGCCGCGTCGCGGCGTGATCTGCCGAGCCTCGGAATCTTATGGCCGCCGGCCGGCAGCGATTAACACGCGTCGGCGGCATCTCGTGCGCACGGCGCTCATATGTTGCTGGGTACGGCCGCCGTGGGCCTCGGTCGCGCCTCGTTGGCGCGGCGTGGGAAAGGCTCTGAGAGCACGTGAGGCGATCACTCCTGACGATTGCAGGGCACGTGCAGACGGTCTGGACCAGGTCATTCCCTCTCTCAGGGATCCGACCATCCTCGGCCGAGCGCATCGGGTCGTCGGGGACGACATGGCGCGCGGTGTGGGTAAGGATGTGAGAGCGCACGAGGTGGCTCGCGCTTGCCACAGAACGTGCGCAGGACCCGCGGCAAGAGAGGCTCGCCGTCGTGCTCCCCCAGGAGCCAGCGGCGATTCGCCTTTACGGGCTCCGCGCGCGCACGGCGATCACTTGACAGCACTGATTACAGGTGATAGTCTGATAGCGTCATGGTCAGCGTAAATCCCGTCAATGTGACGTCACCGCCGCCGGTTCGTTCCGATCGGCCGGTTGAGCCGCGCACGGCGCCGGCGCAGACGGGGGCGCCGCGGCCCACGCCGCCTCCCGTTCAGCCCCCGGTCGTGCGTCGGCCGGAGCCGCGCGAGGAGACATCGGTCAGCAGTGCGATCGGCACGAACGTCGATATCCGCGCGTGATGCTCGTATCCGACCGTATTGCCCGTCGGGTCGCCTCAGGATGCGATCGGAGCGAAACGCTCCGCGAGTTCCTCGCCGCTGAGTCCCGCCCGCGCCAGCCCCTGGATGAGCGCGGTCCAATCCTCATCGTAGAGCGGGATTCCGTCACGACGTCGACGCGCTTCCTCTCGGTGTTCCAGTTCGCCCGGCATCAGGACCTCGCTGAATCCGCGAGCTGGGGGAATTTCCCTTACCTGACGCCACAGAGCATCCACGCGGGACCGTAGCTCGGCTCTCCCTCCGAGGAACTCCGGATCGATGGCCAGCATGAAGAAGGACTGTCCGGCATGTTCTCGATCCTTGTCCTGCTGACGCACCTCGACTCCTATCGTGGATGCCGCCAGACCGGCCGTGAGGACATCGACCAGAACGCCGAGACCGTAGCCCTTATGCCCTCCGAACGGAAGGAGAGTCTTCGCTCGGTTGGGGTCGGTTGTGGGCTCGCCGTTCTCGTCTACCGCCCAACCCGGGGGAATGGACTGTCCACGACGCGCGGCCTTGTGCACCTGCCCGTGCGCGGCAACGCTGGTCGCGATATCGAGCACGATCGGCGGTTCGTCGCCGCCGGGCAGCGCGTAGGCGATGGGATTAGTCCCGTGCAACGGTCTGGCGCCGCCAAACGGCGCGACCGACGGCCCGGCGTTACAGAGACACACGCCGATGAGTCCCCGCTCGAGCGCCATGGACGCGTAGAACGACGCGGCCCCGAAATGGTTGCAGTTGAAGGCAACCGCAACGCCGACACCGCGGCGCGCAGCGTCCTCGATCGCTCGCCGCATGGTGGCCGCTCCGATCACCGGTCCGGCCGTGCCCTGGCCTTGCAGGACGTTCGACCCCACCCGCCGCACCGTCGCCGACGGATCGATTCGCCCCTGGGCGATGGAGTTGGTGATCCCCGGGAGGATCGACACGATACCGTGGCTGTCGAGACCACGCAGCGACGCGAACACGATCGCATCACGGCAGGTTGCCGCATCGGGTCCGCTCAGGCCCTTGCCGAGAAGCGCGGTGTCGCACAGCGCGCACGCATTCGCTTCGCTCAGGCGCAACATGGCGACAGTATAGACTCGGACTGATGACCCTGCGGCCCGTGGCCCGGCGACTCATCCCCTCGTGGTCCGAACGTGACGGGCAGCCCTTCCTGATCCTGCGCGATCCGGACGAAGTGATGCCCAAAGCCATCGCGGTTCCGCCCATCGCGGGCCTGATCCTGGATCTCAGCGACGGCACGCGATCGGTGGCCGAGATCGCCGCAGAAGGGACACGAATCATCGGACGGGAGCTTCCAAAGAGCATCGTGGCCGACCTTGTGGCCCATCTCGACGAGGCGATGGCGCTGGAGGGCCCGCGCTCTGCAAGTGCTTTGGACAACTTGCGTCGGGAGTATCGGTCGCGCCCGCGCCCGGCCGCGCTAGCGGGCACGTCGTATCCGGCAGCACGTGCGGACCTCGCGGACCATCTAAGCGGATTCGGCCGAGGCGATCGTGAGCTACCGAGCACGTCGGACATCCACGTCCGAGGCGTCATCTCGCCGCACATCGACTATCAGCGCGGCGGTCCCACGTATCACCGCGTGTTCTCGCGCGCGACTCCGGCGATCCGCCGCGCGAAGCGGGTTATTGTGATTGGCACCGATCATGCCGGCGGTCCAGCGCACGTCACGCCAACTGCCCAGGACTTCGAGACCCCCTTTGGGACATTCGCCGCTGATAGGCAGGCTGTCGCACGCCTCATCCACGCGGTCGGGGCGGACCACGCCGCAGTCGACGAACTCCACCATCGCGGCGAGCACTCGATCGAACTGGCGTTGAACTGGATCGCTCACGCGGCGGGCGATCCGCTACCGCGCCTCGTTCCCGTTCTGACGGGCTCTTTCTTCCCGTTCATCAGGGGCGAGAGGGCAATCGAACAGGATCCCCGCATCAGCACTGCAGTGCGGGTTCTCTCGGATCTGGCGTTGGATGGAGACACGATCGTGGTCGCGGCCGCGGATCTCGCACATATGGGGCCGGAGTTCAGCGATCCCGAACCGCTCACCGACGCACTGAAGAACCAAGCGCGTGAGGCCGACGAGCGACTGCTCCGCGCGATCGCCTGGGGGAATGCAGATCGGTTCCTCGCGGAGATCGTCGCCGAGCAGGACCGTCGCCATGTCTGTGGCGTTTCGCCGATCTACCTGGCGCTGCGCGCGCTCAGTCCCCAGCACGGCGAGGTGGTCCGTTACGACCAGTGCCCGGCGGATACGGCTGGACAGAGCATCGTGACGATTGCTGGCGCTCTGCTCTGGTGAGTGGTCGGCCGATAATCGGATAGGTATGACGGTTTGACGGTCGGTATTGGCGGTTCTTGCGGCAGGAGTTAGCCTCGCGATGCTTTTCCTCGCCGGGGCGGACGCTGAGGCGATCAGTCGCGCCCGGCCCAAGATCAACTGGTCTTCCGATCTTCCCGTGAATCTGGCCGATCGCAGGAAGATCCTGACCGACCTGCCCGAGGCGACGCGTGAGGCGTTCCAGTCGGAGCCCCTCGTGTTCTTCATTCGGAACTCGCTGTCGCGCCAGAGCAACCCCGATCCCCTCGCGACGCCCATCGTGCCTGGCGCGACGTTCGAGGATCGGCTGTCGTTCGTCGCCTCGACCGACGTACAGGATGCTGTCCTGCGCATCCATCAACCGGCCTACGGGCTGGATCAGGATGAGTGTCACGTCGTGGTGACGGCGGTCACCGACCGCGACGGGAACCGGGTCGGCGAGGTCATTCAGGCGTGAGGCACCACTAAGGTGGCACTCGGCCTTCTGGAGGCGGCCCAGTCTCCTTTCGAGGTCACGATCCTCTCGCAGATCCCCTCTGGTTCCCAACTGTCCACTGGTCGGCTGACGCCAAGGACGCTGACAAGCACCATTCGCATCGGACAGCGCGTCCCCTCGTGTGCCCGAACCGTGGCCGGCGCAGCCCCGACGACCACGCCACGTCGGCAGTCCTGCTCCGGTGATATCGGTGGGAGGGGGTTCTCCAGCCTTGTCTATGCCGTCGTCGTCCGAACGCAACTGGACCCACGGCAGTGGGCGCTGCGTAGCGGACGCGCCACACCGACGGTGATCCCCGCCCGCTGATCCGCGCTACACTGCGGCCCGCCTGACGCGCCTGCGTCGGGGAGAGCAGAGGTGGAACGTGGCGCTCAAGGTCGTACGCGTAGGTCGGCCTATCACCGAGGAGCAGGCAAAGCCCGAACGCGCAAAGCTGGCCAGCGTGGGAGCGGAACTGGTCCTCCACCCCTATCAGGGCGAAGCAGATCTGATCGCGGCAGTCGCAGATGCCGACGCAGTCATCAACGCCGGGGGCCGGTTTCCCGCAACCGTCATCAACGCAATGACGAGATGCCGCGTGCTCGTTCAGGGTTCGGTGGGATACGACGCGATCGACGTCGAAGCAGCGACGGCACGAAAACTGCCCGTCGCCAACCTCTTCGATTATTGCATTGAGGAGGTGGCGGAGCACGCGCTCACCCTCAGCCTGGCCTGTGCGCGCCGTCTCACGTTCATGCAGGATGCCGTGCGTTCCGGCCTCTGGCGTCGCGACTGGGCAGCGATGCGCGAGCGGATCGGTCTGGTCGAACGACTGTCGACTCAGACCCTGGGCATCGTCGGCTTCGGCAACATCGGAAAACTCGTCGCCCGGAAGGGAGGCGGGATGGGTTGGCGCATTCTGGCGGCCGATCCGTTCGTCGATCCGGCCATCGGTCCGCAGCACGGGGTGGAAGTCGTGCCACTCGAACGGCTTCTCGCCGAAAGCGACATCGTGACGCTCCATGTCTTCCTCAATCAGCAGACCCGTCACATGATGGGGGCGCCGCAGTTCGCTCTTATGAAGCCGACCGCTTACCTCATCAATACGTGTCGCGGGCCGATCGTGAACGAAGCGGCGCTGATCGACGCCCTGAGACGCGGACAGATCGCCGGCGCCGGACTTGACGTGTTCGAGTTCGAACCCATCGAGGACAACAATCCACTTCTGGGTATGGAGAACGTCATCCTCACACCGCACACCGCCGTGTATTCACGCCTTGCCCTGGAACTGAATCGGATGCAGCCGTTCGACGAGGTCGTGCGCGTGCTGAGCGGCCGATATCCGCGGGGCCTGGTCAATCGGGCGTTGCGGGGTCAGTTGCCGCTGGCCGATGGCTGAGGCAACTCCGGTCGATCTCCGTCGCCACTGGCCCGCGGCAGCGGCGATCGGCGGCGCGGCCGGTCTCCTGAGCGGGCTTCTGGGCATCGGCGGAGCGGCCATCCTTGTCCCGGGCATGGTCGATATCCTCGGGATGAGTCAGCATCGTGCCGCCGGGACGTCGCTGCTGGCGATGCTGCCAACCGCGGCCGTTGCGGCGATCGTGTATGCCCAGGGAGACCAGACCAGCTGGCCTCTCATTGTGCTCTTCTCGATCACGGCAGTCGCGGGTGCTTCCATTGGGGCGCGGGTCAGCTCACGGCTCCCCGGCCTCGTTCTACGACGCATCTTCGGTGTCTGTCTCCTGCTGATCGCGCTCCGACTCCTGGTGCCTGGAGGCGCGTCCGAAGCTGACGCAATCTCCGTCGATCTCTTCGCCCAGGCGACGGAGATCACCGCCGGCGAGGGATTGCTCGGGCTCGTAGCGGGATTCCTGAGCGGCTTGCTCGGGATTGGCGGGGCTCAGATCTTGACTCCAGGAATGGTGTATCTCTTCGCGATCCCCCAGAAGGTCGCCCAGGGAATCAGCGTCGCGTGCATCGTTCCGACAGCGATCGCGGGCGCCTACCAACACTATCGGCAGGGCAACGTCGATACGCGCGTGGGGCTCGTCCTGATCCCCACGTCGATCGCCGCGGGGGCGCTCGGCGCCGCCTTCGTCCATCTCGTCGACGCGCCGACACTGCGGTTCGGCTTCGGCATCTTTCTGGTCTATGCGGGCACGCGTATGCTGGCGCCACGCCTGTGGACCGGTCTGTTCCGTCGACTCCGTCCGTGAACGCCGCGGGTTCATCACGGCGGGCCCCCGTCGTGCGCCGGTCAGTCCTGATCGTCCCGGCGAATGTGGAACGCTTCACGGCCCGTGCCGCGGATCGCGGCGCCGACGCGGTGATGCTCGATCTGGAGGACTCGATCCCGCTCGATCAGAAGGACGCGGCGCGCGGCAGCGTGATGACCTACATCGCGCGCATCGCCGGGCGGGGATATGAGGTGCTCGTCCGGGTGAACAGCGACTTCCCGTCCCTGATCGCCGATCTCGACGTCGCGGTAAGCCCAGGCGTCGATGCCATCGGCTTGCCCAAGGTCGAGTCAGCGCGCGATGTGATCGTCGCCGACGCGTTGATCGCGGAGCGAGAGGTGCGCCGAGGGCTAGCTCGAGGCGCGATTGGCCTCGCAGTCGTGATCGAATCAGCGCGCGCCCTCGGGGCCCTCGACGAGATACTCGGTGCCTCCGAGCGGATAGAGACGGTCGAACTCGGCATCGAAGATCTCTGCGTGGATCTGGGCATCGCGCCGTCGCGCGATGGCACAGAGCTCCGGCCGAGCCAGCACGCCCTGATCCTCGCCGCGCGGCGGGCGGCGGTCGAACCGCTGGGGATGGCATCGACGCTGGCCCACTACGATGACGCGGCTGCCACTCTGCATTCGATCGCGATCGCGCGCGATCTCGGCTTCCGTGGCGCCTCGTGTATCCACCCTTCACAGATTCCGCCGCTTAACGAGATCTTTAGTCCGTCATCCGAGCAGATCGCGCACGCACACCGCGTGATCGCCACCGATGCAGAGGCACGCCGCGTCGGCCGCGGTTCCGCGTCGCTGGCGGGAATGATGATCGACGCGCCCGTGGTCAAGCGCGCGGAGCGGCTCCTCGCGCGAGCGGATCTCATCGCGCGACGGACGCGGCCCACGTGACATCATCGCGGGCGGCAATTCGCTCGCTTCTCCATCCCGCCGGCATCGCCGTCGTCGGAGCAACGGAGTCGCCAGGCTACGGCCGCCGACTGATGGAGAACCTGCTCGGCACCCATCACGGCATCCGGGTGATGCCGGTGAATCCCCTGCGCCGCACCGTACTTGGCGTGCCATGTGCACCGCGACTCACTGCAATCGAAGGGCAGGTAGACGTTGCCATGGTTGTCGTACCTGCCGCCGCCACCGCCGACGTGATTGCCGAGGCGCGCGAGGCGCGCCTCGCTGTTGCAGTCGTGATCTCAGCGGGATTCGCCGAGATCGGAGATGACGGGGTGAACCAGGACGAGCTCGTCGCGGCAGGCGGCGGTGTGACGAGGATCGTCGGACCAAACTGCCTGGGCTACGCCAGCGTCACGGCGCGCCTGTGGGCAGCCGCGAACGTGCTTGCGCCGCGAGATGAGCACCTTCGTGCGGGCAAGATCGCGATCCTTTCGCAGAGCGGGGCCACCGCGTTCGGCCCCCTTCTCTGGAGCGCTCGCCGCTACGGGATCGGGCTGGGGCCAATTGTGTCTAGCGGCAACGAAGCCGACCTCGCAATCGCCGACTTTTTGGAATCGTTTGTCGCCGATGGTGACGTAGAAGCGGTTATCGTCGTCCTGGAGGGTACGGCGGATCCGCTCGCGCTGCGGCGCGCCCTGATGGCGGCACGTCAGGCATCGATGCCTGTGGTGGTCCTGCGGATCGGCAGCACAGAGGCGGGCGCACGCGCCGCCCTCTCACATACCGCCGCAATCGCGGGATCGGGACAGGCGCTCGGCGCCCTGCTCCACCGCTGGGGAATCGCTGAAGCCAGGAACTGGGACGAGGCACTTCTCATCGCGGATGCGCTGACGCGCCTACCGCCGCCTGTCCGGGACGGTGTGGGGGTCCTCTCCCACAGCGGAGGGATTGGCGGCGCGATCGCGGACGCGGTCGCCTCCCGAGGCCTGCCAATCCCTCCGCTGGACCGTCCGGGTCGCGATCGACTTAGCGATATTCTCGATGGTCGTGGATCGGCCGAGAATCCGGCGGACATCACCTTCCACGCAGAGAGGGGATCGATCCTGGATGTCCTCGATATCCTCGCGCAGACCCCGGGCGTCGGCATGATCGCAGCTGCCACGGGAGGATCGGCCGCGCTCGGGGCGCGACTGGCCGGATTTGCCGAATCGCACCCGATCCCGGTTCTCGCCTGCTGGACCGGTGGGACTCCCCTCGAAGACTCCGTCGCGGCGGGCCTGAGGGAGTCTCGGCTGGGACTCGTCTATCAGCCGGATCAGTGCGGGACGGTCCTCGCCGCGTTGTGGCACCGCCCGCGATCGACACCACGCCACGTGGGCTTTCGCCGCGAGCTCGAGGACCCGGACGCCTGGCTCCGCATCCAGGACGCGATCGTGCGAGCGGCGGGTGAGTCGGTCCCGGACTACATCGGTCTCGCTCTGCTACGCGACCTCGGTATGTCCGTTGCGGCGCTGACAACCTGTAGCCCAGTCGATGATCCCGCTGCCTGTCGGGCCAGGGCCGGACTCGCCTTCCCCCTCGTCGCCAAACTGTCCGCACCCGATCTGCCTCATCGCGCCAAGTTGGGACTGATCGCTTCCAATCTGCACGACGATCGTGCGCTGGGCGACGCGGCGCGACTTCTCTGGAGGATCAATCCGAGCGAACGGGCAGTGCTGACACTGCAGGAGAGAGTCCCGGCCGGGCGGGAACTCCTGTTGGGCTACCTCTCCGATCCGCTGGCGGGTCCGGTCCTCGTATTGGGCAAGGGTGGAGCATCGGTGGCGGTGATCGGCGAGCACCGTTTCCTCCCGCTGCCGCTGGAGGAGGATCCGCGCGATCTCATCCACTCGCATCTGCGAGCCGAAGACCGCTTCAGTCCTACGTTGGAGAATCCTTCGGAGAGCACTCTCGACGCGGCTGCGCGCGCAATCGACCTATTCGCGCACTGGGCATGGTCGGTCCGAGATGCGGTGGCTTCGATGGAGGTCAATCCGCTCATCGTCGGTCGCGGCCACGCGATCGCCGTCGACTGCCTCATCGTTCCCGCACGTCGCCGGACACGGGAGCCGTCAAAGGCGGCGGGCGCGGGATGGTCCGGAGCCGGGGTGTGACCGCCTCCCGCGCGATCGCGTGCGTTCTTCTGGCGGCGCTCACGTTCAGCGCATGCACCCCACCCGCCGCGGCGCGGCCCACCCCAACCCGGACCTCCCCGGAACGATCTCTTTCCGAGCGAGAGGCACCGGCGCCGTCCACCGTGACGGCATCAGTGGCAGCGAGCGCAACTCCCACGATGGCGTCCGCAACTGCGACACTGCCACGGATCAGTCCAACGCCAACCAACGAGGAGTCGCGAGCCACACCAGCGGTCCCCACGGCAACATCCGATCCGCCATCTGCTAGTCCCACGGGAGGCACCGTGGCGGGGACGACACCGGCGACGCCCACTCGCACGAGTGTCGTCTCCACGCCATCGGCGGTCGCGACCGCGCCGCGCGCCGCGCAGCCCACCGCCAAGCCGACGGCCGGTGCTCCACGCGTCACGGCTACGCCTGCGACCGGATCCGGCAGCCCACCGCGCGTGCCAGTCCTGATGTACCACTACGTGCGCAATAATCCCGAACCAACCGATCGGATCGGCTACGGCCTCTCGATCGAGCCCGTGCTGTTTCGCGCTCATGTCGCGTTTCTGGCGGAGCGCGGCTTCACGTCGATGACCGTGCGAGACGCGACTCGCGCTCTCACCCGCGGGGAGGGCCTGCCCAGCCGCCCGATTGCGCTGACCTTCGACGATGGCTACGCCGACTTCTTCAGCGAGGCATGGCCGATCCTCCGCGAACGGGGCATGACGGCGACGAGTTACGTCATCGTCGATCTTATGGATCGTCCACGCTATCTCTCACGCGTCCAGGTCCGACTTCTGAGTGAGGCTGGAGTCGAGATTGGGTCGCACACCTTCACGCACCCGGATCTGACCTCCCTCACCGGCGTGCGCCTGAGGAGAGAGGTGGCCGAGAGCCGTCTTGCACTCGCCGAGATCGTCGGCCGCGAGGTCGAGAGTTTCTGCTATCCGGCCGGTCAGAACAACGAGGCGACGCGGGAGGCTGTCCGTGCGGCGGGATACCGCAGTGCCGTCACGACCGTACACGGTTATGCGTCCGCGGCAAGTGACCTCGCCGCCTTGCCCCGCGTGCGCGTGTACGGAGGTATGGGAGTGGCGAGCCTGGCGAGCCTTGTCGGGGAGACGCCGCCCGATCCGGCGATCTGGTCAGCCTTTCTTGCCGATCGCCCCGCACCCTGAGGCGGCGAGGATCTCGCGCAATGCCCGCTCCGGGGTGATGCTCACCAGGCAATCGTTCTCGGCCTCGGGTCGGAGACAGGACGCGTTGCGAAAACGCTGCTGTTCGCAGAGCAGGCAGATGCGCGCCGGCAGGATATGGCGTGCGTTCGCCAACGGTGAGCCCCAAAGGCGCCACGGGCTTCCGCCCCACAGGATGACCGTGGGGGCACCCATCGCCGCGGCAAGGTGCCCGATCGCGTTGTCGATGGTGACTACGGCTCGGGCCAGGCGGGTCGCGCCGGCTACCTCGGGAAGCGTCCAACGCCCACGAAGATCTTCGACGCCCGCGGCAACCAGTAGGTCGTCATCAGCCGGGCCGGAGCCGTACTGCGCAGCCTGCTGCGCCCGCGCGACACCGACAAGTCCGACCGTTATGCCGCGATCGCGGAGGAGTCGGACGAGCGCTCGCCAGGAGTCCGGAGACCACAACTTGGTGGACCTCGTCCCGCCTGTGGCGAGCAGAATGTCCGGTATCGTGCCGCTCGGCGTCCGCCAGGGAACTTCGGGTCGCGAGAAATCGGTCTCCAGCCCCGCCTTGCGGCACCAGAGTTCGGCGAGGTACTGCGACCGAATCAAGTCGCGGTACTCTTCTACCAGGCCGAGGCGGTTCCACTCCAGATCGTCCTCGAGATCCTGGAGCCGATCTCTTGCCCTCGGCACGGCGCGGCGCAGAGTCGCATCCACGGCATCGCCGACGACGTAGTCTGGCGCGAGCAGACCCATCGCGACGGCGAGCGCGCGGTCGAAATCCAGATTGATTCCCAGGTCGTACGGCCCGTACTCCTCGATACGGGTAGCGACGAAGGCGCTCAACCGGGCGAGTGTGTCCGGAAGACCGATGAGCGAGAAGCGGGCATCCAGCAAAGCGCTCGCTTCCTCCAGCTCGCGAGTCCGCTCGCCGCTGAAGAGATCGATCGTGCACGCCGGGTACCGCTCGCGGAGCGCACGGAGGACGACTGTCGCGAGGATGACGTTGCCGAGCTTGTCCCACACGAAAACGGCGATATGGGGCTTGTCACGCAGCGCCTGGCCGCGGAAGCGCTGCATCGCCGTCAGTCTATGGACAGTTATCGTCAAGACGCAAGACGCGCGCGGCGCCGGGTGGTGCGCCGGCGCTCCATTAGAATCCGGACGCGGGCGTAGCTCAGTGGTAGAGCATCCGGCTTTTAACCGGTGGGTCGCGGGTTCGATCCCCGCCGCCCGTACCGGTGCAGTGAACGGAAACAGTCCATGGGATTGCGCCGTCCGGCGTGCGCTTTGGCCGGTTCAACAGACTATCTGGCCACCACACCGCGCCTGTCCAGAGAGGCCGGGACACGATCGGGCAAGCATCATGTCACGTGATCGAGAGAGAACCCGGTGCGCCGGCTGGGGCGCACCG
>Ga0194121_10008848_pt1 | contig 12624 bp, 11 predicted proteins | sample TA2MahCa50mmetaG_FD_148609 | JGI IMG/M metagenome (GOLD analysis project Ga0194121, IMG submission 148609) | Freshwater microbial communities from Lake Tanganyika, Tanzania - TA2015020 Mahale Deep Cast 50m | ecosystem: Environmental > Aquatic > Freshwater > Lake | place: Tanzania: Lake... | reverse complement strand
CAGAGCAGATTATTTTGGTGTCTCATGAAAAGGAACTAGAGACCTATGTTGATAATATATTTAGGATTTCAAAGGATAATGGAGTGTCTCAGGTTTTAAGATTAAATTAAAAAATTGATTGTGATTTAGAATATTTTTCGTTTTACGAGTGAAATGGTTCGAATCCGAAGGGACTAGGGTACCATTCCGTACTGATTTCAGTCCCAGTTTAGAAAGACTTTACACTTGATGCTCTATCCATGTTTCATGCCTTGAAGTATTTTTGTGCGGCATTTGACATATTCTACATCTCATTGTTTTGCATCTCCTGTCTGATATTCTTTAATTGAAGAATCTACAATCTTGTCAAGCTCCGACTCTGAAACCTGTTTTAGTATCTTTTTTGTAACTGGATCAACAACTTCGTCCAAAGCCACGTCTCTTACCTTTGACGCAGCATTGTATTCTTCTGAAACATCAATTCCCGTATATGCAATGTATATGATTACCAGGGCTGCAACAAAAAAGACTAGCTTGATCATTTTATCACCTGTACTCTTTTTGAAAGTTGTTTAGATACTTTAACTGCTATAACTGAAGAAAATGAACCTGAAAAACTACTCAAAAGAGCATTAACTAACTTGGAAAATATAAGACCAAGTCATAAGGCATTGAAAAGACCTGAAACAAAATTATTGATACAACAGATAGAAACGATAATCAAAAATCTCAAGTTCTAAAATCGATTTAAATATGAATAAACCTCGTTTGATATGTGGCTCGAGGAACGAATGAGCTATTTGATACTATTAAAGTAAAAAAACTACGCTCCGAAGTCATAATCACTGATAAACAGAGGAACGCAACAAAAGAATGGCTTCGTCTGTTAAGTAATAATGAATTAGAAAAAGAAGAAGAAAACTATACAAAATTTCAGCAAATTGTTCTACAGGACATACTAGGTTTCTCTCTATATGAGATAGTTCCACAAAGAGACAACTTGGATTTTTCTATTATTGATGCAAAAAGTCAAAGGTCGCTTGGCATTGAGGCAAAAGGAAATTCTGTAAAGGATTTATTTCAACGACAACATAGACCAAAAAAAGAACAAGAAATCCCAGTTTTACAATTGTATACGTATATGGGAGGAGAACATGTATATGACTACGGGATTTGCACAAATTACGAAAAATTTATTCTATTAATTCACAACAAAGGACACTCTAAACATCACCTCATTGATTTTTTAAAGATAAGAGAGCAAAATGATAGTCTAAATGAAGAAAAATTAAAAGAATTTGTGGGACTATTTTCAAAACAAAGAATCTTTGATGAAGAAATCCTTGAAAATCTTTTGAAAGAATCTGAATTAGCAGAACAAGAGTTTACCAAGGAGTTTTACAAATTATATCACGAAACGCGCCTCATGTTGATAAAAGAATTTTCAAACCAGCATGATATTACAAAAGATGAAGCCATTCATTGGTCTCAAATCTTCATAAATAGACTAATCTTTATCTTTTTTGCAGAGGATAATAATTTAATTCCAGAAAGAATATTTACAAAAAGAATCATCGACATTCTAAAGTCTCCATCAATTGATGAAAACACAAAATCTGTCTTTGATAACATAATGGCGTTATTCAATACAATGAATGATGGTTCAAGAGTTCTAGGCATAAACGCCTTCAATGGTGGTCTATTTGAAAACAAATTTCCACCAAAAATATTCTTCATGGATTTAAAAGATCAAAAATTTTTTGAAAAAGTAAAACAAAATCCCAAGATCCCAAAAAAATCCACTCTAGTAGATATAGAAATATCATTAGCAGCAAGATATAACGAACTTCTTAATCCAATCATCAAAAATTTGCTATTAATGGACTCATTTGACTTTACTAGCGAAGTAAATGTCAATATTTTAGGGCATATTTTTGAACAATCAATTAGTGACTTAGAAGAACTTCGTGGAAACGAAATCTCTAAACGTAAAAGAGAAGGAGTATACTATACTCCAGAATACATAACTGACTATATATGTAGAAATACCATAATCCCATATTTATCCAAAAATAATTCCACTGGTTCTTATGAGCTAGTCCAAGAATATATTGATAATATCGATGAGTTAGAAAAAAAATTCAAAGAAATTAAAATTCTTGATCCTGCTTGTGGCAGTGGTGCATTTTTGATAAAAGCTGTAGATATTTTATTAGAAATTTTTAAAGAAATACAACTTGTTAAAGAATCTAGAGGAAAATATTCATCTGGTGATCAATATTCACTTACTAAATGGAATGAAGAAAGTGAAATACAAAAAATAATTGAGAATAATATTTTTGGCATAGATATAAACGAAGAATCTGTCGAAATCACAAAACTTAGTTTATTTCTAAAACTTGTTGGAGAAAATAAGAAATTAATTGATTTATCAAAAAATATCAAAGTAGGTAATAGTTTAATTGACAATAAAACTGTAGATGAGAGAGCTTTTTCATGGGAAGATGAATTTCCAGAGATTCTGGGAAAATTAATTGAAAAAAAAGGATTTGATATAGTAATTGGTAACCCGCCTTACGTAGATTCTGAAAATATGACTAAATATAATAAAAAAGAGAGAGATTTTTTGTCTAAAACGTATAAATCAACAAAAGGAAATTGGGATTTGTACATTCCTTTTATTGAGAAGGCATTTAATTTAATAAATGAAAATGGGAAAGTCTCTATGATTACACCTAATAAGTGGCTTTCCATAAGCTATGGTAGTGCTATAAGAAATATTGTTGGAAAATATTTACATCAACTCTCTGATTATTCAAAAATCAAAGTTTTTGAAGATGTTGAGATTTTTCCAATTATATTTTTTTTATCAAAAAAAGAAGACCCAATTTTAAATGTTAAAGTATTTTCTTTAGAAAATAAATTTACAGAATCAGATATAAAGAAAAAGGTTTTTGACGGATTTGATAATTTTGGAATATTTTTCTCAAAATATATAAACCTAATAATAAAAATTCTGGAAGGAAGTACACCGCTTGGAAAGATTTGTGATATTTCTGGAGCATTTACAACATCAGAAGCTTATGACCTAATACCTCTGGTAGAAGATAAAGAAACTTATGATAAGCAATATCTAAAACTTGTGAACACGGGAACCATTGATAATTACTTTCCATTATGGGGCTTTCAACCAACCAAATACATTAAGAAGGAATATACTTATCCTGTTGTTTCAAGAACAAAACTCGAAAATAAATTTAGAAAAAGATATGGAAAATTCAATAAATCTAAAGTAATTATTTCTGGATTTAGACATTTTGAATGTTTTTATGATAAGAATAATGAATATCTTGCTGGAAAATCTACTACAGTTTTAACAGATATTCCAAAAAACAGCTACGAGTATTTTAACTGCATCCTAAACTCAAAGTTGATAACTTTTTATCTAAAAGAAGGATTTAGTAGTTCAGGTATGGATGGGGGAATAAACTTCTCTCCAGCAGTTATTTCTACAATACCAATACGCAACATCAAGGAGAATATTCAAAATGAGTTAGTTAAAAAATCTGATATGATGTTTGAATTATGGAATACATTCTATGGCAAAAAAAATAAATTCTTGAAATTAATTAAACAAGAATATAATATTGATCAAGTTTCAAACAAATTAGACAAATTTTATAAATTAGATTATGATGAATTTATCAAACAATTTAATGTTAAACTTACTATGGATAAAAAGGGAGAACTCCTAGATTTTTTTGAGAAAAATAAAAAAGAAATTTTAGAGATTTTAGAAAAAATAAATAAAACTAATGAAGAAATTAACGAAATAGTATTCACACTATATAATATAACAAAAGAAGAAAAAGAAATCATAATTCAATCTTTACCTTCTAAATTGTAAAATTATGAACTGGAATCCAATCCTTATTTTTTGAGAAACATATTGTTTATTCTGTAATGTTTTGTTCGAATTATATATTCAAGCTTTACATACTGAAATGCGGGAGTTGCCAAGCCTGGTCAACGGCGTAAGGTTCAGGTCCTTATCTCCTAGGAGTTCGTGGGTTCAAATCCCACTTCCCGCATTTACTTAATTAAGATAATTTTTATGATAATTGCTGTAATGTGTATTGAACTTGTGTATCTTTGATTAAAAAATATTGCACAGCTTGTGATCTTTTTTTCGCCCATCAACTAGAATTTGAAGTTAACACTATTCTTTATTGAAGCAAGAGTACAGCCAGCTATTTGCCACAAGCCCAAAACCGTTTGTAAAGTGGGCAGGAGGAAAAAGGCAGCTTATTTCATCACTTGAAAAGCATTTTCCAAAAAAATTCAACAAATATTTTGAGCCGTTTCTTGGGGGCGGAGCTGTTTTGTTTCATCTTCTTGGCAAAAATCCCGATCTAAGATGTACAGTTTCTGATCTAAACTCCGATCTTGTCTTATCCTACATTACAATACGAGATAAAGTAGAGCAGCTAGTAGAGTCACTTGAGAGACATTCAAGCAAATATTTTGCAGACCAGCAAGAGTACTATTACTCTGTAAGAGAGTCATTGCCAAAAAGCCAGATTGAAAAAGTATCAAGGCTTTTGTTTTTGAACAAGACATGTTTTAACGGCCTGTACAGGGTAAACAGCAAGGGCCAGTTCAATGTCCCGCTTGGTAGGTACACAAACCCAAGTATTGTAAACAAGGAAAACCTTTTTTCAGTTTCAAAAATATTACAATCAAAAAATATCGCAATAAGGTGCCAAGACTTTGCATCTATTTTAGATGATGCAAAAAAAGATGACTTTGTATATTTTGATCCGCCATACCAGCCGGTAAGCAAGACTGCAAACTTTACAAGTTACACAAAGTGCGAGTTTAGCTATAATGATCTGAAAAGGCTTGCAGAGATCTGCCAGAAGCTTGACAAAAAAGAGTGCAATGTGCTCTTGTCAAACTCTAACACAAAAGAGGTTAGGCGGTTATTTTCATCAAAATGGAAGGTTATTGAAATTTCTGCAAACCGCGCAATAAATTCAAACTCAGAAAAGAGAAAAGGCCATACCGAATTACTGATAAAAAATTATTAGAACTTTTGTTTAGTTTTCCACATAAAATATGGACAGAATGATACCCTAGTCTCGATGGGTTCGGTAGATGATTTTAACATTTAATGTATAATGTTCAAGACTGCCATTTCTTTGCATGCCATATCACTGGGTAGAGTGGGACATGTGGGATAAAAGAAGCAGAAGATATGCTAACATCAAAAAGAAAATCCAATTTGAAAAAAACAAGAAAAACGGAATGGTTTCAGTAGACCAAGCAGATTCACAAATGATAGAAAAACTTTGGCAGGATGTTGAGAAGTGGACAATTGATCGTGAAGGAAAATCTGTCTATTACCCAGTATTTTAAAAATAAAAATTCAGTTTTCAGGAATTTTTTTGGCTTTAAAAAGCACCTCTTATTTATGAAATGATCTCAAAACTGCGGATTCGATTTTTTGGATATTGTTCAGTTATAAGAGAAAGATAGACTATTTTCATTTGTAGGATTGTTACAGGGGATATTGTCTCTGTATGCAATTCTCTAGGAACAAGTTTTTGAATTTTCCTAGTACCAGTAGGATCATTAGGATCTGGAATCTCTTCAATGTCATAGTATGTTTTTGATACTTTGGGAGGATTTTTTATCCATTCATCAAGAGTTTCTTCTATTCTTTCTAGCCGCTCAAATCGTGTTTAAGTCAGAATAAAGTCCAATTATTTAAGACATCTTTGAATTCCACAAAACTTTATTTAATTATGAGAAAACTGATTTTACTTGATAAATAAGCCGCTAAAGTTATTTTTATGAATAGCTAGTTCTAATGATGAGTCAAAACAAAGACAATAAGACAAGAATTGATGAATACATAAAAGCTCATCCAGAATCTGCACTCGAGCTAGTTTTTCCAATAAATCTCAAGGGAGAAAAAAGGCTTCTCAAGGTATACAAACTTCCAATTGATCTTTTATTTTTTAATGTAAGAAACGGTAGATTTGCAGCTGAATACATTGAGCTTGTAAAGAGAGAAGGTGGTGACCTACAACCTGAGAAAAAAGAAGATGCTAAGAAGATTAAAAAAATGTTATTAGAATTAGATTCATCAGAAACTAAACGAACCTATGATGATATCAAAATACGTGGACAGTGGAATTGTGGAATAATTACAGATGATGGTTATGTGATTGATGGAAATAGAAGAATGTCAATTATTTCAAAATTGTATGATGATACAGGTCTAGAAAGTTGGAAATTCATAGATGTTGCAAGATTAGACGTACCAATCTCTCCAGAGGATTTGTGGAAACTAGAGGCAGGAATACAGTTAGGAAAAGATGAGATTGTAAGATATGGGCCTGTAAATGAATTATTAAAACTTAGAGAAGGTGTCAAAGCTGGATTGTCACTTAAAGAAATTGTAAAGACTTTGTATGGTTATGATAATGAAGAAGAGATCAAAGAAAAACTTAATCGTCTTGATCTAATTGAGCAGTATCTCAAGTTTATTGGAATGCCCGGAAAATATTCACTGGTTAAGAATCGTGTTGAGCATTTCATAAACTTACAAAACATAATTCGAGAGTGTAGAGATAGAGATTATGATCCAGACAAAATTGGTAAAATAAAGAATTTTACATTTCAATTGGTCAAAGAAGGAGTACAACACTTGGAGCTTAGAAAAATAAGACAAATGATAGAGAAAGATCTTCAAGATGCCATCACAGAAATTGAAGAAGGCGCGAAAGATCTAAAACCGGTAACACCAATTCCTCCATCAACAGATCTTATAGTTGAAGAAGTTGAGACGATAATTGATGAATTTCCAGAAGAAGAGGAAGAGAAATCACCTACGAAAGTACATTTTACAAATGCTAAAGATATGCTTGAAGTAGCAAATCATGAAGGAGAAGAACTCATACTTTTAAGTAGAGCAGAAAAAAATCTTAAACCATTATTAGATTACAAGGGAGATGATTTAACAACCCAAGAAGCTAAATCCCTCATAGAAAAAATCTTCAATTATGCTAAAGAGCTTAAAGAAAAATTTGTTAGGTGATATAGCTGCATATAATTTGTTTTGATGAAAGAAATAATCTAATTGTAAATTATGAAACTACTAATAATTTTGAAATTGACTATTTTATGGAAGATTGGTTCTCTGAAGCCGGATATAAAAAAAATGATGGTAAATTTGTCTATTCAAATAATAATGTAGTTGAACTTAACAAAAGGATAAAATGGACTGTAGAGAAATTAACGAGCCAATTTGGTTCTGAACAAGTCGATGTTTGTGAACCTGTTAAGAATTTTTATAATTCAATTAGCACAAATGCAAACTTGTATAAAAATATCTTATCTCTTGGTACACAAATCAAACAAAAAAATGAAAACAATCCAAACATCTCATCAAATTTTATTAGAACTTTAATGGACTATCAAAAAAAATCCGTAGATCATATGATTCAGGTAGGAAACGCAGCAAATTTTTCTGTTCCTGGGAGTGGAAAAACCACAATAGCATATGCGGCAATCTCACGATGGATGGAAGATGGGCTTGTGGAAAAGATCTTTGTAATAGGACCTACTTCTTCGTTTCTACCTTGGGAGGAAGAATATGAAATGTGTTACAATAAAACACCAAGAACATGCAGAATAAGTGGCAATCTAGCTAGAGAGTTTCATAAATTAGGTGACTCTTACGATCTTTTCTTAACTCACTTTAATACTGCGATGAATCGTATCTTGGAAATTTGTCAATTTATGCAAAAATGGAAGACTGTTTTGATAATTGATGAATCACACAACATCAAAAGCCCAGAACTTAGACGTTGGGCCTCAACCGCACTTGAAATTGCTCCCTATGCACAGCGAAGAATTATCCTTTCAGGAACCCCAATGCCTAATGATGCCAAAGATCTATGGAATCAAATCACTTTTCTCTGGCCACATAATCTTCCATTAGGTAACCAAATGATTTACAATAACTATGTGAACAAACAACAAGGAATAGGTCAATTCAGAACCATAATTGATAGTCTTTTTTGTAGGATCAAAAAAAGTGACTTAAATCTACCTAAACCTGAATGGATACCACACGTAGTACCACTTAACACTCGACAAAAAGAGATCTATAACATCATTGCAGCAAAAACATTAAAAGAAATCCAAGATATGCAGTTTACTGAACAAGCGAAGCTGCAAAAATTCAGAATAGCCAGAATGATTAGGTTACTTCAAACAGCATCAAATCCAACCTTACTTTATGAGAAGTCCAGAGAATTTGATGTAAATAGTGAAACATTTAGTGAGGAGTTTGGTCTTCCACCAGATAAGCTGAAATTACTCGAGATTGAGCCTACGATCTATGATAAAATTGTAAATTATTCAAAATATGAAATTCCATCAAAGATGGTATTGGCCGCACAACTAAGTAGAGATCTTTTTGAAAAGGGAAACAAGGTCATCATATGGTGTTCCTTCATACATAACATGGCCATATTCAAATCACAACTTCTCAAAGAATTTGATCCAATAATCATCAATGGTTCCACACCAACAGAACCAAGTGAACCAGATAATAGAGATGAGCTGATTCATGAATTTAAAAACAGTGTTGAGCCAAAGGTTTTGATTACAACAGCTGCTTCGCTTGGGGAATCAGTTTCACTTCATAAGAATTTAAAGGGTGAAAAGGTTTCAAATCATGCAATATATCTTGACAGAAATTTTAATGCTGGTCAATATATGCAATCAATGGATAGAATACACAGGATAAGTATGGACCCATCAGTAAATGTAGAATATCATCTTATTATAGCAAAAGACACAATTGATGAAGTCGTCCATCGTAGATTGAATGAAAAATGGGCAGATATGCTCGATGCGCTAAATGACGATATGTTGAGATCCCTCGACATTAATCCCAATCCAGAAAAGTTAGATGCTACCGAGTTTAACAAAGATTATCAGGCAATGGTAGATCATTTGAGAAGGTTTTATGGAAATTAGATGACATTAAAAGTCAGAGATATCATAAAACTACTAAAACTTATTCGATTGTATTCTAAAAATGGACATTCGTCTAAACAATATGTACAAAATACATACAATGATGAACCAGTAAAAAATGCAAGATTGCCTAATTATGAAGAAACAGAAACACTTTGTAAGAATTTCAATCTAATTACAGTAAATGATGACCAAATCTATCTAACAAAATTAGGTGAAAAATTTGTTGATGAATCTAAAAAAAACCAAGACGATAAAAAAATTAAAGAACTTATAATTAAAGAATGTTTACTAACTGGAAACTATGGGGAAAAAATACTTGAGACATTCGCTAAGTTTTATCTAAGTAAAGAAGGAAAACAATGGTACCCTAAATGGCAAGTCTATGATTTATTTGATTCGCCAGAAATTCTTCCAATTATATATGAAGTGGGAATTTTAGAAAAAAAAGAAATAACAGTTGAAATAGATCCAAAAATCTCTGTAGGATTAAATGAAACATTAGAAAGACACCTGAAACAATTCAAGATTACACAACAGCGAATTGATGCTGAACTTGAAAGTAAAAAAATCATAGGTGACATAGGAGAAAAAATTGTTCTAACTTTCGAGAAAAGTAGACTTCGAGATCTTGGATTTGTAAGAGAATCGGAGCAAGTTAAATTAATTAGTCAAGAATTTGCAAATGCGGGATACGACATTTGTTCATTTGATGGAAAAAATCAAGATCTAGCACATGATCGATTTATTGAGGTAAAAAGCTCAGTTGGAAACAAAATGGATTTTCATTGGTCTATTAAAGAAATAAACACTGCAAAAACTCTAGACCAAAAATACTGGCTTTATTTTGTTCCTGAAATTGATGTAGATAAAAAAACATCTAGTAAAGATCCTATAATGATTCAAAACCCTTATTCTAGTATTTTTTCTAATTCTAATTTTGATAAAGTTATTGAAGGCTATCATATTACAAAAAAATCAAACGTAGAATTGTAAATTGGTAATAATGTTATACTAAAAGATATAATCTGATAAAATATACAATGTATGAATGGGCATGGGTAGATCAGAATTAAAGATCGATGCGATCTATCAAAACGATTGTCTTAAAATGCTCAAAAAAATGAATTCCAATTCTGTTCATTTTATTATTACTTCCCCCCCTTATGCGGATAATAGAAAGACCACCTATGAAGGGATTCCAATAAAAAATTATGTCGAATGGTTCTTGCCAATTTCTAAGGAATTAAAAAGAGTTCTAAAAACAAATGGATCTTTCATTTTAAACATTAAAGAAAGAACCATTAATGGTGAAAGAGGCACATATGTTTTAGAATTAATTTTAGAAATGAGAAAACAAGGTTGGCTATGGACTGAAGAATATGTCTGGCATAAACGAAATTCATTTCCAGGCAAATGGCCAAATCGATTTAGAGATGCATGGGAAAGATGCCTGCATTTTACCAAACAGAAAAAATTCAAAATGTATCAGAATACTGTTATGATTCCTAGAGGAAATTGGGCACAAAAACGACTCAAAAATCTCTCTAATACTGATTTGATAAGAGATGAATCTAAGGTAAAAAGTGGATTTGGCAAAAATGTCTCAAATTGGTTAGAACGTGATTTTGTATATCCTACAAACGTCTTACATATGGCAACCGAATGTGCCAATGTAAATCATAGTGCTGCTTTTCCAGTTTCATTACCTGAATGGTTCATTAAATTGTTTACAAAAAAGGACGATGTGGTTTTGGATCCTTTTATTGGTAGTGGCACTACTGCGATAGCAGCAATCAAACTTCATCGCCATTTTATAGGAATGGAACAAAATAAAAAATACTATAAACACGCTCTTCAACGAATTAAAGAAATTGGGAAAGAAGTTCAAAAACAAAAGAAAAGATATAAAATCACCGCATGAATTCTAAAATTGATTCTAATCAATTACAAAAACTTATTGCAGAAAATCTTAATGAATTTTATAAAAGTAGATTACAGAGATTAGATGATTTAAAATTAAAAACTGTCCTGCGGAGAAAAAATCCATATTTATTCAAGGCGCTGAATACAGAAAAGGCATCTGAAATAGTAGAACAAATTCTCATGGCATACATTTCTTCATCAGATGAAACTATTTTTGGTGACAAATTCTTTGAACCTATTGCGAAAAAAGTTTCAGGTGGGACAGTTTCACCAAGTGAAGGTGTAGATATTGCAATAGAAACTGATGATAGATATTCTGCATATGCGATAAAGTCTGGACCAAATCCTTTCAACTCTTCTGCAAAAAAAAGACAAAATGATGAGTTCAATTCTTTACGAAGTAGACTAACTAAATTAAGAAAACAATTTGATCCAGTTCTTGCATATTCATATGGTAGAAAAATTAGCTCACCTAAAAAAATAAAATTTATCGTGAGGTTGCTGGACAAGCATTTTGGGAAGAAATAACAGGAGATTCTGATTTTTATATAAAATTAATAACCATGATGGTAGATATCCCAAAAAAACATATGGAAAAATACAGGCCACAGTTAGACGCTGCCATTAATCGTTTTACATTAAAGTTTACGGAGGATTTCTGTACGAAAGGTGGTCAAATCGATTGGGAAAAACTAGTAAAATTTGTGAGTGAAAGACCAAAAAGGAAGGAAAAATAGGTTAATTATGATATGGTCACGAATGACGATATTAGAGAATATATTTTTGAAAAATATAATTTTAAAGCAAAGAATGCATGGATTGCACACGCAAAAGAAGTCTATGGGTTACCTACAAGACGCTCAAACAGAGAAAGTGATATACGAAAGTGGCCATGTCCAAAAAAACGTTTAGAACAGATAAGAGAGGCATTCGTTCATTTCAAACTTTTAGATCCATAACATTCGAATTTTAATCCACTATGTTCAGTATAAAGAATTCCACAACTTGAATCAATAATCAATAAAAATTTCCATTAATGTGTTGTTTTTATCTCAGTTTACAGTTAATACAAACATGTCATTTTTTGACAGTCCAGAAGGAAAATTAAAAAAATATACTAAACAAATAAAAGAATTAAACAGATCAAATCATCAACGAAAACTCATTGATTTCTGTCAAAGAATTTTTAAAAAACATTTCAATGATTTTAATATGTTAAATAATATTTGTGGTATTTTAGAATTAGAAAAACTACATGTTTTAGCAGAATTTTTCATAACTAGACTTATAGAAATCGATCCAGATATTGCAATTGCAAAACTAAGGGGTACCAGTCAGAAAAAACTAGAGCAAATTAGATTAAAAAAACTAAAGGCAAGGGGCGGATTTACAAAAAACCTATTTCTAATTAGTACTAGGGATAATTCCAGATGAGTAATCTTATTTGTGCAGTTCGTGAAAAACGCTCGGATAATTATGCGCGATTTTCTTTAACATTTCTACTACTCCCTTACGAAATTCCTCGTCTTTTTCGTCTTTTTCTTTCATAGATTTGGTTAATTGATTTAATTTATCACGCATTGTCATTAGTTCTTCGGTTTTTTCCTTGACTCGTTTTCTGACTTTGTCCAAGCACGTATTCTTTCTAGAAAATGTTTTTTT
>Ga0194121_10008844_pt1 | contig 12628 bp, 14 predicted proteins | sample TA2MahCa50mmetaG_FD_148609 | JGI IMG/M metagenome (GOLD analysis project Ga0194121, IMG submission 148609) | Freshwater microbial communities from Lake Tanganyika, Tanzania - TA2015020 Mahale Deep Cast 50m | ecosystem: Environmental > Aquatic > Freshwater > Lake | place: Tanzania: Lake... | reverse complement strand
CGCGAAGAAAAACGGCAAGGGCAAGCCGGTCGCCGTGGTGATCGGTGCCACGTCGAAATGGCAGTCGGACGGCCGCAACACCAAGCTCGCCCACGGCAAGATGCTCGACGACAGCCTCTTGCCGATCGGCATGCGCTGGGGTGTCGGCGGCGCCATCGCCCAGAAATTCGCCCGCGAGGGCTTCTTCGTGGTCATGACGACACGCAGCGCCACCAATGCCGCGGGGCTGGCGGCGGCGATCCGCGACCAGGGTGGTGACGGCATGGTCGTCGAGCTCGACCTGTCGCGGCAGGATTCGATCGCCGAGGCTTTCGCTGCGATCCGCGGCGATGCCGGCGACCCCGAAATCGTGGTCTACAACGCCGGCTACCTCGAAGGCCGCGACCTGCCGCCCGACAAGGAGCTGCTGGAGCACGTCCCGGTCGAGACGTTCGACATCGCCCACCACATCGCGAGCCGCGGCCCCTTCCTGGTCGCCAAGGAAGTGCTGCCGGCGATGCGCAAGCGCGGCGCGGGCTCGTTCTTCTTTTCCAACAACTCGAGCTCGCTGCGCGGGCGCAAGCGGATGACCGCCCAGTCGCTCTACTACCCGCGCGTCATGATGCGCACGCTGGCGCAGGTCCTGACCGAGGAATATTCGGAGCACGGCGTGCACGTCGCCAACGTGGTGATCGACGGCACCATCGATTCACCCGGCACCCGCGCCCTGCCACGCATCCGGCAGAACCCCGATCTGGTGATGAACCCCGAGAGGATCGCCGAGGCTTTCTACTACCTGCATACCCAGGACCGCTCGTGCTGGACGCACGAGCTGCAGCTCACGCCGTTTCCGACCAAGCCGAGCTACTAGAGCGACCTCACTGCGGCTCGATGCCGGCGTCCTGGAGCGCCACCTTCCAGACTCCGAGCTGCTCCTTCATATAGGCGGCAAGCTCGGCCGGGCTCGACGACCTCGGCACGAAGCCGTGCCTTTCCATTTGCTCGCGGACCGAAGGTTTGGCGAGCGCCGCCGCCATTGCCTTGTTCATCGCCGCCACGATATCGGCCGGCAGGTCGGCCGGGCCGACCAGGGCGAACCACGGGCCGATCGGGAACTTGGGCTGGCCGGCCTCGATGATCGACGGCACGTCGGGCAGCAAGGGGCTGCGCTGGTCGAACGCCGTCGACAGCGCGCGCAGCTTGCCGGCTTTGACGTGAGCGAGAACGGAGGTCGACGTGGCATTCATGAGCGGCACGCGGCCCGACAGCAGGTCGGTCATGGCATCGGGCTCCGACTTGTAACGGATCGCCTCGAGCTGGATGCCGTTGTTCTTGGCCAGCATGGCCATCGAGACGAAGGCGTAAGTGTTGCCGGTCGCGTAGTTCAACGGCTTGGGGCTCGCCTTGGCGTAGGCGATCAGCTCGCGCAACGTCGTCACCGGCAACGAAGGATGCACGACGATGAAGAAGGTGTTCTCGCCGAGAAAGGCGACCGGCGTGAAATCGGCGAGAACGTTGTAGGGCGGCTCCTTCTGCAGGTTGGGCACGACGGCGAGCGGGCTGTTGGTGCCGAACATGAAGGTGTAGCCGTCGGGCGCCGCGCGCTTGACGTCGGAGGCGGCCAGGGCGCCGTCGGCACCTGGCTTGGGAACCACGATGACCGGCTGGCCCAGCGTCTGCTCCAGCTCCTGGCCGGCGATGCGGGCCAGCGCGTCGGTCGCCGATCCGGCGCCGAAGGGGATGACGAAGCGGATCGGCTTCGAGGGATAGGCCTGCGCCGACGCCTCGATCTGCGGCAGCAACAGGATCGCGGCGAGCGCCGCGGCGACGACCTTGAGCATGACAGCCTCCCTCGCTTCCTTCTTGTTTCGATCTTGCCTCTCGGTTACGCGGTGAAGACTCTACTCGATCGACGCCTCCCGACCGACGACGAAGTGATGACCCGACAACGATACGACAGCAGCCGGCCGCGGTCGACGAACAGGCTGGCGTCGGTCGTTCACCTTTTGGCGTCGCACCGCAGCCGAAATCAGGCGTGGCGATAGCGCGTCGTCAGGCGCGCCAAATCCTGCAGCAGGTCGGATGGCATGTCGGACGGCTTGGACGAGTTGGCGCTGGCGCCGATCGAATCGACCAGGCCGCCGAACCGAGCTTCGATCGCTCGGGCGATCTGGTCGTGCCGGCCGACGGCGGCGAACAGGTGCACCACGTCGTCGGACACCTCCCTGGCCATCTGATCCCATTGGCCGGCGCGCGTCATGGCGTTGAGCTTGCGACCGAGGTCGCCCAGCCCGTGCACCTCGAACACCGGCCAGTAGGCCGGCGTCGAACCGTAGAAGGCGACGCGGTAGCGCACCCAGTCGAACATCTTGGCGACCGCGGCGTCGTCCTTGCCGGTGACGACGAAGCCGCCGCCCGAGATCTCGAAGCTCTCGCGGCTGCGACCGACCTTGGCGAGCCCGGCTTCGAGGATGGGCATGATGTTCTCGGCGAGATACTTGCGGGTGCAGAAAACATGGAGCTTCACGTCGTCGGATTCCTCGGCCGCGACCTTCAGCATTGCCGGTCCGACCGCCGCCAGGCCGAGCCGCGGCGGCGGGCCGTCGTACGGCTCCGGCACGAAGTTCGGCGTCATCAGGGTGAAACGGTAGTGTTTGCCCTCGTAAGCGAGCTTGTCGCCGCTCTTCCAGGCCGCCCAGATGGCGCGCACTGCCTGGATGTACTCACGCATGCGCGGCGCCGGCGGCGACCATGGCACCGAGAAGCGCCGCTCGTTGTGGGCGCGCACCTGGCTGCCGAGCCCGATGGTGACCCGGCTCGGCCCATAGCTCGCCGCGAGATCCCAACCGACATTGGCCACCGCCATGGGCGAGCGGGCAAAGGCTATGGCAACACCGGTGTGCAATTCGAGTCGCTGCGTCGCGGCACCGGCGACCGCCAGCGACAGGAACGGCTCGTGCCGGTTCTCCTGGGTGCTGACGCCGGCATAACCCGCCGCCTCGATCGCCTGGGCGGCAGGGCCGACGTTGCGCAGGTTCTCCTGCGGCAGGGTGGTGAAAATGCGCACCGTCTTGTGCTCCCTTTCATGGCTCGCTTGATTTACGAATACACGATGTTGTGTAGGCGTAAATCAAGCAAGCCTTTCCATGCCTCTGAACATCAGCAGCGATCACGTCAATCACCTTGCAGAGGAACTCGCAGCGCGCTTGCGGCTTACCAAGACGGAAGGGGTGAAGTTTGCTCTCGAGAACGAACTTCGTCGGCAGGACGAGCGTGTCCCTCTTCTGGAGCGCCTTCGCCCGCTACGGCAAGGGACGCGGTCATCCAGCCCAACTCAACATGGGCGACTGCTTCGCCTGCGTGGCAGCGCGCGCGCACGACATGCCGTTGCTCTTCAAAGGCGACGGCTTCAGCAAAACCGACATCGAGCCGGCCAGCTCAGCGTGATCGAAGAGCCGCCGTCAGCAGGTCGGCCATTTGCCGGCCACTCTCCCAGGGAAAAATATCGCGGACGCCGTCGACCGACAGCCAGCGCAGTTCGCCGAAGGGGGCATCCTCCTCGTAGCTGTGGCTGCCAGGATCGCCGGACCACGACGTGACCCAGTAGACATAGAACAGGATGTCGATCGCCGGCACCGGCACCTCGCCGAGCAACTGCAGCGTCTCGACCGCGACGCCGTCGCGGAATTCTTCCGAGACCTCGCGCCTGACCGCCGCTTCCCGGTAGTCGAAGCGATCGTCCTCGCGATCACGGCGTTCTATCGATCCACTGGGGAAAAAGATGTCGCTGAACGTGCCGCGGCCATCCGGCCGGCACTCCATGAGAACGCGCCGCTTGTCGTCGACCAGCAAGAAAACAACCGCTTCCCGAAGACCGTCGCGATAGAGGTAGGGATCGGCGGTCACGTCGTTCCTCCTCTTCGCCTCGAGGCGGCGGTTACTCCGCCGCCTGTTTCATCGGATCGCCGCCCGGCGGGTTGTTCGTCGGCCGCCAGCGCAGCACGGGCTTGCGCGCCGCCAGTGTCTCGTCGAGACGGCGCCGCGGCGAGAAGCGCGGGGCAGCCTTGAACTCCTCGGCCGCCGTGCCGCTCTTGGCTCGCTCGGCGAGCGAACGCAGCGTGGCGATGAACAGGTCGAGATCCTCCTTGGCCTGGCTTTCGGTCGGCTCGATCAGGAGCGCGCCGTGCACGACCAGAGGGAAATACATGGTCATGGGATGGTAGCCCTCGTCGATCATCGCCTTGGCGAAGTCGAGGGTGCTGACGCCGGTATCCTTGAGGAAGGAATCGTCGAACAGCGCCTCGTGCATGCACGGGCCCGCGAAGGCCGGCGTCATGACGTCCTTCAGCGAGGCCATGACGTAGTTGGCCGACAGGACGGCGTCCTCGGCCGCCTGCTTCAAGCCGTCGGCCCCATGGCTCATGATGTAGGACAACGCGCGGGTAAACATGCCCATCTGGCCGTGGAAGGCTTTCAGCCGTCCCAGCGGCTTGCCATCGACAGCGGCGCCATCCTCGGCAACCCGCCATGTCTTGCCGTCGTTCACGATCCAGGGATAAGGCGCGTAGGGTGCCAGCGCCGCCGACAACACCACCGGCCCCGCGCCCGGCCCGCCGCCGCCGTGCGGCGTCGAGAAGGTCTTGTGCAGGTTGATATGCATGCAGTCGACACCGAGATCGCCCGGTCGCACGCGGCCGACGATGGCGTTGAAGTTGGCGCCGTCGCAATAGAAGAAGGCGCCGGCCGCGTGCACCGCTTTCGAGATCTCGACGATCTCGTTCTCGAACAGCCCGCAGGTATTGGGGTTGGTGAGCATGATGGCGGCGACATCGGGACCCAATGCCGCCTTCAGCGCCGCAAGATCGACGCGGCCGCGGTCGTTGGCGGGGATCGGCTTGACGGTGAAGCCGAGCGCCGCCGCCGTGGCGGGGTTGGTGCCGTGCGCCGATTCCGGCGCCAGCACGACCTTGCGCTGGGCGCGCTCGCCGCGCGCTTCGAGGGCGGCGGCAATCGCCATCATGCCGCACATCTCGCCATGCGCGCCGGCGGCCGGCGACATCGCCACCGCCGGCATGCCGGTCAGGGTCTTCAGCCAATGCGCCAATCGATCGATCAGCTCCAGCGCCCCCTGCACGGTCGAAACCGGCTGCAGGGGATGCAGGTCGCCGATGCCGGGCAGGCGCGCCACCTTCTCGTTGAGCCGCGGATTGTGCTTCATGGTGCACGAGCCCAGCGGATAGACGCCCATGTCGATGGCGTAGTTCTTCTGGCTGAGCCGCGTGTAGTGCTGCACGACCTGCGGCTCACTCAGGCCCGGCAACCCGATCTCGCCCGAGCGACGCAAGCCGGCCAGGCGGTCCTTGACCTTGGGCGGCTCCGGCAGGTCGACACCGCAGCGGCCGGGCTGGCCCATTTCGAAGATCAGTGGCTCCTCGATCTGCAGCGCGCGATTGCCGGTGAAGGTGGCGGGCGCCGCGGCAGCCGTCTCATTGGCGGCTCCGCCGCCAATGCGACCTTGCGAACGGTCGAACGACTGGACCATCACAGCACCTCCTTCAGGCCGGCGATCAGCGGCGCCATGCCGTGCTCGGTCGCGGTCTCGGTGGCGGCGAGCAGCAGGAGGTTCTCGACCGCGGGATCGTCGGGGATCAAGCGCGAGACCGGCACGCCCGCCAGGATACGCCGCTCGGCCAGCGCTTCGACCACGGCCGCGGCGGGCTTGGGCAGACGCACCGTGAATTCGTTGAAGAAGCCGTCGTTCAAGAGCGCCACGCCGGGGATCGCCGCCACGCGGTCGGCAAGCTCGCTCGCCTTGGCGTGGTTCAACTCGGCCAGGCGCTTGAAGCCCGCTTCACCCAGCAGAGTGAGGTGCACGGTGAAAGCCAGCGCGCAGAGCCCGGCGTTGGTGCAGATGTTGGAGGTCGCTTTTTCGCGGCGGATATGCTGCTCGCGAGTGCTCAAGGTCAGCACGAAGCCGCGCTTGCCGTCGGCGTCGACGGTTTCACCGACCAGCCGGCCGGGCATCTGGCGCACGTACTTGTCGCGCGTCGCGAACAAGCCGACATAGGGGCCACCGAAGCCCAGCCCGTTGCCGATCGACTGGCCCTCGCAAACCACGATGTCGGCGCCCATCTCGCCGGGCGGCTTCAGCAGGCCGAGCGACACGATTTCGGTCACCACCACGATCAGCAAGGCGCCCGCGGCATGGCAGGCTGCGGCGAGCTTGGCGAAGTCGCGGACATGGCCGAAGAAGCTCGGGTTCTGCACGACCACGCACGAGGTCTCCTTGTCGACCGCGGCGATCAGATCTTCCAGGCCTTGCGGATCGGCCTTGGCGGCACGCGCGGTGTAGCCGTGCCAGTGCGCCGTGGTCTCGATGACGCGGCGGTAATGCGGGTGCAAGCCACCGGAGAGCAGCGCCGTGCTGCGGCGGGTGATGCGGCCGGCCATCAATACGGCCTCCGACGCCGCCGTCGAACCGTCGTACATCGAGGCGTTGGCCACCTCCATGCCGGTCAGCAGGCTGACTTGGGTCTGGAACTCGAACAGGTACTGCAGCGTGCCCTGGGTGATCTCGGGCTGATAGGGCGTATAGGAGGTCAGGAACTCGCCGCGCTGGATCATGTAGTCGACGGTCGCCGGCACATGATGGCGATAGGCGCCGGCACCGATGAAGAACGGAGCGCTGGCCAGCGAGACGTTCCTGGCGGCGAAAGCCTGGAAGGCGCGCTCGACCTCGAGCTCGCCCAGGTGATCGGGCAGTCCCGCCACCTTGCCGGCCAGCCGCGCCGCCGCCGGCACGTCCTGGAAAAGATCGTCGACCGATTTGGCGCCGATCGCCGCCAGCATGTCGCGGCGGTCGGAATCGGTGAGCGGGAGATAGCGCATGGTCCGCCTCAACCCAGGCTTTTCACGAAGGCGTCGTAGGCCTTGTCGTCCATCAGGCCGGCCAGCTCGGCCTTGTCGGCGAGCTTGATCTTGAAGAACCAACCCTTGCCCATCGGCTCGGCGTTGACGTCGCCCGGCGAATCCGCCAGCGCGGCGTTGGCCTCCGTCACCTCGCCCGACACCGGCGCGTAGATGTCGGATGCCGCCTTCACCGATTCGACGACGGCGCAGGCCTCGCCCTTGGCGACCGTGCGGCCGGCCTGCGGGACCTCGACGAATACCACGTCGCCCAATTGCTCTTGGGCGTACTGAGTGATGCCGATGGTGCCGACGTCGCCCTCGACGCGAATCCACTCGTGCTCCTGGGTGTACTTGGTGTCGGCCATCTAAAGCTCCTATCCGCGGTAGTAGGCGTGTTTGACGAAAGGCATGGGCACGATCTCGGCCGGCACCGGCTTGCCGCGCACCACGAGATCGACCTTGGTGCCGTTGGCCGAATGGGCGCGCTCGACGTAGCCCATGGCGACGGCGCGTCCCAGCGTGGGCGAGAAGCCGCCCGATGTGACCTTGCCGACGACTTTGCCGGCGAGTGCGATCTCGGCGCCTTCGCGGGCGATCGCCTTGCCGTCGGGCAGCAAGCCGACGCGCTTGCGCGGCGCCCCTTCGGCGATTTGCCTTTGGATGATCGCCGCGCCCGGGAAACCACCTTGGATGCGGCGTTCCTTGCCGATGCTCCACAGCAGGCCCGCTTCGGTCGGCGTGGTCGTGGTGTCGATGTCGTGGCCATAGAGGCAAAGCCCCGCTTCGAGGCGCAGCGAATCGCGCGCGCCGAGCCCGATCGGCTTGACCTCGGGCGCGGCCAAAAGCTTGCGCGCAATGGCGTCGGTGGCGTCGGCGGGGGTCGAGATCTCGTAGCCGTCGCCGCCGGTATAGCCCGAGCGCGTGATGTAGCAACGCGCGCCGTCGATCACGAAGAAGGCGCCGGTCATGAACTTCATGGTCGCGGCCTGCGGCGCGAACCGCGCCAGAACGGCCGCAGCCTGCGGCCCCTGCAGCGCGAGTAGCCCGCGCGAGAACATCGGCTCGATCTCGCATGCGGCGGCGAGGTGCTTCTGCACATGCGCGAGGTCGCTCTCCTTGCAGGCGGCGTTGAACACCGCGAGGAGGTGGTCGCCAGTGCTGGTCACCATGAGGTCGTCGAGAATGCCGCCGGTCTGGTTGGTGAATTGCGTGTAGCGCTGCTGGCCGGGCTGCAGGCCCGCGATGTCACCCGGCACCAGAGTCTCCAGCGCCTTGGCCGCGTTCTGGCCGAGCTTCGCCGTGAACCGCACCTGCCCCATGTGCGAGACATCGAACAGGCCGGCTGCCGTCCGCGTGTGGGCATGCTCGGCCAAAATGCCGGTCGGGTACTGCACCGGCATCTCGTAGCCGGCGAACGGCACGAGGCGTGCGCCGAGCTCGCGATGAAGATCGTAAAGCGGCGTGCGTTTGAGAGGTTCACCCAAGACGGTCTCCAGAGTCGCGTCGACCGGCGCAAGGACTGCGCCGTCTGCGACCCCCTCTGTCCGGAGACCTGAAAGATTCGCCGTTGCCGGCTTACTTCGTCGGTGGGCACGGCCTCTTGCGAGACCGTACCGCTTTCCAGAGACCCATCCTCCTGCGGTCCGTTGGCCTGAGAGTTTCCGGGGCCGGTTGCTCCTTCGGCGCCGTCTTCGAGAGACGGTCTCTCCCACAGGGCTCGTCTGGGTTGGATCGATCTTAGGAGCCCTCCCCTGCCGCGTCCACCGGGAAAAGCCTTTCCAAATCCATAGCTTAGAAGGGACTTGAAAATAAGTGATTGCTCACTTATAAAATGAGTATGCGCTCATTTCCAAGGAGGGTCGCATGTTCATCCGCTGTGCGTTCAAAACTTTCCTCGAGGTGCAGAGCGAAGCGTCGCCCGTCGCCGCCGCCGGCACCGACTGCACGCTCGACTGGCGCTGGTTCTGCGAGCCTGCGTCGTCCATCACCTTGCCAAGTGAGTACTCCCTCATAGACTGGCCGACATGGGCAAAGCCGAGGAAACCAAGTCGAGACTCGAACGCGCCGCGCTGACTTTGTTCGTGGCGCGCGGCGTCGCGGAGACCACGACCAAGGAGATCGCCATGGCGGCTTCGGTCGCGGAGGGCACGATCTACCGCTACTTCCCGAGCAAGGAGCAGCTCGCGCTCGATCTTTTCCTGCGCCATCACCAAGGGCTGGCCGAAGCGCTCGCCGAAGCGCAGCGGCGAGCGAACGGCTTGCGCGCCAAGATCGAGGCGATCGTGCGCTGCTATTGTGAATGGGCCGACCGCGACTGGACGCTGTTTGCCTATCATCTGCTCAATCAACACTCGTTCCTGATCCAGGTGCCCGACGGCACGCCCAACCCGGTCGCTGTGGTGCGCGACGTCATCGCCGCGGCGATGAAGGCCGGTGAGATTCCCAAGCGCAGCATCGATCTCGTCGCAGCATCCGCGGTCGGCGTCGTGATGCAGGCGGCGACCTACAAGGTCTACGGCCGCTTCACCGGCAATCTATCCGACCACGTGCGCTTCTTCGCCGACGCCGCCTGGGCGGTGTTGGCGGTGAAGGAGAGGTGACAGCAGGAATGGCTTCGTTGGCCGCCTACCGCGAACGTAAGAAGCTGGTCGATATCGTTCGACGAATGTTGGACGGCGAGCTGTCGTTTCTTGAAGGCGCGTTGATGGTGCCTCGTGCAGAGGCATTGGAGATCGACGATTTCGACGAGGACTTTCTCCCATTCGTGGCGATAAACAGCGAGAGTGACCGCTTCCCATTGGGTGCGGTGAGGCAGTACTGGAGTCAGGATGCGCTCGCAAAACTACACCCGGAAATCGACGGCGCCGAGAAGTGGGCCGGGCAGACGGCAAACCATTATTGTCAGCGGATCATCGAGCGATTGGGGCCGGTCGCCGTCCGTCGCGAGATCGGTCAGATCGCGCGCAGCATGTTGTGCGGCGAGGTCACCTTCATAGAGGGCGCTCACCGAATCGCCCCGCTGCATGACTACTGTGCCTTACCGGCGCTCGACACGGATATCGGTGCGGTCCTGGGTGTCCATCAGGCATATCTGTGGCTGCCGCCTATAGATGGCCGCGAGCATTGGCCCCTCGACATGCTGCAGGCAAAGCATCCCGAGATCCCGCACGCTGAAGCGACGGCGAAGCAGACACTCACTCGTCATTGCCAAAGTTTGATCGAACGCTTTCTCGGAGAAAGCCCTCAGACGCCGACGTAGACGAACGTCTCAAGTCCCGATTTCAGTCGTACCAAAATGCGTTTGTAGTCCGACACCTCGTAGGTGTCAGCCGCGGCAAGCTCGGCCGGCGTGATGCGGAAGACGACGCCAGAGACCTCTTCGGCCAAATCGCCCGAGGGCCTCGCCATGGTGTGGAACCTCTTGCCACTGGTAGCGATCACCTGAGGATCCATGATCTCGAACGGCACCGTGGTATAGCCTGGCAGAGCGTCGATGCGACCTTCGAGCAGCCGGCCGAAGGTCGCGAGCTGCACCCCTTCCTGCTGCAAAGTGCCGCACGAAAAGAGCCAGACGTCGTCGCTCAAGTGGTCTTCGCCAGCGCCGTGAAAGCCGCCGCGAAAGCATCGCGCGAGCCGGCAAGGCCGGTCTCGTTGAAGATGTCGGCGGTCAGCGACTGCACCGAGGCCTCGTCGACTGTCACGCCGTTGTCCTCGAGGAAGCGGCGGGCGGCCGCGACCGCCTCGTCCATGGCGCCGCCCACTTTGTAGAGACGGTAGTAGTCGGGATGGCCGCCGCGGCCCAGCGCTTCGGCGAGCACGTCGGTGAAGTTCACGACCTTGAGCTGCGGATAGACCGCCTCGGCGCCGGCCAGCGCGCGGTGGCAGGAATGGTACATGGTGACGATGGTGTCGGCGCCCAGCGCCACCGCGCCCTCGGCCAGCGCGCGATGGATCGCCTGCTCGCGCTCCTTGAACTTGGCGGCCTGCCCGCCGCAGGCGTAGGAGAAGCCGGACTCCTGAGGCAGTTCCAGAAGCTCGAGGTTGGGCACGGCGGCCAGCAGCTTGCGCATGCTCGCTAGCGTGGCGCCGATGCCGAGATGCTCGTGGATCACCACGCGGCGCCGAGGCTGGTCGGGCTTGAAGCGCACCTTCAGCGCATCGAGGTTGGCCGCCAGGAATTCGCTGACATGGTCCAAGCCGAAGGACGGCGCCGCGACGTCCTTCTCCAGCTCGTCGAAGTTCTTGGTGCAGGTCGGGCACCAGGTCAGCACGCGGGCCGCACCCGACTGGCCGAAGCGCTGGAAGGTGCGATGGCCGATGCGCTCGTAGGTCGGCAGGTCGGCCTCCTGGAATTGGTAGACGCCGCAGCAATGGGCGGTGCCGCCGACCACGTCGAAGTCGAGCCCCAGCGCATCGAGGATGTCCATGACGTTCAGCACGATGTGCGGCGTGCGCAGCACGTTGCAGCCGGTATAGAACAGCACCTCGGCGGTGCGTCGCTCGGCCGGCGCCAGGATTCTTTTCAAGGTCTGCGACGGCAGCTGCATGCTGGCCAAGAGCCGCACTGCCTGCGCCATGTGGCGGAAACGGTTGGCGGCATTGACCGCGCCGACCTCGCGCACCCGCGTCGCCTCGAGCGCCTTCATCTTGGCGATGGTCACCCATTGGCGGACATTGATGCCTTCAGGACAGGCCTCGCTGCAGCGCGCGCTGCCGTCGCAGGCACCCAGCCACTTCTGCAAATCCTCGGCGGGCACAGCACCGCGCGTCAACGCCACCAGCTCGCCGACGCGCCGCGTCGATTGGGTGGCCTCGAGCCCGATCTCGCGCGCCGTGGGACAGACCTCGAAGCAGCGACCGCAACTCGTGCAGCGGTCGGCGGCAGAAGCCGCCAGGGCTTCCAACCGGTCGGCGTAAGCGCTCAAGGCGATCTCCTTCGCGTGCGGTCTACCGGCGGCCTACTGGCGGCCGCGACGATTGTAGTTCAGCTCCTCGGGCGTCGGCTTGAGGCCCACGGCGATGCGATAGCCGCCGGTGTCGCGGCCATAGGGCAGGCGCAGCGTCAGCTCCTCCTGCGACGTGGCGCGCGGATTGTTCGCCGTCAGGCGGAAGTCGGCGGTGAATTCCAGGCTTTGCGCGACGGAATTGCTGCCGTCGAGCACGCGCACGAAAACGGGCACCCGCGTCGGTCCGGTGACGACCGAAGGACCGGCGGCGACCGAGATGCGCATGATCAGCGTGACCTCGATCTGATTGCGGCTCGCCGTACATTTCGTGCCGGCCGCGGCCAGCACGGCTTCATACTCGATGTCCCGCGGATCGCGCCCGGGCCCATCGCGGAAATGAGTCAGGCGGCCGGCATCCTGGACGGTGAAGGGCGCCGGACAATACGGCGCCTCGTCGCCACCCGAGCCACAGGCGGCCAGCAACAGCGCCAGGACGGTCGGTACGCCGAGGGCGAACCTGCCGGCTGTCATGCCAACGACTTGTGCGTGCCGTCGCAAAGTGGCTGCTTGTTGGTGTGCTTGCAGGCGCACAGCCAGTAGTCGCCGCTTTTCTCGACGTTGTATTTCACGGGAACGAAGCTGCCGCCTTTGTGGCTGCCGTCGCAAAAGGGCTGTTTCTTGCTCTGCCCGCAGGTGCACCACCAATAGTCCTTACCAGCTTCCAACGTCACTTTTGCAGGCGCCTTTGCCGCGACAACCGGCTCGGTCATGTTGCTTTCCCCGTTGCGACGGCT
>Ga0194121_10008843_pt1 | contig 12628 bp, 14 predicted proteins | sample TA2MahCa50mmetaG_FD_148609 | JGI IMG/M metagenome (GOLD analysis project Ga0194121, IMG submission 148609) | Freshwater microbial communities from Lake Tanganyika, Tanzania - TA2015020 Mahale Deep Cast 50m | ecosystem: Environmental > Aquatic > Freshwater > Lake | place: Tanzania: Lake... | reverse complement strand
AGCGTCGCTGCGCTCCGATCACGATCCGCCGATCGGCGTGATCACGATCGCGCGACCTGAGTGATCACGATCACCGGAATGCGCAGCGCGCCAACACCAGAAGCCTTGGCGCGCCCGCTCCATCATGCCCCCGACGCACCGTTCTCGCCGGATATTGTTGTCGAATTCTGCAAATACCGAAATCATTCCTTCCATTGCGCGCCCAACCGGCGTTTCATTGATGGGCTCGGTGGCCGACCGGAGTTCGACGCCGTAACGCCGCAGGGTGGCACGGACTGAGACATGGTCGTCCTGGCTTCGGGCAAACCGATCGAGCTTGTAGACGATGAAATAGCGGACAGCGTTCTTCCGTTGGGCGCACAAGGAAATCGCTTTGATGAATTCGGTTCGGTCCGCGGTTTTTGCTGATTCACCCTTGTCGACGAAGACCTGAACGATCGTCACGCCTTGGCGGTCGGCCCATTCGCGACAAATCCGCTCCTGGCTCTCCAGGCTTGTTCCGTCGACCTGTTCTTTGGTGGACACGCGACAGTAGATGACACCATGAGCATGCGGAGCGGAGGGCATAGAGAATGGGGGGTTACGCGGTAAGCGTAGGTGAATCGCCAGAAAAATGCACGACCCCACCGCGATCGTTGGAACCGATGGGATGGGCGCGTATGCAGTCTTCAACCGCGAGTTCTGCTAGTCGCGCAAGCAACCGCACGATGTCGTTCAGTGCATCATCGGTCAGCTCGGCGAGCGCGGGGTCAATCCTGCGACAACGTTCCGGCGGGAATGTCGAGGCGAGCGTTGACGCGCTGTACGAAACTGGCCGTGGTCGCAAATCGGAACTAGCTTGTCTCACAGTCTCAGCATAGGGCGTGTGGCAAAGCGCCGACAGGAGAGCAGACTTCCCCGAGTAGGGAAGATTGCCCTCCTTTCCTCAACCGGCGGAATGACTACGCTGAAGGTATGCACAAACGTCGAAAAGCTGCGCGAGTGCCGAACCGGCTCTGGACTTACCGCAAGCGAATGGGATTCACGCAGAAGGAGGTCGCCGACATCGTCGGCTATCAGACCGAGGCTCACGTCTCGGACTTTGAGCACGGGAGGAAGCTGCCCAGCCTCGCCACCGCGCTCAAGCTCGAGATCGTCTACCGGGCGCCCGTCGCATTTCTCTTCCCGGAGATGTACGCCGAGTTCAAGGAACGGCTTCGGAGACGCGAGGATCGCGTGCGCGACGCGCGAGTCGCATAGCAGTCCTCCAAACGGGCGCCGCTCTCTTCGCGGCGTCCGTTCCGTGATATGTCCGAGTCCCCGAAAACATGGTGGGCGCCGATCTGGCGCGGTCTCATCGTCGATCCCAACGGGAAGCATGTCCGGGCGCTCAAGGCGGCGCTCGCCCTCTTTCTCTACATCATTCTCCATGCCGATCGCGCGACGGGTGTCGTCACCCGCAAGGAAGCGGTGATCGCCCGGGACATGGGGCTCTCGCTCTGGACGGTGCGGGCGTGGCGACGGCGCCTTGAGAAGCTGGGTTACCTCGATGCCCGACGGACCGGCCGAGGGACTGTGATGACGATCCGACGGTGGCGCGCTGTTGGGCAACGGCATGCCGCTCAGAGCGGCATACCTGTGCCGATCAGAGCGGCAGAAACGCAACGCGCTGACCGCGATGACCGCGGAAAACCCCCGATGGTAAGCGGCGAATTTCGCCCGCTCACCGCCTCTAACGAGAGTCTTCTTACAAGAGAACTATCACGAGATGGCGGCCGACCGACAGAGCGCGGACCGACGCGAGAGGAAGTGCTCGCATCAGATCTCGCAGATGGTCTGCACGATCATGCGCAGTTCAGACGGTATCTCTCCTACGCCAGAAAGCACGACGAAGGGCTTCTGCGACGATGCTTGAGCGAAGCTCGCGCGATGCCAGCACATCGCATCAAACGGTCGCGCGCCGCCTATTTCGAATTCCTTTTGAAACGACATGTCTTTTCCGATTCCACAACCCATTCCGCGCATCCTCGCGATTGATCCAGGAACACGCTATATGGGCGTTGCGGTGCTCGACGGCCATGACCTCGTCCACTATGCAGTGAGGAGCTTCCGAGATAAGCGGCCGGCAGATGAACTTATTCGGGCGACGCGGGACGCCGTCAATGAGCTGATCGCAGCCTATCAGCCGTCCGTCCTCGCGTACGAAAAGACCTTCTTCGTGCAGTCGAAGAACTCCGCACTGCTTCACGTTCAAGAGAGCGAGATCAAACGCGTCGGCCGTGTCGCGCAGCTCCGCGTGATCGGCTTTGCGCCAACCCGCGTCCGGAGCCTTCTCTGCTCAGACGGGCGCGCGACAAAAATGATCGTTGCGAAGGTTCTCGCTGAGCGATTTCCTGAGTTGGAGCCGTATCGTGTTCAGGCGAACCCGATCTATCAGAAGTACTGGCTCAACATGTTCGATGCGGTGGCGGTGGCCGTTGTCTCTGCGGATGCGATCGCGGTACGAAAAAACACCGACCGTTTGCTAACGGCCGCGTAACTGCTTCGCGGTCAAATTACGGCCGGCGGTGGGATGTGCCACGACGGGCGGCGCCGTTCGCCCGTGGATGGATCTCGCGTTCCACGAACGCGACGTGGTCAACGAGCGGCTCGATCACGACCTCGACGTTGCCGATCCGCCGCTCAAGCGATCGGAAGCGCCGATTCGCGCGGCGTTCGAGGGCGTCGACTCGACGGGCGCACCCCGCATGTACCGTGACGGCATGCTTGTGCTGGCTTGGCATACGGAGCACAGTCAAGCGGGCCGGCGAGAAAATGTCAATGCCTGCGGTTCGCCAGCAGGCTCATTGCGCTACGGCACTCGGTAGTATCGAGCGGTCGAAGAGACGCCTCCAACGCCGCGCGTGATGCCGATCCACGCGCCGCCCTCGTGCTCGTGGTAGTAGTCCAGCTCCCACGTGACCATCACCGTCCCGGCCCGCCCGCGAAACTCCAGATGCGGGCGGCCACTGTTCACTGTAAGCGTATATGAGAGGTTGAGGTCACGGCCGCCGTTGTATGCGGCGAACCTGATCTCGTTGTCTTCTTCCCACAGACGAAAGTATCCTGTCCAGCCCATGCCGCTGTACCTTCCGACCGCGCGGCGGAGCTCAGGTGGAATCGTTGCAGGCGAGGACGATTCGGAAGCGGGCTGAGTCTCGTTGCCGCCATCTGCGACAATCGGCAGGCAGAGCGCGAACACGAAGATGATACCGAGACAGGTGAGCTTGTCTTGCATGTCGGCTCTCTTCGGACGCCGCATCGTGAGTCCCTTCGTCATCGCTTCGTTACGGATTCCGCGTGGAAGACGGCAGTGATGAAGCGGCCCTGCACGAAGATCGCGCGCGGAGCACCGCGCAGCTGGATCGGTTCGCCGACCTTCAGCTCGAAGAGGAGCGCGGCCTGGGCTTTCGGCGTGCCGGCGAGAGCCCCGAATCGCCCCGTCTGGGCATGGGTTCCGGGATCGACGATCTGGAAGGTCGCATTGGCGACGGCGTCATAGTTTGGGAGAGCCCCAGGTCCCGTGCTGACCTTGAGGAAGATCGCCTCCACAACGACATCGCAGCCTTCGAAGTCCTTCACGAAAGCTGGATTCATGACCTTCACGAGCGGCACCACCGTCCCGGGTGCGGGGCATGGCGGCTTCGGTGTTGCTGCGGCCGGCGCCGAGGCCGTCGCGAGCGCGCCCGGCCCGAGAGCCGCGATGAGCCTGCCCTTGAACTCGTTTAGGATCTGCGTCGCTGCATCCTGACTGGCCGCGCCGAAGTTGCCGATTGCCCACAGATTGATCGCAACGGTCTTGCCGCTGGTCGTGATATTGAGGTTGACGCTGCCCGCCTTCCCAACGAGAAAGGTGAGCGCCCGCGATGTCTCGGATGTGAGTCCGATCATTCCCGCCGCCCTATCGAGCGACGTCACGGAGTAGCCAAGATCCTTCCCAACGGCAGCGACGAGGTCTAAGACGTCGAGCCTCGCCACGGCGAGCTCCAGGCGCTCGCTCGTGTCGAACGTCTCGATGGGCGTGAAGAAGCCGGCTGCCGCGCAGCCGCCGAGGAGCAAGACCGAGAAAGTTAGCCCTACCGCCGACAGACGCGTGACCGCAAAGCGCGTTCTCATGGTGAGACCGCCGAGATCAGTCCGTGGCACGGACGAACGTCGCCTGGAAGTGGCCGAAGTTCGTTTGCCAGGTCCCCGCAAGACTCCCGTCGTCATTGCGGCGGAACCGAAGACTCACGCGGCTGTATTGGCCGCTGAGCTCGCCGTTCCTGATCTGACCGTCAACTTCGATGAATCCCGGCCGCTGACCCTCATAGGCGCCTGTTCCGAAAGCGCCCCAGGAGTAGATGAAGTCCGCCCGATACCTGCCGCCCGAGCCGCCGGGGCGGACCTTGTGCACGACGACTGTGGCGTCGCGCGGAGGGTTCGTGTTCCACTGGCCGACCCAGATCCCTGAGAAGATCGCAGCGTCAGGGGGCAGGGACGAGTCCGCAGTTTCGATCTTCAGCGTGGCAGGGAGCGGGGTCTTCACTCCGCTCGGGATAGGGTTCTGTGCCGCCGCGGCGGTGAATGCTAAGGCGACGACGAGTCCAACCGCGGAGAGAATCCGAGCAATCCTCATCATGGCGCTTCCTCCTTGTCCTGCGTAGCCACGAAAGAAGTCGAAGGAGTCGGCGTCGCTCTACAAAGCGGCAGACCTCGGGCTACCATCCCCGTCACCTATGAATTCCCAACGACTAACAGCTGCCTACTGCCGTGTGTCGACGCTCGAACAGAAGCGGCACGGCTTCGGAATCGACATCCAGGTGCGGGATGTAAGCGTTTTCGCAGAGCGACACGGCTTGTTCGTCGAGCGGTTCTACAAGGACGAGGCTCAGAGCGGTGCAGCCGAGCACCGCCGGGCGCTCAGTCGGCTGCTCCGTGACTGCCGCCACGGGAAGATCGCAGCGATCATCGTACCGTCACTCGATCGGCTGTCGCGCGACGTCCGGGTCGCCGAGAACCTCTTCTACGAGTTCGGACAGCTCGGCGTGCAGGTTCTCATCGCCGATATGCCGACATACGACAGCCGTAATCGCAAGGACGTCATGCTGCGGCAGATCCGCGAAGTGATCGCCGAAGAGAATCGCAAAGACATCATAGAGCGGCTCTGGAAGGGGCGACGAGAGCGCGCGCGACGTGGCCTTCCCACCGGCGGCAATGTGAGCTATGGCTACCGCCGCGTCGCACTTGGCCTAGAGATCGATCCAAATGAGGCCGCAATTGTCCGAGCCATATTCGCGTACTCGGATTGTGGACTTGGAAGCGCCGTAACGGCGGAGAATCTGAACTCGCGCGGACTAAAGCGGCGGAACGGGAAGCCTTGGACACACCGTCAGGTATCCGCCATCCTGGCGCGCACAGATCTATATCATGCAGGAGTCATCCGATACGGCGATGTGACGGGGACGAACGATCAGCTTTGTCTCGTGAAGCGAACGAGCGCGGATCACGCTGGCGCATCGTCGTCTTCGACCGCTACAGCGTGAGTGGGTATCGCGCGTCAACCCTTTTGGCTATCTGTACGGAGAATGATGTTCTTGATCGTCTTCTCGAGGCGGGACCTTAGTGAGGCTAACTTATCTGGGCCATACTCTAAGAAGCGACGGTGGCGAATATCAAAAGGCACGTCGTCGCGGTTTTGAGTAATGACAATGACTTCCTTACCCAACGTATGGCAGATCCCGAGCTCGTAAAACACGTTCGGATTTCGTCCCGTGACATCAGCGATAACGACGCGCGCAGTACAGATTGACTCCCATACGTCCTCTATAATCTCGCGGTTATCGAAGATCTCGCCCGCATGCATGCTTCGCATTCCGGCGGCTTTGGCGGCAGGGAGAATTGCCTCTTCGTATACGCAGAAGAAGCTCTCTTGGAATGGCATCAAAGAAAAACAGAGAGTCCCATCAACTGTGAAATTACGTCTCATCCAGATCGGAACGGCGGGAACGACACTCGCCAGCCGACTCCGCAGAGCATCGATCGTTGATTCGTAGGCCGCGGCAGTCTCTTTACACCGAGCGAGTTCCTTTTCCAGCTGAGGTCGCGCGACGATGTCCTCCGTAACAGCAGAGATCGGCTTTTTGTACGCATACGTCAAGTCGATCGCAACCTGTCGAGCTAAGTCCTCTGGGGAAGTGAATGTCTTGATTACCTTTTCTCGACGAATCCGGTCCTTGAAACGGCGCAAACGCTCGGCATTCTCGCCAGTTTCGACAAACTTTGCCGGAATAGGATAGTTCTCGTCGATCACATAGCAGAGAACAGGGGTCCTCTCTAGTGCGGCTTCATACTCGAGCTCTACGACAGACTTCTCGTGTCCTTCGGCAATGTAGCCATAACGCCAACCCAGGACGAGCACTAGGGCAAAGGCGTCTCTCACAGCCTCCTGGCACGCTTCTAAAGATGGCTGCTCCGTGGCGCTTAGGTACTCAGGCCCGATGTACTCGGTCTCCTCAAGCGCCTGGAGTGCGCTCCTAAGAGCGTCGCGGTGTGCCTGAAGATCTGAGAATGTGGAGCCAACATAGATGCGCACTTATCTCCCTCCCCACGCCAAGGTCGGAATGCGTGCAACCTATGGTCGCCCGCGACACCCGCTTCACAGTCGGGCAAGTGCACGGTGTGCACAGAATGATACGTCTTTATGTGCTGTCCCGATGATGCTAGTCTCCCGAACCGAAGACGGCGTCGCTTTGTAAAGCGGCGCACCACATCTCCCGCTACCCCGTCGTTGCCCCGCTCGCGCGTAGAACGCGCCCTGCCATCAGAGCCTTAGGCACCGGATTCTATGTGATCATCGTTGACGCACTCGCCCTGGGCGACGACCAATAACCATTACGGCACTGAGCACCGTCGATATGTGGCCTCGTCGGGAGGACGCGACAATGTGGGGTCTCGAAACAATAGCCGCAATAGCAACGATCGCCGGCACCGCTGTAACGATCGTAGCTGCGGCCATCACGTTTCTCATTGCCCGGGGCGGCAAGCAATTCGCCCGACCATCCCTTCGTGTCTCTGTCGCTCATACGGATATCAAAAGGGACACGCTCGCCAGGACAGACAAAGCTCGCCCCGTTTCCATGGTGATCTACGGCGCAGAGATACCCGAGGATGGTGAGCTCTACGTCATTTTTGAAGTCCTACTCGAAAACAATGGGAAGGTTCCTATAACAAACATCACGGTAGGGCTAAGTTACCCCGCCTCGCATGGCGTTCGAGACTTCTCGTTTCTTGATGCGCAACGCCAAGGAATAGAGTTCTCGAATGAAGGTCGCGATATCAAAACGCTGCGAAGTATGGCGAACGTAACCATTGCGATTCCGATACTCACACCCGGGACGAAATTGTTGGCTCCAGACACGATACGGTTCACGCGACGCAGCGAAGCATCTGCGCGGGAAGCTGTTAATGCTGACGTCGAGCCGCTGCGGAACAGATTGCAGGCGATCGAAGGGTTCGGGGATTTCTTTGTACTCGATGTAACTGTCTTCTCCGCGCAGTGCGCGCCGATCTCCCAGCGCATCAATGTGATGTGGTTCGTAACGTCGGATATGCAAAAACTCCTCGGACTTCTCGCGAAGATTCGTAAGGCTATTTGGGCAGGAACTTATGTGAGGAGCGGGTTCTACCTTTTGCCGTTCCGATTGAAGCCATTTCTTCGGCGCGAAGCTGGAGAACTGCGCATTCCGAAGCTTCATCACGCGATATCCAAGAAGGGCGATCTGCTCGCGTTAGCGGTCCCTCTGGAAAACCAGTATGCGCGCTTGCGATTCACGGTTCCGACATGGAACTACTATGGTGACGGGCAACCTCCAGTCGAAGAGGTCTATTTGGCAGGCCTGTCCCGGTTCGTCGCGAAGTTGACCACGAGATCCGCTAAGCCACGAAGAGTGTCACAACCCCCAAAAAAACGTGGCTGACTGGTAGGAAAGAGCGGCTCGAGCGAGACGGCGCGATTCGGTGTGGCCGTCCGCATGGCCCACCTTTTCGGGAGGGCCTAGCCCGCACGCCTAGCCGTCCACGGCGTTAGGGCGCTGATCACTCCCATCTTTTCTCAGTGAGCCGCCTTTCGGCACTCTCATTTCAAAACTCTTGCTATCCACAGGTGTTTAGGCTATCAAAATGCTACGATTTATATGATGACCGATTCCCCAAAATTGAAGATAAGGCGAGGGAACCGGACAACAACACGAGGTACGTCGTCGCGGCGGGTGAGAAAGCGGCAGCGTAGTATCGCTCAGCTTTACCGACAGCCGCTTAAAGCTACCCGGAGCGGTCCTCTCTTTTCCGCATTCCCATACCCAACAAAGATCTCGCCCGAAACGATCGCGCTGTTTATCGCTACCCATACGAAGCCCGGCGATACCGTTTTCGATCCATTTGCCGGGAGCGGCACTACTGGGATAGCGGCGCTACTTTGTGCTGCCCCCACACAAGCTATGCGGGATGAAGCGAGGAAGTTGGGACTTAGGGTGAAGTGGGGACCTCGAAGAGCCGTTCTGCAAGAGCTCGGAGTTCTCGGAAGCTTTATCGGACAGACGTTGTGCAGTCCGCCGAACCCTGAAGAGTTTCTGCGAGAGGCCGAGCGAATTCTGTCCGAATGCGAGCGGGATCTCAGCTGGATGTACGAAGCGCGTGATCCCAAGGGAGCTCGCGGATCAATCCGGTATGTCGTTTGGTCGGAGGTCGTGGAATGCCCTAGTTGCGGCAAAGCTGTTACGACGTGGGAAGGTTGTGTGCGGCGGAGTCCCGCCCGAATCGACGCCAAACTGTCCTGTCCATATTGCGCTCGTAAGACGACTATCAACGAATGCCGGCGTCTGACAAAGTCATTCACCGACGAACTGACAGGGGAAGTTCTTGTCGCGCGGGTCCGGCGACCGGTTTGGCTCTATGGCGAAACTGGCACGACTACGTGGTCCCGTCCAATCAATCTGAGCGATCGCTCGCTGCTCTCGCGGCTGAAGCGTGCGCCGTTGCCAAAGGGAATCCCAGCAGTCAAAGTTCCTTGGGGTGATCTCTACCGCAGCGGTTACCACCAGGGGATCACGCACCTTCACCATTTCTACACTCGGCGGAACTTAATAGTCTTCGCGTCGCTGTGGAACCTCGCAAATTCGTCTCCACTAAGAGATGCTTTGCGTTTTTGGCTTCTTAGCTACAACGCAAGCCATGCAACTCTCATGACGCGGGTTGTGGCAAAGCGCGGCCAGCGTGACTTGGTCGTGACGAGCTCTCAGGCCGGTGTGCTTTATATCAGCGGTCTCCCCGTCGAGAAGAATCTCTTCGCCGGCCTAAAACGAAAGCTCACGACCATTCATACGGCATTTCGGGCAACCCATCGCGCTGATCGGCTGGTCGATGTTCGTAACGGCTCGTGTCTTCATACGCAGCTGGAAGAACAGAGCATTGATTACGTCTTTACTGATCCTCCATTCGGGGGAAATATCCCGTACGCCGAAGTCAATTTCATAAATGAAGCATGGATCGGGCGATGCACTGATTCGCGAGACGAAGTCACGATCAGTCGAGTGCAGGGCAAAGGCTCGGGCGAATACCAGTTGTTGATGACAGCGGCGTTTCGCGAAGTGAATCGTCTGCTAAAGAAAAATGGGCGAACCACAGTCGTATTCCACTCATCCTCGTCGAGTGTCTGGAATGCGCTGCGGGCGGCCTACACCGACGCAGATATGCGTGTCGAGCTGATGAATGTTCTTGAAAAGACCCAGGGGAGTTTCAAACAAGTCACGACGCTCGGGGCTGTGAAGGGCGATCCGTTGCTGCTGCTTCGCAAGACACGGGCAATCTCTACCGGGACAACACCGCATACGGCAATCTCAGTGACAAACGGTCTGCTCAGACGTGCACAAACCTCCGATAGCCACATCGAGCAGACGCCTCAGCGGCTGTACTCACGGTTTGTGACGCACTATCTAGGCCGCGAGCAAGACATCCCGCTAAACGCCGATCAGTTCTACAAATCACTTGGAACACATCCCTCACAAAAGAATGCCCGCCGTTCGGTTAAGTAGTGTCATCGAAGACGCTCGATCAGCGGCCGCGAACTACGAGGCGCACCTTGAGCCGCTCCGCCGGAAGCGTCTAGGACAGTTCTTTAGCGGGCTGCCACTCGGGCGCCTGCTCGCATCCATATCGCTCGACAGAGACGCGTCAACCGCGATCGATCCGATGGCCGGCCACGGAGATTTACTTGATGCTGTTCTTGAGCGTTCCTGCCAACACGGTGAACTTCTCGCCCGTGTTGAAGGCGTGGAGATTGATGCACGAACTGCTGAGATGTGTATTCGGAGGTTGGAAGAATGGCGGCGCGAGCTGGGGCCCGCCGCGGTTGTCATTGAGCCGCGTGACGCATTCGATGCTCAGGCGCGAGATCGCTATTCGAAGAGCGGATATGACTTAGTGATTACGAATCCTCCATATGTGCGTTACCAAACCCAAGCGAGTCTCGACGCGAATGATGCTCAGCGCAGCCCGGACGAGATCCGCCGTGATTTGTATTCGATCGTTAGTGATCACGCTGGCGGTACCGAGTGGCCGATCTGGCAGACCGTAATCGAGAAATACTCCGGGCTCGCGGATCTGTCGGTCCCGGCATGGATTCTGGCCGCGTCCTTGGTGCGTCCAGGCGGTGTTCTAGCTGTTGTCGCGCCGGCCACGTGGCGCTCGCGCGATTATGGCGATGTGATTAAGTACTTGCTCGCACGATGTTTTCGCCTGACATATGTCATCGAAGACACACAGCCCGGCTGGTTCTCCGATGCGTTGGTGCGAACGGAACTCGTCGTCGCGCGTCGCCGCACCACCGAAGAAGCGAGCATTCCGTTGTCGCGACGAAGCGACGAACAGCAGCCTGTCGTTTCAGTGAGGGTATCTCCGCCAGCGAGCGACTCTCGAAGTCTGGTCGGTTCTGCCTTCCCAGGCAAAGATCCCGAGGAACAGTTCGCCCGATGGCTTGAATCCGTTACCGTCAGCGGAGAGGACGTCGACCGTGGGCTCGCTTGGAGTACAAACTCGCTGAGCGAAGTTGCCGATAGCCTCGTCGGTGCCTTGCGACGACGTCGCTGGGTTTCTGCACTAGAACCCGACGCCTCCGGTCCGCTCTTCTCGAATGGCAATCGCCGCTCGCGGACTATCGTTCCAGAACCATTACGACCTCTGCTGGAGCAGGCCGGGACGGTTGATGTCGTGCTGCCCAAGAGTATCGGATTGTCCATCAGCCAGGGACTTCGTACCGGATGCAATGGATTCTTTTACGTCGATGCGATCGGTCCCGCAGCCGACAATTCTGTTCGCGTGCGACTCAGCCGGCTGTTCAATGAAGAAGAACTTCTGGTTCCCGCGGACTGCCTAGTTCCGGTAATTCGGCGACAGGCGGAGGTCGAAAGGCCGGTGAAGGGTGAGACCTTGGCTGGCCGTGTACTCGATCTGAGCCGTTGGGTTCTGCCTGAGGATGCCGAAGCTGTTAATCAGGCGCGACACATCTATGAGCGAGAGCGACTGGCGATTCCGACCGTCATGCCACCGCAACTTGCTGACTTTGTGCGACGCGCGGGTCAGACGGTGTACGAGGCAGGAGCCGAAGGCGTCCGAGTCTCAGAACTGTCGGCGGTAAGAACTAATGTCCGCAGCCCTGCGAGTGGCCGTACGCCGCGGTTTTGGTACATGCTCCCGATGTTTGCGAGACGGCATCGACCTGATGCCTTTGTTGCTCGGGTCAACCAGGACATTCCTCACGTAGATGCGAATGATGATCCGGCGATTCTTATTGATGCGAACTTCTCAACCCTGTGGAGTGATGAAGTGGCGTGGAGTCGATTCGCGATCTGCGCTGTCCTTAACAGCGCCTGGGCCCGCGTTTGTATGGAAGCGCTCGGGACACCCCTCGGCGGTGGTGCGCTCAAGCTCGAGGCGACACAACTGAGGCGCTTGCCTCTGCCCGCGCTGACGGAGAGGGATCTCATATTCCTGGATTCGGAAGGCCGAAAGCTCGTGCGCGATCGGGCTGCACGCCTTGAGGCTGTCGATCGAATTCTAATTGAACGGATCACCGGACTCTCCAAAGATGCAACTCAGACTCAAGAACTAATTAGTCATCTCGTGTCGAGCGCGGACACAATGTGCCGCGACAGACAGAAACAAAGGTCATGACATGGTCGCTTCCAGCCGCACGAGAACTCATAGCGCGGTGCAGACACTTACGTGACACCGGCGTTGTCGAAGCGGTCTTACGAACGGAGTTGCACTCGCGCCTGCGAGCTGTGTTCCCGGACGCGATTGATCAAGGGTGGATCAATCATTGCTCGGAAGGTACCGAGGCGCACACCACAATCGGTAGGGAGGCCGGAGGGACTGCGAATCGGTTTGTCGATACGCTCGTTCGGTCCACGGTCATCGAGTACGAAGCAGATCTCCGCCAGCAGGGGAGATGGGACACCGGCTACCGACAAGTTCGTGAGTACATCTCCGGTGCGCTTCGAGCCGGAATTCCGATGTCTCAAATCCGAGGAGTTCTGTCTGACACCGTAGATTGGCACGTATTTGATTTTGAACT
>Ga0194121_10008838_pt1 | contig 12634 bp, 7 predicted proteins | sample TA2MahCa50mmetaG_FD_148609 | JGI IMG/M metagenome (GOLD analysis project Ga0194121, IMG submission 148609) | Freshwater microbial communities from Lake Tanganyika, Tanzania - TA2015020 Mahale Deep Cast 50m | ecosystem: Environmental > Aquatic > Freshwater > Lake | place: Tanzania: Lake... | reverse complement strand
AAGAACTTAAAGCAAATTGACTTGTTGTTCTTGTAGCGGATTGTTTAACAATCATTTGCTCTCTTCTAAGGTAGCCACTAGTGTCTTGACTAGCCGATAACGTTAACTGAAGTGTATCGACAACATCCAAATACGAATTGCCTAGTACAGATGATGTAATCAAAGTTGAAATCGCAGGGCCACTACCCAAAAAATAATCTAGGCTTTGGTTGGGAGAACTTTTGCCTTGAATTGTAGACCTGCTATTCAGCATAAAAAAAGACCAAATTCCTGTGTTTGTGCTACTGTCATAACCTAAAGAACCACTAAACAACAAAACGATTTTCTCTAAAAGAAAAGGCTCTGATATGAAATTTGATGCTTGTATTTGTTGCGAGCTAGTTGGCTGAAACTTTGGATGGTATGGGAATCCATAGTTGCTCATTTGCCTGCCATACAAATTAAATGTACCGGCAGCGAAACCAGCTAAAATTCCTCCACCGTCAGAGGAAGGTGTATAGCCAAATGTTTGCTCTTCTAAAGCTTGTTTTAACCCATTCAAGTCCCCAGAATAGCTATCAATACCTTTACCTGTACCAATACCCTCATAAAGTTTTGTATTAGGATTCCAATAACCCATTGGATAACTCTCAACACTTGCACTCTTGTAAAGAGTAAACGATTGTATTGTTGCTGGGGTTATATCAATCTCTATTTTGTTCTTGCTCCACAAGGGTTGTTGAAATCCTAAACCTGTTACAGTTACAGCACTACCAGTTGCATAAAACGGATTAATACCTCCAACAGAAGCAGAAACTTTACCATCAACTTCTGGATTGGCAAAATCCATAAATGGTTCAATGTCTTGACCGGGAGTAAAGGTAACAAAGAGATCGGATACACCATTCACCATGCTGCCAGAAGCAACAATAGGTTGGTTAACAATCACAGAACCAGAAAAGTATGGCTGCTTGTATAAGTCATTCTTAGCTTCTGTTGTTAGTCCTGCATCAATAGCTTGATTAGTCATAACAAGAGGATAAACAACACCCTTTACATCAACAGTTGCTGTTGATGTACCAAAACCCATATAATCTACTTCAGCGTTGCTAACTGTTGCACTACTTGTTATAACAACGCTTGTGTTGCCAACATAAGTTATGCTTGCTGAAACGTTTGCTGTGTTGCTACCATAATCCCAAAACGTAACATAGTTGTTTGTTGGAACAGAACCAAAATCAGAAAACGTTATAGTTTCATTGTTTCCATTAGGCAATATGCCGTAATCTGCAACAACTAATGAATATTGATCGGTATATCTTGGTGATCTTAATACGTTAACAGGAGTACCAAACGTTGCTTGATATAATGCTCGATAAACAATTGTTCCTTCAAACGGTGCAGAAAAGTTAATGTAAGAGCCAGTTGTTGAATATTCTTTTACGAATGCATTAACGTTTGGTGTGTTTGTGTTGCTTGTTAGATCAGTTATAACCAGCACAGGTGTGTTCGTAAAAGGATAAACAAAAACTACATTAACATGGTTAACTGGATTACCGGAAGAACCAACAGTTACAACTTTTTCTTCGTATTCTGGATGTGTGGAAACAAATAATCCAACATCTGTTACTGGCTGATTAAAGTTGATAACTTTATTGTCGTTAAAGAAAACAGGATACTTTCCTGTGCGGTTATCACTAGATGTTCTCCATGCTGTTGGAAAACTACCGGTAGCGTCTTGACGTTGTGATAAGAGAACTTTTGCTGGAAGACCTCTAGCTCTTGTACCTTTAAGTGTTCTTGCCATGATGTTAGTTATGCTCCACGAAACATACCACCAAAGGCAACGCTATCTGTTCCATATAACGCAACGTTACCATATGTAAATCCAGCTGTGGCACTTTTCTGATCTCTTGTTTGTAGATATGAGTCTGATAATTCATAATTTTCGCTAAAGAATGGTTGATTTTTTGTACCAACCACTTCACCGTTAAGGTTAACAACACTAGAAGTAACAGTAACACCCAAAAGATCGATTGTATTTGTTAGCTGTGGAAAATATTGACCGTTAGCTTCATCGACCCAAGGTTTAAACATAGGTTGAATCGTTTGATCCAATATTGCGTTTGGTCTTGTACATACAACGCCTACAACGTTTCCACTTGAGTTGGTTGCAATTATATAATTTTGCTCATATTCCAAAAACGATCTAACAGCCAACGGTTGATCTCTATAAACCATTTGCTCAACAACATTTGTACCGAACCTACGTTCATCACCAATGTTACCGGCTTCTAGAAAGGCATACACGCCACGTATTTGCTCTTGTGGACTTTCGTTGGTAGCAAGACGATAAGGCATAGGAAAAGGCTCTATAATCGATTCCTCGTAAAACTGTGGTCCACCATTCATGTAAATGGGATACACATCATCAACATACAAATAACCTTCAACGATAAGACCAGATTCTATCAAGTAGTTGGTTGTTTTACTGATACGTACACCGCTTTCATTAAGCATTGTTCCTTCAACACCAACATGTGAGTCGTTAAACAATGAGTTACATGTATACTGAGTAAAGTCTCCAGCTTGACCGTATGTGATGAATGCAGACTGATGACTTAACTCACCATTTGGCTTAACTTCATGGTCTTGTGTTCCATCTTCAAATATAACCTTGATTTGATTGGAACTGTATATGTCTTGGATTGTTCGTAAGTTAACACCTTCACGGTATATGTCGATTTCTCTGGTTGACATTCCTCCAGATACAACAAGGTTACGATTGGTTTTACCGTAATAGTTTGCTGTGTCAACAAACGGTTTAAAATATTGATCAGTAACCCAGTATGGCATTTTGTTTCCTTTAAAAAGCTGGGGGAGGTTTTTGTTAGTATTTCCTCAACACACCAGTGAAAAGTTGCAGTAAAAGTACTTCTTTTTGACGGTTTCTGTTGTTTTCTCCAAGGTATATATCCTCGAAGTGGTATTCAAGTTTTGGACGCTCAAGCATGTGAGATTGAATCACATAGTTGATACCTTGAAATTTTGTTTTTCTGGGAAGTAACTGTGCAATAAACCTACCCATATTGGTATTAAACCATTGATAAAAGTCAAAGAATCCACGAACGTTTAGTTTGTCTGTAAGTCTGTTGAAGTAAATGTCTCTAAGAGTTTCAAGGTCTGGATAGTCTGGAGAAAACATCATATTGGGATCACCAAGTATGTTGTTAAACACTTCAAGAGAAGAAAACATTCCAATCATGTCTTGGTTGAGAGAATCAACGATAGAAAAGTCAATGCTAAACTTGGCATTGTCTTCTGGGATTTGTTCTTGTTGTATTTCGTACACAGGAGCAGCTTGAGAATACATTCCTACGTCTTGGTCTACGAAGTCTAAGCTTTGATAGCTTCTTACACGAACCTTTTGGTCAGTTACAGCTTCATCAAAGTTTGGTGAAATAAATGAGTAATAAAAACGTTCAGGAACGATCACGTCTTTGGAGATTGGAAACAATGTGCCGGTAGCATGAAGTTCATGTTGAGAGAAATCAAATATTTGAATTCCGCCCGCTATATCTGTTTTTAGCTCGACCTGATCGGTATTCCAATCGGCTCTTAGTTTTTCATATGAACCGCTTCTAAAGTTCTCAAAGTTGAAGTTAACTCTTGGATCTTCAACACCAAGAGACTTATAATCTCTAACGTGTTCTCTCCATTCACCTAATGTGAGAGCCTTGCTCCACCAACGAAGCTGTGTAACTTTACCATCAAACGTTTGTAGTGGATTTTCGTTAACAAATTTTGTGGTTGTTGCAATGGTTGTGCTACCACTACCAATAGCTAAAAATGAACCTGATGTGTTGTATGTTGCATTACGAACTTGCCACAAGTTATTGGCAGAGTTTGTTCCAAAGTTATCATCAAACAAAGAACTGGTAACATATTCTTCAGCGATATTTCCAAGGTTATTTCTACCAATGCGAAGAAAGTAGGAAGAAGAAACTTGACCTATAGAGTCTCCACGTTCTCTACCAAAGCTGATATTCCAAGCTTGACCGTTCAATATATCTGGTGTTGTTATGCTCATGGTAAGAACAGTTGCACCAACAGTAGAGTTTGGGCAAACATACAACGTTACACCAGAACCGCTGTTAGCATACAAGTTAGCCAACACGTTTTCTGTGTTGCTTGAACCAGAGCTCATAATACGTACAAGACTTTGAACAGAAGATGTACTTGACAATCCAGCATAGTTGTATATGCCTTCAAAAGACCATGAACCGCTTGTAAACAAACCGTCGTTAATGTTTGTGGTGTCTATGTTATGACCTGTAGTTGAATCAACAACAAATATTCCAACCGGCGTTGGATAACCTGATTCTACTCTACTTCCAGAAAGATACGGAGACTTGAAATAACCACCACTAACAAAGCTTAACACTGTACCTATTTCATTTCTTGATTCTCTTAATGAATCAAGAGTACGCTGTGTTGGTCCACCATACTCTTTAAATCGAAAGATATTGTCTCCATCGATACCAACAGCTCGCAGCAATGACTTGATGCTGTGGATTGTGCCTTTGCTCTTAAGAATATCGTTAGCGTTAATCAAGATTCTACGCCAGATTTGGTTTTGAAGGTATTGAAGAGAGTATTCGCTATTAACGATATCTGGAGTTATACTGTTACCGTTAACAAACTGATTGATGTTTGAACCAATGAACAATGGTGGAAGATCTAAACCATAAAAGTCTGCAAGTTGTTTTAAAAACGCATCTGGGACTGTATCATATTGATCGTAATCAACATGTCTTAGTGTTGAAAACGCATCAAGAAACAGTTTGATTTCGTCAAAAAAGCTTGCCCACATATAAAGTAAACTTAAAAGAGTTTGCGTACTACCAAGAGCTGCTGTGTTTGGTTCTGAACCATATTGCAACTCATTGATTTGACCTTCTTCAGAATCCAAAGCTGCTTGTTCTTGACCATATGTAAAGTATTGTTTTGGTACAAGCTTAGTGATAATGTTTGGGTTGTAAGAGTCGTATGATGCTCCATCAGATATCAGACTTTCACGATATGTTATAACAGTTGGTTGATCTGGGAACAATATTGGACACATACGAATGTCTTCGTATATCATTGGGCTTGAGCCCATGTAAGAACCAGTGTTAATGTTTCTTACGGTAAGAGTGTTTAATGCATAGCTGTTTAATGAGCCATGCATACCCTTTCCAGAGTGATCCAGCACAAGGTTGCTTGTTGAGCCGCTAGGTTCATTAAACTTGAAGTAAAGAGCTAAATCTGGTTCAGAGTATATGCTGCTACTTTGATATGATATCATTTCATTTGTTGCAACAACTCGTTTAAAGTAGCGCAGTTCATCCAAAGCACCAGAAAAGGTTGTTTCTGGGACAAACAGCGGAGAAGTTATGTTGCTTCCCGTTCCCACAAACAAACTTGCCGTTGAAAAATTTAACGTTCTTATTGTGACTTGGCTACTGGTTGCAACCAATGAGCCACTAACATAACCATAAAGTTGATTTACACCGCTTGTTCTATCCCATGTAAATGTAACAGGCGTCCAGTTGCCTTTAACAAGGCTTATAGAGGCCGACATTACATCTGTTGACCCAGACACCACAAAGAAAGTTAAGGGCGCTGTAGCACCCGCAGAACTCGATAGAAAGCATCCAAAGCCATGCTGCTCGGTGCCTGTTACGGTATTAAGCTTTTGAAAAACTATTTGATTGGTATTTGAACCTGTGGCAGCATATATTTGAAACTGAAAGCTTATTGAACTGCTTGTGGGGTCGAGTCTGTTAGCACCGTTTGGATTCTTGGTAAGAAATGGAAACGTTGTTCCAGCAGAATCTTTTACTGTAATCCATGTTCCTTTTGTTGTTGTGTCACCAATATTGCTGCCAGAAAAAAAGAGATAACCCTTGTTCTTTGGCATATTGTCATAAACATAACGTTCAAAACCTGTCATTTGATCGAAAAACAACTCGGTTTCTTTTTGTGTGCCATCAAACGGATATCTGTCAAAGATTTTGTTAAAAGCACTGTTAACTTTTACTTGAGCACTATTGAAGAATACATGGTTTTCAAATAAACTCCAATCAACGTTTAGTTGTTGAGTGCTTTTGATACCAGAACCAATAGGATCATAACGAAAACTACCTGTTTCTGCAATAGGTGAAGTTGTTAAAAACTGTCCGTTTTCGGTTTCAAAAGATGCTAAACCACCGTCTGGGTTCGTTATTCCACGAATAATCGTTGGACTGAAAACACCCGGTCTAACACGAAGCAATCTTTGAATTGGTGACAATAATGTTGTCATGCTGCTACAACCTCAAACTTAAAACCTTCATTTTCAATCAAATAACTTTCATTGTTTTCTTTGATCAAAAACTGTAGCTCTAAAGGTTTGTTCATTGGAAGGTCTTGCATAAACAAGGTAAAATACATACCACCACCATCAGCAGAAAGTTTCGTGCCAACATCATCAAATGGAATCAATATTTCCTTTGTGAATGGATCAATTAATCTCCAGTACATTTTCTTAAACACTTTTGGTTTAGCATTATATGGCAAATAAAAGCTTTGAAGTGTTGGATCAAAGTCATACACAAAAACTTGTAACGTTGTTGGTGCTGTGTTGATATATTTTTCTTCAAGGTTGGTTATGTTAATACCATAGTTTTGTGTGTTCACAATAGTCTTGTTGCCTTTAAGGGTTCTCAAGGTTAAACTTGACCCTGTAGCGAATATAACGGTATTATCCAACGACTTCCAAACAGATTTAAACTCAACGGAGCTATCTGAACGTAACACCCCAGATAAGCCTGCTATATTCAAAGGAATAAACACATCGGCATAATAACTTCCAGTTTGATATAAACCACCAAAACTTATTTGAGAACCAGTAAAGCTTTGTGAAAAATAATTCCAACTTGCTGATGTGTAACTTATTGATGCTGAATGACTTAAACTGTATGTTGTTGCTGTAACATACACACTTTTAGACGCAACAAGCTCAAGCATAAAGCTACCAGAACCAGATATCTCGGTGCTGCCAGAAACAAAATTTGATTCAACACCAAACGGTGAATAATAGTAGCCTATTTTGTTTTGATAATCAAAAAACGATTGAGCTTGATTGTCAAAAAAACTATCATTGTATTTTATCACAAGTGCTGGATGTAAATTTGTGTTTCTGCTTTGTCTTGAAGAAAAACGTTTAACAAACCGAGTTACTGTATCTGTTTCTTGCGAACCAGAATAAGCTATGCGAAAACCATAATCAGGTATTTCTCCTGTTATTGCGGCAGAAACTGCTGCTGTTACGTTAATAAAAATATCTTCATCGCCTCTTGGAAAGCTTTGAGAGAATGTTAGTGGAACATAACCAAGAAGAGAAGAACCAGATAGGTAATAGTCAGCATTAACGTTTGCTGTATCACCAGAATATGATATTCCACCACTTGTCCATGTGGTTATAGTCGAACCATCTATAGAAGCTGTATACCAGTTAACTGCATCTAAATCCCGGTACCCAATAACGTCATTGCCTCTACCTTCAGTAAAATTTTTTCCAAGAGGATTAACAACAAGCACAAAGTTTGATGGCACAGTTTGACCACCATAAACGTTTTTCATGGACAAATAAGCTTTAAAACTTGAATCTGTTACATCTAGCAGAGAACTTGTAAGAGTTTTAAGTGTAGATAAGTCAAAGTGAATAACACCACGACTTATTTCTATTCCAGATGTTCCACTAGCAACAGGAGTTGTGTTATATAGTTTGAATAAATCTATTGTTCCAGCTTGACCTACATTTGCATCAGTACTGCGAGACAAAGCTGTTTTACTGCTGAAGATAAGTTTGTTAGTAACATAACTGTCCTTATCAGCTTTTAAAATTCTATACATAGCGTCTCTCTTTTTAGGTAAATACTGAACCAAAGAAAAATAGAGCAAACTTAAGTTTTACTAGCAAGAATATAGTAGAGAGGGGAAGTTTTAATGGTTGGTTAACTTCCCAGAATTCCGTTTTTCCCATGAAGCTTTTATTTTCGCAGCAACCCTTGCTTTATATTCTGGGTCTTGCCATCTTTTTTTTGATTCCGTTCCTCTTTGTGTTTTATCAATCGCATTTCGCATTGATTCAATAGTTCGTTGCCGAAACTCTTCATCTTGCCATCTTGCGGACGACGCTCTGCTGTAGTTCTCAATAGCTTCTGGTTCGTTCATCGCATTTATCATTTTTTCTCTAAACTCGATGTCTTCCCACTGCTGCTTCTTTGTTTCTTGAAGTTTTTCTATTGTTTCTATACTGTGAGTTTTACCACAGTGGGCCTCGCTAATCCGTGCCCGTATTTCATCAGTATATACACGTTCAGCCGCCTTCAACTTCTCTAGTTGAGATTCTCGATACTCTGGGTCTTCCCATTTCTTTTTCATTAGAACACTGTTCGCCGTACCTATTTTTGCTTTTGCTTCATCAGAAACCGAATGACCACGCAAACTATCTGCTCTTTTTTGTTTCGATTCCTCAGAAAAAACTTGAGAAGCCCTCGCCTGCCTGATCTTCTCTAGAGTTTCTTCCGTAAAAACGTTCGTCTTCCCTTTATTCCAAGGCTCAATCCCAGTACGTTTACCTTTATTCCAAGCAACTTTTCCTTTAAGCTTGTTCCGTGTCGCTTCTGGGTCTTTACTCGGATTTCCCTCCCTTGATATCGCTCTGTCACAAAGATTATAACAATTGTTTCCTTTGTCGTAATATCGTTTGATATGTTCCTCTTCAATCATTAAACGCTCTTCTTTTGATTTATTTTCAGTTACCTCAACAACCTCAAACACGAACGCTTCTTCGCCGCACTTGTTAAAGTCAGCTTGAAGAAACTTGTTACTATGTTTTTGGCTACGAAGAGAAGAAGTGTGCTGGCTCCAACGAACCTTGAAAAGTTTCGCAGAACCAATATAAATCCTACCATTTATCTTGTTTGTGATTTTATAGATTCCAGATTTGAGAGAATGACCATCGTATTTGTACTCCATGAAACGTTACCTCTCCTATTAGTATATAGTAGAGAGGTAACGTTTTGGTCAAGAAACTCGACCTATAAGATCGAAGTTAAAATATTTGATTTCGAACATACCTCCCGGTGGAGGAATAAGAATAGAGTTGTTAATTAAGTTGGTTGTGATGTCATAACGCACGCTGCTATAAACTCTGTCACCAACCGTTCCGGTGATGTTGGTTGCAGTTATACCTCTAACAGCCAACACACCAACGTTGTTGTAAATAATGTTTCTTACGTCATCAAGAATCAATGGTTGATCCATTTGATAGTTTTCGACATTGAAATACTGTACTAGTTTTCCTTGCACGTTTTGTAACACTTGTTGACGGTTGAATGTTGGGTCAACTGTTATGTCATAGTTGATTTGTAAGTTGATTATTCTACCATCCAGAATGTCGATAGCATCCGAAATCATACGATATTGATTGAGATACACTTGCAAGTTTCTTTTAAGAAGATCTGGAGCAAGAATAAGTTCGTTTAAGTCATTTCTACAAAGAACGTAAAGCAATGCACTGTTTGGGTTATCAGGATTGTTTTTTACACTGGCACGATATATTCTGCCAAAGTTTGCTGGCAACGAATATATTCTTGCCATCAAATCTTCTTTGCTTACGATACGGCTTTGCGCTGCTCTGGCTGAAGGTATTTGCAAGCGAAGTTCATCTAGGGTTGGAGCATCTGCGCCACCAGCACCGGGAGCATTGTTATTGGCATCAGCTGAAGCACGTACATCACTGGCAATACGGGTTGTTGGATTGTTTGGAAAATCTGTAACCAACGTTGCTATTTCTGTTATGCTTTGATTTGGAATGTTGTGATTTAAGCCACCACCAGCACGATATGTTACAGAAACAATGACATTTGGAGCTATCGCACCTAATGTTGATGTACGTAGCAAGTTGTTTGGGTCAATAGTAAACCTAGAAAAGTTCTTGCGGCCATACAAAGGCAAAGCAGCTTCAGATGGATCAGGTACAAGATCATCGTTCATTGTTTGCCCAGAACCACCACCAAAGGTTAGAGTTGATAGTCTTGTTGCTAAAGAAGTTGTTCTATAAAATCTAAACGGAGCAGGTTGAATCTCCAAGTTGGATTCTACATACTGTTCTGTTGGTGGTGATGCAGAAGCAGGATTACGGTTCTGTACAAGCTTAAACACAGTGTCTTGTGTTAGATAATCAACTTCATAATAGTTGTTACCATCGCTATCGACAACAGAGACAATATCTGTTACGTCTCGGTTTTGCAGCACATAACGTTTGAACTGCTCAAAACCATCAACTGTAAACGATTCGTTATAGGTAATGTTGCTTAAACAGTTTCCGGCTGCTGAAAAGATATAGTTCGCTGCGTTGTTGTTGTTATCAACTTCACCAACTGTGTAGCTTATGTTGTTTGCTGGTTCACCGTTGCTTTTTGTGACAGTAAAATCAACATCTTCGATTAGTTGAAACTGTATACCACGATTTGAGTTAACAACTGTTCCTTGTTTGACAATAGGAAGTGCTGTTGTGTCATAGCTTCCTTGTGAGTTAACTGGAATACGAAAGTAAAAAGTAACAGGAAGAACAGCTGGTGCTGCTCCAACGATCTGTACCCCAGCTTCTCTTAAAAGCTTTTCTACATTCTTTGATTCAACAGCTGTTTCTGCATTTAGCTCACCAAACTGATGGTCTAGATAAAAGCTTTGAACATCACCAATATATGACGCTAGTTCTAATAGCAAACCTCCAAAACCGTTTGGAGAAAAGTCTTGCAACCGATCTGGAAAGAATGTACGTGCATATTCTTCTAAATCATTTCTGAAAGCATCAAAGTCTTTGTTAAGATACTTTCTTGCCTTGATGATTTGATTTATTGTTCGTCTGGAATCAACCGGCATCGTGTTTCACCTTATGTTAGATATAGATCAACAACATTTTATGTTATTGCAAACGTTATTTGCAATCTTGTTGTAGCTACAGCAGCTCTTGGTATGCTATAATCAATCGTTATCGTAACAATACCTAAACCGGGATCAGTTGCAAACGATCTTTGAGAACTATCAAAACCTTCCAACTCAACATAAGGCATATATTTGCCAACAGCGGCCATAATACGTTGCATGGCTGCATCATCAAACGCATCTTTACCTAACTCGTATTCAGTCACTAATGGACCAAGATTAGCCCCGTAATCATACAAAGCTAGTCTTTCTCCCCAGTTGGTCATAATCAAATCACGAAGATTGTTTTTCATGGTATCACCAACTGTGTAGTGCATACCAAGCAAACCTTCGTTATTTGTGCCTAATCTTAATGGAGTAATGATTCCTATAGGTCTAGGAGTTGGACGTACAGCGTTTTCTTGTTCTGTTAGCTCGGCTGATGTAATGCCTACGCTTTTAAAGCTTCTCATGCCTTATAACTATAGACCAAACAACTTACGATATTCTTGATATGAAAGAGGTTCGTTTGATATTGGTCGATCATTTGGTTGCCACTCTGGTTGAGCAACCGATTGTTGTGCTGGGATATTTGCGCTCGTTTGTTCTTGGTTGGTTTGGCCTAAAAGATCGTTTGTTATATTTGGTCCTGCAACCATTTCGCTAGCACCAGTTGCTGTTCTTGCTACAAACTGATCGAATGTGATACCATCGTCACCGCTGTTCATTTCAGATGTGCGAGCAATACTAGCTTCCGCCTTTTTAGCGTCGGTTAACCTTGCGTTTGCTTGACGCAAAGCGTTGGTTTCCGGTTGTTGAGTTCTATTCCCAACGTTACGTAAATTAACAGCGGAACTTATATTTTGTGTATCGTTGTCCGCTTTAAGTTTTTCTTTTTCATCATTGGTGAGTTGCTGTCCCGACGACAGGTTTCTTCGAACAGTCACCCCAGTAAGTTGCGGATCATCAGAACACAAAGAAAAAAAGAAGCCTATGATTGGCAAAGGGTTTAGTATGCTTTTTATAAAACACCAAATAGCTTTTAAAATAGCAAAAGCCATAGCGTAAGCCATGAGCTTGATTGGATCTTCGTTCGGTGCGGCAGGTTGAATCACACCATCAACAGGTACTTTTAAAGCAGCCGTCAAACCTTCGCCTAAAGCTTTGGCAGCAACATTAACCGGTGGAGGTAAACCGTTAACGATTTGCTCCATAACGAAAACCTTGCCTTTTGTTTTAAGTTTGTTTTCTTGATCTTTGACGATTGTTTGAGCTGAACTGGTCGTTTCTGCTGCTCGTCTTGCTTGATCTTCTACTGCCATAACTTTTATTCCAGATTGATTACATCAGGTACAATCATTAATGCTCCAACAAGAACAATTGTTGATTCAACAGCTAACAATGGAAGTGCTACATATTTTTTCATGGTTCTAAAATAATATAGTAACGTTTTGCAAACTATTGGCCAAAGATCTTTGCGCTGCGACTTTTAAAAACAGCTTGATTTGTATTGGTTCGTGCGTTTTCGATTCTCTCTCGAAGCACCCCCCGTTTTGCGTTGCTCGCATCGTACAGCGGTCCCCAAGCAGAGTTAGGACCACCATGGGTGCAAACGTTAACTCTAGCAGCACCCAAA
>Ga0194121_10008830_pt1 | contig 12642 bp, 11 predicted proteins | sample TA2MahCa50mmetaG_FD_148609 | JGI IMG/M metagenome (GOLD analysis project Ga0194121, IMG submission 148609) | Freshwater microbial communities from Lake Tanganyika, Tanzania - TA2015020 Mahale Deep Cast 50m | ecosystem: Environmental > Aquatic > Freshwater > Lake | place: Tanzania: Lake... | reverse complement strand
CGGGGCGGCCGGTCCCGCGACGATCCGCTCGCTACTGCGCAACGAGCTCACCGCCGCGGCGGAGCGCATCGCGCCGCGCATCGCCGAGGCGCGCGCGGCGGCGCGCGCGAAGGGCATCGACCTCCACCTCTCCGGCAGCGGCCCGTCGCTGTTCGCGGTGGCCGACGACCGCGCGCGCGCCATCCACGGAGCCAGTGCGCTGCGCCGGATCGGGCTGCGCGCCCGTCCGCATCGCCTCGCGCCCCGCTGAGCGAAAGAGCCGAGCGAGCGCTGTCCTCCTGCGGTTCTTCGCGTGGACGCGAAGGATCCGCGCGGCGACGTGACCGTGCGCCAGGCGGGCCGCGAGGGCGGGAAGAACACCGCGGACAAGCACGGCGCCGACTCCCACCGCGAGATCGGCCGGCGCGGCGGCGAGGACCGCAAGGGCCAGCTCGGACCCGACGGCTACGCGAAGCTCGGCCGGAAGGGCGGCGAAGCGCGCACGTCGCAGCTCGGCAGCGCGGGGCTACGCCGCGCTCGGGCGCAAGGGCGGACGGCGCGTCGCGGGGCTCATCCGCCGCGGAAAGCGCCCCGACAACGGCAGTACCGCGGCCTGACCGCGCACGCCCCAAATAGACTTCGCGTCGGACGCCTTGGGGCGTGGCCAAGTGGTAAGGCAGGGGACTTTGGATCCCCGACCGCAGGTTCGAGTCCTGCCGCCCCAGCAGGCACGCCGACCGGTCCGGCCCAATTAGAATGCTGGTCTCCCGTGAGCGAAGACCCTTCCGATACCCGCGTCGCGTTCGTCCTCGCCGCCGGGCTCGGTACCCGGATGCGATCGAGGACGTGTAAGGTCCTGCATCCGGCCGCCGGACGGCCGCTGCTCGCGCACGTCCTCGACGCCGTCGCCGCCGCGGGGGCCCGCCCGGTCGTCGTCCTTTCGCGGGAGAGCGACCCCGCCCGGGCGGTCGTGCCCGAGGGCGTCCCCGTCGCGCTGCAGGAGCCGCCGCGCGGGACCGGCGACGCCGTGCGCGTGGCGCTCGGCGCCGCGAGCGGGGCGACCGGAACGTGCTTCATCGTCTACGGCGACACCGTGCTCGTGCGCCCCGAGACGCTCGAGCGCCTCGCCGGCGAGCTGCGCGGGCGCGGCGCGGTGCTGGCGATCCTCACCGGGGTCGTCGGCACCGACAACGAGTACGGGCGGATCGTGCGCGGCAGCGGCGGGGACGTCGACCGCATCGTCGAGCACCGGCTCGCCACCGCGGCGGAGCGGCGGATCACCGAGTCGAACTTCGGCGCGTACGCCGCCGACCTCGCGTGGCTGCGCTCGGCGGTCCCGAAGCTCCGCGCGAACGAGACAGGCGAGGTCTTCCTCACCGACCTCGTGAAGGTCGCGCGCGACGAGGGCCGCACGGTCGCCGCGCTCTCCACGGAGGACCCGTCGGAGGGTCTCGGCGTGAACACGCGCGCGGACCTCGCGCGCATCGACGGCATCCTGCGCGATCGAATCCGCGAGCGGCACATGGCGGCGGGCGTCACCTTCACCGACCCGCGGTCGTCGAGCGTCGACGCCGACGTCGAGATCGCCGCCGACGCGGTCATCGAGCGCGGGACGATCCTCGAGGGCCGCACGCGCGTCGGGCGCGACTCGCGCATCGGGCCGTACTCGATCCTCCGCGACACCGTCGTCGGCGAGCGCTGCCGAGTGGAGGCGTCGGTCCTCGAGGAGGCGACGCTCGAGGACGACGTGCGCGTCGGGCCCTTCTCGCACCTGCGCCCGGGCGCGTACCTCGAGCGCGGCGTCGAGATGGGCAACTTCGGCGAGGTGAAGGCGAGCCGGCTCGGCAGCGGGACGAAGATGCACCACTTCTCGTACGTCGGCGACGCCGCGGTGGGGAAGGGCGTGAACATCGGCGCGGGCACGATCACGCTGAACTACGACGGGGCGCGCAAGCACCGGACGGAGATCGGCGACGACGTCTTCATCGGCTCGGACACGCTGCTCCGCGCGCCGGTGACGGTGGGCGACGGCGCGGCGACCGGCGCGGGGGCCGTCGTGACGAAGGACGTGCCCCCGGGCATGCTCGCGGTCGGCATGCCCGCGCGCGCCATCAAGCGCTACGAGCGGCCGAAGAAGGCCCCGAAGTGAACGACGTCATCACGCTCCTCATCGCGGAGCTCGTCCTCGTCATCTTCCTCGGGCTCCTCTCGGCGAGCGAGGCCGCCGTCCACGCGGTGCGCCGCCCGCACCTCCTCGAGGAGCTCGACGAGCGCAGCCGGCGCGGCCGGATCGCGCGGTCCATCGGCGAGCGCAGCGTGCAGTACCTCTCGTCGCTCCAGGTGATGGAGTTCGCCGTCATCTTCGCGTACTCCGCCATCGCGGCGGCCTACATCGCCTCGCGGCTCACCGAGATCCTCTCGTTCGTCGGCGTCACCGCGGTCGTGAGCGGCGTCACCGCGGTCGCCGTGACGGTCGTCGGGCTCTCGGTCGTCGCGCTCCTCTTCGGGATCTTCGTTCCCCGGGCGATCGGCGCGCGCTACCCGGCGAACGTCCTCCTCGCGCTCGCGGCCCCCATCGGCGCCGTCGTATGGGTGACGAGCCCGGTGGTGGCGGTGCTCCTGCGGCTGACGACGATCGTCACGAAGCCGTTCGGCGCGACCGCGCAGCCGACGCCGGTGAGCGAGGACGAGATCCGCGCGCTCGTCGAGACGGGCGAGGAGCAGGGCGTCCTGCACGAGCGGGAGCGCGACATGATCCAGGGGATCTTCGAGCTCGGGAACAAGCACGTCCACGACGTGATGGTCCCGCGCACCGACGTCCGCGCCATCGACGCGGACACGCCGGGCTCGCGCGTGCTCGACGAGATCAGCGCCATGGGCCACTCCCGCATCCCCGTGTACGAGGGGACGCCCGACAGCATCGTGGGGATCCTGTACGCGAAGGACGTGTTCCGCCGCGTCGCGCGGGGCGAGCGCGACGTCGCGCTGCGCGCCATCCTGCGGCCGGCGCACTTCGTCCCGGAGACGAAGCGCGTCGACGAGCTCCTCCGCGAGATGCAGAAGAGCAAGCTGCACATGGCGATCGTCGTGGACGAGTACGGCGGCACGGCCGGGCTCGTCACCATCGAGGACCTCATCGAGGAGATCGTCGGCGAGATCCGCGACGAGTACGAGGCCGAGCAGGAGCTCGTCATCCCGATCTCGCCGAACGAGGCGCTCATGGACGCGCGCGTGCCGTTCGACGACGTGCGCGAGACGTTCGATCTCGACCTGCCCGACTCCGAGCACTACGACACGCTCGGCGGCTGGATCGTCCACGAGCTCGGCCGCCTCCCGCGCGCGGGCGAGGAGCTCCGCGTCGACGGCGTGCGCTTCCTCGTCGAGACCGTCGAGGGCCGCCGCCTCCGCCGCATCCGGATCACGCGCGAGGCTCCCGCCCCCGACGAGGAGTCCGTCGGCCGGTGACCCTCGGGCCGGGCGACGAGGACCTCGTCCGGGTCGCCGCGCTCGCGCGGGAGCGCGCGTACGCGCCGTACTCGCGGTACAGGGTCGGCGCGGCGATCCGCACGAAGCGGAACAAGATCCACACCGGCGCGAACGTCGAGAACGCCTCGTACGGGCTGACGGTGTGCGCCGAGCGGTGCGCGGCGTTCGCCGCGGTCGCCGCGGGCGAGACGAAGGACTGGGACGCCATCGCCATCGTCATCGGCGGCGATGCCCTGCCCTCGCCGTGCGGCGCGTGCCGCCAGGTGCTGCACGAGTTCTCGCCGGCCCTGCGCGTCATCCTCGCGACGACGGGCGGGGCGCGGAAGGCGACGACGCTCGCCGAGCTCCTCCCCGACGCCTTCGGGCCGGAGCGGCTCGCCCCCTAGCGGTCCGGCGTCAGCGCGTCGGTGAGCGCGCGGTGGAAGCGCGAGGCGTGGACCATGTGCAGGTCGCGCAGGCCCGCCGAGATCTTCTCGTCGGACAGCTCGCCCGCGCTCTCCACGTGGATGACGCCGTAGTCGCGCAGGAGCGACAGCGGGAACGGCCGCACGAGGCTCGCGTCCTGGATGCGGTCGAGCAGGAGCGCTGCCCGGTTGCGGTTCAGCACCATGTCGCCGCGCATCCTAGTGCTCAGGCCGTCGCCGGGGCCTCCGTGCGGGCGCCGGTCGTCGACACCACGAGCGCCTCGAGCGCGCGGAGCGGCTCGGCCGCGGCGGCGTGGTCGCGCACCGCGCGCAGCTCGTGGAGCGCGCGCTCGCGGTGGATGCCGATCTCGCGCTCGACGAGGTCGCGGACGCGCAGGTCGCTAAGGATGTCGCGCACGCGGTCGACCGACTCGGGCGGGAGCGCCGCCGCCGCGTACAGCTCCTCGAGCGTCGCTCGTGTCCGCGGCGTCGCGCGCTCGAACGCGAGCACGACGGGGAGCGTCTTCTTCCGCTTCGCGATGTCGTTCATCTCGACCTTCCCGGTGCGCCCGGTCGTCCCCCAGATGCCCATGACGTCGTCGTACGCCTGGAACGCCTGCCCGAAGTCGGCGCCGAAGCGGACGAGCGCCTCGCGCAGGTCGGCCTCGTCGCGCCCGATGACCGCCGCGCCCTCGGCCGCGGCCGAGAAGAGCGCGCCAGTCTTCTTCGCGACCATGCCGCGGTGGCGCTCGGAGTTCACGTCGGTGCGCGACTCGAAGCTGATGTCGAGGAACTGCCCCTCGCACACCTGCACGCAGGCGGCGTCGAGGAGCCGGGCGAACTCGAGGACCTTGTCGGCCGCGATCCCGCCGGCGGTGAGGCGGTGGACGGCCAGGCGCGAGGCCGCGTACATGCCGTCGCCGGCGTTGATCGCCTGGGGGACGCCCCAGACCGACCACACCGTCGGGCGGTGCCGCCGCGTGGGGTCCTGGTCCTCGATGTCGTCGTGGATGAGGGTGAAGTTGTGCAGGAGCTCGATCGCCGCCGCGGCGGGCAGCGACGCGCGCATCGACCCCGCGAGCGCCTCGTAGATGAGGACGAGGAGGAGCGGGCGCAGCCGCTTGCCGGTGCCGCTGCGCTCCTTGTCGAGGCCGAGGTGGTACAGCATCATCCCGTAGAACGGCTGCAGGGACGGCTCGGCCTGCGTGAGGACCGCGCGGATCTCTTCGTCGATCGCGCTGAGGCGGGGCTCGAGTCCGGTCACGCCCACCTCCGCCGATGATATGCGGCTAGCATCGTCGCCGATGGGGTCTCGCACGTATCGGGCCGAAGCCATCGTCCTGAAGACGCTCGATCTCGGCGAGGCCGATAGGATCCTCACCCTCCTGACCCGCCATCACGGCAAGGTGAAGGTCGTGGCGAAGGGCATCCGGCGCCCCACGAGCCGCCTCGCCGGCTATGCCGAGCCCCTGTCGCACGCCACGTACCAGCTCGCCCGCGGCCGCGAGCTCGACGTGCTCACCGGCGCGGAGTCGCGCGCGACGTACCGGGAGCTGCGCGAGGACCTCGACCGCATCGCCGCGGGCTGGTACATCGCCGAGATCGCCGACCGGACGACGGTGGAGCACGCGCCCGCGGCGGCCGCCTTCGCGGTCGTCGAGACCGCGCTCAGCCACCTCGAGGCCGGGCACCCGCATGCGCTCGTCTGCCGCTGGGCCGACCTGCACCTCCTGGACCGCACCGGCTTCCGGCCCGAGCTCCTCGTCTGCTCCCGCTGCACGGGCACGCTGCAGGAGCGCACGAACGCGTGGAGCCCCTTCGACGGCGGCGCGGTGTGCACGACGTGCGTCGACCGCTCGGCAGGCGGCCTGCCGGCGCTGTCCGTCCGCGCCCTGAAGAGCCTGCGCTACCTGCTGACGAGCGACTTCGCGGCGGCGTCGCGGCTGCGCGTCGACGAGATCCTCGAACGCGAGCTCGAGCGCCACCTGCGCGCGTTCATGCAGCACGTGCTCGACCGCGAGATCGCGTCCGCGCGGCTCATCGACGAGCTCGCCCGCCTCCCGCGCCGCGTGCCGAATGCGGTCTGACCTCCGTCGGGGCAGAGCCCCTCGGTCGGCCCGGGTGCTCGACCTCGTCGTTCTCGCGCCCCGGTCTGCGCTCCTGGGGGACGCTTGGATCTAGCGGACAAGGTCACCTCCCTCGCGAAGCGGCGAGGGTTCGTGTTCGCCTCGAGCGAGATATACGGCGGCGCGGGGTCGACGTGGGACTTCGGCCCGCTCGGCGTGGAGCTGAAGAGCAACGTGAAGCGCGCCTGGTGGCGCGCCATGGTGCAGCTGCGCGACGACGTCGTCGGCCTCGACGCGGCGATCCTCATGCACCCGCGCGTGTGGGAGGCGTCGGGGCACGTCGAGAACTTCATCGACCCGCTCGTCGACTGCAGGAGCTGCCGCCACCGCTTCCGCGTGGACGAGCTGCCCGACGGCGAGCGCCTCATCGACGCCTGGCGCAGCGGGAGCGTGGACGTCTCGTCCATCCCGTGCCCGTCGTGCGGGCAGAAGCAGCTCACCGTCCCGCGGAAGTTCAACCTCATGTTCAAGACGCACGTCGGCCCGGTCGAGGACTCCGCGTCGGTGGCGTGGCTGCGCCCCGAGACCGCGCAGGGGATCTACGTGGACTTCGACAACGTCCAGCAGTCGAGCCGCCGGCGGATCCCCTTCGGGATCGCCCAGGTCGGCAAGGCGTTCCGCAACGAGATCACGCCGGGCAACTTCCTGTACCGCTCGCTCGAGTTCGAGCAGATGGAGATGCAGTACTTCGTGCGGCCCGACGACTCCGCCGCGCGGTTCGAGGAGTGGAAGGCCGAGCGCATGCGCTGGTACCTCTCGCTCGGGATCCCCGAGGGGAAGCTGCGCTTCCGCGAGCACGCCTCGAACGAGCTCGCGCACTACGCGAAGCGCGCGGTCGACATCGAGTTCGACTACCCATTCGGCGGGTTCAAGGAGCTCGAGGGCATCCACGACAGGGGCGACTGGGACCTGCGGCGCCACAGCGAGTACAGCGGGAAGGACCTCTCGTACTTCGACGACGCGACGAAGGAGAAGTGGATCCCGCACGTCATCGAGACCTCGGGCGGCGCCGACCGCGGCACGTACGCGTTCCTCCTCGCGGCCTACGACGAGGAGCCCGACAAGGAGGGCGTGCGCACCGTCCTGCGCTTCCACCCGGCGCTCGCGCCGTACAAGGTCGCGGTGCTGCCGCTCTCGAAGAACGAACGGCTCACGCCGCTCGCGCGCGAGGTGCACGCCGCGCTGCGCCCGCACGTCATGACGACGTACGACGAGACGCAGGCCATCGGCCGCCGTTACCGCCGTCAGGACGAGATCGGGACGCCGTTCTGCGTCACCGTGGATTTCGACTCGCTCGAGGACAGGGCCGTGACCATCCGCGAGCGCGACAGCATGGCGCAGGTGCGTGTGCCGGTCGCCGAGCTCGCCGAGCGCCTGCGGGAGAAGCTGCCGGGCTGCTAGAGGCGGGACGCCTCGCTCTCGTCGGCGGGATCGTCGCCGAGGAGCTTGCGCCCGAATCCCTGCGCGAGCGTCGTCATGAGCGCGGCGATCGCCGCGGAGGCCGCGCCGTACGCGGCCTCCTTCGGCCCGGTCCGCTCGACGGCGGCGAGCTCCTTCGCGAGCTGCTCGCGGAACTCCTTGCGCGCGTCGCCCCTCATCCGGTCGATGCGGCCGCTGAAGCGGTCGAGGAGCGCGTCCAAGATCTGCCCCTTGCGCTTCGAGTCGCGCGACCGCTTCAGGACCCCGAGCGCGGCGGTAGCGGCGAGCGAGGCGAGCGACCCCGCGACCGCGGCGGGCTGGCGGCGGATGAGGTTGCGCGGGTCGGCGTCCTCCTTCACTCGCGCGACGAGGGCATCGATGTCATCGCCGATCGCGCCCCGCAGGGCGATCAGCTCCCGCTCTGTCCGAGCAGATGCGCTTTCGCCCATGCCACCGTCTCCTTCACCTGCTCGATCGACCGCGTCGGACCGCGGAGGTCGAGCGACTTGTAGCCGCGCCAGCCGGCGAAGGCCGCGAGAGCGCCGAAGAGCGCCAGCACGAGGAACGTCGCGAGCGCGATCGCGGCGGCGTAGGGGAGCCACGCGGAGAGCAGCCACGCGACGAGCGCCACGACGAAGAACACGAGCGCGACGAGGACCATGAGGCCGAGGGTGAGCGCGACCGCGAAGAGCTTCACCGCCCCCAGGTTGGCCTGGACGATCTGGGCGACCTCCTCCCTGGGGAGGTCGATGTGCCTGCGGACGAGCAGCCGCGCGTTGTCGCGGATGCGTCCGATGAGGGTCGCGTAGCCGGGGCGCTCGCTCATCGGCGCGACGCTATCACCTGGCGCACACCGGCCGAACGAGCACGTCATCTGCCAGAATGACCCTGTCCCACCGCGAAAAGGAGGCCTTTCCCGATGGCCGCTGTGACTTCCCAGCACGCCCCCGCGACCGAGCGCCCGACGAAGACGAAGTGGGTGTTCCTCTTCATGCCCGGCAGGGCCGAGGGGAACGCCACGATGCGCGCGCTGCTCGGCGGCAAGGGCGCCGGTCTCGCCGAGATGACGAACGCCGGGCTGCCCGTGCCACCCGGCTTCACCATCACGACCGAGGCGTGCAACGCGTACTTCGACGGCGGGCGCAAGCTCCCGGCGGGCCTGTGGGACCAGGTCCTCGAGGGCCTCGCCGCGGTCGAGCGCGAGACCGGGAAGCGCCTCGGCGACGCGAAGGACCCGCTCCTCGTGTCCGTCCGCTCGGGCGCGCAGATGTCGATGCCCGGGATGATGGACACGGTCCTCAACCTCGGCCTGAACGACGAGACCCGCGCGGGCCTCGCGAAGCTCACCGGGAACGAGCGCTTCGCGTGGGACGCCTACCGCCGTTTCATCCAGATGTTCGGGCGCATCGTTCTCGAGATCGAGGGCTCGGAGTTCGAGCACGCGCTCGAGGCGGCGAAGAAGAAGGCGAAGGCGAAGCTCGACACCGATCTCACCGGCGACCAGCTGAAAGGCGTCGTCGCGGAGTTCCGGAAGATCGTCCGGAAGGAGAAGGGCCGCGACTTCCCGTCCGACCCGAGGGAGCAGCTGCGCCTCGCGATCGAGGCGGTGTTCCGCTCGTGGTTCGGCAAGCGCGCGCACGACTACCGCGAGGTGAACAAGATCGCGCACGATCTCGGCACGGCGTGCTCCGTCGTGACGATGGTGTTCGGGAACATGGGGAACGACTCCGCGACCGGCGTCGCGTTCACTCGCGACCCGAACACCGGCGAGCGCGCGATCTTCGGCGAGTACCTCATCAACGCGCAGGGCGAGGACGTCGTCGCCGGGATCCGCACGCCGCGCAAGCTCTCGGAGCTCGAGGCCGAGCTGCCGAAGGGGTACCGCGAGTTCACCGAGATCGCGCAGCGGCTCGAGAAGCACTACCGCGACGTGCAGGACCTCGAGTTCACCATCGAGCGCGGCCGCCTGTGGATGCTCCAGACGCGCAGCGCGAAGCGCACCGCGCGCGCCGCGGTGCGGATCGCGGTGGACATGGTCCGCGAGGGGATCATCGACAGGAAGGAGGCGGTGAAGCGCGTCGAGCCCGTCCACGTGGACCAGCTGCTCCTCCCGCGCTTCGACGAGAAGGCGGTCGAGCGGGCGCGGATGGAGGGGCGCGCGCTCGGCAAGGGGCTGAACGCGTCGCCGGGCGCCGCGACCGGCCGGGCCGTGTTCGAGGCCGACCGCGCGGTCGAGATGAAGGGGAAGGGCGAGACCGTCCTCCTCGTGCGGCCGGAGACGTCGCCGGACGACTTCGCGGGCATGGTCGCCGCGGCCGGGATCCTCACCTCGCGCGGCGGGTCGACGAGCCACGCCGCGGTCGTCGCGCGCGGGCTCGGGCTGCCGTGCGTTGTCGGCATGGAGACCCTCACCGTCGACCTCGCGAAGCGCACGATGAAGGTGGGCGGCCGCACGATCAAGGAAGGCGCCAGGGTGTCCATCGACGGCGCGACGGGCGAGGTGTTCCTCGGCGAGCTGCCGACGATCCGCCCGGACTACGACAAGGAGAAGGACCTCCACCAGGTCCTCGCGTGGGCCGACGAGATCCGCGCGCTCGGCGTGTGGGTGAACGCGGACACGCCCGACGAATGCCGGCGCGCGCGGAAGTTCGGCGCCGAGGGCGTCGGTCTCGCGCGCACGGAGCACATGTTCCGGGAGAGCGAGCGGCTCCCGTACGTGCAGGCCATGATCCTCGCGGCGACCGAGCAGGAGCGCCGCAAGCACCTGAAGAAGCTCGAGAGCTTCCAGGTGAAGGACTTCCGCGAGATCTTCGCCGCGATGGACGGCCTGCCGGTCGTCATCCGCCTCATCGACCCGCCGCTGCACGAGTTCCTGCGGGAGATCGACGAGAGGGAGGTCGCGCGGATCACCGGGCTCACGCGGCCCAAGGCGCGCGCGCACATCGAGGCGCGGCGCGCGCAGCTGCACGAGGAGAACCCCATGCTCGGCCTCCGCGGCTGCCGGCTGCTCCTCGTGTTCCCGGAGATCCTCGAGATGCAGATCCGCGCCATCCTCGGCGGCGCCGCCGACGTGGCGAAGAAGGGCGTGGCGGCGAAGCCCGAGATCATGATGCCGCTCGTCGGGACGATGGGGGAGCTCCACTTCCTGCGCGAGAAGGTCATGGAGACCGCGGCGCACGTGGAGAAGGAGCGGAAGACGAAGATCCCGTTCAAGTTCGGGACGATGATCGAGATCCCGCGCGCCTGCATCATCGCCGACGAGATCGCGAAGCACACGGAGTTCTTCTCGTTCGGCACGAACGACCTCACGCAGACCGTCCTCGGCATCTCTCGCGACGACGCACAGAAGTCCTTCCTCACACGGTACGTGGAGGAGAAGGTCATCCCCACCGACCCGTTCGTGAGCATCGATCAGGACGGCGTCGGCGCGATGGTGCGCATCGGCGTCGAGCGCGGGCGGAAGACGAAGCCCGACCTGAAGATCGGCATCTGCGGCGAGCACGGCGGCGACCCGGCGTCGATCGACTTCTTCCACCGCGCCGGGCTCACGTACGTCTCGCCGTCGACGTTCCGCGTGCCGAGCGCGCGGCTCGCGGCGGCGCAGGCGGCCATCGCCGGGGGAGTGGTTCGGGACCGCTGATGCCAGGACGCGACTTCCTGCAGATCCCCGGTCCGACGAACATCCCGGACCGGGTGCTGCGCGCGATGGACCGGCCCATCCCGGACCACCGGGGGCCGGAGTTCGCCGCGCTCGTGAGGGGGCTCCTGCCGGACGTCGCGAGGGTCTTCGGGACGGTCCAGGGGCGCGTCGTCATCTTCCCGACGTCGGGGACCGGCGCGTGGGAGGCCTCGCTCGTGAACACGCTCGCGCCGGGCGACCGCGTCCTCACCTTCGAGCACGGCCACTTCGCGAGCCTCTTCACCCGCACCGCGGCCAACCTCGGGCTGCGGACCGAGGGGGTGCCCGTCGACTGGCGCCGGCCCGTCCCGCCAGATGTCGTCGAGCAGGTGCTGCGCCGCCACGGCGACATCCGCGCCGTGCTCGTCGTGCACAACGAGACGTCCACCGGCGTGCGCAACGACGTCGCCGCCGTCCGCGCGGCGATGGACGCGGCCGGCAGCGACGCGCTCCTCATCGCCGACACGGTGAGCAGCCTCGCGAGCACCGAGTTCCGCTTCGACGAGTGGCGCGTCGACGTCGCCCTCACCGGCAGCCAGAAGGGGCTCATGCTGCCGCCGGGCCTTGGCCTCCTCGCCATCGGTCCGCGCGCGCTCGCCGCGAGCGAGCGCGGCGGCAGCCCGCGTTCGTTCTTCGACTGGCGTCCGGTCCTCCGCGACAACGAGACGGGCCTCTTCCCGTACACGCCCGCGACGCTCACGCTGTACGGCCTGCGCGCCGCGCTCGACATGCTCTTCGAGGAGGGCCTCGCGAGCGTGTACCGGCGCCACCGCCGGCTCGCGCGCGCGGTGCGCGCCGCCGCACGCGCGTGGGGCCTCGACGTCTACTGCGCGGACGAGGACGCCGCCTCCGACACGCTCACCGGGGTCGTCACACCCGAGCGCCTCGACAGCGCGGAGGTCCTGCGCGTCGCGCACGACCGCTTCGGCATGTCGCTCGGCGTCGGCCTGGGGAAGGTGAAGGGCAAGCTCTTCCGCATCGGCCACCTCGGCTCGCTGAACGAGCTCGAGGTCATCGGCACGCTCGGCGGCGTGGAGATGGCGCTCGGCGAGCTCGGCGTGCCGGTGGCGCCCGGCAGCGGCGTCGCCGCCGCGGAGCGCGCGCTCACCGAGAGCGAGGCCGTCGCGGCCGGCTAGGGCTCGCTCCCGCTGAGCATGAGCGTGCTCGCGGCGAGCGCCCACACCAGCAGCAGGACGCTCGAGACCATGCTCATCGCCATCGCCCCGGGCGCGAAGCCCGATACGGCGTAGGCGTACCCCGCCGCGAGCGCGCCGAGCGCGCCGGCGATCCCGAGCAGGCCGAACCACCGCGGGTAGCGGCGCGCGCCGAGCACGGCGAGCGAGACCGCGATGAGCGTCAGGGCCGAGACCAGGCCGAGCAGCGCCGCGAGCCCGACCTCGACCTGGCGGATGGCGAAGGCGGCCTCGAAGGCGAGCGCGCGCGCCTCGCCGACGCTCACGGCCCAGCGGTCGACGGCGACCTTCAGCGCGACGCCGTCGACGGCCTGCAGCGCGGCGGCGACGGCGACCATCGCCGCGGCCCCGGCCGC
>Ga0194121_10008829_pt1 | contig 12642 bp, 11 predicted proteins | sample TA2MahCa50mmetaG_FD_148609 | JGI IMG/M metagenome (GOLD analysis project Ga0194121, IMG submission 148609) | Freshwater microbial communities from Lake Tanganyika, Tanzania - TA2015020 Mahale Deep Cast 50m | ecosystem: Environmental > Aquatic > Freshwater > Lake | place: Tanzania: Lake... | reverse complement strand
TGTGTCAGACTCGCTCGCCCTTTCGCGAGGTGCACCGATGGCGAAGCAGCGCATGACCCCTTCCGAGGCGTTCGTCGAGACGCTCGTTTCGCAGGGCGTGACCCACGTGTTCGGGATCGTCGGCTCGGCCTACATGGACGCGCTCGACCTCTTCCCCACCGCGGGCATTCGCTTCGTGCCGACCGTGCACGAGCAGGGCGCGGCGCACATGGCCGACGGCTTCTCGCGCGTGAGCGGGAAACACGGCGTGTGCATCGCGCAGAACGGCCCGGGCATCACGAACTTCGTCACCGCGATCGCCGCCGCCTACTGGGCGCACAGTCCGGTCGTCGCGATCACGCCCGAGGCAGGCTCGCTCGGTGTCGGGCTCGGCGGCTTTCAGGAGACGGACCAGCTCCCGATCTTCTCGAAGATCACGAAGTATCAGGCCCACGTGAACTCGCCCGCGCGCATGGCGGAGCTGACGGCGCGCGCCTTCGACCGCGCGCACCTCGAGCTCGGGCCGACGCAGCTCAACATCCCGCGCGACTACTTCTACGGCGACGTCGAATGCGAGATCCCCGCGCCACTGAAGATCTCGCGCGGCCCCGGCGCGAGCGCCGACCTCGACGCTGCGGCGAAGCTGCTCTCCGAGGCGCGCTTCCCGGTGATCATCGCGGGCGGCGGCGTGGTGATGTCGAACGGCGCGGCCGCGCTCGTCGCGCTCGCCGAGAAGCTCGGCGCCGCCGTCGTGAACTCGTACCTCCACAACGACTCGTTCCCCGCGAGCCACGCGCTTGCGTGCGGCCCCCTCGGTTATCACGGGTCGAAGGCCGCGATGCGCGTCATCGCTCAGGCCGACGTCGTGCTCGCGCTCGGCTCGCGCCTCGGCCCCTTCGGCACGCTGCCGCAGTACGGCTTCGATTACTGGCCCGCGAACGCGAAGCTCGTGCAGGTCGACGCCGACCCGCGTGTGCTCGGGCTCGTGAAGAAGACCCACGTCGCGGTGTGCGGCGACGCGCGCGAAGCCGCCGAGGCCCTGACAGCTCGCCTCGCGCAGCGCGCGCTCGCGGGCGACGTGACGCGCGCCGAGCGCGCCGCCACGATCGCGCGCGAGAAGCAGCGCTGGACCGAGGAGCGCGCGAGCTGGGATCACGAGCAGGACGCGTGGAGCGTGCGCGAGATGCGCGGCTCCGCGTATCTGCACCCACGCCAGGCGCTGCGCGAGCTCGAGGCCGCGATGCCGGAAGGCGCGATGGTCAGCACCGACATCGGCAACATCTGCCAAATCGCGAACTCGTACCTGCGGTTCGAGCGCCCGCGCTCGATGTTCGGCGCGATGATGTTCGGCAACTGCGGCTACGCGTTCCCCGCGATGATCGGCTGCAAAGCCGCGGCGCCCGAGCGGCCCGCGATTTGTTACGTCGGCGACGGCGCGTGGGGCATGAGCTTCGGCGAGCTGCTCACCTGCGTGCGCGAGAAGCTCCCGGTCACCGCGGTCGTGTTCAACAACCAGCAATGGGGCGCGGAGAAGAAGAACCAGGTCGATTTCTACGACGACCGCTTCGTGGGCGTGAACCTCGAGAACCCGAGCTGGGCGAACGTGGCGCGCTCGCTCGGCGCGCACGGCGTCACGATCGAGAAGCTCTCCGACGTCGGGCCCGCACTGCGCGACGCCTGCGCGGCGCAGCGCGACGGCCGCACGACCGTGCTCGAGATCATGGTGACGCGCGAGCTCGGCGACCCCTTCCGCCGCGACGCGCTGAAGCCGCCGGTGCGCCACCTCGCGAAGTACGCTGCCCTCAACGCCAAGAAGGCCTAACAACATGGCGCTCGCGCTCGACCACTTCTGGATGCCCTTCACGCCGAACCGCGAGTTCAAGGGCGAGCCGCGCATGTTCGAGCGCGCGGAGGGCGTGCACTACTTCACGCAGGGCGGGCGCAAGATCCTCGACGCCTCGTCGGGGCTCTTCTGCACGCCGCTCGGTCACTGCCGCCGCGAGATCGCGGACGCCGTGCACGAGCAGCTGCTGACGCTCGACTTCGCGCCCACCTTCACGCGCGCGCACCCGAAGGCCTTCGCGCTCGCCTCGCGCGTGGCGGAGTTCACGCCGCGCGGCCTCGACCGCGTGTTCTTCGCGAACTCGGGCAGCGAGGCCGTCGACACCGCGATGAAGATCGCCCTCGCCTATCACCGCGCGCGCGGCGAAGGCCAGCGCACGATGTTCATCTCGCGCGAGCGCGCTTATCACGGCGTGAACATGGGCGGCGTCGCGCTCTCCGGCCTCGTTCGCAACCGCGAGAGCTTCGGCACGGGCGTGCCTGGCGTGGTGCACATGCGGCACACGCACCTGCCCGAGAACCGCTTCACGCGCGGCCTCCCCGAAAAGGGCGTCGAGCTCGCCGACGACCTCGCGCGGCTCGGGCAGCTCCACGGCTTCGCGAACATCGCCGCCGTCTTCATCGAGCCGATCGCAGGCTCGACGGGCTGCCTGCCTCCGCCGCGCGGCTACCTCGAGCGCGTGCGCGAGCTGTGCACGCAGCACGGCATCCTGCTCGTGTTCGACGAAGTGATTACGGGATGGGGCCGCACCGGCCGCGCCTTCGCCGCGCAGGAATTCGGCGTCACTCCCGACCTGATCACCATGGCCAAGGCGATCACCAACGGCGCGCAGCCGATGGGCGCCGTTGCAGCGCGCCGCGACATCCACGACACGATCGTCGAGCGCGGCCCGCGCCACGCGCCCGAGTTCTTCCACGGCTACACGTACTCGGCGCACCCCGCCGCGTGCGCTGCGGGCCTGGCGACGCTCGCGCTGTTCGACGCCGAGCGCAGCTTCGAGAATGCGCGCGCACTCTCTCCCTACTTCCTGGAGCAAGTGCACTCGCTGCAGAGCCTGCCCGCCGTCGCCGACGTGCGCGGCTACGGCCTCCTCGCCGGCGTCGACGTGCGCACGAAGGACAACACGCCCGGTCTCGCCGGTAACGAGGTGCAGAAGCGCCTCTTCGACGCGGGCCTGCACGTGAAGGCCACCGGCGACGCGCTGCTGCTCGCGCCCGCGTTCGTGAGCGAGCGCGCGCACGTTGACGAAGCGGTGGGGATTCTGCGCGACGTGTTAGGGAGATGGGTATGAGCCGGTACAGCCAAGCGCTCTGCCGGCACCTCGCGAACTACAAGCGCACGCGGCTTGGAGTTCGCGAGAACGGCGTATGGGCCAAGAACCAGCGGGCCTATCCGCACATTCTCCCGAAGGCTCTCTACCCGCTGAACCTGATCGAGTCCGTACGCAGCGAAGGCCTCGCGTACTTCGCGGCTCACCCGGAGCTGAAGCTCCACCGCGACTTTCATCACCTCAACTCGTCGCAGGCCTTTGCTCTGAACCTCGTCCTGCCCTTCATGACTCGGCAGGTCGAAGACGCGTCTGCGCTCTTTGGCGCACTTGGCGAATCGAGGGCGGTCGAGCGAATTCAACCTGAGTGGATCCCGGATCCAGCTGAGGGCACGAACGTCGATCTGACGTGGTGGAACGACGCGGGCGCTGCGACGTGTTGCGAGGTGAAGCTCACCGAGTCCGAGTTCGGGAGCGTCAAGAGAACTCCACGGTATGAACAACGACTCGAGAGTCCCTATCGGGCTCGGCTCAAGCGATTCGTCGATCCGAAGTTCCTGCAACCCGACGAGTTCTGCGCGCACTATCAGCTTCTGAGGAACGTCGCGCTGCTCTCTCGATCCGATGTCCGGGCGATCGTTTTCCTGCTTCCCCGCGCGAACGATTCGCTCCAAGCGCCGCTGGAGCGCTTGCAGAACGCGCTCCTACCTCCTGCCCTGGATCGCGTTCGCGTTCACTTCGTCGAAGACGTCCTGGCGCGCGTAGAGACAGCGGAAAAACAGTCTGCGCGAGTCCGACTTCACTTCGCCGCGGTCCGCGAAAAGTACCTGGTGACCGAGGGCACCATTGGCGGCGCCTGAGCCCGTCCCCGCTCTCCGCCGCACGCTGCAGAGCCGGCACATGCAGATGATCGCGCTCGGCGGCGTGATCGGCGCCGGGCTCTTCGTCGGCAGCGGCGTCGTCGTGAAAGCCGCCGGCCCCGCGGCGGTGCTGTCGTTCGCGATCACGGGCGCGCTCGTCGTGCTGGTGATGCGCATGCTCGGCGAGATGGCCGTCGCGTTCCCCGCGATCGGCGGCTTCTACGAGTACGCGCGGCTCGCGCTCGGCGAACGCGCGGGCTTCCTCACGGGCTTCATGTACTGGTACTTCTGGGTGATCGTGGTCGCGCTCGAAGCGGTCGCAGGCGCAGACTTGTTACGGGTGTGGTTCCCCGGAGTCGCGCCGTGGGTCTTCACGCTCTCGCTCACGGCGCTGTTCATGGCGCTCAACCTGCTCTCGGTGCGCACGTGGGGCGAGACGGAGTTCTGGTTCGCGTCGATCAAGGTGGCCGCGATCGTCGCGTTCCTGATCGCGGGAGCGGCGTGGGCGCTCGGCCTCTGGCCCGGCGCGGGCGGCGGCTTCGGGAATCTCACCGCGCACGGCGGCTTCTTTCCCAACGGCATCGCGCCGGTCCTAACAGGCGCCGTCGCGGCGACCGGCTTCTACTTCGGCGCGGAGCTCGTCACCATCGCGGCGGCCGAGAGCGCGGCGCCGGAGCGCGCGGTCGCGAGCGCGGTGCAGTCGGTGATCTCGCGCGTGCTCGTGTTCTACATCGGCTCGATCTTCCTCGTCGTCACGATCCTGCCGTGGAACGACGCGGGCATCGCACGCCCGTACGTGAGCGCTCTCGAAGAGCTCGGCGTTCCCGCCGCGGCGCATCTGATGAACGCGGTGATCCTCACCGCCGTGCTCTCGGCGCTGAGCTCCGGGCTCTACGCCTCGTCGCGCATGCTGATGGCGCTCGCGCGGCGCGGCGACGCGCCGCGCGTGTTCGCGCAGCTCGATGCGCGCGGCGTGCCCGCGCCCGCGATCCTCGCCGGCAGCGCGTTCGGCTACGTCGCGGTGCTGATGAGCTACGTCTCGCCCGATCGCGTCTTCAAGTTCCTCGTCGACTCGTACGGCACCGTCGCGATCTTCGTCTACGTCGCGATCGCGTTCTCGCAGCTGCGCCTGCGCGCGCGCCTCGAACGCGAGGCGCCCGACAAGCTGCGCGTGAAGATGTGGGCGTATCCGCATCTCACGCGGCTCGCGATCGGCGGGATGCTCGCGATCGTGGCGGCGATGGCGCTGATTCCCGAGCAGCGCGCGCCGCTCGGCTTCGGCGTCGCGAGCGTGTGCATCATGCTCGTGGGCTTCGAGCTGCGAAGGCGCCGCGCGTGACGACTGCGAACTGCGACGACTTCGGCCTTCCCTCCTGGATCTACCGCGATCCGGAGTTCCTCGCGCTCGAGCGCGAGCGCGTGTTCCGGCCGTCGTGGCAGGTCGTGTGCCACGTGAGCGACGTCCCGAGGCCCGGCGACTTCCACACCTTCGAGTTCTCAGGGGAGCTGCTGTTCGTCGTGCGCGGCGCAGATGGCGCCGTGCGCGGCTTCCACAACGTGTGCCGGCACCGCGGCGCGCGCCTGCTCGACGGCGCGAGCGGCAGCTGCCGCCGCATCGTGTGCCCGTATCACGCCTGGGCGTATGAGCTCGACGGCCGGCTCGCCGGCGTTCCCAATCGCAGCGACTACCCCTCGCTCGACTTCGCGAAGAACGGGCTCGCGCCGGTCGACAGCGAAGTGTGCGCCGGCTTCGTGTTCGTGCGCCTCTCGAGCGGCGGCCCGAGCGTCGCCGAGATGCTGGCGCCGTTCGCGAGCGAGATCGCGCGGTACCGCTTCGAGGAGCTCCGGCCGCTCGGCGCCGTGCGCTTGCGACCGCGCGCGGTGAACTGGAAGAACGTGGGCGACAACTACTCCGACGGCCTGCACATCTCCGTCGCGCACCCCGGGCTCACGCGCCTGTTCGCGAGCACCTATCGCGTCGACTCGCGCGAGTGGATCGATCGCATGGAGGGCGCGCTGCAGAAGGAGCCGTCCGCGAACTGGTCGGAGCGCGCTTATCAGGCGTTCTTGCCCGAAGTGCCCGGCCTCGCGCGCGAGGCGCAGCGGCGCTGGGTCTACTTCAAGCTGTGGCCGAACTTCGCGTTCGACGTCTACCCCGATCAGGTCGACTTCATGCAGTGGATTCCGCTCTCGCCGACCGAGACGCTGATTCGCGAGATCGCCTACGCGCTGCCCGACGAGCGCCGCGAGATGCGCGCCGCGCGGTATCTCAACTGGCGCGTCAACCGGCGCGTGAGCATCGAGGACAAGGATCTGATCGAACGCGTGCAGGCAGGCATGGCGTCGTCGAGCTTCAGCGCGGGGCCGCTCGCGCGCGGTGAGGTCGCGCTGCGCAGGTTCGGCTCGCGCATGCGCACGCTGATTCCCGAGAGCCGCGAGCTCGCGCAGCCGCCGCCCGGCTGGTCTTCGCGACCGCGCGCGAGTCATTAGGTGCACGGCAAGCGCAAGCTCGGCGTCGTGCTCGCGACTGGCCTCGTCGCGGGCAACATGATCGGCTCCGGCATCTTCCTCTTGCCCGCGACGCTCGCGAGCGTCGGCGGCGTCGCGCTGATCGGCTGGCTGTTCGCGGCATTCGGAGCGCTCGTGCTCGCGCTGCTCTTCGGCCGCCTCGCCGATCGCCATCCGCTCGCGGGCGGACCGGCGAGCTACGTGTTCGCCGATGTCGGTCCGTTCGCGGGCTTCCAGGCGACGATTTGTTATTGGGCCGCCTGCTTGATCGGGAACGTCGCGATCGCGACCGCCGCTGCGGGCTATCTCGGCGCGCTCGTTCCCGGCCTGACGGGCGCCGCGATTCCGCTCGCGGCGATCGCGCTGCTCTGGCTGCTCGCACTCGCGAACTTCGTGAGCCCGCGCTTTGTGGGCCAACTCGACGGGCTGCTACTGATCGCCGGCCTCGTGCCGCTCCTGTTGATCGCCACCGCGGGCTGGCTCGCCTTCGACGTGGACTTGTTCCGCGACTCGTGGAATCCGGGCGGAGCGAGCGTCGCGGCCACGATTCCGAGCGCGCTCGTGCTGGTGTTCTGGGCCTTCACCGGGCTCGAGAGCGCGTGCGTCGCGGCAGCCGTCGTGGATGACCCGCGGCGCAACGTCCCGATCGCGACGCTCGCGGGCGTCGCCTTCGCCGCGCTCGTCTACATCTCGGCCAGCACGGTGATGACTGGCCTCGTGCCCGCCGATCAACTGGCGGCATCCTCCGCTCCGTTCGCACTCGCAGCAGCGCGCACGCTCGGCGAGTCCGCGGGGCCGGTGATCGCGGCGTTCGCGCTGCTGAAGGCGTTAGGGACGCTCGCGGGCTGGGTGCTGCTCACGGCGCAAGTGAGCCAGGCCGCTGCCGAGCGCGGCCTCCTGCCCGCCGCGTTCGCGCGCGTGCGCAGCGGCGACACGCCAGCGCTCGGGCTCGTCGCGGCGGGCGTGATCGGCACGCTCGCGATCGCGCTCACCGTTTCACCCACGCTCGGCGAGCAGTTCGGAATCCTGATCGAAGCGTCGACGCTGTTCGCGCTGCTCACCTACGCCGGCGCCTGCGTGGGCGCGCTGCTTCGCGGCGAGCGCTCGGACGTCGCGCTCGCCGTGATCGGCGGTGCGTTCTGCGTCGTCGTGATTGCGGGGTCGTCGCGTTCCGCGCTCGCGGCGACTGCGGTCGCGATCGTCGCTGCCGCGCTCGCCTGGCCGCTCGTCAGAGCTCGAGCGACACGCTCGTCGTGATGCGTTCGGCGGGCGGGTTCGCGCGACTCGCGGGGCGCGAGGACGGATCGGGGCCGTCAGTGTGGTTGGGCCGCTCCCTCTTCGAAGCGGTGGATTCGCGCCCGGATTTCTCCGAGAACCGCCGGCCCGTAGAGGTTGCGGTCCACCTGCCGCCGCAAGCCAACGAGGGTGCGTCGCGCTTCTCTGCCCGTGAAGAGGTTTACGACCCACTTCGGGAGATTTCCGCGGGGATCCACGAAGGCGAGGGCTGTCACTTCAGTCGAACCAGCGCGCCTCGCCATCTGGAAGGTGCTCTCATAGACCTCAGCGAGAACGAACTCGGGAAGATCGGGACGACCGCGCGCGCGCACGGAACGACCGACGATCGAGACGACGTTGCGGTGCCGAGAGACGCTCACCAAGACCCTCACGCGGGCCGTGCGGTCGGAGAGCGGCCATGGCATGCGCATTCGCACGTACTCGGTTCGGTCGTAGTCGCCCCAACGTTCGAGAAGCACGCTTCCACCGAAACGCGCGACCCATTCGCTGCGGCGCGGCATGTCCTCGAGCACCGCGGCCACTTCCTCGATGCTCGCGGGGATGCTCATCACTGCTTTGAACGGCACGATGTCCGTGCCCTCGACGCGGCTCGAGTAGAGGCGAACTCCGTCGTCGTCGGACTCGAGGCGCCAAAGCGGCGAGTCGAGGGCGATGTGGGGTTCGGCGAGAGCCGCGGGACACACCGCGAGCATCGCTAGCGCGATGAACGACTTGCGTGCTTGGGCGCTTGCCGCGGCTAGGACTGATCCTCTCATTCTCGTACACCCTGACTCTCACGCTGTCCTTCAGGCGCGCGCCGTAACGATCTCGCGCGACCCAGGCGGCGGTGCCGCGACGAGGGGTTGCTCGCGCCGAGCGACCCGCGCGAGTTCCTCGGGTGCGTCTAGCGCGTTAAGCCGGCTAGCGACCGCTCGCAACGCCGCGCTCCTCGAGGCGAAGGAAACCGCGGTCAGCCCGATCAGCAAGAGATCCAAGCTGGTGCTGCGATGATCGATGTAGAAGAGCCCCAGGCGGCTCTTCCAAGGGCGAATCAGTTGGTTGTACGCGAGGTCGGGGTCCGGGCGTCCCTCGAGAATCGAACCTTCATCAGCGAACACGATCGAAGCAAAATCGGTAATGCCGGGCCGTACGCGAAGAAGACGCTTCTCCTCTGCGGTGTACAGGCGCGTCTCACGCTCGACGTTGGGGCGCGGCCCTACCAGGCTCATGTCACCCCTCAGCACGTTCCACAGCTGCATCAGCTCATCGAGCTTGTAACGGCGAACGAACGCGCCGATCGGGGTGATGCGCTGGTCGTTCGACGCCGTCGAGTCGACGCCCGTCTTGTCTGCCCACACGCGCATCGAGCGCAGCTTGACCATCGAGAACGGCTGCTCGGCGAGTCCGGTCCGAGGTGCGATGTACAGCGGTGAGTGTCGGTCTTGAAGCCAGATCAGGAACATCACCGGCAGCAGGAGAGGCGACGCGGCGATCAGGCCGAGCAGAGAGACAGAAACGTCGATCAGGCGCTTCATTTCCATCCTCACCGCAGCTGATTCGCAACCGCCGCCACGATCGACTCGACCGTCGGGTAGTAGATGGCTTCCAGAGTCTTGCTGGTGGGAGCCGGGGCATCGGGGAGCGTGATCCGAATGGGCGGCACGCGCAGCGTGCCGAGCTCGAGCGCTTCCGCGGTGAGCGCCAGGACCTCGCCTGCGAAACCGGAGTTCCGCCAACCACCATCGACGACGCAAAGCGCGCGTGTGCGATTGACGGAGGCGAGGATCGTCGCTTCGTCGAGGGGGTTGATGACGCGGGGATCGATCACCTCGCAGTCGACGCCCTGCGCGCTGAGTTGATCAGCCGCCTGTTCGCACAAGAACGCGGAGTAGCCCGCGCCGACCAACGTGACGTCGCGACCGCTGCGACGAATCGCGCAGCGCTGATCGCGCAGCGCGAGCTCGCGGGGCGGCGCGAGGACTTCGGAGCGCTCGTACAGCCAGCGGTCGTCGATGTATAGGACCGGGTCGTCACAGAGCACCGACGCGATCAGTAGATCTCGCGCGTCTGTGGGCGTCGATGGCATCACGACGCGAAGCCCCGGGATGTGAGCGAACCAAGCGTGTAAGGACTGCGAGTGCTGGGCACCTTGTTCGCCACCGCGGTTGATGATCGCCCGCACGGTCACTGCCGGGGACACTTGCCCTCCCAGCATGTGGGACCACTTCGCTGCTTGGTTCACGATTTGGTCCACCGCGAGCAGCATGAAGTCCATGCGCGGGTGCACCACGATGGGCCGATAACCGCAAAGCGATGCCCCAATCGCGGCCCCTGTGCACGCGAGTTCGGACACGGGCGTGTCGATGATTCGATCGCGACCGAACTTCCGATCGAGGTCCGTCATCGAGTTTCCGACGTACCAAGGGCTCCAAAGTCCCTGGCCGATCGCGAAGACCTTCGGGTAGCTGCTGAGCAGGTACTCGAAGCCCGCGCGAATCGCCGATCCGTAGTTCGTCTCGGATGCGCTCACGCGCTGGTCTCCGCAAAGACGCGATCGAGCAGAGCGGAGTCGGCGGGGTACGACGCGGCCTCGGCGCGTTGGCAAGCCGCGGCGATCTCCTCGCGCAGGTTCGCCTCGATTGCGTGCAGCGCCGGCTCATCGAGAAGCTCATGCCCCTGCATTGCATTCGCGACGCGTGCAATGGGATCGCGCCCCTTCCACGCTTGAATCTCCGACTGGCTGCGCCGAATTCCGACGTCGACGTCCTCGCGCGGACCCACGTGGCCCCGGTGCCGATACGTGACGGCCTCGAGCAATGCCGGGCCGTCGCCACGCCGCGCGGCGCCGATCAGTTCGCTAGCCGCACTCTCGACCGCGACAACATCGTTGCCATCGACCGTCACGCTCGAGATGCGATGGGCTTCGCCATAGCGGGCGACGCGATCGCTCGGCTGCCGAAGGCCGATGTCGAGATGACTCGAGTAGAGGTTGTTCTCACACACGAAGAGCACTGGCAGCTGGAGCACCGCGGCGAGATTCATCGACTCGTGGAAGACCCCCTCCTCAGCAGCTCCGTCTCCGAAGTAGCTCACGGCAATCGCGCCGCGCCCATCCATCTTGCAGGCGAGCCCTGCGCCGACAGCGATCGGAATCGTGGCGCCCACGAGGGGAACGCTCCCGTGAAAACCGACTTCGCGCCCGTGCAGGTGCATCGAGCCGCCCATGCCCTTCGACGTGCCGTCCTCCTTGCCCAGGATCTCGGCGAGCAGGCGATAGACATCGCCCCCCAAGGCCAGGTAGTGCGCATGCGAGCGGTGTCCGCCAAACACCCGATCAGTCGCCTCGAGCTGCGCAGAGACTCCGACCGCGACGGCTTCCTGCCCGATTCCCAAGTGACACGGCGCTCGGGCGAGCCCGCGCTCCACCAGCTCGCCGACGACCTCCTCGACGATTCGGATCTTCAGCATCGAGCGCAGGTAACCACGCAGCGTTTCGGGTTCGACTCCGTCGATCGCGATCGGAGCGGTGAACTCCGCCGGATCCGCGAGGCCGCCCAGTTCCGACGGCCGCGTAGGCTTCGCGGCCATCAGGCTCGCCCGCGATAGAAGGCCCGCACCGACTCGACCACGTAGCTCACGTCGTCATCGCAGAGCGTCGTATTCATCGGCAGCAGCAGCAGGCGCCGGTACATCTCCTCGGTTTTGGGAAGCTGCACGCCCGTGAAACCCAAACCCGCGAACTGATGCACCGCCTTCCCGCCGAACTGGACGATCGTGCGAACGCCGCAACCTTCGAGGTACTTCTTCAACTGATCGCGCTGCTCGGCTTCGATCTCGTAGTTCTGGAAGATGTCGTGGTGACGCGGATCGGCGTTCGGCGGGGGCGGCACGCGGAGCTGCGCGAGGTCGCGCAGTCCCTCGTCGTAGCGGCGCGCGATTTCGCGGCGGCGTTCGAGCGCGGCATCGAAACTCGCGAGCTTGAGATTCAGCACCGCGGCTTGCAGATTGTCGAGGCGGCAGTTCGTACCCCACGCAACCACCTCGCCATCGCGATTTCGCCCGTGATCGCGGAGCAGCGAGATCCGCTCCGCGATCGCGTCATCGTTCGTGACGACCGCCCCGCCGTCGCCGAAGCAGCCCAGCACTTTCGCGGGATAGAAGCTGAAGGTTCCCGCCGCGCCGAAGGTGCCTGCCGCTTGGCCATCGAAGCGCGAGCCCAGCGCTTGCGCGGCGTCCTCGACTACGTGCAGACCCTGCTCGCGCGCAAGGAGAAGCACCGCCTCCATGTTCGCCGTGCGGCCATTGAGCTGGACGGGCATGAGTGCTTTCGCTCGCTTGCTGACGAGCCTGCGCGCAGACTCGACGTCGATCATGTGGTCGGGCCCGCACTCGCAGAGGACCGGCGTGGCTCCGACGAAGTGAACGGCTGCTGCGCTCGCGATGTACGTGTGCGCGGGAACGATCACTTCGTCACCGGGGCCGCAGTCGATCGCGAGTAGCGCGAGCTTCAATGCGTTCGTGCCGTCGGCGACGCCGAACGCGTGGCGCACGTTGAGGTACGCGGCGAGGTTCGCCTCGAACTCAACGAGGTCGCTCTGGAGGATGTACGCGCCGCGGCTCAAGACGTCGCGAACGACGGCCATGATCTCGGGCTCTTGGGCCGTGAAGAGAGCCTGGTAGTTGAAGAACGGGACCGAGCGACCTTCCGGCATTTGCCCCCCTCCAATAGCCGACTGATGTTCCCGACAGCGTCAGCGCGAGTTTCGCAGCGTACCAACGGCGTAGATCACCTTGTGTTCGAAATCCGGGCGGTCGCAGGCGATCGGAGTTGGCGGAACGCTCAAGCGTACCTCCGGAGCGATCTCCCGGGGCATGACCACCGGTTTCCCGAATACGAGCCGCTTGAGAAG
>Ga0194121_10008827_pt1 | contig 12646 bp, 11 predicted proteins | sample TA2MahCa50mmetaG_FD_148609 | JGI IMG/M metagenome (GOLD analysis project Ga0194121, IMG submission 148609) | Freshwater microbial communities from Lake Tanganyika, Tanzania - TA2015020 Mahale Deep Cast 50m | ecosystem: Environmental > Aquatic > Freshwater > Lake | place: Tanzania: Lake... | reverse complement strand
AGAAAATTGACCGCTTTTTTCGCTAACCGCAATGCCTATATCTGCCGACTGCAAGGCGCCAGCATCATTAAGGCCATCCCCGATCATGGCTACACCTCCAACACGATGCCGCTTTAAATCTTCGATATAGTGCTTTTTGTCGATAGGGGATTGTTGGAAATGAAGCGAAGAGCCTGGTGGGAACCAGCCACCAATTTGCTCCCCATCTCGGGGGTTGTCGCCCGATAGCAAGTGCATTTCATAGTCAGTGCCGAGTTGATGAAGGCTGTTTTCTATGCCATTTCGCCAAATGGGTTTGAAATGGATAAAGCCGAGCTCACGGCCGTTCATTCGAACCCTAACTTGATTTCCTGGCGCGGTGGAAGCCCGATTATTATTTAGTTTATCCTGAGTACGCGCTTGCAATTGCTCCTCAAAGCAGCGGCCAATTTGAATGCGCTGACCATCGACTATGGCATTAATCCCTTTGCCCTCTTGCTCATCATAGAGCTGTATTTTGTGTTTAGGGTTGTACGGGAGTGTTTTCGCCATCATCTTGCTGAGTGGGTGGGTGCTGTTTCGGCAAACAGCTTGCACCAGGGTCTGCTGCGCATGATTCCATCGAATATTTTCTTCATTCATTGGGCCAAGGTCTTGTTGCGACAAAGTGCCGGTTTTGTCGAAAACCAAGCAACGAATACGGGCCAGACGGTCGACCGCTGCCGTATTCCGAACGAAAAAATCATTTTCAGCCAAAAGGCGCAATCCGTTGCCTAAACTCAGTGGAGCAGATAGGGCTAAAGCACATGGGCATGCAATGATAAGAACGGCAGAAAGTACTTGGAAGGCTGTTTCGGTACTGTAGGGTAGCCATGCCCCAAAACCTAAAAGAGCTAAAATGATGACAGATGGGGTGAAATATTGGGCAATCTTGTCGGCTGTGCCCTGAAAAGCTTCCGAATTTGATTCTTCCGATTCGGTGGTGTTTTGATTCCATAGCCGCATCAAATAGGCTTCTGCTGCGGGTTTCATAACCTCCATGGTGAGCGAAGTGCCTGCTATTCTTCCACCTGCGTACATGACATCACCTTTAAAGCAAGCCACCGGTTCGCTTTCCCCGGTCACAAAACTGTAATCGATGAGTCCGCTTGGATCGATTAAAAGTGAATCAGCTGGAACGACCTCTTGATGCCTAATCCGAATCTGATCGCCTGCCTTAAGATGATGAATGCCAACCTCAGTTTCAAAATGCTCATTTCCTTCATTGAAAGCCAGATGATTCGATCCGCTGGCGTTGATTTTTAGTACCGCCAATGGAAAAAAGGAATGATGGTCGCGATCGAAACGCAAGTGGTGAAACGTCTTCTCTTGAAAAAGTCTGCCAAGCAGTAAGAAAAAAACAAGTGCACTAAGCGAATCAAGGTAGCCAGAGCCTATGCCCGATACGATCTCATATACGGAACGCAGGAAAAGAACAGCCACCCCAAGAGCGATTGGAATATCAAGCTTGATGATTCGTTTTTTAAGCGCTTCATAGGCTGTTGTGAAATAATCAGAAGCACTGAACACCACTACAGGCAGACTCAGCAAGACAGACAAGCCTTTGGTCGATGCGTTCAATAATGGCTCGGCAATTCCATGGTCACTGAGGTAGTCGGGTAGACTAAGTAGCATAATATTGCCAAAAGAAAAGCCCGCTACGGCCATTTTTCGAATAATTTGTTCTCTATTCCCTGAATTTTTTGAAGAATGTATGGTGTCTGTTTGCCACTCGGGGGGGTAGCCGATTTGTACCAAGAGTCGAGCAAGCTCGGGTAAATCAGCTCCGGGCTTCGATACCTTTACCTGCAATTCTTTTCGCAGGTAGTCGACACGTGCCTCCATGATTTCCGGAATGAATCGTTGCAACCGCTCAAGCAAATACACACAAGCCGTGCAATGGATATTGGGGATATGCAAGGATGCTCGGTAGTGGATGTTGTTTTCGAAGTCGATGAATCGCCTACGAATTTCCGGATCGCGCAAATACTCGAACTCCTTTTGGCCGGGCAATTGTGATTTATGGGCACTGCCCTCGTGTAGCTTATAATAGTCTCCAAGTTCGCATTGATGGATAAGATGGTAAACCCGACTACATCCGGCGCAGCAAAACGTTTTTCCTGCGGTTTTTGTGCCCGTAGCGTGGCATTCTTGACCGCAATGTGAACAAGGCACGGCTACTTTTCCCGAAGATGTAGTTGGGCTAATGGCGGCCATATGGCTGCAAATTTAGATAAAAATATAATCAGATATACATATCCATATATAAAAATATTAAATTTATACCACCTCTAGGTATATTTGTTGTTTAATAGCTAAAACCACTAATTCTTCCCGAAAATAGACTTGAGCAATGAAACTACATCATCCATCTTTGCGTTCAATTTTGTGTTTCATGGGCGGCACATTATACCTTGTCTTGTCATCATGCGGTGGCGGCAAGGGAACCGATGAGTCACTTCCTGCCGGTGAACCGCCAACGCCCAAAAGCGATACGGCTCAGGTTTGGGTTGCGCCTGAATCCACTCATGGGGTGATGAACCCTCAGCCTGCATCCGCAGCTTCCATCGAAAAGGGCAAGTCCATATATCTTCAATATTGCGTGACGTGCCACGGTGCCGACGGAAAAGCAGAAGTTCCCGCGGGCATAGCCGTTAAGGCTTCCAATCTACTCGAAAGGACGCCTGCGCAGTCCGATGGGGCCTTGCATTGGAAGTTGATCACAGGCAGGAATGCCATGCTTAAAATATCGGCCTATGGAATCAGCGACGAAGACGGCTGGCACATCATCAATTACGTGCGCACGCTGACGAAAATTTGAATTCAGGTCATAATGACCGGCTTGATCAATATTCGGCACCACTCAACGAAATACGGGCTTGAGCAATCATTGGTCCACGCTAAATTTTTGGGGTTGACCGGATAGGAATCCTTGTATTCTGAAAGGAATGTTGCAAATGCGGGGCTAAATTGTATTTTTGCGCCACTTTTGAATAAATCTATTTTTATGAATTTAACCAACACATTATTGTACCTGATTCCCTTTACCGGTGTCTTAGGTCTGCTCTACACGTTTTATCGCTCCTCTTGGGTAGCCAAACAAGATCCGGGTAACGAAAAAATGCAAAAAATTGCCGGGCATATCGCCGAAGGTGCCATGGCCTTTTTAAAGGCAGAATACAAGATATTAATCTGGTTTGTGGTTGCAGTGGCCGGATTATTGGCGTTCACAGCCAATTCTGAGTTATCATCGCCTTTAGTTGGGTTGTCATTTGTGGTCGGTGCCTTATGCTCTGCATTGGCCGGATTTATTGGAATGAAGGTAGCCACCAAAGCAAATGTTCGGACGGCCAATGCAGCACGCACCGGCTTAGGTAAGGCGTTGGAAATTGCATTTGCTGGAGGATCAGTCATGGGAATGGGCGTGGTTGGCTTGGGTGTACTTGGTTTAGGGACCCTATTTCTCATCTTCCACACCATGTTTGGCACCGATACGGCAGAAAATCTCAATCGAGTCATCACCATTTTAACTGGTTTTTCATTTGGTGCCTCTTCGATCGCCTTGTTTGCGCGCGTTGGTGGAGGAATTTATACCAAAGCTGCTGATGTGGGCGCCGATTTGGTGGGTAAGGTAGAGGCGGGCATACCAGAGGATCACCCCCTCAACCCAGCAACCATTGCCGACAATGTGGGGGATAACGTGGGTGATGTTGCGGGTATGGGCGCTGACTTATTCGAATCGTATGTTGGGTCGATTATTGGCACCATGGTATTGGGCGCGGCCTTTATGACCACGGGTTTCAACGACCAGTTCAATGGTCTTTCGGGAGTCCTTCTGCCTTTAGTTTTGGCCGGTGCCGGTATCCTTATGTCCATTTTGGGTACCTTTTTCGTTCGTGTTAAAGAAGGAGGCGATCCCCAAAGAGCCCTCAATACCGGTGAATTTTTGTCATCTGCCCTTATGATTGCCGCGAGTTACTTCATCATTACATGGATGTTGCCTGCGAAGTGGCAGTTTAATGACGTTTTGTACGAACAAGAACGCAGTATGTCATCTTTTAATGTATTTGTGGCCACCGTGATTGGGCTAATCGCAGGATTATTGGTCGGATTGATCACTGAATATTACACCGGCACCGGTAAAAAGCCTGTGTTAGACATTGTAAAACAGTCCTCAACGGGCGCGGCTACCAACATTATCGCTGGTTTGGGTGTGGGCATGATGAGTACTGCCCTTCCAACCTTGATTATTGCCATGAGCATTATTGGTGCCTTCTATTTTGCAGGACTGTATGGCATCGCGATTGCTGCCGTCGGCATGTTGGCCAATACAGGCATCCAGCTGGCTGTAGATGCTTATGGTCCCATTTCAGATAATGCCGGTGGAATTGCAGAAATGAGCGAGTTGCCCAAAGAAGTGCGCAAGCGCACCGATAAACTCGATGCTGTGGGCAACACCACCGCGGCCATTGGTAAGGGATTTGCCATTGCATCCGCAGCCCTCACCGCCCTCGCCTTGTTTGGGGCGTACATGACATCGGCCAATATTGAGACCATCGATTTGTCGGAAGCTAAAGTTATGGCTTGCATGATGATTGGGGCGATGCTCCCCTTTGTTTTCTCAGCCATGGCCATGGGTGCCGTCGGACGTGCAGCCATGTCCATGATCGAAGAGGTGCGTCGGCAGTTCAGCAGCATACCTGCGCTCAAAGCAGCATTGGAAGTGATGCGGAAAAATGGCGATAAGGAAATGGACGATTGGTCGGATCAAGACCGCAAAATATTTCAGGCGGCCGATGGCGTGGCAGAATATGGAAAGTGTGTAGAAATTTCCACGCAAGCGGCGATTCGTGAAATGATTGTTCCAGGTCTCTTGGCTGTGGCTGCCCCTGTTGCCACAGGAATGATCTTCGGTAAAGAGGCATTAGGTGGATTATTGGCAGGAGTTACGGCAAGCGGTGTATTGATGGCTATTTTTCAATCCAATGCTGGTGGCGCTTGGGACAATGCCAAGAAAATGTTTGAAGAGGGAGTGGTCATAAACGGACAAACCTACTACAAGAAGTCGGACCCACACAAAGCCGCCGTAGTTGGTGATACCGTCGGAGATCCATTCAAAGACACTTCTGGTCCTTCGCTCAACATTTTATTGAAGTTGATATCGGTCGTGGCCCTTGTCATTGCGCCCCTTTTGACTTAATCCGCTTATTCTCCTATAAATCGCAAGACGCGCCCTCCTCGGCGCGTCTTTTTTATTGTTCGTTTGGAAATAATCCGTGCAATTGCGCGTCAATGCGTGAAATAATCTGTCCAAGGTCCTCGGGTTTGTCGGCAAAGTTTAAATGATCCACGTCCACGATCAATAAGTTACCAAGCGTGTAGGAGTCAATCCATGCTTCGTAGCGTTCATTTAGCTTGCGCAGATAGTCGAGGCGAATCCCATCCTCATAATCACGTCCACGACGCTGGATTTGCCGCACTAAGGTAGGTACCGATGCCCTTAAATACACAAGAAGATCGGGCGGACGAACCAAGTTGCCGATGGCGTCAAAAAGGCTGCGGTAGTTCTCGTAGTCTCGTCCAGACATAAGTCCCATGGTGTGTAGATTGGGCGCGAAAATATGAGCGTCTTCGTAGATGGTTCGGTCTTGAATGACCGCCTCCGTACCCTTTCGGATGTCTATAAGCTGACGAAATCGAGCATTTAAAAAGTAGATCTGAAGGTTAAACGACCACCGCTGCATGTCTTCGTAGAAGTCATTGAGGTATGGATTGCCGTTTACATCCTCAAAATGTGTTTGCCACTGATAATGTTTCCCCAGCAATCCTGTGAGCGTGGTCTTGCCGGAACCAATATTGCCGGCTATGGCTATGTGTTTCCCCATAATCTATGAATTAAAGCCCATCAGTTCGCGCACAATCTGAAGGGTATGGCCGGCGCTTTGGCGTGACTTTTCAGCTCCGTCGCGCAGCACTCGTTTGAGACGTGCATCATCGGTTTCCAAGGCTTTGATCTGCTCTTGAATGGGCGCCAAAAATGCGATAATATCTTCTGCCAGTTGCTTTTTTAGATCACCATAGCGTATGTTGCATTGAGCATAGGCGTCCAAAAAGTGTTTCACCACATCCGGTGCGCTCACCAGCTCCAGGAGTTGAAACAGATGCATGATCGTGTCGGCGAGCGGCGTGTTTACTGTAGTGGGTCCGCTGTCGGTGACGGCACGCATGACCTTTTTGCGGATGACGCTGGGCTCATCAGATAAGAAAATGGCCTGTGCCTCACCTTCTGATTTGCCCATTTTGCCCGAACCATCCAGGCCAGGCACTTTAATCATTTGCCCATCGCTTTGACGAAAAGGATAGGGTTCAGGAAAAAAATCGGTTTCATAGAATCGGTTGAATCGCTGAACAAAATTTCTGGCCATCTCCAGGTGTTGCTCTTGATCCTTGCCGACCGGTACCCAACGGGCCCGATGAATGATGATATCGGCCGTCATCAGAACGGGATAGGTAAGTAGGCCAGCATTCACATTGTCGGGCTGCTTCCTCACCTTATCTTTGAAAGATGCCACCCTTTCTAATTCACCCACATAAGCGTGCATATTCAACAACATATACAGCTCAGGGATTTCTGGAATATCACTTTGGCGGTAAATGGTGGCCATGCTTGGATCAATGCCACATGCGAGATATTCGATCAACACCTGACGGGAAGACGCCTTCAACGCTGCCGGATCAGGATGCGTAGTGAGCGAATGGTAGTCGGCAATAAAAAAATAGCATTGATGAGTGCGTTGCATGCCCAAGAATTGACGTACGGCACCAAAATAATTGCCCAAATGAAGGCGACCTGTAGAGCGAATGCCCGAAACAACGATATCCATGACTGGCACGCAAAATACGAAATTCAATGAGCTTGTGTTAGTTTTGCAGACTATGAAAGAAACGGGAGGGAATCGTAATACGAAAGAAACGGGAGGGATTCGTAATACGAAGGAAGCGGGAGGAGTTCGTTATTGGATGGGCAAGTTGGGTGCGCTTTGGTTTCTGTTCATATTTTGTCTTCTTTTTTTGATTCAATATCCCGCATATTGGCTCCTGCTGCGTTCCCCCAAGGGATACCCTGCCGTCAATCAAATGCGGCGGATCTGGGCGAAGGTGCTGTTTGGGTTAACAGGCGTTGGGTGGAGGCTTGAACGCCTGCCAGGCAGCCAAGTGAAGGGTCCGTGTGTATTCTGCGCCAACCACCATTCCTATATCGACATTCCTTTGATGGCGCTTGCCGCCAACAATCATTATCATTTTATGGCGAAGGCGGAGCTTCTAGACATACCCGTATTTCGTTTGTTTTTTCAGACCATAGATATTCCCGTGCCCCGAGAAAAAAAAGTAGGTGCGCATGAGGCCTTCATAAAAGCCAGCGAGTGGCTTCAAAAGGGCGACAGCCTGGTGGTCTTTCCTGAAGGGGGCATTTTGCCCAATCCACCGCTGCCTAAGGCCTTCCGAATGGGGGCGTTTCGAGCAGCTGTTGACGCTAATGTGCCTATAATTCCGGTATCTTTGCATAATTCGTGGTGGGTAATGAGCGATGAGGCATGGCCGCTTTATCGTTGGGGTCGGTGTCGTGTGGTTTGTCACCCCGCACTCTACCCAGCCGACTACGATTTCAATGATAAAAAACTCGCCGAAGTTACCCGTACCATCATCATTCAATCCATAGAACAACACGATGAATATCGACAGCGAAACGATCCGACGCGTAGCCCACTTAGCACGGCTTGATTTTGATCCCCAGTCAGAAGCAGAAATGCTCCACGATATGAATCGCTTCCTCGAATATGCGGCGATGCTCGATGAATTAGATACCAGCGGTATAGAGCCCTTAATTTATATGAATGAGGATCCAGGTCGGCTGCGTGATGATCAGGTACGGCAAGAGGTCACCCATTCAGATGCATTGAAAAATGCGCCAAGAAGCGACAGCGATTACTTTCGAGTGCCCAAGGTAATTGAACAACGCGAATGAATACAGTTATTGACCTGCAAGGAGTAGGCCGTTCGTATGTGATGGGGCAAGAACAAATCCATGCCTTGCGTTCGGTAACGTTCAGCATAGCCAGGGGTGAGTACGTTGCCCTCATGGGGCCGTCAGGATCGGGCAAATCGACCCTCATGAATTTGATTGGCTGTTTAGACACCCCCACTAGAGGCGCTTATTTTTTGAGTGGACAGGAGGTCAGCAGAATGAACGACCAGCAGCTGGCTGAAGTACGCAACCGAGAGATTGGTTTTGTATTTCAGACTTTCAACTTGCTGCCGCGCCTAACAGCGCTGGAAAACGTAGCGCTCCCTCTTGTCTACGCAGGTGTTTCCCGAACCGAGCGGCTACACAGAGCGGCTGAGGTGTTGGATCGTGTGGGCCTCACTTCGCGCATGAAACACAAGCCCAACGAGTTATCAGGCGGACAGCGGCAAAGAGTGGCCGTTGCGCGTGCCTTGGTTAATCGCCCATCCATTTTGTTGGCCGATGAGCCAACAGGAAACCTCGATAGCAAGACATCAATCGACATCATGAACCTGTTTGCCGATATTCATGCCCAAGGCAACACCATTGTTTTGGTAACGCACGAAGAAGAAATTGCCCGATATGCACACAGGATCGTGCGGTTGAGGGATGGAAACATCGAGTCGTATCTACGGGAAAACAATGAGTGAATTTGATAAACCGATATGAAAATATATACAAAAGGCGGGGATAGCGGGCAAACATCACTTTTCGGTGGACGGCGCCTTCCTAAATCGCATCTGCGCATTGAGGTTTATGGAACGGTCGATGAACTCAACAGCTGGTTGGGTAAATTGACAACCGAGGGAATGCCCTTAGACTGTACAGAGTTTGTGCATGCCATCCAACAAGATTTGTTTTTAATGGGATCGCACTTAGCGGCAACCGATGATGTGCGGCATCACCTTCCCCAATGGCCTGAGCAATCAGAACAGAAAATTGAGCAGGAAATTGACCGAATGGATGCGGTCCTTGCTCCGCTCACCAATTTTATTCTACCTGGCGGAACACCTGCTTCTGCCAGTGCCCATTTGTGTCGGTGTGTATGTCGTCGTGCTGAGCGACTGTTTGTTGCACTCTCCATCGAAGAGCCTGTTTCGCCCGACTTACTGCGCTATTTGAACCGCTTGTCGGATTATTTTTTTACACTTGCACGGTATCTGATGCACACAGCTGGAGTCGAGGAGCAAGCTTGGCGTCCATCCAAATAGGGACTTAAAAGGGCGAAAATTCCTGTTTGTTGTTTGAAAATAGATTTTACCTTTGCAGAAAATTTGAAGCCATGTACTGGACCCTAGAATTGGCCTCGCATCTCGAGGATGCCCCATGGCCTGCCACCAAAGAAGAACTCATTGATTACGCTATTCGTTCAGGTGCGCCGCTTGAGGTTATAGAAAACCTCCAAGAGCTTGAAGACGACGGTGAACCTTATGAAACCATCGAGGAAATTTGGCCCGATTACCCCACCAAAGACGACTTCTTCTTTAACGAAGACGAATACTAGCGAATACCAACGAATACCAGCGAATACCAGCGAATACAACGAAATTTTGGCTTGATCGCTCGTTTATTCAGCCGCACCTCAGCTCATCCCGTCTTCACATTACCGCGAGGTCAATTCGATTCAAAGTGGGCAAACCTAGAATTTTATTTCAAGCATCAACATACCCTCTGGTCAATTCGATTTAAAGTGGGTGACCCCGAAAATTGACTAAAGAATCAACATCGCATCTCCGTAGGTGTAAAATCGATACTTTTCCTTGATGGCTTCGGCATAGGCCTCTCGGAGGAATTCGGTGCCCGCAAATGCACTGGACATCATCAGCATAATCGACTCGGGGAGATGGAAATTGGTAATCAAGGAACGGGCAATATTGAAGTGGTAGGGAGGGAAAATAAAACGATCCGTCCACCCGCTCAAAGGTTTCAAAGTATGATGCGCAGAAACAGCCGATTCTAGCGCCCGCATGGAGGTGGTCCCTACGGCACAAACCATTTTCTGCCGAGCAATAGCGCCATTCACCAAATCACAAGCTTCGTTTGAAATTTCAAAAAACTCGCTTTCCGATTTGTGCTTAGTGAGGTCCTCCACCTCAACATGACGGAAAGAACTTAAGCCCACATGCAAGGTAATCTCGGCTAGGTCAACGCCCTTTAACACCAATCGCTTCATCAACTCTCGACTAAAATGTAGGCCAGCCGAGGGCGCAGCCACCGCTCCAATGCGTGATGCAAATTCTGTTTGAAAGCGTGTGCGATCCTCTTCATCGGCCTGTCGACCCAATAAATGAGGAATTGGCGTTTCACCCATTGCGTTAAGCGTTTGGGTGAGTTCTTCATTCGTGCCGTCGAATAGAAACCGAATGGTGCGACCACGAGACGTGGTGTTGTCGATGACCTCAGCCACTAGTGATTCATCTGCACCGAAATACAATTTGTTTCCTACCCGTATTTTCCGTGCCGGATCCACCAAAACATCCCAAAGCCTGAGTTCAGCATTCAATTCCCGCAATAAAAAAACTTCGATCAGTGCACCCGTTCGTTCTTTGTTGCCATACATTCGGGCCGGAAAAACCTGTGTGTTGTTGAGCACGAGCACATCCCCTTCGTTGAACATGTGAAGGATATCTTTGAATATCTTGTGTTCAATAGTACCATCTTTGCGGTTAATAACCATCAACCGGGCCTCATCGCGGTTGGGCGAAGGGCGGGCTGCAATTAAACTGGGTGGTAAATCGAACCGAAACTCAGATAATTTCATACAAATAGTGAAAAGAACAGATAAAAGGGAAAATCATGCATTACGGGGTGCGAATATAGAGTAAAATCGATCATTCGTCATCCGGTGCATTTTGATTAGGTTTGTGTTGAAAAAAAACGAAACAGTGTCTAAGGCAATTTTTGGTTCATTCGGTTTGATTGTTCACCTCACTGGGGAAGGTGTTGGCTTTGCTATGCATGCACTATGGAGCAATCGGTTGCGGACTTTTTTATCGCTTCTGGGCATAACCATAGGCATTTTCGCTGTAATATCCGTTTTCACCTTCGTGGATTCATGGAACCGCAAAATCCGATCAAGCCTCGCTAATCTGGGTGACGATGTTGTTTATGTCGAAAAATGGCCATGGGAGTTCGGTGGAGATTACCCTTGGTGGAAATACATGAATCGCCCCTCAGCACAATTTCGTGAAATGGAATGGCTGCGCTCTCGCACTAAATCAGCCCGGGCAGTCACCATGACCTACAACCTTGATGGCGGAACCGCCACCGCAGGTGAAATGGGTATGAATGCAGTTTCGGTACAGGCTGTAGCACCCGACTACCACCTCCTTCGGGCATTTGAATTGGAAAGTGGCCGTTACTTCCACAACAGCGAGTTGGATCGTGGCAGTCGTTCTCTAATACTTGGCGCACGGGCCGCCAATGAGCTGTTTCCAGATGGAAACGCGCTGGGGAAGCAGGTGAAGGTCATGGGACAACGGCTTAAGGTTGTGGGCGTCTTGGCGGTAGAAGGAAATAATGCATTAGGCACAAGTCTGGATGAACAGTTTTTGGTGCCACTCAACTTCATACGCCAGGTAAAAGGAAGTCGTTTAGACGAGGTAAACCCCCTGATCTTAGCTGGGCCAAATGAAGGTGTTCCAGTGGCTGAACTAAAAGCTGAATTGAGGGGGCACTTGCGGGCATTTCGTCGATTAAAGCCGACACAGGAAGATAACTTTGCAGTCAACCAGGTTTCTTTTCTGGCCAATCAACTCGATATGCTGTTTGCGAGCATGCGTCTGATTGGGTGGTTGATCGGAGGTTTCTCTATGCTGGTGGGGGGCTTTGGAATCGCTAATATTATGTTTGTTTCGGTTTTTGAAAGGATTGGTCAAATTGGCATCCAGAAGGCCATGGGTGCACGCAATGCATTTATTTTGTGGCAATTCCTGGTGGAATCGATGATCCTAAGTCTGATGGGGGGGGTGTTGGGCGTAATTCTTGTTGAAGGTATGACCCGTTTGGCCGCCGCCATCATGGAAGAAGAATTAAGCCTCACTGTAGATAACATCATCTTAGCATTGGGGGTTTCAACGCTCATTGGCATCGTTGCGGGCCTGCTGCCCGCTATTCGTGCGTCACGCCTCGACCCTGTTGAGGCCATTCGCATGGGTTAGCGGAATCAACCCACCAAGACATGTGACCGCGGATAACGATACGCGGTTGAGGCTGTTCTCGATGCCAAAGAAAAAGCCAACGTGAGGGTACCAACACGGCCAACAAACATGGAGATCATCAGAACCATTTGAGCAGGAATGCCCAAGTTTGGTGTTATTCCTCTTGTAAGACCTACCGTACAAAAGGCAGAAACCTCCTCGAAAACCAAATCCAAAACAGGAACAGTGGGCTCAAACCAAGATAAGAAGAAGACGGAAATCAGGATAAATGAGGCAGAGAATACGAAAATTGTGTATGCTTTGTTGAGCAATTCAAAAGAAATGCTTCGCCCTCCGAGTTCAAGGCTGTTTTTTCCGCGAATCGTGGCACTAATGGCGAGAAGAATGACCATAAATGTTGAGG
>Ga0194121_10008823_pt1 | contig 12651 bp, 7 predicted proteins | sample TA2MahCa50mmetaG_FD_148609 | JGI IMG/M metagenome (GOLD analysis project Ga0194121, IMG submission 148609) | Freshwater microbial communities from Lake Tanganyika, Tanzania - TA2015020 Mahale Deep Cast 50m | ecosystem: Environmental > Aquatic > Freshwater > Lake | place: Tanzania: Lake... | reverse complement strand
TGATTGAGGTTCGTTCCGAACTTGGGGCAGGTACCCGTGGGGCTAGTTTGGGAATTGATGCCATCAAAATCGCTGCTTACGACTTCGCAAGCAAGTTTTTTTATAAAATGCCTTCCACGGTAGTGCCCGATCGGAATGACTTGTTGTATGGATCGGAAGGATCTCCTTTTGCAAGGTATCTGGTCGGGGTGGCCGAGGTTATGCATAATGTACGGGATGCTGTGTGTGAGAGCCTTCTTAGGGATGAATATCCGCTTATTTTGGCCGGGGATCATAGCTCAGCCGCCGGGACCATTGCCGGGATCCGAAAAGCGATGCCCAATCGTCGATTGGGCGTGATATGGATTGATGCCCATGCGGATCTTCATTCCCCTTGGACGACCCCATCTGGCAATTTGCATGGCATGACTTTGTCAGTGGCTTTAGGAGAGGATCATCGTGACGCAGCGGTTCGCCAACCCGATGCATCCACCATAGATTGTTGGCATTCGCTGCAGGCCATGGCTGGTTCACCCCCAATGCTCAATTATAAAGATCTCGTTTACATTGCTTTGAGGAATCTCGAGCCACAGGAATCCAGACTTATTCGCCAACACAAAGTTAAAGTCTTTGGGGTTCCCGAATTACGCCGCAAAGGCGTGGAACGGATTGCTTTGGATGCGCTGGATGCATTGGCCTCTTGCGATGTCATTTATGTTTCGTTCGATGTGGATAGTTTAGACGCTCGTTTGAGTCAAGGAACGGGAACTCCGGTACCCGGCGGGATTAATGAACGAGAGGCTGGCAAGTTGTTACAGAATCTTGTTCGAAATCCTAAAGTCTGTTGTTTTGAAATGGTGGAAATCAACCCCACGCTTGACAAAGAAAATTTAATGGCAGAAATGGCGTTTGAAATTTTGGTGAAAGTGGCTAACGCCATTGACTTGCAATTACCTTCTAATGATTCGTAGGATATGATGGAATGGAACGAGGTTCTGGTCCAAAGGTTGGATGCTCCGCTTCGGGCTTGGTTTGCTGAACAATCCCTTTGGGAGGGTATCGTGATCGAGCCCGTTTGGCAGGAAACCCGCAAAGAGTTTGAAGGGGAATTAACCTTGGTCCTTTTTGGCTTGGCCAAAGTGGCGGGAGTTAAACCGGATCTTTTGTCGGGGATGCTGGGACCTTTGTGGTCATCGCTGACTTTGGAAAATGGTGAACCCTTAATTCGCTCTGCCAATCAAGTGGGGGGATTTCTCAATTTGGGATTGAGTTTAGCATATTGGCGCCAACGTTGGGCCAAGGGATATTCTCTTTCTAATCAATCATTTGATCCTGTTCAAGGGAATGCGGAATGCGGAATTCGATCTAAAATCGTCCTTGAATACAGTTCCCCCAACACCAACAAACCTTTGCATTTGGGTCATGTTCGCAACCATTTGTTAGGGGATTCTATGTACCGAATTTTATCGTGCTTGGGACATGAAATCATTCGAGTGCAGGTTATCAATGACCGAGGAATTCATATTTGTAAAAGCATGCTGGCTTGGCAGAAATTTGGAGAAGGCTCAGATCCTATGGGTTCTAATATGAAGGGCGATCATTTTGTGGGAGAATATTATGTTCTCTATGAAAAGGCGTATCAAGCCCAAGTCAAGGAGAGAATAGCCTCTGGCTTGACTCGCGAAGAAGCGGAGTCGTCGGCTCCCATCCTGCAGGAGGCCAGAACCATGCTTCAACAATGGGAACAGGGCGATGAGACCGTGGTTAATCTTTGGAAAAAGATGAATGCTTGGGTTTATGAAGGTTTTGAGGCTACCTATGAGCGATTGGGTATTGGCTTTGATCGCAATTATTACGAATCGCAAACTTATTTATTGGGCAAAAATCTGGTGGAGCAGGGACTTGCCCAAGGTGTTTTCCGAAGGGATGACCAAGGCGCGGTTTGGGCTGATCTCCAGGACATAGGTCTTGATTCTAAAATATTATTACGTAGTGACGGGACTTCCGTTTACATCACCCAGGATTTGGGAACTGCCGAGCAAAGGCAGAAGGATTGGGGATTTGATCGAATGATTTATACCGTGGCGGATGAACAGAACTATCATTTTAAAGTTTTGTTTGCTATTCTCGGAAAACTTGGATTTGATTGGGCCAGCCGCTGTCACCATCTTTCCTACGGTATGGTGGATTTGCCTAGTGGAACAATGAAATCCCGCGAAGGAAAAGTAGTGGATGCCGATGACCTGATAAATGAGGTGCAGGCGCTTGCCGAAGCAAAGATGGTAGAATCCGAAAAACTCCAAGCCATAGCTGCCGAAGAACGCCGGGAATTGGCTTTGCAAATTGGACTTGCTGCGCTAAAGTTTTATATTCTTAAAGTGGATCCTGCCAAAAGAATGACGTTCAACCCCGAAGATTCTCTTGATATGCACGGACATACCGGGCCCTTTGTGCAATATGCTCACGCCAGGATTGCTTCGATGCTCGCTCGGGTTCCCGTTCAGGAAAAGGCACTTGCCGAGAGTTGGACTCTTGATCAAGGGAGGTCGTGGCTTCCTGCTGAATTGGACTTAATTCGGCAATTTTCTCAATTTGAGCCTTCCGTGAACTTGGCCGCTGAACAATACAACCCTGCGCATGTGGCGGACTTTGCCTATGGCCTAGCTACAGCATTCAATCGCTTCTATCATGATTGTCCCGTTCTTCAAGAATCCCAGGTAGAAACGAGGAAGTTTCGAATTGCTTTGTGCAACCAAACCCGCCTCTTGTTGCACGATTCATTGGATTTACTGGGGATCAAAGCCCCTAATCGAATGTAACTTTACAAGGAGATCTTAAATAATAACGATGAACGATTTGGTTTTTTTACTGGTGATAGCTGGTGGGTTGGCCTTGGCCTTTTTCACTTTGTTGTATTTTGTTCCAGTCAATTTGTGGATTACTGCGGTATTTTCAGGGGTTCGTATCGGCATTATGGACTTGGTCTTGATGAGAATCCGGAAGGTTCCCCCCGCCGTGGTGGTGAATGCCATGATTACCTCCACCAAAGCCGGACTAAGCGTTTCTGCCAATGAAATCGAAACTCATTACCTTGCAGGAGGCCACGTGAATAACGTCATACGGGCCTTGATTTCTGCGGAAAAAGCCAATATCCCTTTGGATTTTAAGGCTGCTACCGCCATCGATTTGGCCGGGCGAGATGTGTTCGAAGCGGTGCAGATGTCGGTAAACCCCAAGGTTATCGATACGCCTCCGGTGACCGCTGTTGCCAAAGATGGTATCCAATTGATTGCCAGGGCCAGGGTCACGGTTCGGGCCAGCATCAAACAGCTCGTTGGTGGTGCTGGGGAGGAAACGGTCTTGGCGAGAGTGGGCGAGGGGGTTGTTTCTTCGATTGGATCAGCCGTGAATCACAAAGAAGTCCTCGAAAACCCTGACCTTATTTCCAAAGCAGTGCTCAACAAAGGTCTGGACGCCGGGACCGCCTTTGAAATTTTGTCTATTGATATTGCGGACGTGGATGTGGGGAAGAATATTGGTGCGGGATTGCAAACAGATCAGGCCGAGGCTGACAAGAAAATTGCTCAAGCGAGAGCTGAAGAAAAGCGTGCCATGGCCGTGGCGCTCGAACAAGAATTTAAAGCCCATACCCAAGAAGCCAGGGCCAAAGTTATTGAAGCAGAAGCCAAAATCCCGCTTGCTATTGCCGACGCATTCCGACAAGGTCAATTGGGTGTTATGGATTATTATCGCATGCAGAACATCAAGGCCGATACGGATATGCGGGAATCCATCGCCAAACCTTCAGGAGCCTCGGATCAGAAGCCGTAGAAAGAGTAAACGGCTTTGCCTCCGTTTTTGTCGTAACCTTCGATGGTGATCTGGCCCCGGGTAGAGCTGAGCGCATCAATCACGTCGGTAGGGGATTGCATAGCCTTTTTGTTGACATGCGTGATGACAAAGCCCTCTCGCAGACCCATTCTGCTAAGGGTGCCGGCTTGAATGGATACGATCCGAACCCCGTGGGATGTTTGTAGCCCATCTAATTCCATTTTACTGAGGGGTTCCAATTCGCAACCCAGTTCGGTGGAACGTACGCTTCGGTTCTTTTGGATTTCAGTATCGCCATCAAGGTTCGTCAAACGTACTTTACACTTGATTATTTTTCCTTCTCTTTCGATTTGTATTTCGACGGTTTCTCCAGGTCTACGGTAGCTAAGTTGTTCATCATAAGCCGATTTGCTATGAACTGATTCGTTGTTGATGGCCGTGATGACATCTCCGGATTGAAGGCCGGCCTCTCTTGCACCCCCACTTTGATTGATCGATGTTATAAAGACCCCATTCATGTGTTGGATACCTGTCTGTTTGCAAATTTTCTCGTCCAAATCCACGACCTCTGCACCCAAGAAGGCTCGTTGAACTTTACCGAATTCCTTGAGATCGCCGATGACTTTGCGAACAATGTTGGAAGGGATGGCAAATCCATAACCGTTGTAAGATCCTGTTTTGGATAGAATGGCGGTATTGATACCAATAAGAGCACCATTGGTATTTACCAAGGCGCCTCCTGAATTTCCGGGATTGATGGCCGCATCAGTTTGTATAAAGGCTTCGATGGGGAACAGATTGCTCATCAGGTGTAGGTTCCTGCCTTTGGCGCTTACAATACCCGCGGTTACCGTGGAGGTCAGGTTGAAAGGGTTGCCCACTGCAAGGACCCATTCGCCGACCTTGACCTGGGAGGAATTGGCAAAAGGTATAATCGGTAAGCTCGTGGCCTCGATTTTGAGCAGGGCCAAATCAGACCCTGGATCGCTGCCGATTAACTCGGCACTTAGGGATTTCTTATTGTAAAGGACTACCTCAATTTTGCTGGCCTTCTCAACCACATGGTTGTTGGTCACGATATACCCATCCTCGGAGACAATGACTCCAGAGCCTGAGTTCAGCACTGTTTGGGGTCCTTGATTGAAGAAATCGCCGAAGAACCAATCGTTGAAGGAACGCATGGCTTGAGTCGATTGGGTTTTGATATAAACCACGGCCGGTGTACTCCGTTCGCTGGCCAGCACAAAGTCTGGAATTGAAGTGCTGGCCCCTACAGGTAAAAGGCGTTGGCCGTTGTTCGCCTCTGATTGCCACCATGGAGCAAATTGCTCGGAACGAACCTGAACCAAAGCCCAGCGAGCTCCGCCCCAGGCGGCCAAGCTTATCAAAATCATAAAACAAGCGATTTGAATAAGTAATTTAGATTGGTTTGGGAACATAGGGAAGGAGTGAAAAATGGATTCGTCGCAAAAATAATTTCGTATCTCAGGTTCAAACAAATTGACAAGATAGAATTTCTTTATAACCGAATTTCTGGTCTTGAACCATTTCTTTGTAACGTCGGTTCACACCATGGCATTGCATCTTTATCACGGAATTTCTGCTCTTTGGGGGCACGAAGGTTACCAAGCCGTCTGTAGGCAAAGTGGGTCTTTGAGCGACCCCCTTGCCGATGCTTGGATCTTGGTGGAAAATGGCCGCATTTTGGCAACAGGTCAAAATGTTATGGGTCAAAATGAAGGGAAAAATAGTGAAAAATGCTTTATTCTCCAGGTTTTGGAAGGGCGCATGGAGGAAGTTTCACAAATCATGTTGGGATGGCAGGAAGGAAATTGTCCCAGGACGGACCTTGAAGGGGCAGTGGTCATCCCTGCCTTTGTGGATCCACATACTCATCTTGTTTGGGCAGGGGACCGGTCGTCGGAGCTTGCAATGCGTTTGGCAGGGGTGACCTATAGCCAAATAGCGGAGGGAGGAGGGGGGATTTTGTCTTCAGTTCGGCAGTTAAGGGCATGTTCCGAGGAAGCTTTGATGAATGAAAGCTTGCCCAGACTCCAACGTTTAATTGAATTAGGGGTTGGCTCTATCGAAATCAAAAGCGGGTACGGTCTTGATCTGGATTCAGAAGCAAAAACTTTAAGAGTCGCAAGAGCTTTGGGGCAACGGACCGGGATACCGGTCCAGACCACCTTTCTTGGACTGCATGCAGTCCCGCCAGAATTCCAAGGCCGGTCCAAATCGTATGTAAGGACCGTGGTGGATGAATGGTTACCCGCTCTGACGGACCAAGGTTTGGTAGACGCTGTGGATGTATTCTGCGAACAGGGATACTTTGATCTTGAGGATTTGGAATATTTGGCGCACGCAGCCCAGCGATTGGGATTGCCTGTGAAAGTCCATATTAATCAATTCAGTTCCATAGGGGGAATCAAGGCTGCAATAAGTTTGGGTTTGGTGAGCATGGACCATTTGGAGGTGCTCTCCCCATCCGATGAAGAATGCCTTGGGCCCTATGCACCGATTGCCGTTGGATTGCCCTTATGTTCGTTATACCTCGGAATCCCGTATGCCCCATTGGGTCGCATGGTTCAAAAGGGCCAGCGTGTAGCCCTTGGTTCGGATTTGAATCCAGGATCTGCACCCTCTGGTAATCCTTGGCTTACCTGGAGCTTAGCATCTTTGAATTGCGGATTGGATCCTCGTACGGCTTTGGCCTCCATGACTATCATGGCCGCCGCTGCCATGGGTTTGCAAGAAAAGACCGGATCCTTGTACCCTGGATTACGTTCAGACTTTTTAACATTGCCCCGAGGATTCCAACCAGCTACCGCAGTAGCCGGGATGGGACTTAACCTTGCGTTGAAGGTTTATAACGGTCTAAAGGATACGCCCTTTTAGGGAAGCTTAGAACCAGTCTGTAGAGGATTCTGTTATACCTTGATACGGGTAAGTAGAAAATTGTAGGGTGAGGGGATCGTATTTTGTGAAGGTTGTATAGGTTGTAAATTTACTGGTTGTTACAAGAATTAATCGAATTGAGCTTCATTTGTGTATGAAACTGTAGGGTAGCGCTATAGGATATGGTGGGGGTCATTTCTGAAATTTTGTTGGTGTACGCTAAACCCCGTACATCATCCTAATGTTACTCAAAAATACCGTAGTACTCGTGGACTCGCTCACCGCGGGCCGTCTCAAATTCAAGCATTATTTAAGTCAGCCCTATAGGGTTTTGGATTTTGCCTCGGCAGATGCTGCATGGTCCAAAATATTAAAATCTGGACCGGCCCTCCTCGTGCATGTACTACGGGGGGATGGTTCGATGCGATGGACCTTGGTTAGGCAAATACGAAGTCACTCTCAACTGGCCTATCTGCCCGTTTTAGGGATAGTTGAGTCATTAGACCCGGTAATTCGTGAACAAAGTTTGGAGGCCGGTATGGACCAGCTGCTGGAAACCGGATGCGCCCGGGATCTTTTGCTCAAAGCTGCAGGTCGGCTGATGACCGGATTGGAATCGGCTTGTCAATATTCCTATCGAAAATTCCTTTTTGATGACAAACTAAGCCAGTTACCTTCCGAGGACGAACGTTTTTTGGTCAAAATTCACGATTATGTTCGCCGAAACCTTCCCAAAGCGGATTTGCAAGTCGGGGATATGGCCGATGCGATGGCGATGAGCGCCTCCCAATTGGATCGGCGGCTATATCGCCTTTTGGGCCTTACGCCCAAGCAATACATTTCGGAATATAGGCTATGCGCCGCATTCCAATTATTGAATTCCAAACAAGGCAACGTTTCCGAGGTCTCCGCTTGGACAGGTTTCAAAAGCCTATCTTATTTCTCAACCCGCTTCAGCGAGCGGTTCAGGGCAAACCCATCGGTAGTGCGTGAAAACCGTGAAAACCGCGATTATCAAGCGCCTTGGCAGGAAATGGCCGCTCGCTTGGGTATTTCTGGGCCTATCCAAACCCCTGCCAAATATTTTCGAAAAAGAAGTTAATTTTTCTTAAAAAAGAAAATTGTAAACCGTTGGAATTTTCAGTAGTTTATTCTAAATTTGAACAAACCTTAAAATTTATTATGAGAAATCCTATTCTATTGGCCTTATTGCTACTTGTAGGCATGGGGCAGTGGGTCATGGCACAGGGCAATCGCTACCTCTCCGAGGTCTTCACGGATGCCCAGATTACCGTGACCAATAATGTGGTTTACGGTGCGAATAATCACTTTTTCCCGCCCACCACGACTTTTCCCGTGGCCAACCTGACCATGCGGGTTTATCAGCCATCCCAAGCGGTTGATACGAGTCAGGCACGTCCAGTGATGGTTTATATTCATACTGGCAACTTCCTTCCTCCGGTGATTAACGGGGGTATAACTGGAAGCATCGACGACTCATCCGCGGTCAATTTTTGTAAGCAGTGGGCCAAAAGGGGTTATGTCGTCATCGCTCCCAAATACCGTCTTGGTTGGAATCCATTGGCCGCAACACAGCTCGAGCGTACCGCTCAATTGTTGAATGCTGTTTACAGGGCTATCCATGACATCAAAACATCGGTCCGCTTTATGCGCAAAACTGTAGCTCTTGATGGCAATCCCTACAAAATTGATCAAAGCCGTATTGCACTTTTTGGTGTGGGATCGGGCGGCTATATCGCCTTGGCCTATGCAACCATGAACCAATGGGCCGAGGTTAGTCTGCCCAAATTTCAATTGCCCAACGGTAATTCCGTCATTGACACGAACATTGTTGGTAACCTTGACGGTTTTGGCGGAATGCTGAATCAGAGCAATTGGCCCGGATATTCATCCGCAGTTAATATGACAATCAATGTTGGTGGTGCCATGGCCGATACCTCTTGGCTGGATGGCGGGGAAGTTCCCATGATTTCATTCCAAGCGGTAAGAGATCCTTTTGGTCCTTATCGTCAAGGGATTGTCGTCGTTCCAACAACGAACGAAAACGTGGTTGAGGTTCAAGGTGCCGGTATTTTCCAAGCCTTGGTGACCGCTTACGGTAACAATGCTCCATTTGCGGATGCGAATAAGTTTAGAGACCCTGTTTCGAATGTTGCCCGCAGCAATTACAACCAAACCATTCCTTATATCTATCCTGCTCCCAACGACCAAATCAACACCGGTTCCGGCGAAGGTTTGTGGCCTATCATTCGTCCAGTCCGTAACTTGCCTTTGGGTCCTGGTGGGTCTATCACAACGTTCTTCAACGAAACTGATCCTTATACTTGGTGGGATTCAACCACCCTCACTTTCGTTGTTGCTGGAACCAATGCCCAAACAGGCGGTTCATACAACGCACAGGCTTTGCATCAGCAAGGTCTATTGGGTAACCCTGGCATGTCTCGTATCAAAGGGTTGACCTTTATCGATACTATTCAGCAATACATTCATCCCCGTATTGTACACACCTTTGATTTGGCAACGAATGTGACATTCCGTGTGAGTATGGCTGGTTTGACGGTGAACAGCGCTGGCATGCACATTTTCGGAAACTTCAACGGGTACAATACCAGTACCACGGCACTTACTCAAGATGCCAGCAATCCTGATGTTTGGACCTACACTACCAAATTGACCCCTGGTGATAACCTAATGTATAGGTTTATCAACGGGAACAGTTGGGGACAACATGAAATTCTAACCGATTCTACTTGCGCTCAACTCAACGCTCAAGGTTCCTACGAACGCCACTTTGTGGTCCCTGCGTTGCCTGCTGCTACATTGCCTTTGGTTGGTTTCGGTTCTTGTAACCCGCCTGCGCCAGTTCTGTCGACAGTTAGCGGTCGTTTTACTTACAACAACACGGCAATGACTCCTATGACCAATTCAGTGGTCAGTATTATGAATGGTACAACGGTAGTGGGTTCCGACAGTACCGACGCTCTTGGCGATTATTCGATTGGAGGTGTTCCAGCTGGTTCGTACACCGTTACTGGTGCGACGAGCAAACCATGGGGAGGCGTGAGCGCTTCGGATGCCCTTCTGACCACACGTCACGTGGTGGGTTCGGTTATTCAGACTGGACTGCGTCTTAAGGCTTGCGATGTCAACAATTCCAACTCGGTGACCTCTGGGGATGCGCTTTTGATCAACCGTCGTTTTGCTGGTTCGTTGACCTCTTTCAACGTCGGAAATTTTGCTTACAGTAATCCTTCCATCACCGTTGGATCTGCCAACATGAGCCAAAACCTCCAGGCCATTTGTTACGGTGATATCAACGGTTCCTATACCCCTAATGTGAATACCCGTAATACCACCGTGGCTCTTACCGATGCTGGTCATGTGAACGGGGATATCCTTACTATTTCGGCCGACAGGAATCTGGAACTTGGCTCTGTTTCTTTGGTATTGCATATTCCTACCGGGATCACTGTGCGTGATGTGCGTTCCAAACTCAATGGTGGTCAACTAGACTATCAGATTGCGGGTAATCAGGTACGTCTAGGATGGTTCAATACTGAAGGTATGAGTGTAATTGCTGGTCAGGAATTAGTAGAGTTGGTTCTAAACGCAAATCGTGATGTGAATGCTTCCGAATGGACACTTGGTTCAGAAACTGAACTGACGGATGTTTGGGCTGAAGCTTACAGCGGTGCTTCGCTAAGGATTCCATCGTTGAAGGCCCACCAAGCCAATACGTTAAGCATTTACCCCAATCCGGTGGTGAATCATCTGGGCATTCGTTTGCCTTTGCAGACTTCTGCCAAGGTTTTGGTGGAGGTTCTTGATGCTACCGGTCGTGTGGTATCCTACAATGCCTTCGATGCGGCAGCTGGTGAGTTTGCTCAACAAATTTCATTGGAAGGATTAGCCAAAGGTCAATACATGCTTCGCGTGATTGAGCAAGGCGTTCAAGGGCAGGTATTGCACAATACCCGTTTTGTTCGCTAATTAGGAAAGGAATTCGGATTCTTTTCAAGACTCGTTTCCTCAATAGTTCTTGAAATGCACCAACCCCGGCTCCCTCAGGAGTCGGGGTTTTTTTATTCATTATTTGTATCAACTCCACCGTTGGTTTTGAACTCATCACTCCAAACGAAAACTCTTGAACCGCAGTAGTAACCGAGTGAATCGTAAATAAAATTGTCCAAGTAAGCCAGAACATGGTCATTGTTATTCTCACTGTTGATTTGCAAAATCACTTGGTTGAAGTCATTCCGTTGTTGTGGTGACAAAGAAGTTGAACGGAGATTGATCCATAGATTTCTTCGAAAGTCAAAAGCGACTTCCTGCTATTGGTTTGGGCCTAGTGGCCGAATAATTTCACATCCTGTACTCCACGGGGTGGGTAATTCGTTGTTTTGGAGTTTAAGGGAAATCTTGTTTACCCGTGATTCCATTGGATGGAATATAAATTTTGAGCCAGAAACTGGATTGTAGACTCGATGGGAAATTTCCTGGAATATCGAAGTGCACATTGGCATACTGACCCCCTTGGTTATGGTCGCGAAGGACATTCGCGGTGGGGTTTACGGCATTTGGGTATGGATTGGCGAATAGCCTTTGAAGGACACATTAATCTGTATACTAAGGGGTTATTGTTCCGTTTCCTTTGAAGGAATCACCCACGATGGGTAGGGTTTGGCTCGGACATACTTGAGCATCAATGCTCAATATGATGTTACCCAAAAGGAATACTTTCCCTCTTAAATTCCCCTTCACCGTGATCTTCGGGTTGAATATTATGCGGTTGTCGCATTTGGGTTTAAGGGGTATGTACCAGCCTTACCTTGATGGGTGTAAGTTTGTGGGTAGGATGCTTCTCTCTATTTAAGAAATACATAACCCAGGCAGTGGATGCATCCAGTTCTTGGCTGCTCTAATAGCCTAGAACACAAAAAATTCCCTGGCCTTTGAGATGCAATTGAGTGTACATGGCGTCCAACTCATCTTTGGAAGGTAGTCGCCAGCCGTTGCCTAAGTGATTGCATAGGCTATGCGCTTCTTTCCAGCCCATCCTTGTGGGCAGATCGCCGTCAGCCACAACGATAGTTTGCCCATTTAATTGTACGATTAAACCTAATTTTGTTAGGGTATCGGTTGGTGGCGACTCGTAATTATGTTTAGAAAATTGAGAAAGAGTTACGCCAGGATTGGGGGTTAATCCGTAGAGGTTTGGACCTAAAACCAAAATTAATACACTCGAGATCCAAGCTTTAATGCAATTCAATCTTGTTACGGAATATTTCTTGAAATGAATTACTTTGTTTTGAGTGTTCGAGGGAATATTTTCCGATGATTTTGTCGCGGTCCCGTAGGGATTCGAACCCCAAACCTTCTGATCCGTAGTCAGATGCTCTATCCAATTGAGCTACGGAACCTTTGAGCGCTGCAAATATACGGCCTTGGTGTGGAGGGCAGGCTTTTTGGGGTGATTCGCAATGTTTTTTCTAAAATACTAAAAAAAATAGAAAAACCAATTAATTTAGCATTTATTGCGATAAATAAAAATTCTTTTAATCCGAACACCATGACCTATTTGGCATTGAATATGCGCTGGAAGCGCAAGAACTTGGGATGGACCCAGGAAGAATTGGCAGAACGCTTGGGGGTGGGGCGATCGGTTATTGGATCCTACGAAGAGGGTCGGGCAGAACCCAGAAATACAGTTCTTTTGGCATTGGCACGTTTATTTGACTGCACAATCGAGGATCTTTTACAGGCTGAGGGGGAGGCAGGGCAGTGGGGGCCTTCGCTTTCGTCCAGGGTATGCGGGGATGCATTGCGGGTACTGACGGTGGGTGTCGAGGATTCCGGTGGCAAGGAGCAGATTAGCTTGGTTCCCGAGCAGGCGGCTGCCGGGTATTGCAGGGTCATCGGGAT
>Ga0194121_10008817_pt1 | contig 12654 bp, 10 predicted proteins | sample TA2MahCa50mmetaG_FD_148609 | JGI IMG/M metagenome (GOLD analysis project Ga0194121, IMG submission 148609) | Freshwater microbial communities from Lake Tanganyika, Tanzania - TA2015020 Mahale Deep Cast 50m | ecosystem: Environmental > Aquatic > Freshwater > Lake | place: Tanzania: Lake... | reverse complement strand
TTTTTCGCCAGACTTCGTTGCTTGCTCCTTACAGATCCACTTCGGGATATGCTCGTCGCTCGCGCCTCGTCTGGCCGAAAAATCCCTTGCCGCGAACGTGAGCGTATTTATGAAATGGACCACTTAGGCTAGGCTAGTTTGGCTCAGTTGGGCGAGATCGGCCGGGGGGACTCACGCCGTTGCCTTCACCAGTTCTGCGCTGTGCTTCTGAATCTTCCGGATCGCTTCGACGATGTGATCCATGTCGCGGCGCTCGGCCAGGAGGAGGTTCTGGGATAGACCCACCGTCGTCGCGCAAACCTGGCGGTTGCCTTTCAGTTCCTGGAAGCTCTCGCGATACGCCTTGAGGCGTTCGGCGCTAAAGAGCCGTTTGAACCCGCGCGATTGGATCGCTTCGTCCAGAATGCCGTCGAAGTATTGTTCGTGGTAACCGCCGCTGCTGGGGATGCCTTCGGCGCTGAGCGCGCGAATGAACTTGTCGCGCGGCAGTCCGCGGAATTGCTGCGCGTCGTAGCGCAACGGAAAGAGATGCCACACCGCCCGGCTGTTCTCCGGCAAACGCGCCGGCTGAATGCCGGGAATCTGCTTCAACTGCGAAATCAGGTAGTCCGCGTTCTCTTGCCGATGCGCTGTTTCCTTCACCAGCTTTTCGAATTGTTGCAGGAGCAGGACCGCCTGGAACTGTTGCATGCGATAATTGCTCCCGCGGGTGAAATACGGCCTTGCGCCCTTGAAGCTCCCCGTGGCGCGCCCGACGTTGTGGAACGCGTGGCATCGGTCCAGAAGGTCGTCGCTGTTGCCTGTGACCGCGCCGCCTTCGCCGGAAGGAATGTGCTTGGAGTTTTGGAAGCTGAAACAACCCAGGTCACCCAGCGTGCCGCACTTGCGGCCCTTGTATTCAGCCAGCCAGGCCTGGCAGGCGTCCTCGATGGCCGCGAGCTTGTGTTTGCGGGCGATGGCGTTGATCGGGTCCATGTCGCAAGGCATGCCGTAGATGTGGACGGGGACGATGGCGCGGGTGCGTTCGGTGATCCGGCTTTCGATCGACGCGGGGTCCATGTTCAGCGTGGCCGGGTCGGTGTCGGCGAAAACCGGCAGCGCCTTGTTGATCAGGATGGCGTTGTACGTCGCGATGAAGGTGTAAGGCGAGACAATCACTTCGTCGCCGGCATCCACACCCATCACGTGCAAGGCCACCAGCAAAGACGTCGTGCCGCTGGCGGTGGCGAGGCAGCGTTTGGCGCCGATCAGTTTCGCGTAGGCATCCTCGAACTCCGCCACGTGTCCGCCCTCGCCGCGATACCATTTGCCACTGCGGAGGACCTTGATGATCGCCGGTTCCCACGATTCCCGCCAGGTTGGCCACGGTGACCAACCTCCGGTATGTGCCGGTGTGCCTCCGAGCAAGGCCGGTTTCGCAGTGTCAGCCGCGAAGACCATGGGTGCCCGGCGCGAGCCGAGCCAAGTCAAAGCCGCGGAACCGACGGCTGTGCGTTCAATGAATCCACGTCGTGTTAGGGAATTCTTCATACGTTTGTCTCCTTCATTTGTTTGGCTCTTTGCCGAATGAATCTGGTGGGCAGGAGGTGGGATCTCGTTCGTGTGACTTCATCCAGATGGGCGATCCCTGGTCGCCGCGCACGCCTTGGGATTTGGCCTTGAACCGGTTCAAGGGATCAATTTCGCCGCGGCCTCTGCTTTGGCTTTCGCGAGCACGCTCGCCAGCGACACCGGTTTGCCGCCCTGGCGTTTGCTTTCGTCCGCCGCTTCCATGAAAGCGAAGATTTCAATCGTTTCTTCGGCGTTTACCGGCGGTCTGCCTGTCTTGAAAAAGCGGCCAATCTCGCGACACAAGCCCTCATAGCCCCCTTCGCGGCCAGCGGGAATGATCGCTTTGCTCCCAAAGGCGACGGCGCCGAACGCGGCGTTGTTCTTGCGAATTCCGCGATACGTGCCGACGCGTCCATCCTTCCAAATGCCAGTGACCACATCCGTGTCCGGCGTCTGCACACGTGTGACCGTTTCGCAGCCCGTGCCCATGAGCACATAAAGCGGCTCGATTCCGTGAATGCCGTAAAAGAACATGTCCGGCGTGCCTTCTTGATACGTGCACGATCCCCACGTGATCGCGCCAACGATGCCGCCGAGTTTTTCGTTCTTCGCCAGTTCTTGAACGCCGCCGAACCGCAGCGACGAACTGGAGAAGCACGGCACGTTGTGTTTCTTGGCCAATTCGTAAATGGCGATGGCGTCCGCGAGCGAACCCGCGACGGGCTTGTCGATGAACAGCGGTTTGCCGGCTTTGATCACGGGGATCGCTTCCTGCAAGTGAATCCGGCCATCGACGCTTTCGAGGAGGACCCCATCCACCTTCTGCAGCAACTGCGGAATGGTCTCGACGATCTCGACGCCATTGGTGCGCAGCCCTTCGGTGAATCCTTTGACACGGTTGCGGCTCGCGGGATAGTCGGTGCCGCCGGGATATCCCGCCACGATCTTGATGCCGGCCTGATCGCCCGTGGCTTTCGGGTTGTTGAAAATCTTCGCGAACGCGGGGACGTGGGAAGTATCCAGGCCGATCATGCCCGCGCGGATCGGCGCGGTTTCTGCCGCCCGGGTGTGGACACACAGAACCGACACGAGGATTGCGAGAAAGGCGCGGAAACACAGGTTTCGACAGCGGAACATTTTGGAGTGGTTCATGACGATGGTGAATCTATGACGAATCCTGGATTCGCGGCAAGGGCCTTTCCGGCGCTTTCACAAGTTCTGCCCATGAACCGTAGCCGCCGACGTGAGGAGGCGGATTTCCGGGTTAACCAAAGTGTCCGCCTCGTTACCTCGGCGGCTACGAACCGACGGTTCATGGAAAGCTCCCTGTGCCTATCGGACCTGCTCATGGCCCATGAACCCGGTAGGGCGAGTCCGTCCCGGCGAGCCGCTCGACGTGAGTGGAGCACGTCCAGACCGGCTCGCTGGGGACAGGCTCGCCCTATCGTCAGTTCATGGGAAGCTGGCTTGGCGACGGCGCCATGCACCCGACCCATGAACCCATCAATGGTAGGGCGGCGCTGCTGCGACGCCGCATCGATTGAAGACCGGCTGCGCGGCAACGCAGCCCTACCCGGTTCACGGGAAGTTTCCTTGGCCAGGAAGCCATGCCCATGGCCCAAGAACCGAAAACTGCGCGGACCGCAGCCTTCAGGCTGCTTCCGTGCACTCTCCGGAGTCGAGCGTTGAAGCGGCCTGAAGGCCGCGGTCCGAAGAGACGGTGCATGGGAAGAATTGCTGCGCCGCTTTGATTCCGCCGCAGAAAAGCTAAAACCGCGATTTCGGGCGATACCGCGAACGCACCTCTCCGCCATACTGAGGAGACCGAGGCAACGAAGCCTTGGTTTCCGTCGCGGCCTTCAGTACATTGCGCTCCAGTTGCCATGGCCGGCCTCTTCTCAACCGCCGCGCTCGAACAAATCCGCGCGGCCAGCGACATCGTCGATGTGATCAGCGCGGTCTTGCCGCTCAAGCGCGCGGGGGCGAACTTCGTCGCGCTTTGCCCGTTTCACAAAGAGAAGACCCCGAGCTTCAATGTCAATCCGCACAAACAAATCTTCCATTGCTTCGGGTGCCACAAGGGCGGCGACGTGTTCAGTTTCATTCAGGAATACGAGAACATCAGCTTCACCGAGGCCGTCCGGCGCCTGGCCGAGCGCGCCCGGATTCCGTTGGAATTCGAGAAACAGCCCGGTGCACAGCAAAATCGGTTTCTCAAGGAAACGCTGCTTGAAATTCACGAGCGCATTGCCCAGCGCTGGCACACGAATCTCCTGAACGACGCCCACGCCGAACCCGCCCGCGCTTACCTGGCCAGGCGGAGCGTTGCGCCGGACGCGGTGAAGCTGTTCCGGCTGGGCTACGCGCCGGATGCGTGGGATGACACCGTCAACTGGGCGAAATCGAAGAACTACGAGTGGCGGATCGTCGAGCAGGCGGGCTTGATCATTCGCAAGGAAGGCGAGGATCGTTACTACGACCGGTTCCGGGGCCGGCTCATGTTTCCCATCTGCGACGAACAAGGGCGCGTCATCGGCTTCAGCGGCCGCGTGATCGCCGGCGACGAGAAGACGGCCAAATACGTCAATTCGCCCGAAACGCCCATCTTCACCAAAGGCAAAGTTTTCTTCGGCCTCGACAAATCGAAGCGCGCGATCCTGGACGCCGGGTGCGCGATCGTTTGCGAGGGCCAGCTTGATTTGATCGCCTGTTACATGGCGGACGTGCGCAATATCGTGGCGCCGCAAGGCACCGCGTTCACGGCCGATCACGCGCGCATCCTGAAGCGTTACGTGGACGAAGTCGTGTTGTGCTTCGATTCCGACACGGCTGGGCAAGCGGCGGCCGTGCGTGTTCTGGACAGTTTGCTCGCGTCGGGGTTGGCGATCCGCGTGGCCACCATTCCCGCGCCGCACGATCCGGACAGTTACATCAAGGAATTCGGCGGCGCGGCGTTCCAGAAGCTGATCGGGCAAGCGGAAGGGTTCTTCGATTATTACCTCAATCATCTCTGCGCGGCGCACGACGTTAACTCGGACAAAGGGCAGATGACCGTCGCCCGAGCGATGGCCGAGGCCGTGCAGAAAACCGGCCATCAAGTGCTCGTGGATAAATACGCCCAAAAGACCGCGCTGCGCCTGGGGATCGCGCCCGAATCCATGCGCGCGGAGTTCAGGAAAGTTTCCGGAAAAGCGGCTCCGCCCAGAGAAGCGGCGGAAACAAATTCCCCAGCCCCTCCGGAGGCCGTTCCCAGGCCTAACGCACAGGAGTTCTGGCTGCTGAAACTCGTGCTCCTGAACGACGACGTAATCGATTGGATCGCGGCTCACCTTCAACTCGATTGGGTTCAGCACGCGCAAGTCCGCGAAATCCTTTCCGCCCGGCTGGCGTTGCACGGGAAGCAACCCGAAGCCGGTGTGAGCGGGTTGATGGATCAATTCGAGGCCCCGCCCGTGCGCAGTTTGATCAGCGAAGCGCTGGCGGAAAACCGCCCGATCCCGAATCCCATGCAGCAACTCCAGGATCTTGCGTTGCGCTTGCGCAACCAATTCCTGGACCAGCAGCTCGCCCGTTTGGTCCACCGTGGGAGCCAGCCGGGGACGAGTGACGCGGAACGGGTTCAACTTCTCCAGCAGCAACAGGAATTACGCGCAGCCAAGAGGCAGCCCCTCAAACCGAGTTCCGCGTGAACTGGCAGGGCTGCGTTGCCGCGCAGCCGGTCTTCGGTCGATGTGGAGGGAGCAGCAGCTCCGCCCTACCAGTCGCCTGGTCCTGTTTTTCCCTTGGTTGGATTCTGCGTGACAACTAAACTCGGGCCACCAGTGAAACAGCATTACCCCGTCGATTCAACTATTTGGCTGGTGTTGCTGAAGTGCCTTTTTTGCGACCAATCGGTGACAGCGCAAGCGGGTGACAACGCGGCTCCGGTGCATATCGTGGACGGTTCGTTCGTCCGCGAATGGCTCGTCTTGGGGCCTTTTCCTTCCCGAGACCTCGAGACCGACTTCCTGGCCAGCGCAGGCGGCGAAGCGAACGTCCGGCCCAAGGAAGGCGATACGGTTTCAACCAAGGATGGAAAGCAGTTGGCCTGGACGCGCCTTCGTTCCAAAGCAGATGCCGTCGATCGGCCGCGATGAATCTGAAGAGAGGTTGGCCCACGAATCACACGGATTACACGGATAGGGGATGGGGAGAGAAGATGGGGGACGCTCGGACTTCGCGCCGTCAATAAAGGCGTCCCGCTCATTCCCCTCTCCATTCGTGTGATTCGCGTGATTCGTGGGCCTCCAAACGAATTGACATTCACAGGCGAAACGCGCCAAATACGAACCCGAAAGGAGGCTTATGAAGGACTTGATTTTCAAGGAGGAGAGCTACCGGATTATCGGAGCCTGTTTCGAAGTGTACAACGAGAAGGGGTGCGGGTTCTTGGAGGCAGTCTATCAAGAGTGCCTGGAGATTGAATTCGAGATGCAGGGCATTCTGCCTCTGAAGCAGAGGTACACCGCTGACTTTGTTTGTTACGGCAAGATCATCGTGGAGTTGAAAGCCGTGTCGGCACTGACGGACGAGCATCGGGCGCAAGTTCTCAATTACTTGAACGCCAGCGGCTTCAAACTGGGTTTGCTAATAAATTTCGGGCACCACCCCAAGTTGGAATACGAACGTCTGGTGCGGTGAAACTTCTCACGGGGAGTTTGCCCACGAAACACACGAACCACACGAAAAAGGGAGGGAATTCTGAGGGCGAGTTCGTTCTCGCCGACCTTAACCCCGCTCCGCTTTCGTGTGTTCCGTGTGTTCCGTGGGCCATCTCCCCAGCTTCTGGAGTTCTTCGTGGGATACCTTTTCCTCGCACTTTGCTCGCAACATCATCGCAGTTTGATTGGAATTTGATTGTAGAACCCAGCCGGTCTCGACTGCTCTTCCGGCTCGCACATTCCAGGTCGTGAAATATTTTTCCTGAATTCTTCCAGCTTGATTCGATTCATCGCCTGCTTGCTCCGCGCCTGATTTCGAGCCGTGCTGGAGCGGGTTTCCTCGGGTTTGGTTTCGCTTCCGCAACCATGCTTGAGCCACTTCAGCACTGCGGTTGAGAGGCGACTCCGCGTCCTTGGCACACCGGTTGCAGAGGGGAGACCACTTGGAACGGAACAGCGACTGTCGATTTGAACCAAAATAAAATTCAACCCGAAGAGTAAACCGATGAAAAAACCAGACCTCGTTCAAACTTGGTGCCGATCCCATCTCGGCAGAATTCCCAGAAACACGGACCCAACCCCTCAAGCTCGCCGATTCGGCCAGCGACTCGTTTCGAGCGTCAGCAGCTTGTTAACTGCTCTCGCGCTGGTCGCGCTCGCGGCGCCCGCTCGTTCGCTTGCCCAAGTTTCCCTCCCGACCTGGCCACCCTACACGAGGATTTCAGCCACCGGCAATTCCGCTTCTGTTGCCGTTGGAGACATGAACGGCGACGGCAAGAATGACGTCATCATCGGACGCCACGATAGCCAGAATGTCCAGGTAGTTGCCGGAAACGGCGAAGGCGGGTTTGGAGCCGCCGCGGAATTTCCTGCCTTTCTATCCCCCCTTGCGGCGAGGCCAAGGGGCATTGTCGGCGGCGATGTCAACGGCGATGTTAAACTGGACCTGGTGACATACGACTATGCTTGGTCGGCGTCTGTGTCCGTGCTTCCCGGTGATGGCGCAGGAAATTTGGGGAGCCCGGCCGTCCACAATGTTCACGACACACGTGATCCCGGTGATTTCCGCTACGTCGTCTGGTCCGCGGCGCTCGGGGACGTCAATCGCGACGGCAAGCCCGACCTGATCGTGGGGGGTGCCAACAATTATTTCACTTCAAAGGGCGATGTGTGGGTCTTCCTCAACGACGGTTCCGGCAACTTCGGGCCAGGGACAATCGTGTGGACGAGGTTCATGGGTCACGGCGACGTTCCGGCACAATTTGTGGCGGCGGGAGATTTGGATGGCGATGGCAACGGCGACATCGTCGTCACTTCCGGGTTGGGCAGTTCGGGAGCGGCAATGCGGTCACCGTTCTCTACGGCAACGGGACCGGGGTGTTCCCCTCGATCGTGGGCATGCCATTTCCCAATACGCCGAGCGGAAGAGCGAACCAGGCGCAGGGCGTGGTGATTGCCGATATGGATGGCGCCGGATTGCCCGACCTCGTTGTGTCCGCCTCGGACATTGGCGGCACGCGGACCGGCGGCGTGGTCGTGTTCCGAAGCACGGGCTCGCGCACTTTTGCTCCCGGGACAACTTACCCCACGACGTTCTTCCGGAACGGCATGGGTGCAGTTGGCGACCTGAATGGCGACGGACATCCCGACGTGGTGGTAACGGGTGCCACCTCCGGTGACAGCCTTGCCTATTTCCTAAATGACGGCAGCGGCGGACTGGGGGCGCCTGTTTATATTCCTCATACGGGTGCTGTTGGACTCGCGCTCGGCGATCTGACCCGCAGCGGACCCGGCACGCTCGATGTCGTGGTCGGTACCGGTGGCTCCGGAACGTGGATGCTGCGTAACGGGCCGAACGGCGCCCCCCCTCCCGTGGCGGACACCACGCCGCCCTCATCACCGTCCCGGCGAACATCACCGCCGAAGCCACCAGCGCGGCCGGCGCAGCGGTGAACTTCACCGCGATGGCCGCCGACAACGTTGACGGCCCGGTGAGCGTCGTCGCGAGCCCGGCTTCCGGGAGCACCTTCCCGCTTGGGACAACCACCGTCAGCCTCACGGCCACCGATGCTGCCGGCAACAGCGCGAACGCTTCCTTCGCGGTCACCGTGCGTGATACGACGCCGCCAGTTATTTCCGCGGATGCGACCAGCCCGACTGGGGCTGTGGTCACGTTTGTCGCCATTGCGACCGACACAGTCAGCGGCAATGTGCCTGTGAACGCGAGTCCGGCTTCGGGCAGCACGTTCGGGATCGGATTGTCGTCGGTGTCCTTGTCCGCCACGGACGCCGCCGGCAACACCGCTTCGGGGAGCATCCTCATCAATGTCCGCGACACCACGGTGCCTGTGATCTCCAGCCTCGCTCCGTCGAGCGCGACGCTGTGGCCGCCGAATCACAAGATGGTTCCGATCACGTTGACCGCGGTTGCGTCCGATGCCGTCGGCGTGGCCTCGCTCCAAATCATCAGCGCCACGAGCAACGAGCCTGACAACGGCCTGGGCGATGGCGACACCGCGGGCGACATCGAAATCACCGGCCCCCTCACGCTCAACCTCCGCGCCGAGCGCGGCGGCAAGGGCAACGGCCGTGTTTACACCATCACGGTCGAAGCCAAAGATGCCGCCGGCAACGCCAGCACCAAGACGGTGACCGTTTCGGTGCCCAAGACCCAGGGCGGCAAGTAATCCTGGCACGAGTCGGTTCCGTTCTCGCAAGAGTCCGCCTTCCCGGCGGACTCTTCTTTTTTGCAGGTTGATGAACGTGGCGGACTCTTCCATGGCCAAGACGGCAAGCTCAGAGACTCGGCCCTCTTCCCTTGTGGATTTGGAACATTGGAGATGGCCCAGGAAACACACCAGCCACACGGAAGAACGCAGGAAGCAGACGGGAGAAGTTCAGCTCGCCAACCTCAACTCAGCGTTCTTTCGTGTGTTTTGTGTGTTTCGTGGGCTCTGTCTTTCGCCCAAGAAAGCTACCCCACACGGAACGAAATCTTGGCGATCAAATCGCGGCCGAAGCTGTGTTGCAGCCGTTCCAGAATTTCCTTGCGCCGGTACCGGACGATTTCGCTCAGCCAGACGCTGTGATCGACGGTGACGAAGAGGGTGCCCTTGCGAAGGCCGGTGGGCTGGGCGTGAGCCACGATGGTGGGATCGATCAGGTGATTCCAAACGCGCAAGATTTCCGCCTCGGTTCGGCGGCGCTCCAGTCCCATGGACTTCAGGACCTCGGGCATGATGCTGTGGATGGGCTTTGCGCTGGGCGCTTGAGTCTTCTCCAAATCCACCAGGTCGATCCCGCGCCATTCTGCGAGCGCGCTGCGGCATGGCTTCTGGGGGTCGGTGGCCGCGGGCGAATGCTGTGTGTTCGCCCGAGATTTCGGGGCGGGGTTTCGGTTTCGAGTTCTTGGCATCTGTGCCTCTCGCGTCCAGTGTCATGAAATCCTCCGCGTCCTCAAGTGATTTCGACTGGCGCCATCGTGTCGGAAAGTAAGGCAGGCATCCTGCCTGCCTGAGGTCTGCTTCCAAACTTGCCCTGGAGTTTGGGCCTATTCCGACAAAGGAAGGCCAAAGACTTATGCAAATGCCCAAACTCCAGGGGCAGGCTGGAAGCCTGCCCTACTCTTCAGTGGCATGGTGCTCATCCAGCACGAGCACCCCATGCGCGGGGAGATCGATGTTGCCGGTGAGCGTTTTGCCGGTGAGGAAGTCGTGCATCGGTTTGACCAGTTGGATGCGCACGGGGCTGTGCTGGTGGTTGAGCAGGAAGTAAAGCCGCGTGTCGTCCTTCTGCCGCAGGCTGGCCTCGATGCTTTCCGGCACTTTCAGGAGCGGGGAAAGGTTGCACATCTGCCGGAGCCACACGATCAAATCCTGATAGAACGGCTGGTGGCTCATCGTGCCGAGGTAAACCGCGGCGCCGAGTCCAAAGGTATGCATCGTCATCGCGGGGCGGCCGGCGTAAAAGTCCTTCGCGTAGGTGGCAAGAATCTGGCAATCGCGCGGCTCGATCAAATCGCACCACAGGCGCGCGGGATGCAGGTGGCTGGTCGGGAAGGCGCCTTTGAAATTCAAATGGTTGTCCTCGCCGGGCGGGATCGGATCAAACTCCATGACCTCCATGCCGAACAAATCCGTCAGGTCGTGCGGATACCCGGTGTCCGGCGCGATGCAATGTTCATCGACCAACCCGGTATTGAAGGTCGCCACGAGGGTGCCGCCATTCTGGACGTAGAGCTTCAGCAGGTCCGCTTCGCCTCCGGCCAACAAGTGCAGCGACGGCGCGATGACGAGTTTGTAGCGGGACAAATCTTCGGTCGGCCGGGCGAAATCGACCGGGATATTCCGGTCGTGCAGGGCGTTGTAGAAAAGCTGGATATGGTCGCGGAGCGCGAAATGTTTGTTCGGCTGCATCGGCTCCTGAAGCAGCCATTCGTTGTCGTGGCTGTAGAGAATGCACGCCTCGGCCACCACGCGGCTGCCCTTCAGAACCGGCGCCAGACGTTTGAGTTCCTCGCCGATCTGGCTGATTTCCTTGTAGGCGCGGCTGCGGGACTGGCCGTCGTGGCTCAGGACGCCGCCGTAGAATTTCTCCGAACCAATGCGCGGCTGCCGCCAGAAGAAGTAGAGGATGCCACCGGCGCCGCGCGAAATCATCTGGTAGGTGAACAGCCGGACGACGCCGGGGCGGACCAACGAATTGACATCCTGCCAGTTGACCTGCGCGGCTTTTTGCTCGATGACCCAAAATCCCGAATCGCCGTCGGGCGTGCGCACGTCCGTTTTTTTCAGCGAACGGAGCATGTCGATTTCGCAGGCGTTCTCGGCCGACCTCGCTTTGACCGCCGCGTTGCTGACAAACGAGACGAAATCGACTGCCGCCGCCATGTCGAAGTGGTCGAACCGCCGATCCAGGCCGCGAAGATTGGTGGTGACGGGAATCTTGGGGGTCAGTTCGTGGAGCAAGTCCGCCTGCATTCTGACGAAAGCGGCGCAGGTGTCGCTGGCGAATCGCCGCCAGTCCGTGACCAGAGCGGGATTGTGCACGGTGGGCGCGCGCATGGGCATCGGGACTTCATTCCAATCGGCCACAATTTGGCCCCAGAAGCGGGTTCCCATCAGGTCATTCAGTCGGTCGATCGTCTCGTATTTGGCTTTGAGCCAGGCGATCCAATCCCGGCGCGATTCTTCGTTGAACGAAGATTCGGTGTCATGGCCGCCGATGCCGTTGTCGATCTGCCAGGCGATGAGCTGCGGGTGATCCCCCAACGCGTTCGCCATGGCGCGGACGATGCGTTTGCTGTAATCCCAGTAGATGTCGCTGTTCATGCAGTAGGCGCGCCGGGTGCCGGCGTGACGCCGCAAACCGCGTTCGTCGATGGGGAGGATTTCCGGATGCTTTTTCGAGAGCCAGATCGGGGGAGCGGCCGAAGGCGTGCCGAGCACGACCTTGATCCCGGCCCTGGCCATGACGTCCATGGCGCGTTTGAGCCAGGCCAAGTCGTACTGTCCTTCTTTGGACTCGCAGAGTCCCCAGGAGAATTCTCCCATGCGAACGACGTTGATGCCGGCGGCGAACATCAATTGGGCATCCTGCTCCCAACGGGATTCGGGATTCTCCGGCGTGCCGGCGTAGGGATAGACCCAGTGTTCGGGGTAGTAGTCGGCTCCAAAGTACATAGGCTTTGTTTGGATGAATGTTAGGCGCACTTTAGTTTCGGGATCGAAATCCGCAATTGGAAACTGGACTTCAAGTCTGCACTGCGGTGTCCTCTTTCGGGGATGCGCCCCCAGCAATTTTCTCAGTGTGCGCAGGGTCCAGTTTCAGTTATTGAAAGACCTATCATCACGGTGGTAACGAATCTACAGTGCACAGTCTGTTGTCTCCATGAATGACCCTGGCAGACCTTCGACGCTGGTGCATTTGCTCCGGTCGCGCGCCGTCACTCAATCCCACGAACCGCTCTACATATTCCTGGCCGATGGCGAGGCGGAGGAATTCGCCTTGAGCTACGAGGAATTGGATCGAAACGCGCGCGCCATCGCGGCGAAGCTTCAAGCGGTCGAGCCTCCCGTGCCCGCGCGCTGCTGTTGTATCATCCCGGACTGGAATTTATCGCGGCGTTTTTCGGATGCCTCTACGCTGGAATCGTCGCCGTGCCCGCGTATCCCCCGCGGAATCCGCGGAACGTGCCGCGCATTCAAACGATCGCGTCGGATGCGCAAGCCAGCTTTTGTCTGACCAGTTCGATGGTATTCGCGCGCTCGCGCGAATTGTTCGGCGTCGTGCCCGGACTTGAGGACATGCTCTGGCTGGCCACAGATGAAATTGCGGACGACGCCGCGGCGGATTGGCACCCCGGAGAGGTGACTCCGGAAACGCTCGCTTTCCTGCAATACAC
>Ga0194121_10008814_pt1 | contig 12657 bp, 8 predicted proteins | sample TA2MahCa50mmetaG_FD_148609 | JGI IMG/M metagenome (GOLD analysis project Ga0194121, IMG submission 148609) | Freshwater microbial communities from Lake Tanganyika, Tanzania - TA2015020 Mahale Deep Cast 50m | ecosystem: Environmental > Aquatic > Freshwater > Lake | place: Tanzania: Lake... | reverse complement strand
CGTTGGGGAACGTGATCGCGCGCATCAGTTGCGCGAGGTTGGCGGCCGCCGCGAGCGACACGCCGCCGGCCGCGGCGGCCGCGGCCGGCTTGGCCGCCGGGAACGACACCTGCTTGAGCGCCGCGTCGTCGAGCGCCGTCTGGCCGGCGCGGAGGCTGCCGGTCTGGAGCATGTAGGCCGTGATGTCGATCGACTGCTGGCGCGTCAGGCTGTTCGGCGCCTGCAGCGGCATCGTGAACTGAATCTTGTCGGCGAGCTCGGCGAGCGATCGCCCGCCCCAGGCGGTCAGAAACCCTTCGCCGGCGAGCATCGGCCCGACGGCCCCTTCGAGCTTCTCGCCGTGGCAGGTCACGCACTGCGCCTTGTAGAGCGCCTGCCCGCGCTGCGCCTGCTCGGCGGTGAACACGCCGTCCGACACCGACCGCGTCTGCCGCGCCTCCGCGGTCAGCGAGTAGGCGCCGGCCACGAGCAGGGCGCTCGCCGCGACCGTGAATCCCGCGCGTATGGCGGCGGGGCTCCATGAATTACGCATCATCAGTCCTCCAAGCTCCCCAGTCAGCTGTTGCTCCGGAATACGCGGGCGGGGATGCGAGCAGGCGGCGATTATAGCAGGCCGCGGGGCGTCTGCCGCCGTCCGACACTGCGCGAAAAATTCCGCCAGCCGCCTTGTTGCCGGCGGTCCATCGTGGCAGGATGCTCCCTGCATTCGGTCATACCTCAGGAGGTCTCGCATGACAGCGGACTCGTTCCGACGGATCCCCCTGCTGCTCGTCATCCTCGTCATCGCCGCGCTGGTCCCGGCGCCCGCCCGGGCGCAGGAGGCCACGCTGACCGGCACGATCACGGACACGACCGGGGGCGTGCTCCCGGGCGTCACGGTCACGGCGGTGCACGAGGCATCCGGCAACACGTTCGAGACGGTCACCGACGAGCGCGGCGTCTATCGCATGCCGGCGCGCATCGGCGTCTACCGCATCTCGGTCGCGCTGGCGGGCTTCGCGACGGTGACCCGCACCGGCATCCAGGCGGCCGTCGGCCAGACGGTCACGCTGAACCTCCAGATGGCGCCGTCGACGCTCCAGGAAACGGTCACCGTGACGGGCGAGGCGCCGCTGCTCGACGTGACCAACTCGAGCCTCGGGACCAACATCACGCCGGAGCAGATGCAGGAGCTGCCGATCAACGGCCGCAACTGGCAGGACCTCGGCATGCTGGCGCTCGGCAGCCGCGTGAACCAGGTCGGGACCAACGAGATCGCCGCGGAAGGGAGCGGGACGTATCAGGTCAACGTGGACGGGCAGCAGGTGACCTATTACGGCGGCGGGCTCGGCAACGTGCAGCCGCGCTTCAGCCGCGACGCCATCGCGGAGTTCGAGTACATCGCGAACCGCTTCGACGCGACCCAGGGCCGCTCGCAGGGGATCCAGATCAATGCCGTCACCAAGAGCGGCACCAACACGTACCAGGGCACCCTCGGCGGTTACTTCCGCGACGACAACCTCAACGCCGCCGACCACATCGTCAACCGCGTGCTGCCCTACTCGAATCAGCAGATCAGCGCCACGCACGGCGGCCCGATCCTCCGCGACCGGTTCCACTACTTCGGCAACTACGAGTTCGAGCGCGAACCGTGGACCACCGAGTTCACGACGCCCTTCGCGGCGTTCAACCTGGCGTTCACCGAGCCGCGCAAGGAGCACAAGTCCGGGCTGCGCCTCGACTATCAGTTCACGCCGAACATCCGCGCCACCGTCCGCGGCGCGATGTGGCAAAACGATCAGAAGCTCGATCAGGGATTCGCGGCAACCGCCACGAACCACCCGTCCTTCCTGGTCCAGACCTACCGCAACAGCGACCAGGTCCTGCTCTCGCTGACGCAGGTGCTGGGCAACCGCGCCGTGAACGACCTCAAGGCCGGCTACGTCGGCATCCGCAACCGCGAGACCTCTCGGGTCGACTGGCCCACCCACCCGGCCGCGCTGACAGACGGGATCGTGAACGGATCGCCGATCGTGACGCTGAACGGCTTCCGCTTCGGGCCTCCGGGCAGCGTGCCGCAGGAGATCCAGGAAGGGAAGCTGTCGGTGCGCAACGACTTCACGCTGTCGGTCAACCGGGCCGGCCGCCACGACATCAAGATGGGCGGCGAGTACATCAAGAACTCGTGGTGGCTGATGATCTGCCGCGACTGCACGGGCCTCTACGACGCGCAGGGCGGGCCGGCGCCGGCGAACCTGCCGCAGCTCTTCCCCGTCTGGAACGACCCGACGACGTGGAATCTGAACGCGCTCAATCCGATCATCCGGCGCTACACGCTCGGCATCGGCGACTTCACCTTCTCCGTCGACCGGCACGTCTGGGCCGGCTGGATCCAGGACGACTGGCAGGTCTCGTCGAACCTCACGCTCAACCTCGGGCTGCGCTACGACCTGGCGCTCAACGGCTTCGGCGAGGACTATGACTTCCAGCCCTGGGTGACCGGCGGGCGCCCGAACGACGCCGACAACATCCAGCCGCGGTTCGGCTTCGCCTACCGGATGGGCGATCGCACGGTGCTGCGGGGCGGCGTCGGCAAGTACTACGCCGAGGTGACCGACCAGTCGGCCCACGGCACCGTGTCGTGGCGCAACATCGTCGGGGTCGAGCTGATCAACGACGGCCGGCCCGACTTCGCGAGCAACCCGTTCAACGGGCCGCAGCCAACCTACGAGGCGCTCGTGCCGCGGACGTGCTGGGACCAGCGGGCGAACCAGGGCGGCGCGCGACTCGGTTGCATCCGCCGCGCGATCGGGAACAACCTGGCGAGCCCCGACTCGCAGTATCCGTACTCCTGGCAGAGCTCGGTCGGCGTGCAGCGCCAGGTCGGGGAGTCGATGGCGGTCGAGGCCGACTACGTGCACGCCGTCAGCGCGTACAACATCCTCGGCAACACCAACATCAACCTCGCGTACAACCCGGCGACCGGTCTCCCGTTCCCGTCGACCAACGTGGCCCGGCTGCCGTTCCCCGAGTGGGGGAACGTCGCCATGCGGCTCAACACGCGCGGCTACGACTCCCAGAGCCACTCGATACAGCTGGGATTCACCAAGCGGATGAGCAACAACTGGATGGCGTCGGCCACCTACCTCGCCGTCCTCGACTACCAGAAGGACTACCCGCCGGTGCTGCCGAATCTGCCGGGCATTCCGCAGGCGCAGAACTGCACGCATCCGGTGACCTGGTCGGCCGACTTCTCGCGGTGGGCGTGCGACGTCCCCGTCAACTTCAGCGCGTTCGGCGTGCCGATCTTCAACGAGAACTGGTACCGCACCGGCCACCAGGTGCATCGGGCGGTGTTCAACGGCATCTACCAGCTGCCCTACAGCTTCCTGGTGAGCGGCCTCTACTTCTACGGCGACAACGGCTGGGACACGACGACGTCGGGCGTCGACGTGTTCGGCGTCGGCGGCACGGTCGCCAACCGCACGCGCGCCGACCTGTCGATCATTCCGCGCTTCAACTTCGATCGGAAGGATCTGCACCGCGTGGATCTGCGGGTCTCGCGGCGGTTCACGTTCGGCGATCGGTTCTCGTTCGAGCCGATGGGAGAGGTGTTCAACCTGTTCAACCGGGCGAACTTCAACTCGTGGACGCTCAACGAGAGCAATCGGAACTTCGGGCGGCCGCAGGCCGGCGCGGGCGGGAACAGCGGCGCCGGCGGCACCGCCTATCAGCCGCGCGTCGTCCAGATCGGGTTCCGCGCGACGTTCTGAACGAGCTGGGAGCCGGTAGGTGGCAGCCGGGAGCAAGAACCTCGAACCAGCTACCTGCTACCGGCTACCTGGCTACCGGCTACTGGCTACTGGCTACCGGCTACTGGCTACCGGCTACCGGCTACCGGCTACTGACTAGAGGTAATATCTCCCCGAGGCCTGCATCCATGACAAAGCGTGCGTATGCCGTGACCGTCGCGGCCGTCTTCATCACCGCGTCATTCGTGCTGGCCCAGGGCGGCGGACCGGCGGCCAACGAGACGCTCAGCCAGAGCTACCGCGGCAGCAAGGCGCGCGACTGGGAGTTCCAGAAGACCGCGCCGATCAAGGTGTTCGACAACCTGTATTACGTCGGGCCGGGCAATGTGTCGGTCTGGCTGATTCCGACCACCGACGGCCTGATGCTGTTCGACACGACGCAGGAGCCGCTCGTCGACCACGTGCTCGACAGCATCCGCAAGGTCGGCTTCGACCCGAAGAACATCCGCTACATCTTCCTCTCGCACGGGCACCTCGATCACTTCGGCGGCACCGGCAAGATCAAGCAGGCGGCGCCGGGCGCGCGCATCGCGACGCTCGAGGAGGACTGGCAGCTCATCGACACGTTCTACAAGAACGTGGCCTCGGGCCAGTACGCGAAGAACCCCAACGCCCGCGACCCGGGGATCCCGTTCGCGCGCGACCTGGTCATCAAGGAAGGCGACGTCGTCACGCTCGGCAAGACGCAGGTCCGGATCTACAAGCTGCCGGGCCACACGGCGGGCTCACCCTCGTTCAAGTTCACGGTCTACGACAACGGACGCGCCCACACCGCGCTCCTCTTCGGCGGCCCCGGGCAGCGCAACGGCGTCGAGGGGGGCACGCAGTTCCTCGAGAGCATCCGCCGGCTCAAGAGCAAGGAGTTCGCGGACGTGGACGTCCCCGTGCACGTGCACAGCTGGCTGACGACCTATCCCGATCCGCGCGGCGGAACGGTCTTCGAGCCGGCGATGCAGCTGGCCAAGCGGCAGCCGGGCCAGGCGCATCCGTTCGTGATTCCCGAGATGTGGAAGCAGTGGCTCGACCGGGCCGAGGCGGGCACGATCAAGTACGTCGACGACGCCAAGGCCGGCAAGGCGGGACCGGTCAGCAACTAGTCGCTGGTCTCTCGTCTCTGGTCTCTGGTCTCTGGTCTCTGGTCTCTCGTCTCTCGTCTCTCGTCTCTGGTCTCTCGTCTCTGGTCTCTCGTCCAGCGACGCCCCGACGACGGCCACGAAGGTCGCGACCTCCAGCGGGTCGCGATCCTCAGTGGCCGCCTCCGGTCCCGATAGCCCCGAATCTCCCGTCCCCACCGGATTGACCCGATCCGACGCCAAGAGTCCCATCTAAGAGACGGCTCCGGCGTCTGTTCCTTCCTTGGGGGCATCCATGTCGACACACACCGTCTGGGGAAGGGGTTTTCACATTCGAGCCGCGGCGGGGCTCCTGCTCGTCCTCCTGGGCGCGCACGCGCCGGCGGCGGCGCAGGCGACCGGCGAAGCTGAACCACCGCGCCGGCCCGCCGGGAACGACGCTGTGGGACCGCAAGGGCGAGTGGCCGGCCGAGCGGTTCGAGGGCTACACGCCCGTGTACGAGCTCCCGAGCCTGACGTGGGGGGCGAATGCGTGGTCGGTGAACTGGACGGACCGGCTCGAGCTCCGCGACGACTTCTCGTACACGGCGGGGAGCCACACGTGGAAGATCGGCGGGGCGTACGTGCGGCTCACCTCTCCCGAGGAGCAGGCGGCCAACCTGTTCGGCACGTGGACCTTCGATGCCGGCCAGCCCTTCGACGGCAGCGCGGCGGCCATCGCCCGGCTGCGGAACCCGATCCAGTTCCAGGCGTCGTTCCCGCCGTTGCTGCGGGAGCTGCACAACAACTGGATCCAGTGGTACGTGCAGGACCAGTGGCGGGCCCGCGACGGCCTGACGCTCGAGTTCGGGCTGCGGTACGACAACCAGGACGAGTCGTTCAACACGCACCTCGATCTCACGCTGGTGCCGCGCCTCGGCGAGCTGATCGATCCCGCCTCGCGCGGCGACCACAACAACTTCGGCCCGCGGCCGCTGCCGACGTGGGGCGTCATCCAGGAGCGGCAGCCGGCGGGCGAGCACGAGTACCGCGCGCTCTTCCTGCGGCTCGACCGGCGCTTCGCCGACCGGCATCAGTACCTGATCTCGTACACGCTGTCGAAGCAGGACAACAACGATCCGACCGGAACGCTCATCGACCTCTACGACCCGGATCTGAACTGGGGCCCCGGCAACGCGGACCGGCGCCACAGCTTCGTGGCGAGCGGGTCGTTCCTGCTGCCCGCCGACGTGACGTTCGGCGCGGTCTGGACGCTGCGGTCGGCGATGCCGTTCAGCGCGCTCGCGGGACAGGACCTCAACCGGGACGGCACGTCGGGCACGGACCTCGTGCCGGGCACGTCGCGCAACATGGGCAATCGCGACAACGGCCGCATGCTCGAGCTCGTCAACGCCTGGCGCGTTCAGAACCGGCGCCAGCCGATCTCCGAGGACCAGATCGACGCCAACGAGTACAACCGCGTCGACGTCCGCGTGAGCAAGGCGTTCGCGCTGGTCGTGGCGTCCGTACGTGGTGTCCGGCTTCAGCCGGACCTCGCTGGAGGATGGCAACAACCGGCGCAGAACCGCCTGTCCTCCGCGACACCGGCTTGGTTGCGGCATCCTCAGCCTCCGCCGCCGCGACGTCCGAGCTACGCCAGCTCGCCGCCTGACACCGCGCTCGCGATGACTACGGTTTCGCTCCGGACACGCGGTCCTACGCCGGTGAGATCGTCGCGTCCGGTACGTGGTGTCCGGCTTCGCGCCGTCGCCTTCGGCTCTGGCGCGTCCGTCCGAAGCGCGAAGCGCGAAAGCGGATAGCCGGACCGCGACGCGCCGCGATCGGGGCGGCCGGCTTTAGCCGTTCTGCACTCGATCGTGGCGGCCGGCTTCAGCCGGCCCAGGGTGAACGGTCGTGGTGTCAGGCTTCAGCCGGACCTGGGCGCACGATCGGCACCGACCGGCGCAGGACCGCCTGTCCTCCGCGAAACCGTAGGCATCGCGAGCGCGGCGTCAGGCAGGCGAGCTGGAATAGTGCGAACGTCGCGGCGGCGAAGGCTGAGGATGCCGCCATCGAGCCGGTTTCGCGGAGGACAGGCGGTCCCGCGCCGATTGGTGCGAGGTCCGGCTAAAGCCGGACACGACGATCGCTAGGGCTGGAGCGACGCGAGGTAGCCGGTGATCGCGATCAGGTCGTCCTCGGTGAGCTTCTCCACTGACGCCCGCATCAGCGCCGCGCCGTCGCCGTTGCGCGCGCCCTGCTGCATGTCGTACATCTGCCGCGCCATGTAGCCGGGGTGCCGGCCGGCCAGCGGCGGCGCGACCGGCGTGCCGCGCAGGTCGGGCCCGTGGCACGCGCCGCACGCCTGCGTGCGTCCCCCGCCGCCGGTCGTGACGAGCATCTCGCCCGCCTTCAGGCTGCCCGGCGGCACGTACGCCACCATCCCGGACCGCGGGTTGCGCAGCATGTTCGACTGATACGTGTCCTCGGGCATCTCGACCAGCCGCCGGCCGATCGGCTCCGTCTCGTTCCCCTCGGCCCTGAGGAACAGGCCGTTGACCGTGGCCGTGAACCGGGGCACGGTCGCCGACTCGATCACGCGGATCCACTTCCGGAACGGCATCGAGGCGTAGTACTCCGCCGCCGCGCGCGCCTCCTCCGGCGTCATGTTCCGCGCCATCGCCGCCATCTCGAACGCGTTGGCCTTGTTCACATCGGCGCTCTTGCGCCGCCCGCTGGCGAAATCGGCGAGCTGCTGCAGGAACTGGTCGACCGGGAGCCCCGCCACCGGCCCGTTCTGCATCAGCCCCTGGCCGTTCGGGTAGTGGCAGATCGCGCAGGCGCGGAAGCCCGACTCGGGCTTGCCGCGCCCGACGATGGGCGGCATCGGCGGGTGATCGTCAGGGAACCAGTCGGCGGGGCTGTACGGAGCGGTGATCTCGGCCACGGTGAAGAACCGACCGCTGCCAGGAATGGTGAGCTTCTCTCCCGTCGTATCCGCCGGCATGCCGCCGGGCCGGTCGCAATCGCGCGGACGCGTCCCAGGACAGCGGCCGGACCAGTCGGCCGGCATCGCCGGGGGCGTCTTGTAGCCGTAGGCCCAGAGCGGAAACCCGGGCGTGAGCGCCAGAAAGCGCTCCGTCTGCGCCGCGGCGGACGCCCCCACGGCGCCCACCACGGCCACGATGGCGAACAGCCCGAGCCGCCGTCCCATGGCGCCTACCTCGTGCCCTTCACGCCGCGCGGGAACTCGAACGTCACCATGTAGAGCTCGGGCGTGAACGCGGTGACCTGGTGGGGCACGTTCTCGGGAATGAGCAGGAAGTCGCCCTTCGTCACCTTGTGGACCGTGCCGCCCTCGATGCGCCGCATGACTTCGTTCCCCTTCTTCGTCTCGACGATGCGGCCGCCCGTCGTGATCTCGCCGGCGCCGTCCACGATCGCCCAGATTTCCGCTTCCGTCGTATGCGCGGCGGCGCGCTGCGGCGGACGCCGGCGATCGACCGCCATCCGGTACGCCAGCCCGCTCGCCGTCGTCTCGTCCACGCGCTCGACCAGCGTGATGTTCGCGTAGGCGACGTTCTGCAGCTTGGCCCGGTGGTTGGCGACGTCGGCCGCCGAGAGGAAGAACGCGGCGTTCGGATTGGCGTTGATGTTCTGGGGCTTTTCCTGGCTCGACGCGGTCGCGGCGAGCGCCATGATCAGGGCAAGGGCGATGGATGCGAGTCTCATGCTGTTCTCTCCCGCGCACGCCGATGCGTGCGCTCTACTGGCGGGGCGGCGTGACTCCCCTGAACCACTTGAAGCCGAGCGAATGCATGTTACGGACGTTGACGCTGATCCCCTCGGTGCAGTTGTTCTCCCACACCTCGCGGGCGTACGGATCGTTGTCGACCACCGGCGCCGCGCGCCAGTTGTATTTCCCGGTGGCGTTGTCGGTGCCGCCGGTTCCCGCCCGCCGCACCGGGTAGTTCATCGTCCAGGGGCGGGAGTACACGGTCGGATCCTCGACCGTCAACGCATAGTCGATCGTGTTGGCGTCGACCAGCGTCAGACGTTCGATCATGCGGGTGTTCTCCGTGTGAAAGTTCCCCACGCTGTCGAACCAGTGCTTGCCGTTGAGGCCGCGGACGTCGACGACGAGCGTGTTGCCGTCCCACCGCCCCCGCGGGATGCCGCGCCAGAACTTCGCGCGATCGCTCAGGTGCGAGCGGCCGTCGGTCGGAATGACGCGATGCGTCCGCGCCGTCACCATGATGACGACGCCCGGCTGCTGGATGATCTCGCCGATGCCGCCGCGCGGGCCGATCGACACCATGCAATAGGTGTTCGGATCGGCGTACAGGCGGTCGGGGCTCTCACCCGGCCAGCCGCGCGACAGCCCGGCGCGGTGGGCGTTGCGCTGCGCCAGGCCATACGCCGTGTACGGGATCAGGCCGTCGGGCGGATCGGATACGAAGGTCTCCTGCGGCGGGGTCGTCACGTCGACGTACTCGTGCTCTTCGATGTCGTCCCCACCCGCGCCGCCGGGCCCGCCCCACGTGCCCTGCAGATCCGGGACGCCGTCCGGCGTCCGCGGCGGCGTGTACGGCGGCAGCTTCGCCTTGTAGGCGACCCACGTGCGCGCCATCGGCAGCTTGGGCGTCTTCGGGTCCCACCGCGCCTGGGCCGCCAGCGGCTCGAGCGTCGCCATCGTCAGGCCGAGCACGGCCGCAGCCGCGGCCAGCCACATCAGCAATCTATGAGACACGGGCCCTCCAGCCATTACTTGAACGGAAACGCCTCCGGCCTGTCCCACGTGTCCTCGAGCAGGTACGACAGGCACTCGTACTCGAGCAGCTCGGCGTCGCGCTCCTGCCGCCGATAGAGCGGCATGCTGATCGTCCAGGGGCGCGTGAAGACCTTGGGATCCTCGATGGTCGCCTGGTACAGCATGTGATCGGGGCCCGTGCGCGTGTACCGCTCCACGACGTGCAGCGCCTCGCTGTGGAAGTTCCCCGCCCGGTCGAGCCACGTCTGATCCGTGAAATGGACGACATCCACGACGAGCGTGTTGCCGTCCCAGCTGGCGCGCGAGTCGCCCATGAACCACTCGATGGGCCCGCGCGGGTGCGGGTTGCCGTTCATGTACGCGAAGCGGACGACGCCGAGGTACTCGTACAGAAACGAGATCTTGTCGCGCTGCTGCACGATCCGGAACGGGTACGGCATGTAGGTGATGCGCGGCACGCCGGGCAGCCCGCATCGACGCTCGGGGTCGAGCGTCGCACGGTTCCGCGCGTTCTCCTGCTTCCGGGCCAGCGCCGCGGGCTGGTACGGGATGGTCCCGCCCTCCACGACGCCGCGCCCGGCGGGGACGCCGAGCGTCGCGCCGTGGTCCTCGAGATCCCACGCCGCCGTGTTGAGCACCTGCCAGATGCCCTGCAGGTCGGGATGGCCGTCGGGCGTGCGGGGCGGGCTGTAGGCGGGCGCCTGCGCCGCGCCGGTCAGCACGCCGACGGAGGCCGCCAGCGCCGCGGCCAGCAGAACAGCATGAGTGCGCATTAGCGTTCGATGGTGATGAGGTCGAGCTGATCGCGCCCGGCGGGCAGGTCCTGCGCTCCGGCGGGCAGTCTGCTGAGCTCGAGCAGGTAGGCGAACACGTCGGCGTAGTCCTGCGCGCTCAGGCTCCCGGCGCTCCCGACCGGCATCGTCGTGCGCATGACGTCGAAGAGCGCGCCGGCCGTCTTGCCGTTCCACTTGGTCAGCAAGGGCTCGCCGGCCACCGCCGGCGCCTCGGCGTCGCCTTCGCGCTCGAGCGACTGGCCGACGATCTCCGGCTCCGCCCCGCGGCCCTGCCCGTTGTCGAGATGGCAGAGGATGCAGCGCTTCCGGTAGTGATCGCGCCCGCGCCGCGCCTGATCGACCGTGTAGACGCCGCTCTTGACCGAGCGGGGCGCCTGGGCATACATGGTCCGGCTGAAGCCGGACGCCGCGTACCCGACGCCGGGCGCCACGTACGAGGTGCCGGGCGCCACGTACGAGATACCGGACACCGCGGCCACGACGAGAAAGAGGACGAGCGCCGCGGAGGCGGCGCTCGTCCCGTGCGTACGAGGGGTCATCGCGCTACCGCTGCGCCGTCTGGGTGGCGGGCGGCGACGGCCACGGATTGCCGGGAGGCCCGTACTGATAGAACGCCCCCAGCGTGGTGATCTTGTCCATGTCGGGATAGAGGACGCTGATCGCCGGCTGGTTGCGGCTGCCGCGCGGCGAGAACCAGACTGCGCCCTCGCGCGTCACCTGGATCTTCGGCGAGTCGGCCGCGAACTGCGGCTTCGGGTAGAAGACGAACGCCCGCGTCCGCGGATTGAACCTGCTGATGAGCGCGACGCGATCGGGCGTCGGCGAGTCCGCGAACCAGATGTTCCCCTCCGGGTCGGGATTCACGTCGTACGGCTGCGCCGTCCAGAGCGGCACGTCGTACTCGGTGAACCGGCCGGTCGTCTGGTCGAGCTTGGCCAGCTTGCCCGGCCGCCGCCCCTGGTTCCAGATCGCCGCCCAGATGTTGTTCTGCGCGTCGACGTTCAGCCGCCGGATGTGCGACGGGAAGGTGAGCGGGGCGAACTCGGTCCACTGCTCGTTGGTCGTGTCGAACTTGGCGAGCTTGCCCGAGTTCCACAACGCGATCCAGATGTTGTCGTTGCGGTCCGCGATCACGCCGTACGGCACCGCGCCGCGCTCGGAGATCGGATAGACCTTGACTCTCCCCGTCGCGCGCTCGTACTTGGTGATGGCGCCCCCCATGATCCAGCCGACGTAGAGGTTGCTCTTCGAGTCGAGCGCCATCGACTGCATCCACTTCACCGAGTTCCGGATCTCGTCGTTGGGGTCGGCGGGCACCTGGAACTCCCACTTCTCGGTCTTGGTGTTGAAGCCGAGGATGCGCTTGCCGCCGTCGGGCTTCAGCCCCGCGTGCTCGGGCGCCCAGACGATGCCGAACCGGTCGATCGTCAGGTCGTGGTTGCCGTTGCTGACGTCGGGATACGGGAAGTCCTTCTGCTGCCCCGTCCGCGGGTCGAGCTTCACCAGGCGGTGCGGGTAGCCGCGGTCGGTCAGCCAGACGTTGCCCCCGGCGTCGAAGCGCACGTCCTGCCCCCAGCGGATGCCCCGTCCGCGCTTGGCGAACTCGGGCGAGCTGCTGCCGGTGCCCGGCGCGTCGATCGGCAGGTAGTACTCCATGAACATCGCCCGGCCGAGCGCCGCCTCGTCCAGCGGCACCTCGGTTTCGGCGCGCACGAAGCGGGGCTTCGCGTCGGACCCGTAGTGCTTCGTGACGTAGGCGATGAACTCCTCTTTGTCCCTGGTCGAGAACGGGAACCACTGCACGCGCCCGGCCAGCGCGCCCTCGTTGTAGGCGCGCGAGTCGCGGACGTTCAGCTCGGCGCCCGTCATGTGGCCCAGGCGGGCCTTCCAGACGTCTTCGCTTGCCGGCCGCGCCGGAATGAAGTTTTCGTCGTGGCACCGCATGCACCCCTGCTCGATGACCTGGAGGCCCGGCCCCTGGGGGTAGATCTCCGCGTAGCGCGCGAAGGTGACGTTCGCCGGGGGCGCCGGCTGGACGCCCTGGCCGGGCCCCATCGCGAGGCTCAGCTTCGCGTTCTCACCCGCCCGCAGCGTCAGCGTCTGCGCAGGCGACTCGAGCCCCTTGGCCCGGACGATCACCTCGTAGCTGCCGGGGAAGAGCGCCGTGGCGCGGAACTGCCCGCCGCTCGTGAACACCATGTACAGGATGTTCTTGTCCACGTTGCGGAGGTAGACCTGCGCGGCCCTGA
>Ga0194121_10008812_pt1 | contig 12658 bp, 14 predicted proteins | sample TA2MahCa50mmetaG_FD_148609 | JGI IMG/M metagenome (GOLD analysis project Ga0194121, IMG submission 148609) | Freshwater microbial communities from Lake Tanganyika, Tanzania - TA2015020 Mahale Deep Cast 50m | ecosystem: Environmental > Aquatic > Freshwater > Lake | place: Tanzania: Lake... | reverse complement strand
TGGCTCGCTGTTGGGTATCCTCACCAACTTCACATCGGGCCGCCCATAACAAAAAATCGCCGCGTGTCAGCCACGGACACCGCGCACAGTAGCGTGTCAGCGACGGACACCGCGCACAGTAGCGTGGTCAGCCACCGACACCGCGCACTGCAGCGTGGTCAGCCACCGACACCGCGCACTGCAGCGTGGTCAGCGAGTCGCGGCCAGGCAGGCTTGGAGCCCACCCGAAGACACTGCGGCAACTCATTCTTCCCCTGGCGGGAGGCGGCGTCGGCGTGCGGCACTATCCCAGGACGTCGTTCTGGGAGGCATCGCGTGGGACGCAAGCTTTTCATCCTCGCACTGGTCTTCTCGCTGACCGCATTCGGATGCGGGCGTTCGAGCGAGCCGTCGGTTTCGTCCGAGATTCCATCGGTGGTCATCACCCCGACGATGACTCCTTCCGCCGCGCCCGCATCCCCGACGGCGACAGCCGCCGTCCCCAGCGAGCCGGACCCGGCTCAGGCCTTCGCCCTCCTCGACAGGGGCCGCGATCTGGCCATGCGCCAGCAGTACAGGGAAGCCATCCCAATCTTGCTGGAGGCGGAAAAGTTCACCCCGGACAACGGCGACGTGCACCTCTGGCTGTTCCTCTCCTACAAGGCCACCGAGACCGGCTACACCCGCACGTCAAAGACCTACCTGCACGCGCAAAAGGTGGTCGCGCTCAAGGGAGGCACCATGCAGGCGTCAAGTTCGTCGAGCGCAGCGCCTCGCGCCCGGCCCCGCCGGCCGGGGACGGCAAGCCCCCGAAAGGCGTGGCCGGCTGGGAAGAAGTCAGGTGGGACTGGACCGAGGCGGATTCGAAAAAGGCCTACGGCGATGAATTGGAGCCCTTTTCCGGGCAATACCAGAATCCGGGCAACCTGGTGCGCTTCTACATCAAGCGGCGCTACATCGGCGGCGGAGAATATTCCGTGCTTTTTCCGGTGGGTCGGGGAACCGGCGAACTGTCCGGCGTGTACGTTCGCCCGGTGCGCTACCCGGGCGGTACCGCCGCCGACTTTGCCGCCCTTGAGAAGCAGATGACGGCCCAGTACGGCCGCGCGCGAAACGACGACCTGGACTCCGTGATAGGCAAGCGCATCCGCCGCGTGTGGACGTTTCCGACCACCACCATCAAGCTCAACTTTTACAACGACGGCGACCTGAGCATCATCTACAAGCCGACCAGGGAGGAGACCCTCCCCTGAACTGCCAAGCGCACCGCCATGACCACCGCCGTGCTGGCCCCCATGGGAGAGATTCGCGCCACTGACGCCGAGGTTGTCGTTGCCCTCGCCGCCGGGCGCATTGAAGTCACCTCGCCGGAGGCGGGCGTGCTGCGCCTCTATTGCAGGGCGCCTGGCGCTCACCCCCGCAACGTGGTCCATGCGGTCCCCCATCGGACGTCGCGGGCGCTGACGTTCCAACGGCCGGGCACCATCGTCGAAGACGCCCTCAGGCTGAGCTTCGAGGCGGATGGAGGCGCCACGGTGAGCGGCTCCGCCGGACGCCACCTCACCATCCGAGAAGTGGTTCCACGCGCGACCGGTGGCATGCGGATGACGCTCGAAACCAACCCGCGCGCCCCTTATTTTGGCCTCGGCGACAACACCGGCCCCATGAATCGGCGCGACCGCGTCTGCACCATGTGGAACTCCGACACGACCACCCACACGCCGAGCCGGACGCCGTTGTACGACAGCTTTCCGGTATTTCTCAGCCGCGGCGAGACGGATTGGTACGGCGTGTTCATGGACAACACCGCGCGCAGTCGCTTCGACATGAGCGCCACTGATCCGACGCTGGTGGAGATCGAAGTCGACACCGGTGACATCGATCTGTACGTGATCGCCGGCCCCACCCCCCGCGACGTCGTGCGGAGGTACGTGGCGCTCACCGGCACCATGGAGATGCAGCCGAAGTGGATGCTGGGCTACCAGCAGTCCCGCTGGAGCTACACGCCGGACCGGCGGGTCATGGAAGTGGCCCGTACCTTTCGAGAATTGCATTTTCCGTGCGACGTCATTTATCTTGATATCGACTACATGGACCGGTTCCGCTCCTTTACCTTCAATCCCACCGATTTCCACGACGCTCGGCGCCTCATCGACGATCTGCACGCGCTTGGCTTCAAGGTGATTCCCATCCTCAATTCAGCGGTGGCCGTGGATGAGGAGTTTCCACCCTACACCGAGGCGCGCGACCACGATTATTTTGTGAAGACACCCGAGGGCAAGCCGTTCGAGGGAGAGATGTGGCCCGGCCTTTCGTCATTTCCGGATTTCACCATCCAAGCCGCCCGCGAGTGGTGGGCCGACCTGCACGCCAACCTGTTCAAGCTCGGCGTGGACGGCATCTGGAACGACATGAACGAGCCCACCGTGTTCAAGACCGATACCCTCACTTTTCCGGAAGATGCGGTCCACGCGGAAAATCGAACCCACCTGGAAATTCACAACGTCTACGCCAATTTCATGAACGTGGCGACGCACCGGGCGGCGCACAAATTCCGGCCTGACGGCCGCACCCCGATCATGACCCGCGCCGCCTATCCCGGGATCCAGCGCTACGCATTCCGCTGGACCGGCGACAATCACTCCTGGTGGGAGCACATGCCCATGGCCATCCAGCAGGTGGCCAACCTCGGGTTGTGCGGCGTGCCGTTCAGCGGGCCGGACGTGGGCGGCTTCAGCGACGACTGCTCGCCGGAGTTGTTCCTGCGCTGGGTGCAGATGGGCGTGTTCTTTCCGTACTTGCGGGCGCACACCCGCCAGGGCACGCGCGATCAAGAGCCGTGGTCCTTCGGCGACGAGGTGCTGGCCATTACCCGGAAATTCGTGGAGCTGCGCTACCGGTTGATCCCTTATCTGTACACGCTGCTCGCCGACGCGGCGCGCGGCGGGGAATTGATGCTGCGGCCCATGTTCTACGAGTTTCCGGATGACGCGCGCAGCGTGGTGGCAGACGATCAATTCATGCTGGGCTCCGATTTCCTGGTCGCCCCCATCATGGCGCCGAGCCGCTTCTGGCGCGCGGTGTACCTGCCGCCGGGCGAGTGGTTCTCGTTTTTCTCCGGCGTGCTGCACGAGGGCGGGCAGGTGGAGGTCGCGCAGGTCCCGCTCGACCACATTCCGGTCTACGTCCGCGCCAACGCCATCATTCCGATGGTGGAGCCCTCCCAGTACGTGGGCGAGAAATCCACGGATCGCATACAGTGGCACGTGTGGGCTGCCCGTGGAAAAGGCGAGGGACGCCTGTACGAAGACGACGAGCGCACGCCGGACGCCCCTTCAAATCCCGCGCGGTTTTGCGAGACGCGGGTCTCCGGACGTTTCCGGGCGGCGCGGGTCCACCTGGAATTTCAGGCTCGGCAGGGTGGTCACCAGCCCGGGGCGCGCATTTTCGAGGTGATCATCCACGGCAGGTCTCGCGCGCCCCGCCGCTGCAACATCCCCGGCGCGCGCATGGCGGACGGCCTGATTCACCTGGAGTTCGAAGACACCGGGGCCGCGCGCGAAATTATTTTGGAGTGGTAGGCTCCGTGCTCTTCCACGCGGCGTCCACCGCGGCCGGCGGCGTGGGCAGCGTCTTCAGGAAGAGGGCCACCTTCCAGATGTCCTCGTCGCTGAGCATCGGACTGGGCGGCTTCCCGTAGGCCGGCATTCCGGAAAAGCGGATTCCGTGCTTGATGAAGTAAAATAATTCGCCCTCGGTTTCGCCGAACGGCCGCGTCCGTCCCCCGAACTGGGGAATCGGCGGGTTCATGGCCTCGGCGAACGGGTTGGGCTGGGGCACCGCGGCGCCGTGGCATCCTTCGCAGTGGTTCTTGTACACTTTCACCCCGGCCAGCAGGGTTTCTTCGTTCGCCTGGACCGGCGGCGGGCCTTTCGGGGCATTGCGCGCCACGTGCGCGTTCAGCGCCAGGCTCGCCATGCGCTTCTCAAACGCGCCGGGAGCGCTGTCGGCCCCGGCCGGAAAAAGGCCCATCCAAAGGTAGCAATAAACGCACAGCGGGAGGACAATAGCGGCGGCTAGCGCGCCCAGAAAGAACTGCTTCATGGGCGGGCACTTCTAGCGAAGAATCGAACTTCCTACGAGCACCCTGGCCAGGTCGTCGGGGATCTCGGCGCCGGCCACCGGCTCCCGCGGCTCGTCGTCCAGGTGCGTCAAGAGCACCCGGCGCGCGGTGGTGCGGCGCAGGAAGGCCACGACATCGTCGCGGTTCATGTGACCGGGAAATGACCGGGTCTGGCAGTTCATCTCCAGCACGAACGCGTCCACGTCCTGGCTCAGAAGGTAAAGCGCGTCGCATGGGCCGCTGTCGCCGGAAAATCCCAGCGTCACGCCGTCGAGTCGGAGACGGTATCCGCGGGCGTCCATCTCCCCGTGGGAGACGGCGCGCGCCTCCCAGTCCACGCCGCGGACGGTCCCCGCGACGTCCTCGTGGAAGGCCACCCGGGCCAGGACTTCCTCGCAGCCGGGGAACGCCAGGTCGAGCATTCCTCGCACGTGCGCCTCCACCCCGGCCGGACCGACCAGGTGGAGGGTGCCCCCGCGGGTGCCGCGGAAGGCGCGCTCGATCAGCAGGAAAGGCAGCCCGAACGTGTGGTCGCCGTGGAAGTGGGTCACGAACACGGCGTCCACCGCATCGGGCGTGCAGCCGGACTCCTTGAGCCGCACGACGCCGGTCGGGCCGCAATCCACCAGGATGCGGCCATCAATCAGGGTGCAGGCCGGCGCCCGGCGGGCCGACATGGCGCCGCCGGTCCCGAGAAACCGCATTTCCATCAGCCGAGCCCCTGCAGCGCCGTGCTGATCAGGAGGTGGGTCAGCCACAGCAGGCAGGCCGCCACGGTGGCCACCTGGGCCATTCGGTAAAAGCGGTATTTCCGCTCGGCGATGCCGGCCACCCGGTAATTTCGCTCCAGCAGGTCCTCGAGAAAAATGCTCGACTTCGTATCGGTGAAATCGTAATAATACGCGTTCGACGACGAACGGCTCATTACGTCCCCAAAAAAGATCAAGTCGCGGCGCGCGCGCTCGTCCGGCGGGTCGGAGCGCGCCACGACGACCATCAGGCAGAGGATGATGGAAACCACGGCGGCCAGCATGAAGCCGATTTTCAGGGCTCCCATCAGGGGCACCCCGGCGCTGGAGGCCGCGGTCGAGGCCAGCGCGATGCTGTTGATGACGATCAGCGTGTTCGCCTTGCTGTCGGCGAACTGGATCAAATTCTGGTTGTAGTGGAGGATGTCGAAGGCGTGCTCGATCCGCTTGTCAGTCGAGGGATGGCGGGAGGGTTCAAGGGCGGTCATCATGCCTCCATGATAAAGGCTCTTGTCAAGGGCGGTCATCATGCCTCCATGATAAAGTCTCGTGTCAAGGGCGGTCATCATGCCTCCATGATAAAGGCTCGTGTCTGTGATGCTTGATCCATGCAGGGTATTTTTCAAGGCCGGCGAACCCGAGCCCCCCATGAAACGCACCATTTCCCTTCTAGCGCTCGCATGCCTGCTGTGGACAACGGGCTGCAGCGAGCCTCCCCCTCCACCGTCGTCAACGATTCAGAGTCTGGACAGGGCCACGATCACCTCGGTGGAGCTGGCGCTCAAGCAGGACGCCGAGCTTGCTTCAGCCGGAATTGTAGTCACCGCGCGCAACAAGTCGGTGGTTCTCAAGGGAAGCGTGGCCAGCGAGGCGACCAGGCAGAAGGCCACCGAGATTGCCAGGAAAGTTCACGGCGTGGAGGAAGTGGCCAACGAGATCGAAGTCAAGCCTTAAACGCCACCGCTGGAGGGATTCTGACATGCAGGCAATTCCAACCCGTCCCCTGGGGCGGACCGGGGTTGACGTCACCATCTTCGGCCTGGGCGGCGAGGGCGTGCTGCGCACCCAGGGACGCACGGCGGAGGCGCGCGCCGTGATCGAGAAAGCCCTTGAGGTGGGGGTCAACTACTTCGACTCCGCCCGAGCATACGCCGACAGCGAGCGGTATTACGGCGCTTCGCTCAACGGCAGCCGCAAGAATATCTTTCTCACCAGCAAGGCCTTTGAGCGCACCCGCAAGGGAGCCATGGCGCAGCTCGACCAGACGCTCACGAACATGCGGACCGATTATCTGGATCTCTGGCAGATGCACGACATGCGCGACCTCTCGGAAGTCGACGAGGTGACCGATCCGAGCGGCGCCCTGGAGGCCTTTCGCACCGCCCGCGAGCAGGGAAAGGTGCGTTTCGCCGGAGTTACCGGCCACTACGATCCGACCGTGCTGTCACGCTTCCTGGATATTTTCGACTTCGACACCGTGCTGATGCCGGTAAATCCCACCGAGGTGCACTATAACTCGTTTTTAAACAGCACGCTGCAAAAGGCGGCGGACAAGGGGATGGGCATCATCGCCATGAAAGTCCCGGCCCGCGGCTACCTGCTGCGCGCGGGTGTCGTGAAGACGGTGGAGCCGCTCATTCGCTACGCGCTGTCGTATCCGATCTCAACGGTGATTATCGGCTGCGACACCCCCGAGCAGGTGGAGGAAAACGCCCGCGCCGCCATCGCTTTCAGCCAGATGCCAGAGGACGAGATGCGCGCGCTGGAAACGGCCTGCCAGCCGTTCGTCGAGTACGGTCAGTTTTACAAGAAGGGGATGCACTAACCGGCCTGCTGCTTACGCCATTCCTCGAGCGATGCGACGCGCGCGGCCAGATCGTCATGTGTTTTGAAGCGCTCGTCAAGAGCCGCCTTCCACGCCGCGAGGGACTGCAGGAGTGCTACCTCGAAGCCGCTCGTCCGCTCGTCCGAGTCGGCAATCCGGGAATCGATTCCCTGCAAGTGTGCACGAATCGCTTTCACGTCCGCGCGGCGCGCGTCGGGCTCGGCGGAGATCATCTGGGTCAAGTCGTTGAAAGCGCGGTTGATGGCGTCCACGATTGTATCCTTTCTCCCACAGCCTACCACGGACGCCATTCCCCCACAAGAAGGGGAAGCCTTCCCGGCGCCAGAATCCCCGCCGACTATGACCGGTGTACGTGTTCGCGCGCTCCTCTTCGCCTCGCTTCAGGAGGCGGCCGGAGCCCGCGTGGTCGAGGAAGATCTGGATCCAGGCGCCACGGTGGCCGACCTGTCGGAGAAGCTGTCTGACCGCTTTCCCGCCCTGCGCGAGCGGCTTCCCAGGGTGCGGGTGGCGGTGAACGACGCCATCACCAACCCCGCGCACGCGCTGGCCGGCGGAGACGAGGTCGCCTACCTTCCCGCGGTGAGCGGCGGCGCGCAGACCGGCTACGTGGCCATCACCGAGGAGCCCATCTCGGTGGACCAGGTCATGGCCAGCGTGCGGCGCGACGACTGCGGCGCCCTGGTGGTGTTCCTGGGGACCGTGCGCGACAACTTTCAGGGGCGCCGCGTGGTGGGGATGGAGTACGAAGGGCACGGCACCCTGGCCGAGCACTCTCTGGCCGAGCTGGCGGAGACAGCGCGGCGCCAGTTCGAGGTGGCGGCGGTGTCCATCGTGCACCGCCTGGGCAACCTCACCCTGGGCGAGATCAGCGTGGTGGTGGCGGTCTCGTCCCCGCACCGCGCCTCGGCGTTCGAGGCGGGCCGCTTCGCCATCGACGAAATCAAAAAGATCGTGCCCATCTGGAAGCGAGAATTCTTGGAAGACGGCGCGGTGTGGATCGAGGGAGACGAGCGCATCGAGAGCGCCGCCGTGACGAAGGGACAACAACACTGATGCAGACCGTGGAAACCGACTCCGTCGCCGACCTCGAAGTGAAGGTGCGCGCCGGTGAGCGCCTCACCCGCGACGAGGGCTTGCGCCTGTACCGCACCGCCGACGTTGAGAGCCTGTACCGCGCCGCCAATTTCGTGCGCGAGAAGAAGAACGGGCGCCGCGCGTATTACAACGTCAACATGCACCTGAATTACTCGAATATCTGCACCGACTCGTGCATGTTCTGCGCGTTCGGAAAAAAACGCGGCGACGAGGGCGCCTACGAGATGAGCCTGGAGGAGATCTACCAGCGGGCCGGCTACCTCAAAGACTCCGGCGCCGCCGAAGTGCACATCGTGGGCGGGCTGCACCCGGATTATCCGTACGAATATTATTTGGAGATGATCCGCGGCATCGACCAGCGCTACCCGAACATCCACATCAAGGCGTTCACCGCGGTGGAGATAGACCTCCTGGCAAAATTGTCCGGTAAATCGTGGCGCGAGGTTCTCCAGGACCTGAAGGCGGCCGGAATGGATTCCATGCCCGGCGGCGGCGCCGAGGTGCTCTCCGATCGCGTGTTCCGCAAGTTGTGCCCGGACAAGACGCAGCCCGACGAGTGGCTGGCCATCCACAAGACGGCGCACGAGGTCGGGTTCCGCAGCAACGCCACCATGCTGTTCGGCCACGTTGAGAAAATCGAGGAGCGGGTCGATCACCTGCTTCGCCTGCGCGCCCTCCAGGACGAGACCGGCGGGTTCATGGCGTTCATTCCGCTGCGCTTCCACCCGGAAAACACCGCGCTGCAAAAGCTGCCCATGGTGGGCGCCGATGAAGTGCTGCGCAACATCGCGGTGGGCCGCCTGATGCTGGACAATTTCGATCACATCAAGGCCTACTGGATCCAGGTCGGCCTGGAAACCGCGCGCGACGCGCTCAACTGCGGCGCGGACGATTTTGACGGCACGGTGCTCGACGAGCGGATCACCCATTTCGCCGGCGCGCGCACTCCGATCGGCGTCCAGCAGCAGGACATCTGGCGCTTGATCCGGGAGGCCGGCTGCGTCCCGGTGCGGCGCGACTCCTGCTATAACGAGGTGGAGGTCATCACCGCCGCATGAGCGGACCTTACAACGAGACTGTCCGCGATCATTTCGAGAATCCGCGCCACCAGTGGAGAATGGACCAGCCCACGGTGGTCGCGGACGCGCACAATCCGGTCTGCGGCGACCGAGTCCGCCTGTTCCTGCGCCTCGAGGGAGACACCATCAAGGAGGCGTCCTTCCAGGCGCAGGGCTGCCCGGCGTCCATCGCGGCGAGCAGCATGACCACCTGCATCCTGGAGGGGAAGTCGCTCACCGAGGCCCGCGCCCTCACCAATGAGGACGTCGAGCGCGCGCTGGGCGGCCTGCCGCCGGGCAAGGGCCACTGCTCGGTGCTGGCCGAGGATGCGATTCACCAGGCGCTCCGGGTCCTGCCAGGGGAAGCCGGCCCGCGTGCCCCGAAAGCGTAGAACCCCATGCACTTCAAGCTGTACACCGTAGAGGAAGCGAACAAGACGCTCGACGAGCTGTCTGGCCTCATCCGCCAGTTCAACAGCCGGCGCCAGGACCTCATCCACGTGCAGGTGCTGCTGGAGGGCTTGCGCTCCCAGCCCGGCGCCCACCCGGACACCCGTCTCAAGCGCGAGATCGCGGAAAAGGAAGCCGAGCTGACCGCCTTTCGCCGGGAGATGCAGGCCATTCACAAGCGGGTGGAGGAGAAGGGCATCCTGGTGCGCGACTACGAGCGCGGCCAGGTGGATTTTCCGGCCGTCGTCGAGCGCCAGTCCGCCTACCTCTGCTGGCACCTGGGCGAGGAAAACGTACAATACTGGCACGGCCCGGATGACGGTTTCGCGGGCCGCAAGCCGCTGGGAAATCTCTCCCGAGGAGGGGAAGTATCGCAATGACGCTTGCCGCGGGGGCCCGTCGCGGCCTCGATGACTTCGAGCACCTGAGCCTGGGAAAGCGTGTCCGCCTGCGGAACCTGTTCGGCGGATCGTCGTTTGCGGTCGTGCTCGACTACGCGCGACCCATCGAAACCGGGCCGCGCGCCTTTGACGGCGAGGCGCAGAGCGATCCGGACGTGGTGCTCGACAGCGCGCTGAAGGGCGCGGTCAGCGCGACGGCGCTCAACGTTGGGGTGGCGCTGCGCTACTGGAAGCGCTACGCCGGCAAGCTTTCCCTGATCTTGAAGCTGAACGGGCGCGCCGATCTGGCCGGCGAGGGCGGATTCGCCGCCTGCCACGCCTCCGTGGAAGACGCCGTGCGGCTCGGCGCGGACGCCGCGGGCTACGTGCTGTCGCTGGGATCCCCCGCGCAGGAGCACGACTTCGTGCAGTTTTCCGAGGTCCGCGAGGAGGCCGAGCGCTACGGCCTGCCGCTGATCGTGTGGGCCGCGGTGTCACCAGCGGCGGTGGCCCAGCGGGGCGGACCGCGGTCGCCGTTCGCGGTGGAATACGCTGCCCGCGTCGCCCAGGAGCTGGGCGCGGACGTCGTCGTGCTGGAGACGCCCTCGGCGCCCGCGGCCGGTTCCCCGCCTCCCTATGATGCCCTCGAGTTCGATGAGCAAGAATCGCTGACCCGCGCCGTCGCGGCCGCCGGGGAAACGCTCGTGTGGTTTTCGCCGCCCGCCGAAGCTTCCGAGGACGCGCTGGAGAAAGGCGCCGCGCTCGCCTATCGGGTGGGCGCGGCCGGTTACCTCCTCGATCGCGCGCTGTGGGGAAAAAGCGACCTCGCGAGCCGGCTGCGGCCGAAGCGAGGGGAGGACGGCAAGCCGACGGAGCCTCCGGTGTCCGACGGTGAGCAGGAGGCTCCCGAGAAAGAGCCCGAGCCGGCGCCTCAAGAGTCCTGAGAGACGAAAGCAAAACGCCCCCCCGACGTTGTCGAGAAGGGCGTGAGGGCGGATAGCCCCGAAAATCTAGCCCAGCGAGTCGCCTTCCTTGTCGAAGTAGTCGCAGGACTCGAAGCACTCCTTGAAGCTCTTCAGCGGGCGCGACTGGTATGGATGCGTGCAGTTGATGAAGATGCGCGGCTTCTCGCCTTCCATGCTGAACCCGAAATCCAGATAGGTGCAGAAGCGGTCGGGAACGTTCTCCAGACAGAACTCGTAAAGCTCGTGATAGTGCTCCGGGGCGGAATGGAGAAACTGGTGCTTTTCGCACTGGAAAATGCCCAGTTGCGAGCTCCGGAATTTGCACGGCCGATAGACCATCGAAGCGCTTCAATCCTCTCTCTGCTGTGAACGCTCGCTTTGAAGGGCCTTCAAGCCCAGCGCGTCGCCCCCGCGTCGTAACCGCGATGACGCTCGGTTTCGCACCCCGATGAAGAATTCCTCTCAGAGTCGCCTTCCGCCATCAAGACCTTGAAGGCAGCAGAATCAGCGGCGTCCGCGGCGGCAGGTCCACCGCAATCTTGCCGTCAACAACGGTGAACTCGCGGCCACTGAGCGCGTCCTTGAGCCGCGTCCCGTTCTCGTTGCGGCCCATCGCGCGCACCGGAATCTCCCGCCGCTGGGCATCCCCAGAGCCATTCAAGACCACCATCGCGGAGCTGTCGCGGGCCACCCGCGCGTAGGCGAAGACCTGGTCGTCCTTCCACATCTCCAGGTAGCCGCCCTGACGCAGCGCGGGCGTGGACTGGCGCAGCCTGCTCAGCGTCGCGAAGTACGCGGTCAGCTCGGGGTCCTTGCCCCACTCCATGAACTTGCGGTTGTCCGGCATCTTCGTGGGGCTGTCGACTTCGTGCGCGCCGTCCATCCCCAGCTCGGTCCCCTGGTACATCGTGGGAATTCGGTTGATGGTGAAGGCGAAGGCCAGCGCCAGCTTCAGCTTCTCGCGGCCGTTCGCGCCCGCGTCGAAGAGGAAGCGGTTCACGTCGTGGTTGTCCAGGAACAACCCCAGCATGCGGGTGCTGTCGAACTTGCCGTTCTCCTCGGCGAGGCGATCGGCGAGATAGCGCATCGAACCGCCCCGCCCGATGGTGTCGCGGATGCTGAAGTAGAGGGGGAAGTCGAGCATCCCCTGCATCCCTTCGTGCTGGTAGCGGGCCACGTGGTCCGCGCTGCCGTGCAGGTCCTCGCCGAGGATCAGGAAGTCCGGGCCGGCGTGCTCGTGCATCGCCGCGGTGAACTTCTGCCAGAAGGGACGACCCACGTGCTTCACCGCGTCGAGGCGGAAGCCGTCGATACCGGTCTGATCGATCCAGAACTTGCCGACGTCGATGAGCGTGCGCTCCACCTCGGGATTTTCCTGGGCGAGGTCGGGCAGCCAGAGCACGTCAAAGTTCTCGAGCTGGTGCGGATCTTCCCAGTCGGTGATGTTGCCGTTGTGGTGGAACCAGGAGCGTTTGGCCGGATCATTGCGCCACGGGTGCTCCCACGCCGTGTGGTTGAGCGCGATGTCCATGACCACTTTGAGACCCTTCTCGTGCGCCTTTTCGACGAGCTCCTTCATGGTCTGAAGGTCGCCCTGGCGGGGGTCCACCCGATAGTGGTCGACGGGCCAGTAGCCGTGGAAGCCCTCGTAGTTTTCGTAGCGGGTCTGGTTGGCCCAGGGCGGGGACAGCCAGATCGTGGTCATCCCCAGGTCCTTGATGTAGTCGAGCCTGTCGATGACGCCGCGGAGGTCTCCGCCCTGGTAGCGCCGCAGGTCGCCGCGATCCATGCCGTGGTTGTTGTTGGGATCGCCGTCCTGGAAGCGGTCGGTGAAAACAAAGTAGATCGACTCCCCGGCCCAGTCCGCGGAGCGTGCGTCGATCGGCCTCGGCGGTTGTCCGGTGTCGGCCACCGCTTCCAGGCGGTCGCCGTTGCTCCATGGCTTGGACTTCGGCGCGTCGAGCGAGTCGGTGATCTGGCCCGAAAAATCCTTTGAGGTAAACGCCTGCAGCG
>Ga0194121_10008808_pt1 | contig 12665 bp, 11 predicted proteins | sample TA2MahCa50mmetaG_FD_148609 | JGI IMG/M metagenome (GOLD analysis project Ga0194121, IMG submission 148609) | Freshwater microbial communities from Lake Tanganyika, Tanzania - TA2015020 Mahale Deep Cast 50m | ecosystem: Environmental > Aquatic > Freshwater > Lake | place: Tanzania: Lake... | reverse complement strand
GACATCCGGGAGACGACCTCGGGATCGTGGTGCAACGTGGCGCGGCCCTTGACCCGCAGCGTCTCGCGCTCATTGGGCACCAGGAACAGCAGCCCGATCTCGCCGTTGCGCAAGATGTTGTGAAACCCGAACGTGAGGCGGTTGCCCAGCCGCTCCGGGATCAGCAGGTCGCCGTCGTCGTCGACCTGCACGAAGCCCGGCGGGTCACCCTTCGGCGACACGTCGAGATGCCCGTGCTCGTCGATCGTCGACACGAGGACGAGCGGCGAGTGGGCGATGAAGCCCCGCATCCCGGCGTCGAGGTCATCGCGCACCTTCGTGCGCACGAACTCCATCGGCGCGCCGATGACGGCTTCGAGGTCGGCCACGGACGTGATGGGGCGGTCCACTACCCGAGTATCGCGCACGCGCCGCCGGACTCCGGGGGCGAGCCCGGCTCGTCGGGTCAGCCCGGCCAGCGCACTCCGGGGCGCGCTCCGGGAGCGATCAGGCGGTGACCGAGCCGCCGATGAGGCGAGCCACCCGCGCGAGCTCGCCGGCGAGGCGCTCGGCGGTGGCCCGGTAGACCTCCACCGGCTCCCCGGCCGGGTCCGGGACCTCGTCCTGCGGATGGCCCGGAACCCGAGGATCGGCGCGGCGCCGAGACACCCGGGCGGCCCACTCACCCACCGACTCGTGGGCCCGCCGCGGGCCCTCGGCCTCGCCGAGGCGGGCCAGCTCGCCGGGGAGGAAGATGCGGTCGGCGGCATCGGGTACGTGGGTGGCCGACGACCACACGTGGGTCCGGGTCATGCCCAGCACCAGGTCGGCGTCACGCACCATGTCCGGATCGAGCCGGCGGCTGCGATGGGCCGAGAGGTCGATCGCCCGCTCCGCCATCGCCGCCCGCGCCCCGGCGCTCGCGCCGCCGCGCCACGCGAGGGTCCCGGCCGAGTGCACGCGCGCGTCGAAGCCGAGCTTGGCGAGCTCGTCGCGCAGGAGCGCCTCCGCCATCGGGGAACGGCAGGTGTTGCCGGTGCAGACCACGAGGATGTCGATGGCGGCATCGTAGGGATCCTGTACGGTCCGCCCGTCCACGAGTGCGAAGGAGCCGACATGCCCGGACCGCTGGAAGGCATCCGAGTCGTCGAGCTGGGGGTGTGGGTCGCCGGCCCCGCGGCGGGCGGGATCCTCGCCGACTGGGGCGCCGACGTGGTGAAGATGGAGCCGCCGACCGGCGACCCGGCCCGGCAGTTCATGGGGATCATGGGCGGCGACCTGCCGATGAACCCTCCGTTCGAGCTCGACAACCGCTCGAAGCGCAGCATCGTCGTCGACCTCACGACCGAGGAGGGCCACGCCGTCGCCCTCGAGCTCCTCGCCGGCGCCGACGCGTTCGTCACCAACGTGCGCATGGACGCGCTCGAGCGCCTCGGCCTCGACCACGAGACGGTGCTCGCCCACAACCCCCGCCTCGTGTACGGGATCATCACCGGCTACGGGACCCAGGGCGAGGAGCGCGACCGAGCCGCGTACGACGTCGGTGCGTTCTGGGCCCGCTCGGGCATCGCGTCGGTGCTCACCCCGCCGGGCGGCTCACCGCCGTTCCAGCGCGGCGGCATGGGCGACCACGGAGTGGGGATGGACCTCGCGGGGGCGATCTGCGCGGCGCTCGTCGCCCGCGACCGACCAGGCGGCACCGGCCGGGGTCAGATGGTGTCCACGTCGCTGCTCCGCCACGGCATGTACACGATCGGGTTCGACCTCAACACGCACCTGCGCATGGGCGTGCCCATCGGCATCGGCGGCCACGAGGTGATGGCCAACCCGGCGATGAACTGGTACCGCACGAGCGACGACTCCTACGTGTGGCTCATCGGCCTCGAGGGCGAGCGCCATTGGCCTGCGCTGTGCCGCGCCGTCGGTCATCCCGAGTGGGTCGACGACGAGCGGTTCCACACGCCGGCGGCGCGCCGCGAGAACGTGCGGGAGATGATCCGGCAGTTCGACGAGGTGTTCGCCACCCGCACCCGCGACGAGTGGGGCGCGGCGCTCGACGCCGAAGACGTGTGGTGGGCGCCGGTGCAGACCACCGAGGAGGTGCTCGCCGACCCCCAGGCGTGGGCGGGCGGCGCGTTCGTCGAGGTCCCCGACGTCTCGAGCGCGGCGATGATGGTGAGCTCGCCGTGCGACTTCGCCGGCACCCCGGCCGTCGCCCGCTCCATGCCGCCCGAGCTCGGCCAGCACACCGACGAGATCCTCGCCGAGATCGGCAAGGAGCCCGGCGACATCGCCCGCCTCCGCCGCACCGGCGCCGTGATCTAGCCCGCCGCGCCCGGCCCGTCGTCAGTGCTGGGGGGCCTCGGGGCCCCAGAAGGCCTGCCAGGTGGGCCAGGCGTCGGGGAGCTCGCCCCAGCCCCAGTGGTTGGCCGGCCAGTTGGCGGAGGGGAGGCCGATGGGGTTGGTGCCCACGTCGCGGCCGTACCAGAGGAGGTGCCGGCGGCGCACGAAGTACCAGTGACCCCCCCGCCGCTCGTAGGTGTCGCGGTACTGGATGGCCTGCACGATCCAGCGCTCGCCCACCTGGACCTCGCCGCGGCAGTAGACGACGCCACGCGCGTGGTCGGGGTCGTCGAACTCGATCACGTGGGTGCCGATGTTGAGGATCGTGACGCCGACGTCCTTCAGCGACCGCTCGAAGAACTCCTTGAGGGCCGGGCGCCCCACGACGTCGCGCCCCACCTGCACGTCGTCGACGAACAGGGCCACCAGCGCGTCGAGGTCGCGGGCGTCGGTGGCGACGGCGTAGCGGGCCGCGAGCTGGCCGATCTCGTCGTAGGCGAGCAGCCGCTCGACCACCTGGTCGTTCTTCGCCATCGCTGCCCCCTCGTTCGGTTCGTCAGCGTCCCAGCGCAGTGCGGACGATGGCCTCACCACGGGCGGTGTCCTCCTGGAGGAAGAAGTGCCCGCCGGGGATCGTATGCAACTGCGCGCCGACGGCGTCGGCCTGGGCCTGGAACCAGGGCTTGGGCAGGTAGGAGGTGTCGCCGTGGAACACCGACACGCGGCCCCGCATCATCGCGAGGTGGTCGAACGCGACCGCCGCCCCGCCCGACTCCGATGTGACCTCGAAGATCGACGCCTCGGTCTCCGGCGCGCAGGCGAGCTCGACCTGACCGTCGGCCCGGTCGAAGAAGCCCCACCGCAGATAGGCGTCGAGGGCCTCGGGCGCGACGACGTCGAACGGCGCCCGGGAGGCGTAGCGGTCCCGCACCGAGTGGCGGTCGGGCCACACGGCCCGCCGGGCCCGCGCGAGCTCGGCCATGTAGTTGCCGCTGCCGCCCTCCCCGGGGACGTGGCCCTGCGGGAAGGCGTGCGAGTCGAACGCGATGCCCTCGCACAGCACCAGGCGGCGGAGGCGGCCGGGGCTCAGCCGGTCCACCACGGCGCCCACGCCGCCGCCGAGCGACTCCCCCACCGCGCTGAACTCACCGATCCCGAGCGCGTCGAGCACGGCGACGACGTCGCCCGCCATCGGGACGTACTGGAGGCCGGCCCGGGTGGGGGGCGGCTCGGAGCCGCCGTGCCCGCGCAGGTCGATGCCGACCACCCGGTAGAGGTCGGTGAGCCGGCGGGCCAGCGGGTCGAAGAACCCCGCGCACAGGCCGTTGGGGTGCAGCAGCAGCAGTGGCTCCCCCGTCCCGCCCCAGTCGAGCGCGACATGGCGGAGGCCGTCGTGGTCGACGGCGACGGGCCGGGGTTCGTTCACACGCGCTCGGCGGCAGCCAGCCCGCTCGCGGGCGCATCAGCCAGGAGACCGCCGAGCTTGAGCAGCTGGGGCGTGGCCCCACCCAGCGTGAGCTCGAGCTTCTTCGCCAGCAGGAAGTACCGGTGCAGCGGGTAGTCACGGTCGACGCCCATGCCGCCGTGGAGGTGCTGTGCGGCGTGCACGACGCGCTGACCCCCCTCGGCCGCCCAGAACTTCGCCACTGCCACCTCGGCCGTGGCGGGCAGCCCCTCCGAGAGGCGCCAGCAGGCCTGCCAGGTGGTGAGCCGGATGGCCTCGGTGTCGATGTACGCGTCGGCCGCCCGCTGCCCCACCGCCTGGAACGTGGCGATGACCCGGTCGAACTGCTCGCGGGTCTTGGTGTACTCGGCGGTCATGCGCAGCGCCTCCTCGCACACGCCGATGGCGACGGCGCACTGCGCGGCGGTGGCCCGCTCGACGATCCACTCGAGGTTGGCGGCGCCGTCGGCGGACGTGCCGAGCACGTCGTCGTCGTGGACGCGTACGCCGGTGAGCGTCAGGCGGGCCTCGGGGTCGGCGTTGGTGGTGTCCTGGCGGTCGAGCACCACGCCCTCGGCCCCGGCGTCGACGAGGGCGAGCACGATGCCGCCGTCGTCGGCCCGAGCCGGAACCAGGATGGTGGTGGCGACCATCCCGGCCGGGACGCAGTCCTTCACGCCGTCGAGCACCCACCCCGACTCGTCACGTCGCGCGGTGGTCTGCGGGTCGAGCGGTTCGGCGCCGAACTCGACGAGCGCGGCGGTGAGCACGGTCTCGCCGGAGGCGACGCCCGGGAGGTGCGTCGCCTGCTGGGCGTCGGTGCCGAGCTGCGCGATCGGGAGACCGCCGAGCACGGCCGACGCGAGGAACGGGACGGGCGCGACCGTGCGCCCGACCTGCTCGAGCACGAGGGCGACCTCGAGGAAGCCGTAGCCGAGACCGCCGTGGGCCTCGGGCACCGCGACACCGAGGATCCCGGCGTCGGCGAGCTTGGCCCACAGCACGCGGTCGAAGTGCTCGGTGCCGGCGTCGATCTCCTTCAGGCGCTCGATCGACAGCTCCCCTTCGAGGATCTGCTTCGCGAGGTTCTGGAGGTCCTGCTGCTCTTCGGAAAAGCTGAAGTCCATTGGTTCTCCTAGCGGGGGGCGAGGGGCATGCCGAGGCCGAACACGCAGATGAGGTCGCGCTGGATCTCGTTGGTGCCGCCGCCGAACGTGAGGATGATGAGCCCGCGGTACTGGTGCTCGAGCCGGGCCTGGAGCTCGACGCCGGGGGCGTCGTCGCGGAGGTAGGCCCGCTCACCCAGGATCTCCATGAGGAGCCGGAACGCCTCGATGTAGAACTCGGTGCCGAAGACCTTGGTGGACGACGCGTCGGCGGGGTGCAGGTCGCCCGTGGTCGACGCCCACGCGATCTTCCAGTTGATCAGGCGCAGGAACTCGAGCCGGGCGTACACCCGGGCGAGGTTGAGCTGCACCCACTCCTGGTCGATGACCCGCCGACCGTCGGGCAGGCGCGTGTGCTGAGCCCACTCGCGCACGTCGGTGAGCCCGCGCTCGACGATGCCCGACGAGCACAGCGTGACCCGCTCGTGGTTGAGCTGGTTGGTGATGATCTGCCAGCCGGCGTTCTCCTCACCCACCCGCATCGAGGCGGGGACGCGCACGTCCTCGAAGTAGGTCTGGTTGATGTTGGACTCGCCCATCACGTGGATCGGCACGACCTTGATGCCGGGCGTGTCCATCGGGATGACGAACAGCGAGATGCCCTTGTGCTTCTTCGCCTCCTGGTTCGTGCGGACCGCGAGCCAGATGTAGTCGGCGTCGCTCGCGAGGCTCGTCCACATCTTCTGGCCGTTGATCACGTACTCGTCGCCGTCGCGGTCGGCCCGGGTGCGCAGCGCGGCGAGGTCGGTGCCGGCGCCGGGCTCGGAGTAGCCGATGCAGAAGTGGATCTCGCCCCTGAGGATCTTGGGCAGGAAGAAGTCCTTCTGCTCGTCGGACCCGAAGCGCATGATCGTCGGGCCGACGGTGTTGATGGTCAGCATCGGCACGGGCGCGCCGGCCCGCATCGACTCGTCGAACCAGATGAACTGCTCGACCGGCGTGAAGCCGCGGCCGCCGTACTCGGTGGGCCAGCCGACGCCGAGCCAACCGTCCTCGCCCATCTGGCGGACGACCTTGCGCATCGCCGGCCCGACGCCGCCGGTGCCGACGAGCTCGGCCCGTACCTCAGGCGTGAGCAGGTCGTCGTAATAGGCGCGGACTTCCTGGCGGAGCGCCTCTTGCTCCGCGGTCAAGCCGATGTACATCGAGACCCCCAGGTCGTGGGTGGAAGGCGAATCGTGGATCGAACCTGGAACACGTTACAAACCCGCTCGGGTCGGAGAAACTACGTGAGTCCCATCAGGTCCGACAGCCCGGTGCGCATCCCGGCGGTGAAGCCGCCGTCGACCACCAGGGCGTGGCCGGTGACGAACGAGGCGTCGTCGGAGGCGAGGAACAGCATGGCCGCCGCCAGCTCGTCGGGGCGACCGAAGCGCCCGAGCTTGTGGGCCTTGCGGTAGTCGTCGAGATACGGGGCCATGGTCTCGGAGCCCATCACCGAGGCGAACATGGCGGTCCCCTCGATGAACCCCGGGCACACGGCGTTGACCCGGATGCCGAGACGGCCGTAGTCGATGGCCAAGTTCTTCGTGAGGATCACGACCCCGCCCTTGGAGGCGTTGTAGGCGCTCCCGCCCTCGGTGCCCTCGATCCCCTCCACGCTGGCGACGTTGACGATGCTGCCGCCGGCGACCCCCCGGGCCGCTCGCTCCGCGTCGCCGGCCTGCTGCACCATGTGGCGCAGCACGTGCTTGCAGGCGAGGAACGTCCCGGTCAGGTTGACCCGGATCACCCGCTCCCAGTCGTCGAGCTGGACCCAGTGCACCGGGCCGCCGCCCGCCACGCCCGCGCAGTTGACGAGCACGTCGATCGACCCGTGCTCGGCGGCCACGGCGTCGACCGTGGTCTCGAGCCGCGCCTCGTCGGTCACGTCGCAGACGTGGAACGAGGCGCCCGGTGCCGCCGCGGCGACCTCCCCCCACCAGTCGGGCTCGGCGAGGTCGAGCCCCGCCACCCGGGCTCCTTCGGCCGCGAACCGCCGGGCCGCGGCCGCGCCGAGCCCCGAGGCCGCACCCGTGATCAGCGCCGTCTTCCCGTCCAGCCGTCCGCCCATCGGTCCCCCTCCTCCGGCCCCCGGCGGTCCGGGCGCGCGCGGCCCGGAAATGTAGCGAGGCGGGCGGCACCCCCGGGCCGCTCGCCCGCGCGAACGGACCGGGCGCGGTACCTGACGGGGCGTCAGGCCCGTGTACCGTGCCCCGCCATGAGCCTGGCCGACATCGACCTCACCAACGCCGACGCCTACGTCCCCGGCGTGCCCCACGAGTGGTTCTCCCGCCTGCGCGAGGAGGCCCCGGTCTACTGGCACCCCGACGAGGCATCCGACAACGGCGGGTTCTGGGCGGTCACCAGCTACGAGCACTGCGCGACGGTCAACCGCGACTGGCAGACCTTCTCGTCGATGAAGGGCGCCGTCTACCTCTGGGACATCCCCGAGGCCGAGCTCGAGCAGCAGCGGATGCTGATGCTCAACATGGACCCGCCGCTGCACACCCGGTACCGGCTGCTCGTCAACAAGGGCTTCACGCCCCGCATGGTCGCGGCCATGGAGGAGACGATGCGGGAGCGCACCCGCGAGATCCTCGACCGGGTGGCCGAGCAGGGCGAGTGCGACTTCGTGGTCGACGTCGCCGCCGAGCTGCCGCTGCAGGTGATCGCCGACCTCATGGGCGTCCCCCAGGAGGACCGGCACAAGATCTTCGACTGGTCGAACCGCATGATCGGCGGCGAGGACCCCGAGTACGCCCTCACCGAAGAGGACCGGGCGATGGCGTCGATGGAGCTCTACGCCTACTCGTCGGAGCTCGCGGCGAAGCGGCGCCTCGACCCGCACCAGGACCTCATCAGCGTGCTCACCCACGCCGAGGTCGAGGGCGAGGTGCTCACCGACCTCGAGATCGACCTGTTCTTCCTGCTGCTCGCGGTGGCCGGCAACGAGACCACCCGCAACCTCATCTCGCACGGGGTCATCGCCCTGCACGACAACCCCGTCCAGCTCGCCAAGCTGCGGGCCGACCGCTCCCTCATGGGGCCGGCCATCGACGAGATGCTCCGTTGGGGCACCCCGGTGATGAACTTCCGGCGCACCGCCACCCACGACACCGAGCTGGGCGGGCAGGCGATCAAGGCGGGCGACAAGGTCGTGTTCTGGCACATCTCCGCGAACCGCGACGCGTCGATGTTCGCCGACCCGTTCACGTTCGACATCACCCGCAACCCCAACGACCACATGGCGTTCGGGAGCGGTGGGCCCCACTACTGCCTGGGCGCGAACCTCGCCAAGATGGAGATTCGGGTGATGTTCGAGGAGCTGCTCGACCGGTTCCCCGAGTTCGAGATCACCGGCGACTGCCCCCGACTGCGCTCGTCGTTCATCAACGGCATCAAGCACATCCCCTGCGCGTCTCCTGATCCCCCCCCCCTTCCGCCACCGAGGCACAGGTGGCGGTGCCGCCGCAGCGCAGGTGGGGCGGGCGAGCGAAGCGAGACCGGGGCCCACACCGAGCACGGCGGTGCCGGCGACCGGGCCGACGCGTCAGGGGCGGTGCAGGTTGGGCGGGGTGGGGAGGCGGCCGATCATGTCGGCCACGAACCGGTCGTGGTCGGCGGCTCGCTGGGTCACTCGCTCCTTCACGTGGTCCTCGGCCGTGGTCACGAGGAAGCGGTCCTCCGCCACGGCGTCGACCACGCGGGTCGCCACCTCCTCGGGCGCGACGGCCGCCGGGAGCTGGATCTCCTTGATCCAGGTCGACGGGTCGTCGACGCCCACGAAGCGGGCGGTCTCGCCCAGGTTGGTGTCGACGAGGCCCGGGCACACGAGGGTCACGCCCACGCCCAGGGGCCGGGCGTAGAGCGCGAGCGCCTCGGTGAAGCCGGCGACCGCGAACTTGCCGGTGATGTAGGGCACCGAGTCCCACGCGTAGGCGAACAGCCCGGCGAGCGACGCGGTGTTGACGATGTGGCCGCTCCCCCGCTCGAGCATGTGCGGGAGGAACGCCCGGACCCCGCGGATCACGCCGTAGACGTTGACCTGGAGGATCCAGTCCCACTCCTCCATCGTCATGCGCTCGGGCGGTCCCATGGCGACCACGCCGGCGTTGTTCATGACGATGTCGACCCGGCCCATCTCCTCGAGGGCTTCGTGGCGCAGGTGCTCGACCTGGTCGTCGTAGGCGACGTCGCAGCGCACGGTGAGCACCCGGCCCCCGGACTCCTCGATCTCGACCCGCACCTCCTCGAGCCGGTCCTCGTGGATGTCGGCGACCACGACCTGCGCGCCGCGGCCCGCGAGCTCGCGCACGGTGGCGCGGCCGATGCCGCTGGCCCCTCCGGTGACGACGGCGACCGCGTCGCGGATCTCCATCAGGATCCCTCCACGAGCCGCCACAGCGGATCGGCGCCGTAGGCGCCCTGCGCGAACGCGCCGTAGTCGGCGCCCTTGCGCAGCGACTGGCCGCCGTCGATCGAGATGGCCTGGCCGGTGATGTAGCCCGACTCGGGGCCGATGAGGAAGCGGACGAGCGCGCCGATCTCCTCGGGCTCGCCCACCCGCTTGAGCGGGATCTCGGTGAGGTAGGAGTCGAGCACCGGGCTCCCGCCGGTGATCGCCCCCATGATCTCGGTGGCGATCACCCCCGGCTGCACGGAGTTCACCCGGATCCCGACGCCGCCCATCTCGTCGGCGGCCACCCGCAGCAGGTGGTCCATGCCGGCCTTGCCCGCGCCGTACGCGCCCATGAAGCGGAACGAGTCGCGCCCCGCGTGCGACGAGATGCCCACGTAGGAGCCGCGACCGGAGTCGGCGAGGTACGGGGCGCTGTGCTTCAGGGTGAGGAAGGCGCCGATGATGTTGAGGTCGAGCGTCGCCCGCACCGCCTCGACGTCGGCGAGCGCGATCGGCCCGAGGTGACGGGAGCCGCCGGCGTTGCCGACCACGCCGTCGAGCCGCCCACCGCCGTGCTCGACCGCCGCCGCGACCGCGGCGGCGACGTCGTCCTCGACCGTCACGTCGGCGGTGGTCCACGCCACCGCGCCGCCACCGGCACCCAGCCGACCCGCCGCCTCCTCGAGCGTCGACGCGGTGCGCCCGCAGATCGTCACCGCCGCGCCGTCGGCGAGCAGCGCCGCCGCGCAGGCCTCGCCGATGCCGGTGCCACCCCCGGTGACGAGCACCGAGTAGCCGTCGAGTGCACCCATGTCTTCCTCTTCCTCAGTGGACGTAGGCCGGTATGTTTCCATCCCGCCCGCCGCCACGCCCATACCGGCGGGGAGAGGAGCCGGATCGTGCACGTCGACACCAGCGGGTTCGAGCTGCTGCGCATCGAGGAGGCCCGGCCCGAGGTCGCTCTCGTCACCCTCGCCCGGCCGGAGCGGCTCAACGCGCTCAGCTGGGCGCTGGTCGACGAGCTCCATGCGGCCTGCGACGCGATCGGGGCCGACAACTCCCTCCGAGCCGTCGTGCTGACCGGCGAGGGCCGCGGCTTCTGCGCCGGCCTCGACCTGTCGGAGCGCACCGGCTCATCGCGTTCGGCCGGGCTCGAGGGACCGGCCGGGGGGATGCGGTCGCAAGAGCACATCGCGAACGTGATGCTGAAGCTCCGCGCGATCCCTCAGCCGGTGATCGCCGCGATCAACGGCGTCGCGGTCGGGGGCGGGTTCGCGCTCGCGTGCTACAGCGACATCCGGCTCGCCGCCGAGTCGGCCCGGTTCTGCGTGCAGTTCATCAAGGTCGGGCTGTCGGGGTGCGACGTCGGCGTGAGCTATGCGCTCCCCCGGCTCATCGGCGCCTCGCGGGCCACCGAGCTGATCCTCACCGCTCGCACGTTCGACGCCGCCGAGGCCGACCGCATCGGCTTCGTGAGCCGGGTGGTCCCCGACGGCGCCGTGGTCGACGCCGCGCTCGACGTCGCCGACGAGATCCTCGGCTACTCGCCCTTCGGGGTCGTGATGACCAAGGAGGTCATCTGGGCCAACCTCCAGGCCGCGAGCGCCGAGGTCGCGATCGACCTCGAGAACCGCACCCAGATCCTGACGTCGCACTCCGGCGACTTCGTCGAGGCGATCACCGCGTTCATGGAGAAGCGCCCACCCGACTTCCGCCGTTGATGCGTCCCTCACCGACGCCCGGTGTCGGTCCAGGGACGCATGGTTGCACCATGCGTCCCCGACCGACGCTCAGCGTCGCTCAGGGACGCATCATCGGGGGGCGCGGGGCAGGCCGAGGCCGGTCATGCCGATGATCTCGCGCTGGACCTCGTTGACCCCGCCGCCGAACGTGATCGTCACCGCCGAGCGGTAGGCCTGCTCCAGCGACAGGCGCACGCCGTCGATCTCCGGACCGTCGACGAGATAGGCGAACGCCCCCACGATCTCCATCAGCCGGTCGAGGCACTGCCACTGCTGCTCGCTCGCGAACACCTTCATCGCCGACGCGTCGGCCGGCGCGAGCGCGTCGGCGTCGAGGTCGGCGGCGACGCGCCAGTTGGCGAGCTTCAGCGCCTCCACCGTCGCGTGCACCCGGGCCAGGGTGATCCGCACCCAGTCCCGGTCGATCGGGCGGGTGCCGTCGGCGAGCGTCGTGGTGCGGGCCCACGTGTGCACCTGGTGGTACGGCCCGGCGAGGCGGCCGGCGGGCGCGAGCGCGACCCGCTCGTGGTTGAGCTGGCTGGTGATCAGCTTCCAGCCCTCGTTCTCGCCGAGCACCACGTGGTCGACCGGGACCCGCACCCCGCTGTAGAAGGTCGCGTTCGTGTGTCCGCCGCCGAGCACCCAGATCGGCGAGTGCGAGAACCCGTGCGACGAGGTGGGCACGAGGATGATCGAGATGCCCTTGTGCTTGGGCGCGTCGGGATCGGTCCGGCACGCCAGCCACACCCAGTCGGCATCGTGGCCGCCGGTGGTCCAGATCTTCTGGCCGTCGATCACGTACTCGTCGCCGTCACGCACGGCCCGCGTCGTGAGCGCGGCCAGGTCGGTGCCGGCGCCCGGCTCGCTGTACCCGATCGCGAAGTGGACCTCGCCGGCGAGGATCGCGGGCAGGAACTGCTGCTTCTGCGCATCGGACCCGAACCGCATGAGCGTCGGGCCGACCGTGTTGAGCGTGACCAGCGGGAGCGGCACCCCGGCCCGGTTGGCCTCGTCGTAGAACAGGTACTGCTCGAGCGCGGTGAACCCCTGCCCGCCGTACTCCCGCGGCCACCCCAGACCCAGCTTGCCGTCGCGGCCCAGCTCGCGCACCACCTCGCGGTACGCGGGCCCACCGGCCTCGCCGCCCCGCAGCGTCGCGCGCCGCTCCGGCGTCATCAGCGCCTCGAAGTACTCCCGCAGCTCCAGCTGCAGGCGACGCTGATCGGAGGTGAGGTCGATGTGCAACGCCGGTCGTCTCCCGTCAGGCCCAGTCGGGCGCGGGGCCCGTGTAGGCCGCCCGGATACGGTACCGAAGCCGGTGCGGGTACTCCTCCAGCCCGTGGGCGATCCAACCGGCGCACCGCGCGAGCACGAAGACCGCCTCCCCCGCCCCCGGGACCATCTCCGTGGCCTCGGCGAACGCGCCGAGGGCGAGGTCGATGTTGGGGTGGGGGCCGCCGTCGGCCGCCACGATCGTCGCGACCGCGTCGACGGCGTCCACGACCGCGCGGGGTGGCCGGGCCCGGCGCAGCGCCGCCAGGAGCACCACGGCGCGCGGATCGGGACCCTCGTACACGGGGTGCCCGAACCCGGGGACCGCGCCATGCTCG
>Ga0194121_10008806_pt1 | contig 12666 bp, 14 predicted proteins | sample TA2MahCa50mmetaG_FD_148609 | JGI IMG/M metagenome (GOLD analysis project Ga0194121, IMG submission 148609) | Freshwater microbial communities from Lake Tanganyika, Tanzania - TA2015020 Mahale Deep Cast 50m | ecosystem: Environmental > Aquatic > Freshwater > Lake | place: Tanzania: Lake... | reverse complement strand
ATATGGCCGCGTAGATAGAATTTCCGGTTCTTTCAGGAGGACGGATGGAGAAACTGGCGGTTATCAGCCCTGCCGGCGTGCAGGTGGTCGAGCAGCGCGGAATTGCGCCGCGGCTGCCGGACCTCGCCGGCAAGACGGTGGGCGAGGTCTGGAACGGTGTGTTCAAGGGCGACGAGACGTTTCCCGTGCTGCGGGAGATGTTCCGCAAGCGCTTCCCCGACACGAAGATCGTTCCCTATACGGAGTTTCCGTTCTTCTCCGGAGACGACCGCCCGCACGCGCAGCAGGAAGTGGCGCGCCAGATCGCCGCGCTCGCGAAGGAGAAGGGCTGCGACGCGATCATCTCCGGCAACGGCGCCTGAGGGACCTGCACTCCGGCCGCGGTGCGGCCGGCAGTCGAAGCCGAGAAGCTCGGCATGGCGAGCGTCGTCATCGCGACGTCGGGGTTCACCACGCTCGCGCGCGTCCTCAGTAAATCCTCCGGAATCGACAACCTGCGGCTCGCGGAATACCCCGGCCCGATGGGCATCGACACGTCACCGCAGATAAAGGAGAAGCTCGAGCGCCGCGTCTTCGACGCGCTCGTGCAGGGCCTCACGGCGCCGAAGCCGAAGGAGAAGGCGGCGGCCGCGCCGCGCTCGCGCAATCCCGCTGACATCGTGTTCGCGGGATCGCTTTACGAGATCAACGATTACTTCACGCAGCAGGAATGGACCGACGGCTTGCCGGTCTTCGCGCCCACGCGTGAGCGTGTCGATGAGTTCCTTGCCTACTGCGACCGCGCGCCGGACGAGGAGATCGCCATCCTGCCGGCGTCGAACCTGCGCGCCGTTCCGCTCAACATTGCGGCGAACGCCATCATGGCGGGCTGCCGTCCCGAGCACATGCCTCTCATCATCGCTGCGGTCGAGGCGCTGGCGGATGAGAAGTGCAACCTCTACAACGTCGGCAGCACGTCGGGCATCGTGCCGTTCCTCGTCGTGAATGGCCCGATCGTGCGCGAGCTGGGGATCGAGTTCGCCGGCCAGCTCGTCTCCAGAGGCCCGAATCCGGCGATCGGCCGTGCAATCGGACTGATCGTGAAGAACATCGCCGGCTTCCGGCCGGGCAAGAACTATATGGGCACGTTCGGCTATCCGCTCGTCTTTACGCTTGCGGAAGACGAGTCGACCACGCCGTGGGTACCGTTCCACGTCGAGCAGGGATTCGACCGTAACCAGAACACCGTGACCATCGGCGTGACGAACAACTGGGGCCCGACTTCGGAGCCGTCGGCCACTGCGGACACGTCCGCCGCCGACGTGGCGCTGGAGCTTCTCTGCCGCGAGATCCCGAAGAAGTTCAGGGTTTACGACTTCCCGACCATCGGGCCGAAGGCCGAGACCGTGATGGTGACGCTGGTGATCTCGCCGCCAATCGCGAAGCTCCTGGCGGACGCCGGGTATTCCAAGCAGGACATTCGCGAGTACGTTTACGAGAATGCGCGCATGTCGCTGCGCGAGTTCACGTGGCTCACCGAGCACACGTTCCCGCGCGCCACGACCGTGCGCCAGAAGGCGGAGGCGGGCGTGCTGCCGAAGGAGTATCTCGGCGCGCCGGACGACATGGTGCGGGTGCTCAAAGGCCCGGAGATCGTGCACATCGTCGTCTGCGGCGATCCGAACCGCAATCGGCTGATGTCGTTCGAGGGCGGGCACACCGTGCCGACGACGAAGGAAATACGGTTGCCGCGGGACTGGAAAGCGCGGCTCGGCGAGCAGCAGAAAATCGAGGAGGTGGCATGAAGCGAGTTGTATCGGTCTTCGTTGGTGCGGCGCTGGCATTCAGCGCGTGTGCGGCCGGCGCGGCTTATCCCGAGCGCCCGATCCGCTTCATCGTGCCGACCACACCGGGCGGCGGCGCGGACACGCTGGCGCGCCAGATCGCCACGCGTCTTTCGGAGCGGTTCAATCAGCAGGTCGTGGTCGATAACCGGCCGGGCGCGAACGGCATCACCGGCGTCGACGCGGCGGCGAAGGCGAACCCGGACGGTTACACGATCCTGATGACGTTCACCGACCACTTCGTGAACCCGAGCCTCTACAAGAGGCTGCCGTTCGACATGAGCAACGACTTCGCGCCGGTGATCTTCGTCGGGTCGCTGCCGTTCGTGCTGGCGATCAATCCGTCGGTGCAGGCGAGCTCCGTGCAGGAGCTGATCAATGTCGCGCGCGCGAAGCCCGGCCAGCTCAATTTCGGCTCCGCCGGCACGGGCGGGAGCGTGCATCTCGCCGGCGAGCTCTTCAAGGCGATGGCGAAGATCGACATCACGCACGTTCCTTATAAGGGAACCGGCGCGGCCATTCCCGACCTCGTGGGCGGGCGCATCCAGCTCATGTTCCCCTCGGCGATCACGGCGAAGCCGTTCGCGGACAATGGACGGCTGAAGCTTCTCGCGGTCACGAGCTTGAAGCGCTCGCCCGACGTCCCACATCTGCCGACAGTCGCGGAGTCCGGCATCCCCGGATTCGATGTCGGTATCTGGTATGGCGTCCTCGTGGCTGCGCGCACGCCGGCGGACGTCGTCAAGCGCCTCAATGCCGAAATCGGGCGGATCGTCGGCGCCGATGAGTTGAAGGCTATGATGATGAAGCAGGGTGTGACGCTCGCGCCCGGCACGCCCGAGCAGTTCCGCGCGTTCTACACGGCCGAGATGAAGAAGTGGGCGAAGGTGGTGAAGGACGCGAATATTTCGGCGGTTAATTGACGGCACCGTGCGCCACGGGATTCGTAAAGCATCGTCATTCCTGCGCCAGGCAGGAATCCAGGCAACGTTCCTGGGTCCGTGCTTTGCGCAGGGACGACGATTATGACAACCAGGGGTGACCATATGACATCGGAAATTATCGTCGTCGATCCGGCGGCGGAAGACGACGTCCAGAAAGCCGCGCTCGCGCCGCGTCTGAAGACGCTCGAAGGTGCGCGCGTCGGTCTCATCGACAACTCGAAGCACATGGCGGAAGAGACGCTGCGCGAGGTCGAGGCGCTGCTGAAGACCCGCTACGGCGTGTCGGCGGTGTCCTACTACCGCAAGCGCAACGCCAGTGTGCCGACGCCGCCGGACGTGCTGCAGGAGCTCACCTCGAAGTGCGACGCCTTCGTCCATGGTGTCGCTGACTGAGGGTCGTGCATAGCGTGGGGTCTCCACGACACGCACGAACTCGAGAAGCTCGGTAAGCCCGTCGTTCTCATGATCACCGCCGCGTTCCAGACGGCCGCGCAGCTTCGCGCCAAAACGCTCGGCCTCGAAGGCCATCCCATCGTCGTGCTGCCGCATCCGCTTGCCAGCAAGACCGAAGACGAGGTGAAGACGATCGCGCGCGATCTGGTCGGCTCGGTCGCCGGCGGGCTCACGCGCGCCGCATGAGCGCCGCCACGCAAGCGCGCGCTGCGCGCCGGCACAAAGCCCCCGCGGACTTCGCGGCGGCCCAGCGCCTGTTCGAGGAGAAGAGCTGGACCGATGGGCTGCCTGTCGTGCCGCCGACGGAAGCGCTGGTGCGCGAGATGCTCGCGCACACACCGCTCGCGCCGCACACCGCGCTCGGACGCATGGAGCCGGCGAAAAGCACCGTCACGATCGAGAAGGTCGCCGCCAACGCGGTGATGGCCGGCTGCAGCCCGGAATATTTCCCCGTCGTCGTGGCGGCAATCAAGGCGCTTCTCCAGCCGCAGTTTCACGTCGGCTCGACCGCCTGCACGACCGGCGGCGCCGCGCCGGTGCTGATCGTGAGCGGGCCGCTCGCCGAAAAGCTCGGCATCAACGCCGGCACCGCGTGCTTCGGCGGCAACGTGAAAGCGAACGCGACGATCGGCCGCGCGGTCCGACTCGTGATGAGGAACCTCGGCGGCGCGAAGCCGGACGGCATGGAGAAGTCGACGCTCGCCTGGCCGGGGAAGATCTCGATGTGCTTCTCCGAGAATGAGGCGCGCACGCCGTGGGAGCCGTTCCGCGTCGACCGCGGCCACGGGCACGACGTGACAACCGTGTCGGCCGTCGCGACGCGCGGGATCTACGCCGTCACCGAAGGCACGCAGGAAACGGGTGTCGGCGTGCTGGAGACGCTCGCCGGCGCGATGCGCATGATCGGCGCGCCTGTTTACTATCAGCGCAACGTGCCGGTTGTCGTTTGCCTCGGTCCCGAACACGCCAGCGAAATCGCGCGCAGCGGCTTTTCGAAGCGTGGCGTGCGCGAGTACCTGTTCGAGCACTGCCGGCTGCCGGTGCGCGCGCTGCGCGGCCGCGGTTACTACGCGCCCGGCTGCTGGGGGCCCGAGGTCGAGCGCAACGACGATGCGCTCGTGCCGATCGTCTCCACGCCGGACCACCTGTGGATCGTGGTCGCCGGCGGTGACGGCCGCCACAGCGCCTGGATGCCTGCGTGGAACGTCTGCGAAGGCGCGACCGCTGCCGTGGAGGTGACGGCCGCATGATGGCCGGACCGCCTCTCGGCGCGCTGGCGGCGCTCGCGGCACGCAAGTTCGCCGCGCGGACGTGTCTCGCTTACGCCGGCCGGCGCTGGACGTTCGCCGAAGTCGACGCGATCGTTGACTCACTGGCGGTGGCGCTCACGGTCCACCTCTCGCCCGGCGCACGCGTCGGGATGTTCATGCCCAACCGGCCGGAGATCGTGTTCCTCCAGCTCGCGCTCGAGCGCGCGGGCATGGTCCGGGTCCCGATCAACTCGCGCTTCACCGCGCACGAGGTGGGCGTCATCCTCGAGGACTGCGCGGCCGAGGCGCTTTTCTTCGACCAGGTGACGGCGGATCGTGCTGCGGAAGTGTCGGATCGGCTCGCTGACGTGTGGTTCTGTCACGTGGACTCCGACGACGCAGTGAACGGACCGCACTGGTCGCATCTCCTGTCGAAGCGCGAAGGTCCGCGTGTCCTCGCCGACGTCGACGCGGGGCACGTGTGCTCGATCAACTACACCTCGGGCACCTCGGGGAAGCCGAAGGGCGTCGTGCTGACCCACCACAACTGGGCGGCCATGTACCGCAACATGCTGGTCGACCGCGACATTCGCCGCGACGACGTGTTCGCGCACGTCGGTCCGCTCACGCATTCGAGCGGCGCGTATTTCCTCGCGTGGTTCCTGCGCGGCGCATGCAACGTGATCGTCGAAGGCGGCGATGTGGACGCGATCCTGCACACCATCGCAGCCGAGAAGGCAACCGTCTTCACGTGCGTGCCGACGGTGCTCACGCGTATCGTCAATCACCCGGACATCGACACGCTCGACCTGTCGGCGCTTCGGGCGATCGGCTACGGCGCCGAACCGATTCCGTTCAATACGCTGGAGAAGGCGCTGAAGCGCTTCGGGCCGATCCTCACGCAGAACTACGGGCTGACAGAAGCCATGATGACGGTGACGCTCCTGCACCCGCGCGAGCACTTCGGCGCCGACGGGAAGCCTCGAATCGGCTGCATCGGCGGGCCGTACACGTTCGTCGAAGTCGCGCTGCGCGCGCCCGACGGACGGGAAGTGGGGCCGGGCGAGGTGGGTGAAATCACGATCCGTTCCGAGCACATGATGGGCAACTACTGGAACCGGCCCGAGGAGACCGCGAAGGTGCTTCGCAATGGCTGGCTCTGGTCGGGCGACCTCGCGACGCGCGACGCGGAGGGGTTCATCACGCTTGCCGGCCGCAGCAAGGAGATGCTGATCAGCGGCGGCTTCAACATCTATCCGCAGGAGGTGGAGGCGCTGCTGACGAGCCACCCGGCGGTGCTGGAAGCGGCGGTGGTGGGTGTGCCCGACGAGAAGTGGGGCGAGATCGCGGTTGCTTACGTAAGCACCGTCGCCGGCGCGGCACTCGACGCCGGGAAACTCCAGGCCCACTGCAAGCCCATCCTCGGCTTCAGGACGCCGAAGATTTTCAACTTCGTCGATCACCTGCCCAAGAACGCGAACAGCAAGATCGACAAACCTGCGCTCAAGGCCGCTGCCATGCGCGAGCGGGAAAAGGCTACCCATGGCTGATGGGAAAGACATCGTCGTCGTCGCGATCGCGCGCACGCCGTTCGGGCGCTTCGAAGGCGCGCTCAAGGACATCGACGCGCCGCGTCTCGGCGCCATTGCCATCAACGAAGTGCTCGACCGCGCGGGGAGCCTCGCCGATCGGGTGGATGCGCTCTACGGCGGCGTCGGGATGATCGGCGCCAATGTGCTGACGCCGGTGCGGCAGGCGGTGCTGTTTTCGAAGCTGCCGGAGGAGACGCCGTCGGCGAGCATCGACCGCGCGTGCTGCTCCGGCATGACTGCAATCGGCGTTGGGATGAAGGACCTCAAGCTGGGCGAGGCGCGCGCGATCGTCTGCGGCGGCTTCGAATCGCTCAGCCGCACGCCGGTCCTGTGGCCGCGGCAGCGCGCGAAGATCGGCGACGTGGCGGCCACCGATCCGCTGCTCATGCGTGGGCTCATGGTCGACCGTCCCATCCCCGTCTACACCGGGGACGAAGCGGTGAGGCAGGGCGTCGAGCGCGCGGAGCAGGACGCGTGGGCGCTCCGCAGCCACGAGCGCTACTTCGCGGCCGACGGCGAGGGCTATTTCGAATTCGAGCGCTTCGGCGTGGACGTGAAAGACGCAAAGGGCCGCGATGTCCGGATGATCGCCGATGAGTCACCGCGTGCCGATACCTCGCTCGAGAAGCTCGCCGCGCTGAAGCCGGTCTACGGCGGCAAGACCGTGACAGCCGGCAACGCGCCGGGGCTGAACGACGGCGCCGCGTTCATTGTCGCGACAACGCGCGCGCTGGCCGAGGAGCACGGCGTCGAGCCGCTGGCGCGCCTCGTCGATTACACGCAGGTCTGCGGCGGCCCGACCTCGGGCAGCACGACGCCGGCAGTGGCGATCCGGAAGGTGGCGGAGCGGAACGGTATCGATCCGCAGGGCTGGGACCTGCTCGAGATCAACGAAGCGTACGCGGCGACGCCGCTCCTGAGCACGCTCGTGCTCGTCGGCGGCGATCGCACGAAGGCCGAGAAGCTGCGCAGCCGCACCAACGTGCACGGCGGCGCCGTCGCGATCGGCCATCCGCTCGGCGCGAGCGGCGCGCGGGTCGTGATGACGCTCATCAACGGGCTCCGCCGTCGCGGCGGCGGGCGCGGCGCGGCCGCGATCTGCGGCGGCTTCGGCCAGGGCGACGCGCTGATCGTTGAAGTCGACTGACGTAGGGTGCGCTGGTAGCGCACCCTACGAATACAACGAGGAGGAAGACAGTGAAACGTATTGCATGCCTGCTCGCCGCTGCGCTCGTTCTTGTCGCGCCGGCATTCGCTCAGGAATTCCCAACCAAGCCCGTCCGTATGGTCGTGGCGTTTCCGCCGGGGCAGGCGACGGACATCGTCGCGCGGCTCTTCGCGGAGGAGCTCACGAAGATGTGGGGCAACCAGGTCATCGTCGACAACCGCGCCGGCGGCGCGAGCGTCCCCGGCACGATGGCCGGCCGCAACGCGACGCCTGACGGGCACACCATCACGTTCGCAACGAGCAGCTCGATCGCGGTGAATCCGGCGATCCATTCGAATCTGCCGTACGACACGGCGCGCGACTTTGCGATGGTGCACGGCGTTTTCACGGTGCCGTGGGTGATCGTCGCGCATCCGACGGCGCCGTACAACACGCTGAAGGAGCTGATCGACGCCTCGAAAAAAAGCACGATCAGCTGGGGCTACGGCGCGAGCTCGCTTCAGCTCGGCGCGGAGCTCTTCAAGCTCAGAACGGGCGCGCAGCTCGTCGGCGTGCCGTACAAGGGCAGCGGACCGGCCACCACCGATCTCCTGGGCGGTCACATTCCGCTGCTGCTCGACACCGTCGCCGCCACGCTCCCGCACATCAAGGCCGCCCGCATGAAGGCGATCGCAACGATGACGCCGAAGCGCATGCCGCTCTTGCCCGACACGCCCACGGTCGCGGAGCTCGGCTATCCCGGTTTCGAAGCGGAAGGCTGGGGCGGCATGGTCGTGCCGAAAGCGACGCCGAAGGCGGTCGTCACGAAGATCAGCAGGGACGTCGCCAAGGTCCTTCACCAGCCGGCGATCCAGAAGCGGATGCTCGATCGCGGCGTCGTGCCCGACACGCGAGGTCCCGAGGAGTGGACGAAGTTCGTGCACGCGGAGCTCGTCAAGTGGACGGACGTCGCGAAGCGGGCGAACGTCAAAGCGGATTAGTGTCGATGGCAGAGGCAGCGGCCGCGTCGGTGAAAGCGCCCGGAGACGAGCTCTGGGTGCGTGACGACGTGGACCTCGCGGAGTGGTACCTCGCGCAGCCGTGGTCGGACGGGCTGCCGGTGATCGTTCCCACCGAAGAGAAAGTCGCTGACGTCGTCGAAGCGCTCGGCGGAGAGCCCGATTTCGTCGAATGCAAGGTGCCGCCGCGCATGGGAAGCCTCACGCGCCAGGTGCTCGCCATCAACATTGTTCTGGCCGGCGCGAAGCCGGAATACGCGCCGGTGGTCCGCGCGGCGCTCGTCGCGATGGCCGATGCCAGGCTCAACCTGAACGCGCTCCAGGCGAGCACGCACATGGCGGCGCCGCTCGTCATCGTGAACGGGCCGATTCGCCGCAGCATTGGCATGAACGCCGGCTGCAATCTCTTCGGGCCCGGCAATCGCGCGAACGCGACGATCGGCCGCGCGATACGCCTCGTGATGCTCACGGCGGGCGGCGGCATCGCGGGCGAGCTCGACAAGGCGACGCTCGGCCATCCGGGCAAGTACACCTACTGCATTGCAGAGAACGAAGAGCAGAGCCCGTGGGCGCCGTATCACGTCGAGCAGGGATACCGGCCGGAAGACAGCACGGTCTTCGTCATACCCGCCGAAGCGCCGCACAGTGTCACGAACCACGTCGCGAACGACCCGCAGGGCATCCTCGACAGCATGGTGTCGGCGATGAGCACGATCGCAAGCAACCCGGCGGTCGCCGGCGGCGCGTGCGCGGTGATTCTCGGCGTGGAGCACGCGAAAATGATCGCGGCGCATGGCTGGAGACGCGCCGACGTGCGGGCGTACCTCTGGTCGAACGCCGGCAACACGTTTGGCGAGTTGAGCTTCAATCACCGCTACGGCAAGGTTTACAACCGAAGCCTCCCGATCTGGTGCAAGCGGGAGCCCGATTCGTTCATCCCGATCGTCGCGCGTCCCGAGGACATTCACCTGTTCGTCGCCGGGGGCGCTGCCGGACGTTTCTCGGCCTTCATTCCGGGGTGGGGCAACTACGCCACGCCCGTTCTGCGCCCGATCGACTCGGCGCAGGCCACCGCAGCGAACTGCATCGACGGCACGTGCGCCCTGTAAAGAAAAGGAACAGCGAAATGCCCCAACGCATATTCGATCCGTGCGGAATCGTGGAAGCCTCGGCGAAGCCGCTCGCGCCGCGGGCGCAGGACCTCGCGGGCAAGCGCCTCGCGGTGCTCGACAACACGAAGTGGAACGGCGCGAAGCTCCTCGACGCCGTTGTGGCGCGGCTTTCGCAGGACGTGCGCTTCGCGCAGGTGAACCGCTACAAGAAGGAAACCTTCACCAAGCCCGCTGCGCCCGAGCTTCTGCGCGAGATCGCGGCAAACAATGATCTCGCGGTGATTGCAATCGCCGATTGAGGATCCTGCACGTCGTGCTGTACGCACGACACGGTGACGCTCGAAGCGCTGAAGATTCCCACGGCGGTGATCGTCACGACCGAGTTCGTGCGCGAGGCGGCGACGCAGGCGGCGGTGCTCGGCATGCCGGAGCTCACGCCCGTCGTGATCGATCATCCGCTGAGCACGCTCTCCGACGATCAGATCGCCGGCCGTGCCGAGCAGGCCGCGCCGCAGGTCACGAACATCTGGCTCGGCTAGCGTGGTGAACCGGAATTTCGCGTCACATCGTCGTCCCTGCGCAGGCAGGGACCCAGGCGTCTTTTTGCCTGGATTCCTGCCTGGCGCAGGAATGACGAGAGATGCCGCGGACTTGCAACTCATGACATTAGCGTGAACGTTCTTGACCACATGCGCCGCGCGGCACGGCTTTACGGCGAACGGACTGCCGTCATCTGCGATGGCGAGCGCCGAACGTACGCAGAGCTCGACGAGCGCTCGGATCGCCTGGCGAACGCGCTGCTTGCGCTCGGCCTCGCGCGCGGCGAGCGCGTCGTGGTGCTGCTCCAGAACTCGATCCCCTGCATCGAGCTCGACTTCGCGCTGTGCAAGGCGGGTCTCGTGCGCGTGTCGCTCAACCCGCGTGTCACCGCCGCCGAGCTTCCCTTCATTCTCGAGGACGCCGAGGCGAGCGTGGTCGTGTTCGGCTCCAATTTCGAGCACCTCGTGCGTGGCGCCGCCGCGGGCATTCGGCACCTCGTGCGGGTCGGGGAGTCCGGCGCGGAGGCGCTCAAGCCCGGTGTCGTCGATTACGAAGCGCTGCTCGCCGCCGGCGGCGTCGAGCCGGTCGAGACACAAAGCGCCGAAGAAGATCTGTGTGTGCTGGCATATACGTCGGGCTCCACGGGAAAGCCCAAGGGCGTCATGCTGGCGCACCGTTCACTCGTGCACATTGCCTACAACGTGCTGCTCGAGTGTGGTCCCGAGGCGTCCGGCGAGAAGGTTCTGCTGCTGCAGCCGCTCAGCCACGGTGCGGGTTACTACGTGCTCGCGTGCTACATCCGCGGCTGCACGATTGTGATCGCGCGGCAGTTCGACGCGCGCCGCGCGCTCGAGCTGATGCGCGACCTCGGCGTCGAGACGGTCAAGCTGGTGCCGACCATGCTCCAGCGCATCATCGCGCTGCCGGAGATCGAGGCGACGCCGTTGCCGAAGCTGCGGCAGATCATCTACGGCGGGAGCCATGTCGCAACCGACGTTCTTCGCCGCGCGATCGCGATCTTCGGTCCGCGCCTCATACAGCACTACGGCCAGACCGAAGCGCCATCGATGCTGACCGTGCTGCCGCGCCATGACCATACGATCGAGAATCTCGAGCGCGGCCTGCTCGTCTCGGCAGGTAGACCTGTCATCACGGTCGATGTGAAGGTGGTGGACCACGCGGGCAAGACGCTACCGGCCGGTGAGGTCGGCGAGATTCTCGTCCGCGCGCCGCATGCGATGTCGGGCTACTGGAAGCGGGACGACCTCACGCGGGCAACGCTTCGCGACGGGTGGCTGCGCACGAACGATCTCGCGAGGCTCGATTCCCGCGGCTACGTTTTTCTTCTCGGCCGCAAGGACGAGATGATCATCAGCGGTGGCTTCAACATCGCGCCGCGCGAAGTCGAGGACGCGCTCTGCACGCATCCGGCCGTCAACGAGGCGGCGGTTTTCGGCAGGCCCGACGCCGAGTGGGGCCAGGCCGTCGTCGCCGTGGTCGCTCTCCGCGACGCAATCGCGAAAGACGAGCTCGTCGAGTACACGCGCTCCGTGCTCGGCTACAAGCGCCCCAAAGACATCGTCGTTCTCGACGAATTGCCGAAGAACCCCAACGGCAAGATCGACAAATCGGCGCTGAAGCGCACGCTTGGCGTCACGTAGGTTTCGTTCCAAGAGAGAGGAGGAAGCAAAATGAAGCGTTTGTCACTCATGACGGCGACTTGCGCCGCCGTATTTCTCGCCGCAGCGTCTCCTGCGGCCTGGTCGCAGGCGTATCCGGCAAAGCCCGTGCGTGTGGTGATTCCCTTCCCGCCCGGGCAGGCAACCGATGTCATCGGACGCATCGTCGCCCAGAAGCTCGGCGACAGCCTGGGCAAGAGCTTCGTCGTCGACAATCGTCCCGGCGCGAACGGCATCCTCGGCGTGGAGACGGTGGCGAAGTCGCCGCCGGATGGCTACACGCTGCTCGTGACGGCGAGCGGGTCGCTCGTCATCAATCCGAATCTCTATTCGAAGCTCTCCTACAAGCCGCTGGAGGACCTCACGCCCATCGCGTTGCTGGGTCTCGTTCCACTCGTCGTCGTCGCGCATCCGTCGCTGCCCGTGAAGACGGTGCCGCAGCTCGTGTCGCTCGCGAAGTCGCGCCCGGGTGCGTTGAGCTATGCGTCTTCGGGTCCAGGCTCGGCACAGCACCTGGCGATGGAGCTTTTCAAGTGGCGCACGAGCATGGACATCGTCCACGTGCCCTACAAGGGCAGCGCGCCCGCCGTCACCGATCTCATGTCGGGCCAGGTGCAGCTCATGTTCGACACGATCGCATCTTCACTCCCGCTCATTCGCGCCGGCCGCGTGAAGCCGCTCGGCGTCGGACTCAAGAACCGCTCGGGCGTGCTGCCGGACGTGCCGACCCTCGATGAGGCCGGCGTCAAGGGCTTCGAGGTGACGGGATGGTCGGGTTTCCTCGCGCCCGCCAAGACGCCGCAGGCGATCATTCAGCAGCTCAACGCGGAGGTCCTGAAGATCCTCGGTCAGGCCGATACAAAAGAGCGCATCACGAATCTGGGGATGGAAGCCGCGATTACCACGCCCGAGGAGTTCACCGCGTTCATCAAAAGTGAGACGGCGAAGTGGGCGCAGGCGGTGAAGGTGGCGGGCGTGAAGCCGGAGTAGGCAACGTAATGACCGCCAGCGTGCGCCACGGGATTGCTTCGGCCCTGGCGGGCCTCGCAATGACGTTTGCGGCGGCGTCGCTGTTCGCTGCCGATGCCGCTTATCCAACGAAGCCCA
>Ga0194121_10008804_pt1 | contig 12668 bp, 17 predicted proteins | sample TA2MahCa50mmetaG_FD_148609 | JGI IMG/M metagenome (GOLD analysis project Ga0194121, IMG submission 148609) | Freshwater microbial communities from Lake Tanganyika, Tanzania - TA2015020 Mahale Deep Cast 50m | ecosystem: Environmental > Aquatic > Freshwater > Lake | place: Tanzania: Lake... | reverse complement strand
CGCAGGCGCGTCCCGCGCCGGCATACGCGCCGATCCGCGGCGACCAGCCGCTGAAGCTCACGCAGATGCGCAAGGCGATCGCGGACAACATGGTCCAGGCCTGGACCGCGCCGCACGCGCACGCCGTCATGGAGGTCGACATGACGAGCCTCATGCGGTACCGCGACCAGGTGAGGGCCGAGTTCAGGGCGCGCGAGGGGCTCGACCTCTCGCCGGCGGCGTTCATCGTGAAGGCCGCGGTCGAAGCGCTCCGCGCCGTGCCGCTCGTGAACGCGTCGTGGACCGACGGCGGCATCGTCGTGCACGGCGCAGTGAACGTGGGCTACGCCGTGGCGCTCGGCGACGAGGGCCTCGTCGTGCCGGTCATCAAGGCGGCGGACGAGAAGAGCATCGCCGGCCTCATGCGGTCTATCCGCGACCTCGTCGACCGGGCGAAGGCGAAGAAGCTCGGGTTCGACGACTTCTCGGGCGGCACCTTCACGGTGAACAACACCGGGCCGCTCGGCACGATCGTCTCGAGCCCCATCGTCCCGCCCGGCCAGGCGGCGATCTGCTCGAGCGAGTCGATCACGAAGCGCCTCGTCGTCATGGACGACGACACGATCGCGATCCGCTGGCGGATGAACCTCGTCATCGGCTTCGACCACCGCGTCATCGACGGCGCGACGTCCGCGCGCTTCCTCCAGACGATGCGCGACCGGCTGCAGGCCGTCGGGCCCGGGGTGAAGGTGTACTGAGACTTGGCTGAGCTCGCGCCGATCAGGTTCGAGATCCCCGGCGAGGTCGAGCGGCCGCGCTCGCGCGGCCGCGGCGGCGCGAACACCGTCGTCCCCATCGACCGGCAGCGCCCCGAGTGGCTGAAGGTCCGGCTCCCGATGGGCCCGCAGGTCGAGGAGCTCCGCCGGCTCATGCGCTCGAAGTCGCTCCACACCGTCTGCGAGGAGGCGCACTGCCCGAACATGGCCGAGTGCTGGGGCGCCGGCACGGCCACGTTCATGATCCTCGGCGACACCTGCACGCGCTCGTGCGGCTTCTGCGCGGTGCGCACCGGCAAGCCGCTCGAGCTCGGCCCGGACGAGCCCGCGCGCGTGGGCGAGGCCGTGGCGCGCATGGGGCTCGGCCACGCGGTCGTGACGAGCGTGAACCGCGACGAGCTGCCCGACGGCGGGGCCGCGGTGTTCGCGGCGACGATCCGCGAGATCCGCGAGCGGTCGCCCGGCACCACCGTGGAGGTGCTCATCCCGGACTTCCGCGGGGTCGTCGAGGCGCTCGACGTCGTGCTCGCCGCTCGGCCCGAGGTGCTCGCGCACAACGTCGAGACCGTGCCACGCCTCTACGGGCGCGTCCGGCCGCAGGCGGCGTACGAGCGCTCGCTCGAGGTCCTTCGTCTCACGAAGGAGCGCGCGGCGGGCGTCGTGTGCAAGACCGGGATCATGCTCGGGCTCGGCGAGACCGAGGACGAGGTCCTCGCGGCGATGCGCGACATCCTCGCGCAGGGCACCGACGTCCTCACCATCGGGCAATACCTGCGGCCGTCCCCGGTGCACCTGCCGATCGAGCGCTACTGGTCACCCGAGGAGTTCGCGCGCCTGGGCGCGGCGGGCATGGCCATGGGCTACCGCCACGTCGAGTCCGGCCCGCTCGTGCGCTCGTCGTACCACGCGGAGCGCCACGTCCGTGTCTGACCTCGCCGCGACCCGGCTCGGCCGCGTCGGCTACGTCGAGGGCTGGCGCCTCCAGGAGGCGGTCGCGACGCGGGTCCGGGGCGGGGGAGTGGACCGGCTGCTCCTGCTCGAGCACGATCCGGTGTACACGATCGGCCGGCGCGGCTCGGCCGCGAACCTCACCGCATCGCCGTCCGAGCTGCGCGCCCACGGCGCGGCCGTCTACCGCGTCGACCGCGGCGGGGACATCACGTACCACGGCCCGGGCCAGCTCGTGGGCTATCCGGTCGTCGGGCTCGGTGAGGCGCCCGACCTCGTCGCGTACGTCCGCGCCCTCGAGGGCGCGATCGCCGACGCGCTCGGGACGTACGGGGTGGCCGCGCGCGCGATCCCGCACAAGACCGGCGTGTGGGTCGATCTCCCGGGCGGCGGTCCCGCGAAGGTCGCGGCGATCGGCGTGCGCGTATCGCGCGGCGTGACGACGCACGGGGTCGCGCTGAACGTCTCGACGGACCTGGCGGCGTTCTCGCGCATGATCCCGTGCGGCTTCGTCCACGAGGTCGCATCGCTCGAGCGGCTCGGTGTCCGCGCGGACCTGCGCGAGGTGGCGGGCCGCCTCGCCGAGGCGCTCGCGGCGCGCCTCGGGCGCACGCTCCGCTGGGATACGGTCGCGCCGGCGCGCGAGGAGGAGATCCCCGCGGACGCGGCGGTGCGACGGGCCGAGGACCTCCTCGCGGAGGCCACCCGGGTCTGACCGCGCTCCTCGTCCGCGAAGGGCCCGCGGTCGATCTCACGGTGGCGACGCGGATCCTCGCGCACCTCGGCGCGCTCGCTCCCGGCGGGCGCGTCGCGTCCCTCGTGGGGAGCGAGGTCGTCTACGTCGCCGGCCGCGGCGCGAGCCCGGCCACGATGACTCCGTACGACGTCGCGGCCGTGCGCCTGGTCGACGGGATCGACCTCGCGGGGTCCCCGCCCGAGGACGTCGCCCGGTACCTCGAGGTGCTTCGGGCCGAGCGGGCGGCGCGGGCCGTCGCGGCGGTCGCGGACGGGGATCTCGTCGCGGCAGCCGATCTCGCGACCCTCGTCGAGCACGTCGCGCGGCTGCCCTGGGCCGAGGCCGAGGGGCGCGCCCGGGCGGCAGGGGCGCTCATCGGCGCGTACGCGGCGGAGGGCTGAACGGGCCGGTACCCCGGTACCGGTCGGAGGAGACGTCCGGCTCATTGCCGCGCCGCGCGGGCGGTCGCACGATCGGACCGTGGTGACGCGTCTCCTGCAGGCTCTGCGCAGGCGCGAGGAGCCGCCGGTCGAGCAGCTCGACGTCCAGGAGATCCGCAGCCGCATCGGGGACCCGCTGCCGCCGCCGAAGCCGGCCGAGGCCGCCTACACGCGCACGGACGGCCGGCCGGCCTCCCGCGCTGACCTAGTCCGATCCCGGCGCGGGCGGGCGCTCGGGACGGGGGACGTCCGGGATCATCTCGCCGGTCGCGGGATACACCTTCGCGCGGCGCTTGCGCTTCTCGAGCGGCGCGCGCACGTCGAACCCGAGCTGGAACTGCGTGGCCGCGTGCAGCAGGGCGTCCGCCGGCGCCAGCCCGGTCACCCGGACGAGGTCGTCGTAGAGGCGGTCGAAGCGCCCACGGTCCTCGTCGGTCCGGACGATGTCGGGGTAGCCCGGCGCGTGCAGGCGCTCAGTCGGCACTGCGTCCCTTGCGCGCGACGGCGCGGATGAACGTCTCGACGGGGATGGCGGGGAGCGTCTCGATCTGCACCGTCCCGCGGGCACCGAGGCTCGCGGAGACCCGCGCGATGGTCTCGTTGTCCTTCGCCTCGACGATGTTCACGAAGTCGTAGCGGCCGAGCGTCGCGTACTGCGCGACGATGCGGCACCCGAGCGCCTCGATCTCCCGGTTCACTTCCTTGATGCGGCGCGGGTTGGACTGGATCGTCTTCACTCCTGCGGAGGTGACGCGCGTGAGCAGGACGTACGTGGCCATCTCGGACCTCCCTCGGCTGCCGCGCGGCGGCAGAATGAGGATATGCCGCGGTTCGCCCGTGACGAGGCCGAGGCGCTGCTCCCGAAGGTCATCCCGTACCTCGAGGACCTCCAGCGGCGCAAGCAGGCGTTCGATCGCCGCCCCACGGAGCCGCTCGCGCAGGAGATCCGCGCGCTCGTCCGCCAGGTCGCGGAGATGGGCGCCCTCGTGAAGGGCATCGACGACGGGCTCATCGACTTCCCGTCGGAGTGGAACGGCCGGGCGATCCACCTGTGCTGGAAGCTCGGCGAGGGCGACCGCATCTCGTGGTGGCACGAGCTCGACACCGGCTTCGCCGGGCGCCGTCCGATCCGCGAGCTCTACGACAACTGACGTCCGGAAAGCGAAGGGCGGCCCGACTCCATCCCACGGATCGTGGGGAAGACGTTGGGCGGGGACTGGGGCGGGCGAGCCAGCCGATGACTTTCCGTGCTACGCGCTACTTGTCGAAGTACACCTTGTTGATCTCGATGTAGCTCTTCCACTTCTCGGGCACGGCGTCCTCAGGGAAGATGGCGCTTACCGGGCACACTGACTCGCACGCACCGCAGTCGATGCACTCATCGGGGTGGATGAGGTACAGCTTGTCCGCATCCGTCGTGTATATGCAGTCCACTGGGCAGACATCGACACAGCTCGCGTCCTTCACATCGATGCACGGCTCCGTGATCACGTAGGCCATCTGAGCGCTACTCCCTCTACATCACCCGCGGTGCGAGCGCGATATCGGCGCAAAGGCTAGCATCGGATCCCGCTCATGTCAGAGGACATCGCCGAGTTCCCGCTGCCCTTCGACGCGACGGATGAGGAGCGCGCGGCGGCGCGCCGCGAGATCGGCAAGTACACCCGCGTCGTCGCCGAGGAGAAGCGCCGGCTGCGCTTCGAGGGCCGCGCCATCGGCCAGACCGGGCCGATCCACCGCTTCCAGTACTTCCGCATCTACCAGCTGGCGAAAGGCTTCCTCGTCGCCGGGCACGAGCTGCGCGAGGGGATCACGGTCTGCCACGCGGAGTCGGCCGAAGCGCTGCCGAAGTGCTTCGCGAACGAGGGCATCGCCGAGTTCATCGCCGACGAGCTGCGCTTCCGCGGCGTCATCAAGGGCGAGCACGCCACGGCCTGAGCCCGCGGACCCGGCGGCCGCCGCGCGGCGGCGCAAGGCCGAGCGCGGCCCGAAGCGCGAGCCTCCGAGCGACGAAGCCGTGCAGTCGCGGTGCGACGATCCGGCGCCGGCCGAGCTGACCCGCGGGATCGACCAGCTGAACGCCGGCGAGCTCTTCGAGCAGCACGAGACGCTCGAGACGCTGTGGCGCGCGACGGCGGCGCCCGCGCGCGGCCTGTACCACGGCATCCTCCAGGTGGGCGTGGGGCTGCACCACTGGTCGCGCGGCAACTTCCACGGTGCGGCCGTCCTCATGGGCGAGGGCATCGAGCGCCTCCGGCCGTTCGAGCCGCGGTGCCAGGGCGTGGACGTCGCCGCGCTCATCGCCGATGCCACCGCGCTGCGCGACGAGCTCCTGCGGCTCGGGCCCGAGCGGATAGGGGAGCGCGACGCGCGGACGGCGCTGCGGGTGCGGCGCCTCTAGGGCTTCGACGCACCCGCCGCGAGCCCGGTGGGCCGCGGCGCGGGCTGGTCCCAGCCGAGCAGCGCGTGCGGGGGCAGGTTGAGCGCCTCGACGCCGCGCAGGCCGGGGACCGCATCCCGGAGCGCGCGCTCGATCCCGCTCTTCGTCTGCAGCGAGAACACGAGGCGGTTCGGGCCCGGCCGCGTCAGCCACAGGTGGACCTGCGCGATACCGTCCTCGATGCCGAGCAGCTCCACGCGCGCGCCCGAGCGGTCGAGGTACGGCCGCATCTCGGCGAGCTGCGCGGCGACGAGGTCCTTCAGGTCGGCCATCGCGACGATCCTAGCGAGAGCTCACCGGACGCGCGCGCGGCCGGATAGGATCGGCGCCTCATGTGCTACCCGCCGTCGTCCCGGCCGCCCGAGATCCCGAGCGACCTCCTGCGCGCCGCCGCGGGCGTGCCCGCGATCTCCGGAGGGGCCGGCGGCGCCGACGTGGTGCTCACGAGCGAGGACGGCGGCCGCTTCCGCGCGTACCTCACGAAGGCCGACGAGGGCGAGGCGGGCGTGGTCGTCGCGCCGGACGTGCGCGGGCTCCACCCCTTCTACGAGGAGCTCGCCGAGCGGTTCGCTAGCGCGGGCATCCACGCGATCGCGTTCGACTACTTCGGCCGGACGGCCGGCACCGAGCGGCGGCCAGCGGACTGGGCGTACCAGGAGCACAACGCCCGGAACACCACCGCCCAGGTGATGGCGGACCTCACGACGGCGATCGGGCATCTCCGCGGCGCGACCGACGCGCGGAGCATCTACGTCATGGGGTTCTGCAAGGGCGGCCGCGTGGCGTTCAACGCCGCCGCCGAGCACAGCGGCATCGCGGGCACCGTCGGCTTCTACGGCTGGCCGACGCGGCGGAGCGACGATGATGCGAGCGCGCCGATCGACAGCGTCGACCGCATGCACCTGCCGCTGCTCGGCCTCTTCGGCGCCGCCGACAAGGCCATCCCCGAGAGCGCGGTCGAGCGGTTCCGGCAGGCGCTCGCCGCGCGCGGCGTGCGCCACCACGTCCACGTGTACCCGGGCGCCCCGCACTCGTTCTTCGACCGCACGGCGGACGATTGGAAGGCGGAGAGCGAGGACGCCTGGCGGCGCGTGCTCGGCTTCGTCCGGACGGGGGACCCGGCCGCCAGGGCGTGACGCGCCGGTTCGGCATCTTCACCCTCCAGCACGCGCCGCTCGACGCGCTCACCGAGCGGTGGCGGCGCACCGAGGAGATGGGCTTCGACTCCGTGTGGATCGCGGACCGCACCACGACGCAGTACCCGACGCTCTTGCACTAAGAGGCGTGGACGCTGCTCGCGGCGATGGCGCGCGAGACGATGCTGGAACACGCTCGGCGGCCAGCCCATGGGCATGGTCCCGCCGCTCCCGCTCGGCGAGGCCGTCGCCGCGACGCGCCGGCAGGCCGGGGAGATCGCGGCGGCCTGCGCGAAGGTCGGGCGCGACCCGGCGACCATCCGCCGCTCGGTGCCCCTCTACAAGAGCGACGTGCTGCGCCGCGACCCCGAGCACTTCGAGGCCGTCTGCGCCGCGTACTTCGACGAAGGGTTCGACGACATCGTCATGTGCTGGCCGTACGTGCGGCGGGGCTTCGACGACGAGGCCAGCGTGGCGGCGTCGGAGCGCACGCTCGAGCGGGCCGCGGCGGACGTCGTGCCGCGGCCGCGCCGCGCCGGGACGGCCTAGCTGACGCGCCTCTGCTTGTTGTCCACGTAGTCGATGAGCACGTACTCGCCGAGGCGCTCGGGCTCCACGTAGAACGCGCGGCCGTGGTTGATCTTCGACATCTGGTTCACGAAGTCCACGAGGTAATGGCCGCGCGCGAGCATGAACGTGTTGATGGTGATGCCCTCGCGCGTGCAGCGCACGACCTCGCGCAGCGTCTCCTCGAACGTGCGCTTCGCGGGCGGGTAGGAGAAGCGCGCGCGGCCGTCCTCGAAGTGCGCCGTCGGCTCGCCGTCGGTGATGAGGATGACCTGCTTGTTCTTCCCGCGCGAGCGTGAGAGCAGCGTGCGCGCCGTCTCGAACGCGTGCTGCATGTTCGTCCCGTACACGTACTCGTTCCACGTGAGGCGCGGGAGGTCCGTGGGCTGGAGGCGCGTGGCGTAGGCCGAAAAGCCGACGATGTACAGGTCGTCCTTCGGGAACGTCGAGCGGATGAGCGAGTCGAGCGCGAGCGTCACCTTCTTCGCGGCGAGGAAGCAGCCGCGGAAGATCATCGACCGCGACACGTCGACGAGGATCGCCGTGGCCGACTGGGTGAGCAGCTCGGTGCGGTGGACGGCGAAGTCGTCCGGCGTGAGCCGCACCGGCGTGCCGCGCCCGGAGCGCATGACCGCCCCGCGCACGGTCGCCGGAAGGTCGAGGAGGAACGGGTCGCCGAACTCGTACGTCTTCAGCTCGTCCGTCGGGTCGCCGCCCCGGCCGCGCAGGCGCATCCGGTGGCTCCCGAACGCGTCGCGCTTCAGCGTGGCGAAGATCTCCTCGAGCGAGCGCTGGCCGATCTTGCGGATCCCGCGCGGGGTCAGCTCGTAGCGCTGCCCGTCCTTGCGGATGAGCCCCGCCTCCTCGAGGAGCTCCCACATCCGCTGGACCTCCTCGAGGGTCCGGCGCGCCTTCTTGCCGGCGAGCCGCTCGACCTCGTCAGCGTCGACGTCCTTCAGGTCCGCCGGGCCGCTCGCGACGCGCAGCTGGCTCTCGATGTCGCTCATGCGGTCCATCTGGCGCATGACCTCGAGCGCCTCGGCCAGGGACAGCGGGTCGTCGCCGCTCAGCTCGTAGTCGTGGCCGTCCATCGGCATGAGCTCCGACAGCGTCGTGGCGAGGTCGCTCATCGCCTGCTGCAGCCCGCCGTCCTGGAACGCGGCCCCGAGGAGCTCCTCGAGCTGCTCGCGCATGTCCGCGGGCATGCTCTGCCAGAGCGACCGCATCGCCGACATGCCCGCGGCGAGCTGGCGCAGCAGGTCGTCCCAGTCCTTCGCGCTCCCCGCGAGCTCGGGGTACTGGCGCTGGAACGCCTCGAAGTCGGGCTCGCCGCCCTCCATCCGCTCGCGCAGCGCGCGGTTCAGGTCCTTCAGCATCCGCTTCGTGCGCTCGACCCGCTCGGGAGAGACGTCCTTCAGCGAGTCGCGCATGCTCGAGAAGTACGAGCCGAGCACCTGCCGCTGCAGCATCTCGAGGAGCTCGCGGTACGCCTGCGCCGCCTTCGGCTCGAAGAACTCGTAGTCCTTCAGCTGCCGGATGGCGCGCCCGACGTCGCCGGGGAGCTCGTCGAGCTGCCGGGTGCGCTCCTCGGCCATGCGCCGCATCGCCGCGCGCAGCTCGTCCGTCGGCGCCTCGGCGCTCGCGCGCCGCTCGAGGCCCTCGCGCTCGAGCCGCTTCACCTCCTCGAGCTTCGCCCTCAGGTCGTCGAAGATCCTGGAGAGGCCGTGCCGCTCCGCGCGCTTCTGCCGCGCGGCGCGCATGCGCTCGATGAGGTCCTGCAGGCCCTCCATCCGCCCGGCCATGCCGAAACGGGCGAGGCGCTCCATGGCCTCCTCGACGTCGGCGCCGGAGAGCAGCTCGTCGGACATCGCGCCGAGGAGCTCCTCGGCCTCGATCGGGTCGAGGCGCTGCGTGCCGTCCCACCGCCGGTACCTGATCGGCCCGAAGGCCTCGGGGAACGGCGTCTCGCTCGTCATGTCAGCCGCGGAAGGTGCTCCGCGTCTCGCCGCGCTCCTTGTTCAGCTTGCGGTTCAGGTGCAGCCCCTCGAGGACGAACTCGACGGCGGCCGCGACCGCGGCGGGGTTCCCCGTCGCGCCGATCTTCGCGACCGCGCCCTTCATCCCCGGGATCTGCAGCGCCTGCTTCACGTATTCGGCGCTCGGCTGGGCGGACGACACGTGCATCGTCGCCCCGCGCTGGAACGCGCCGAGGAGCGAGTCGAACTCGGCGAGGGCGAACGTGCGGTTGAAGACGTTCAGCACCGCGCGCTGGATGAGGCGCTCGATGACCCGCTCCTCGCTCGTCTCCCCGACGGACTCGAGCTCGATCTTGCCCGCGGTCGACGCGACCACGGAGGGCAGGTCGCTGATCCGCGGGACGACGGCCGTCTCGCCGAGGCGCAGCGCGCGCTTCAGCGCGTTCGAGACGAGGTTCTCGTAGTTCGCGATGGTCACGCGCACCGAGACGCCCGAGCGCTGCGAGATCTCGGGCGAGCGGCGCGCGAGGTGGGACAGCTCGGCGAGGACCTCCTTCATGTACGCGGGCACGATCGTCGTCATGCCCTCGTCGACGAACTCGACCCGCTCCTGCTCCATGACGAGGACCTCGGTCGCGATCTCGTGCGGATAGTGCGTGCGGATCTGCGAGCCGAAGCGGTCCTTCAGCGGCGTGATGATCCGGCCGCGGTTCGTGTAGTCCTCGGGGTTCGCCGAGGCGACGACGAAGAGGTCGAGCGGGAGCCGCACCTTGTACCCGCGGATCTGCACGTCGCGCTCCTCCATGACGTTGAGGAGGCCGACCTGGACGCGCTCGGCGAGGTCGGGGAGCTCGTTCAGCGTGAAGATCCCGCGGTGCGTGCGCGGGAGGAGGCCGTAGTGGATCGTCAGCTCGTCGGAGAGGTAGCGCCCCTCAGCGACCTTGATCGGGTCGACCTCGCCGATGAGGTCGGCGATCGAGATGTCCGGGGTGGCGAGCTTCTCCGTGTAGCGCTGCTCGGGGGTGAGCCACGCGATCTGCACGGCGTCGCCGTCGTTCGCGACGCGGTAGCGGCACGACGCGCAGATCGGCGCGAACGGCTCGTCGTTGATCTCGCAGCCGGCGATCGCCGGGACCGCCTCGTCGAGCAGCGCGACGAGCGAGCGCGCGATGCGCGTCTTCGCCTGGCCGCGCTCGCCGAGCAGGATGATGTCCTGGCCCGAGAGCACGGCGTTCTCGATCTGCGGGAGGACGGTGGCGTCGTACCCCACGATCCCGGGGAAGAGCGGCCGGCCCTCGCCGAGGGCGGCGATGAGGCTCGCGCGCATCTCCTCCTTGGTCGTGCGCGGGCGGTAGCCCGTGTCGCGCAGGGAGCCGATGGTCGTCGGCCGTTCGTTCACGTCAGCGGATCCCCTCTCATGAGGCCCGGCGCGGGCTCGCCACGGCGCTCGGCCACGGCGGCGCGCACCGCCGGGATCGCGAGCACGCGCCGCCGCCGCAGGTCCTCAAGGTAGGCCGCGCGCCCGTCGAGCTCGGCCCGGAGCGCGTCCATGTGCTCGCCGTGGCGGCGGCAGAGCAGCTCGAGCTGCGCGGCGTCGTCGTGCGTGTGCCCGTCCGTGCCGGCGTCCCACTCGACGAGCGGCACGAGGGCGACCCCGTCGCGCGCCGCGGTCACGATGCGGTGCGCGGACACGACCCGCCGCGCGAGCGGGCCGTACGCGGTGCCCACCCGGTACATCCGCATGACGAGGAGCAGGTCGACGCGCGCGAGGGCGTCGGGCTCGACGCCGAGGTCGCCGGTGAGCTGGGCGACGGCCTCCTCGGCGCTGTCGGCGTGCATCGTCGAGGCGAGGGCGTAGCCGCGCCGCAGCGTGCGGAAGACCTCCACCGCCTTCGGCCCCCACAGGTACACCGGGAGGTGGCTCGAGAGCTCGTTCGCGAGGAGCAGCGTCGACCCCGGGTCGGCGTGGCGGAGGTAGTCGAACGTCTCGGCCCAGCCGCGCACGAAGACGCGGCGCGAGGAGCGCGGCATGAGGTCGAGCAGCGCGGACAGCGTCGTCGTCTTCCCGGAGTGCGGCTGCTCCGCGGCGATGATGAGCGATCCGTGGCCTTCGAGGACGAGCCAGCACAGGGCGGCCGTGCGCGCGTCGAAGTTGCCCGCGGCGAGGAGCTGCGTCACCGACATCGGGACCGGCGGCTCCCAGTTCCAGCCCCACCAGCCGACCGGGACGTCGTAGTCCTCGGGCGAAAGCGGCCGTTCGCGCACCCGATACGAGCGTGGGTGCTCCATGGACCGAGGCTAGCACTAGGCTTTCGCCGCGATGGCGGAAGAGCGCGCCGACACGCGCGACCGTGACGATCCCGCGCGCCTCGCCGATGAGGCGCGCGCCGCCGTCGAGAAGCAGTCCGCCGAGCTGCGCGCGGCGACGGCGCCGATCGCGACCGAGCCGCCGACCGTGTACCGCCCCTGACCGCGTTCGCGTCGGTCGCCGAGCTCGCGGAAGCGCTGCGCGCGCGCCGCGTGAGCGCGTCCGAGCTCGCGATCGCGGCGCTCGACCGGCTCGCCACGCTCGGACCGCGCTACAACGCGGTCGCCACGGTCATGCGCTCGCGCGCGCTGCGCGAGGCCGCGGCGGCCGACCGCGCGCTCGCGCGCGGCGACGCACGCTCGCCGCTCCTCGGGATCCCGTACGGCGCGAAGGACCTGCTCGCGGCGCGCGGCGCGAAGACGACGTGGGGCGCCGCGCCCTTCAAGGACCAGGTGATCAAGGCGGATGCGACCGCGGTCGCGAAGCTGCGGCGGTCGGGCGCGGTGCTCGCGGCGAAGCTCGCGATGGTCGAGCTCGCGGGCGGCGGCGGATACAGGTACCCGAGCGCCTCGCTGCAGGGGCCGGGACTGAACCCGTGGGACACGGGGCGCTGGTCGGGCGGGTCCTCGAGCGGGAGCGGCGCAGCCGTGGCCGCGGGCCTCGTGCCCTTCGCGCTCGGGTCGGAGACCTCGGGATCGATCGGCACGCCCGCCGCGTACTGCGGCATCACCGGCCTGCGCCCGACCTACGGGCTCGTCAGCCGCCACGGCGCGATGGCGCTCTCGTGGACGCTCGACAAGATCGGCCCGATGGCGCGCGGCGCGACCGACTGCGCCCACGTGCTCGCGGCGATCGCGGGACCGGACCCGAACGACCCGACGGCGAGCGGCAAGCGCTTCCGCCCGCTGTCTTCCGCGGACGCGCGGGAGCGGGTGCCGCGCGTGCGCGTCGGCTACGCCGGCGAGGAGATCGAGCGGGCGCCCGAGGCGGTGCGCGGCGCGGTCCTCCGCGGGATCGAGGAGCTGCGGCGGATCGCGCCGGCGTTCGTGGAGGCGCGGCTGCCCGAACTGCCGTACGGCCCGATGGTGACCACGGTCATCGGCGCCGAGGCGGCGACGATCTTCGCCGAGCTCATCGAGAGCGACCGACTCGACCTCATGCCGGACGAGAAGCAGAAGGCCGGGCTGCGCGCGGGCCTGCGCATCACCGCGCGCGGCTACCTCCAGGCGATGCGGCTGCGGACGCTCCTCGCCGCGCGCATGCGCGAGGTGTTCCGGGAGTGCGACGTCATCGTCTCCGCCGGCCGCACGGCGACCGCGACGCCGGTCGGTCAGGCGCTGGACTCGCCGCCGCTCCCGCCGG
>Ga0194121_10008803_pt1 | contig 12669 bp, 12 predicted proteins | sample TA2MahCa50mmetaG_FD_148609 | JGI IMG/M metagenome (GOLD analysis project Ga0194121, IMG submission 148609) | Freshwater microbial communities from Lake Tanganyika, Tanzania - TA2015020 Mahale Deep Cast 50m | ecosystem: Environmental > Aquatic > Freshwater > Lake | place: Tanzania: Lake... | reverse complement strand
CTAAACCCAGCAAATTCTTTTTGGTATTGGTGGAAATACTGTTTGAGCTCGAGAGAAAGTCCTCCGAACATATTACTAGCATGTTCTTTTAACTTGTCATACATACTGCGTTGTATCTTTATTAGAGCGGTGCGAGGTACCATTAATTTGAATCCTTTTCGGAAGTTCAAACCCACTACTATTATGATACCCCATGGCCCATGGCTTTTTGTGGTTATTTTTTGTAGCTTTTGCTCGATAAGCTCGGGGGTTGAAACACCTGCTCCTTCTCCTACTTTGGGCTCCATTCTCTCATCCACCCTGAAACAAAACGGAATGATACAAGAGGCCTATCAAGATATTGAGATCGCCAGATCCCAAATTGAGCTGGCTCGCTCGGCCCTTTTCCCCAAAGGCAATATAACGATTTTAGGGGCTCCGATGCCCGAAATCCGAGGGGATGCTAACGGATCTCGTGTAAATTTAGGAAAATGGGGACCGTTTCTTCTAGGAAGCCTTCAAATTGTAGAACCTTTATACACTTTCGGAATGATCTCAAGCTATCAAAAAGCCGCTCAAGAGCAGTTAGAGGCAAAAACCGAACTGGCTCAAGTTAGGAAAAACGATGTTACTCTCATGGCCAAAGAATTCTACTACGGTTATTTAATGGCAAGAGATTTAGAGGCCTTGATCGAAGATTTAAGTTCTTTTCTCAAAGATGCGATTAAATCGGTGGAAGAAAATTCACAATCGAAAAAATCAAAAGGCTCGGTTAGACCCCACGACCTTTACAGACTCAAAACTGCTTTAGCAGATTTACAACAAAAAAAACTCTATGCCCAAGCTGGTAAAAAAACGGCTGAAAAAGCCCTCAATTGGGTTTCAGGAAGCTCCCACTCTTCATTCGACTCTCTTAATTCCGAAGTCGAAACTTTTGAAAAAAAAACCTTTGAAGAATATTTAGAACAAGCCAAAAAGAATCGCCCGGAGTTTAAAGCCCTCGCCGCGGGAATTAAGGCTCGCTCGGCTCTCAAAGACGCCAAAGAGGCTCAAGCTTATCCCACCATTTTCGTGGGAGGAATGTTTGCTCGGGGATGGTCTCCAGTTGCAGATAAACAGATGTCAATTTTCGCGAACGATCCCTTTAATGGGATTCAAGGAGGGCTTGGTTTAGGGCTCCGTTTCGATCTAGAATTCGCAAGACAATCAGCCGAAGCTCACGAACAAGAGGCAGAAATGTTGAAACTAAAAGCGACCGAGAGTTACGCTATCCCCGGCATCGAGCTTCAAGTTAAAAAAGCTTACCTAGAAATGGAACAAGCAGCCCAAGGACTTCAAATAGCAGAACACCGAAAGAAGCTTGGAAAAAAGTGGTTTATTTCCAATGCTATGGGATTTTCAGTGGGAATCACACCGGCCAAAGATTTGATGGAATCCTTAGAAGGCAGTGGCACCGCAAGAAAAAACTACATAGAAACGGTTTATAGCTTAAACATGGCGTTGGCAAAACTCAGTCAAGCTGTTGGAGTGGAAATTACGCAATTAAAATATCATTAAGCCCTCTTAGATCCTTTGGCTATTTTAGGCTTCTTCTTTTTCATTACTTTCACAAGAAGCAAAGCCACCACTAATCCTCCCGCTACTAATAACAACAACCCCTGATCAGCGTCGTTTGAATCATTGACGTTAGCTTTAGGTTCAGCGGTCGCATTCTTTTTTGTATTGAGTCGCGAAGAAAGCAAATCTTTTTGGGCCTTCGGCCCTAAAATGGTATTTCCAGGCAAACCCGATTTCCCTTGAGAAGAGCTGATACTCGACTCGAATTCGTTGCTAGGTTTTAAGGATGCTATCATCTTCTCAAACTTGGGTGCCATTTTTGAATAGTGTTCATCCGAAACAAGGTAAGTGATTAAAATCGCCAACTTGTTTTGAACAGTTGCAGTGTAGCGGGTCCAAAACCCTGGTAGTTCCGAGTTATATTGCAAAGAATCAATCCAATTGACCCCATTGATATTTCGTCGTCGAGTGTAGCTAATTTTAGATTCGAAGGATGCTCCGGTGTCATCTTGAATGGTTCTAGGAGTTTTCAAATACTTCTCATAGGCCTCTAAGGAATCCCATTCACCCGCGATGGTCGCAATGGAAAGAACAAGAGACTCTTTTCGATCAGGCTCTTGAGTTCCCTGGCAAATATAAACCCCTTGATTGAGTTCACAGCGCCAGGTTTCCGGATGTTCGAACGAAACATATTGTGTTGTAAGACCAAAAACCGGAAAGACCCATAATACCAAGAGAAGGAATCTCATAGTGGCTCCTATTAGGGTCTATTTTATCACACTTTCTATTTGAGCCTTTAACTCGGTCAATTCAGTATAAAAGTTCTCTCTTGCGTGGAGAGCCTTTTGAAAAGGCGTTCCGGGAATATGTCTAATTAAAATCTTTTTTACTTTATCCCCATAGTTGCCTGTTTCACAAATACGTCGGTAGATTTGTAAATCTTGTTCGCCACTATCTCCAATCAAAAGACATTTTTGATTTTGAACCTGACTTAAAATTCGATTGATCGTCCTCCACTTGTGCCCGAATCGACCATATCCGAGCCATCTCATAAAGACCGGCCCTTCAGGAAATTTTCGATCTCTTAAGAACTTTAAAAGAAAGGGCGCAAGTTCGAATGGGGTGCTGGTCACGTACACAATGAGGGAATTTTTACTAGCCAGGGATTGGTAGAATTCAGCCATTCCGTCAATCGCTTCGTATTGGTAGTAGTGCCCCTTAAAAAGACCATTCAATATAGACGAGAGGGTCATGCTTTTTCCAACATTGGTGTCTTTAATCGTATCGTCGATGTCTGAAATAATCACAGAATCGATTTGATCATTTAAGAAAAAAACCGGGGCACTTAAAATCTCATAGTCTCCCAAAGCTATTTTTCCAAATGAAGTTTCTACCCCCATCGGATTCAGACGAACCCAAGAAACCCTGGGACTTGTTTCGGGCAACTGCCAAGGCATTTGAAGGTGAATAAATCCTCTTGTTTCGGAGCTGGCTTCAATCGATCTCAGATTATTTTCGCTAAAAGAAACTTGAAACTTAACCCTTTCAAAGAACTCTAAATCGGGAATCCCTCTTAAAATTCGGTGAAAAAGACGGCGGGGCTTAAACCCCAAAACTTCCTCTTGGGTTCCATTAAAAATTACCGCTTGTAAGGAAGTAAAACTGGCGGTTGCTAATGTCGGGATGCCCAAGATCGATTTTTGCGCTCGATAAAGATCCAACAACTCTAAAATTTTGAAAAAAAATACCTCAAAGCTCTTAAAAAACCTGACTCCTCTACCCCACCACTTTGGCCTGGGCAAGTCGCTCAGCCTTAAACTTGAGCGAAACTCTCTGGAATACCTAAATCTCATAGTTAATTATACAGACTGTTATCCATTCTAAATTGTTAAGTTTTCTTCATAATTTTCCGATAATCCCAGTAGTAACTGTCTTCTCTTTTCCCACTCTATATGCCGAACCGAACTCGACATTATTTCTTCTTATTTCTAAAGGTTTATCTACTAGCCCTGCTCTTCTCCCCTTTAATTCAAACTGCTTTTTCACTCAGTGAACTTAGCGATCTGTACCAGTCGCCTCAAGGATTAGGGATGGGGAATGCCCTAACCGCTGACGCGGCTGGCTATCAAACTATCTACTACAACCCGGCCGGGGTCGCCAATCAATTTAAGCGAAAATGGGAAGTTAACTTGGTGGATCTCGAAGGAAGTTTAGGAATAGATACGGTCAGCCGAGTGTGGAAAAATCAAACCTTCGGCCCCTACCGAATGTTTGGTGAACTCAAACACAATGCAGGCCAATACTATTTTTTAAATGCTGCCACTTTGCCCTCGTTTACTATGCGGGGTTTTAGTATTTCGGGCTTGGGATCCTACCAATTTGCCGGTCAATCCGATGGGGTTTCTCTGGACACCGACATCCGGCAAGATTTGGGAGTTGCTTTTGCCGTCGGGCGCAGTTTTGCCGGCAATCTTCTTAAACTCGGACTCTCTGGTAAAGTCTTAATCCGAAACCAAATGAAAGGGGTCTTTTCCCATGACACTTTAGCCTCGCTCAACGATGAATCCTTCCCCACTCTTTTTAAAGAAGGTTGGGGTTTCGGTTTTGATTTGGGAATGCTGGTCACTTTACCTGAAAAGTTTCTTCCTACCTTCGGCATCGTTTGGAAAGACATGTTTGGAACACGCTTTTATAAATCCAATATTCTAAACGCAAAAGCTTTAGGAGTTCCCGACCCCATCGCTCAAAGTGTCAACGCTGCAATTTCTATTCATCCTCAGTTTTCAAGAGAGCTAAAATCAACCATCGCTTTTGAATATAAACACTTGGAACTTTCGACTTTACCTTTCCGAAAACACCTTCACTTTGGTGTTCAGCTGGAACACATAAAAGAAATTTACTTTTGGGCAGGGCTTTACCAACTCTACCCCACTGCAGGTTTAGGCTACCGAGTTAAGGGTGGTAATTTGGAACTCACAACTTATGCCGTAGACACCGGAGAGGGAGAAAACTATCGCGAGAATCGTAGGTTTACTTTCAGATACACGATTAGCTTTTAAACTATGAAACCTGTTTTTTTCATTTTAGCCTTTCTTGCCTCAAAATTCCTTTGGGCAGGTCCGCTATTTAATCAATTTGACGGTGTTCGACCAACAGGAATGGGGAATGCTTTTATCGCATTAGCAGATGACGCTAACGCCCTCTGGTATAACCCAGCTGGGCTCGCCGATATTAAAGGAGTTCATGTTAATATTTTCAATTTTCTGGTCGGTGTTGACTCAGCCGACACTTTAAGCCGTCTTGAAAATGCCATTTTCAAAGGAGACACTAAAAATTTAATTCGACAGGACAAAGAGTATTTACGATTTAATTTCTTCCCTTCGCTCATTACACCTCACTTTGGAGTAAGTCTTTTTAGTCAAACTCAAGGATACTTCGATATCTCCAATTTAGCCTCACAGGGCTTGGAAGTCCGTTCGTTTCATGACCAAGGGCTAATTGCTGGGGGGGCTTTTACTTTCAATGACTACTTGTCGATTGGGGTTTCAGTCAGGGGTTTTTATCGGTCTGAAGTCGATTTAAGTCTTACACCCCAAGAAGTCATTGACCAATATGGAATTGATGCAACCAATTTGCTGGATAATATTTACTCAGAACTTTCTAACCAAGCAGGCCACGGTTATGGATTCGGAATCAATACAGGGATTAAATTAAACGTTCCACTTAAGTCGCGGGGCAAAAACAGTCCTCGATTATATTTAGCAGCCACTGCAGATGATATTGGAAACACGACCTTAAGAGCACAAGGAAATTACCTTGCCCCAAAAGTTTTAAAACAAAGCTTTAATTTTGGCGGAGCCTTAATCTACCCCTTTAGCAAAGCTTGGACTTGGAATCTAATAGCCGATGTTCGACACGCTTTTGAGCCCACCGATTTTATTAGGCTCTTTCATATAGGGACTGAAATTAAAAATTCCATCTTTGGCTTTAGAGCAGGAGCCAATCAAGGCTATCTAACCTATGGGTTTAGTTTAGAGTTTCCTCCCCACACCCGATTGCACTTTTCAAGTTATGGAGTTGAATTAGGTCAAAAACGCTGGGAGAAAGAACAAAGATGGTACCTAGTTCAGCTCAATATTGGTTTTAATCCTAATTAAATTTTGTCTGGAAAGTGGAACATTTATCCGTAGTCAACTAAACGACAAACGCTGAAGGGATTCGAGCGCCTATCGTTAACTTCAAAGGATTTGGTATCGGTGACAAACTTCGAGAGTATTTTCCGAATTTAGTCTAGAAAAAGCGTGAAAAGGGATCGTAAAAAAACAGCGGTCATGCCCTACGACGAGCGACGACGGATTGCGGGGCCAAATCTAATCTTGAGTTAGGAATATACCAACGGAAACTTGGAGTGTCACCGAAGGCCAGAAGACTCCAAGCGGGCCGCCACTTTGAGCTGAACTTGGGCGCAGTTCCTATAGGAACACTACGAAAGTCTCTTAAAAAGTCCCTTCATATGAGAGGGCAAAAGTAGTACGTGTTTCGACTCATGATTTTGGTACGGATAAATTTTCCTCTTAAAAAGCCCATTCAAAGGGAGTGTGTAGTCAATCATTGCCTTAGATACACACTGGCACTTTGGATTTCGTCCAGGGTTTCTTCCTCAATCTCTTCTTGCAAAGAACTCCTGGCCCGTGGTCGCGTTCCACACCTTCACCGTCTTGTCATCACTCGCCGACGCCAGCCGCTGCCCGTCCGGGCTAAACGCCACGCTATAGACCCCGCCGGTGTGTCCCTTCAGCGTGAGCGACTCCTGGCCCGTGGTCGCGTTCCATACCTTCACCGTCTGGTCACCACTCGCCGAGGCCAGCCGCTGCCCATTTGGGCTAAACGCCACGCTCGTGACCACGCTGGTGTGTCCCTTCAGCGTGAGCGACTCCTGGCCCGTGGTCGCGTTCCACACCTTCACCGTCTTGTCATAACTCGCCGAGGCCAGCCGCCGCCCATCCGGGCTAAAGGCCACGCTCATAACCACGCTGAAGTGTCCCTTCAGCGTTAGCGACTCCTGGCCCGTGGTCGCGTTCCATACCTTCACCGTCTGGTCACCACTCGCCGACGCCAGCCGCCGCCCATCCGGGCTAAACGCCACGCTCATGACCACGCTGGTGTGTTCCTTCAGCGTGAGCGACTCCTGACCCGTGGTCGCGTCCCATATCTTCACCGTCTGGTCACCACTCGCCGAGGCCAGTCGCTTCCCGTCCGGGCTAAACGCCACGCTCATGACCACGCTGGTGTGTCCCTTCAGCGTGAGCGACTCCTGGCCCGTGGTCACGTCCCACACCTTTATCGTGTTGTCATCACTCGCCGACGCCAGCCGCTGCCCGTCCGGGCTAAACGCCACGCTATAGACCGCGCCGGTGTGTCCTTTCAGCGTGAGCAACTTCTGGCCCGTGGTCGCGTTCCATACCTTCACCATCTGGTCCCAACCCCCCGAGGCCAGCCGCTTCCCGTCCGGGCTAAACGCCACGCTAAAGACCTGGTTGGTTTGTAAAAGCCCAGCCAAAGCAAGAGACAAAAACAACTTCTTTTTTACATTTTCGTAACGGTTCGTTTTCATAATGCGACTTCCTTTCACAGGTTATTATCGTGACACAGTGCAATAAGAACTGGCGTTTTGCAATAAAAAAAAGAAGATGGAGTGAAGCACGCGCTGCCGGCCGAAATCAAAATGAGGAAAGCGCGGTTTTTTTCATAAGGTTCACATTTACCTGGAACAATTCGTGGCCCGAAACATCCGCTACTTTGCCGTGTCCTACGACAGACGCTTCAATTTTAATGAAGCATTTACCTGGTGTCACGTCCCGCTAAACAACTTTTCGGTTGCAAAAGCACCGGGCTTTTCGGTAAATGTTCCTTTGTGGGAGGTTCATTTGGAAATTGGTCGACGAGAGTTTCTGGCTATTTCTGGTAGCGTAGCTATAACTTCTGTTCTGGGGACCTGGATTCAGGGCCTTCAGAAAGAGAGTGATTTCCCAGAGAAGTTTATTTGTCACTTGCAAGATCTGACAATCGGCAAACCCCTCTACTTCTCGTATCTGCACAGAGATCTGGGTCAACACCAAATTCTCAAGCTTGAAAAAAAGGTTTCGGGTGGGGTCTCCAGCGAAGAAAATATCATCGCCTTCCACAGCTCCTCGCAGCCTTCAGCCCAAGTACGCCTCATTGTCAAAGGCGACAGGATTTACGCTCACGGGTTTCTAACGGATATCGCTACTCCTGCCGCCTAGGTAGTGAATTGGGCTGTAGTTGTCGGGGTTCAATCCCGTAAAGACACCATTTAAGTACCGATCCGTGTTGTGAAGGTTGACTCCACCAAACATCTCCCTTCCGTCAGCGAACATTCCCAACGGATCGAGAGACGCACGGTAGGCTTCAAACCGGTCCCAATTTTCACCATAAGTTGCCTGATATCCGGCGGCGGCGCCTAAGTGACGAAACTTTCCCCAATGAGGGCGAGCGCCATGAGCATCGAGCACCTGTTCCATCGCGTTTGCGAGAGGGATCTGCCCTCTTCTTAAACCGGCCGCTGAAAAGTACATATTGAAATAGGCAGTGCGCCGGCCAGCGTTGGTCCCCAAAAGCGTGTTTCCACTCTCATTGGAAAACCGGATGTGAAATCTTGGGAAGTTCGCGACGGATCCTGTCCTCAAGGAGTCTCTTAGGAGCACGCGCAACTCGTCGATGACTCCCGGAAGCTCCGTCACGGCTAGGGCAAACTCCCCGCTTAGGACTAGACGGAGCCAGTGATTCTCCGTCGGCTCTCGAAACTGTTCGTAACAGAACAGTCGGAAAGATCGATCCTCCACGCCATTGTCGTCGAGAAAAGCATTGGCCATGGCATTACTCCAAAGGTTCTTGTGGAGTCTCGGGTGGCGCACAAAGGCCTTGCCCATCAGGACCATTGCCCGATCTTCGGCCGCATTCTTAAGAATTTTCCCATCCCGAGCAGCCCATTCAGCTTCGTATCTAATAGCGTGCCCGTTGGGCCGAGTCGCTTGAGAGCAATGCAGTGTACGAATCAAAGTCCGGCCGCTGTCTCCATAGTACGGTAGCCAAAGAAGACTCACATAAGGAGTCTCCGGGTTATCCCACTGTTTTATTCGTCGAAAGAGTTCCGCGAAACCCACCTCGTCATCGGTATCATCCCGAATCGCGCAACTAAGGTAGAAGGACGGGACGATCCTCATCTTGACCGAGGTCACAATTCCAAGAACCCCCAAATGCGCGCGCCAAGCTTTAAGCGCTTCATCGTTCTCGGTGATCCGGATCTTTTCGCCACTGGCCGTGATTGCCTCGATCTCGGTCACGTAATCGGACAGGCTCCCGTGAACAAAGCTACTACCGTGAGTGGCGGTAGCAATGGCTCCCCCCACTGTCTGACCATGCCAACCGCCGAGAATGGGGAAGTGAAACCCTTCTCGATCGAGAGCATCAACCGCCTCCGCCAGAGTTACCCGCGCGCCAAGGGTTACGGTATGCGCCGCTCGATCTATCTCTATGGTCGAGCGATAAGCTTCGATCGCGCTCAAGTCCACGAGGGTATCTTCGGTTTTGGAAATGTGGTTGAAGTTATTGCGCGTCCCGAGCGCTTTCAGCTTTCGCCCCTCACTGGCACTCTGTTTCACAAGTTCGACGAGCTCCGCCTCAGAGCCAGGCCTCGAGTGACGCGCGAAATGAAATTCCACTGTGTTTTCTGTATTGCGATACCAGGGCATCCACGACTCCTTGTGGGAAGAGTAACCGCGAATCGAGAGGGAAGCCATTAAATTCATTGCCCCGTCTCACGTCATTCGATAAATCACCTGATTTCGATGACGATAAAAAACCTAAGTGGAATATTTATCCGTAGTCAACTAAACGACAAACGCTGAAGGGATTCGAGCGCCTATCGTTAACTTCAAAGGATTTGGTATCGGGGACAAACTTCGAAAGTATTTTCCGAATTTAGTCTAGAAAAAGCGTGAAAGTGGATCGTAAAAAAACAACGGTCGTGCCCTACGACGAGCGACGACGGATCTAGCATTTCCAAATCCAGATGAGTATCCAACCTTTTTTATATTACAACTTTAATTCTACATTCACCTGGTCGTCAAAAGGTCAATAAACTTAGTGCCTTAAACCAACTTCATGGCCGTTTGAACCTCTTAAAAAAAGCCCACTCAAAGGGAGCAGGTATCTTAATTTTCACCCAGTTCTTCATTTTTTAGTTGCAAATCACCATAAATTAACGCAATGTGTCTGTCAAAACAATCTAAGAAAAGGAGTCACATTATGAAAACGAACCGGTATAAAAATGAAAAAAAGAAGTTATTGTTGTCTACTTTGGCTGGGCTTTTTATTTTTTCGAGCTATGCTCAAGCCTCAATAGTTACATGCGAAGACGATAAATCTGATAAAGTTACTCTAGAAGCGTTTGCAGGGAATGCCAAATCACAGGTTTTAAGAACGTATTTTGCTTGGGGTGATGGTCCAGACTCAGTTTATGTTCGCACAAACACAAAAACTCAAGAAGGTGTTTTGATAGAAACCTATACCCTTTTAAATTCCATCTTCCAAAATCCAACTAAAGTCAGACACATAAAATATAAGGGCGCTCCGGGGAGCAGTGACTTTAAAATTCAATTAGGCACTACAGTCTATAACTGTTCGCAAGACTAAACCGCTCTGATTGATTTGTAGGAAATTGAAACAACGTAAGATATTGCAACTTCTGGTTTCAGCTGCTGCTTTTTTAGTTCTTCTTGGGCTTAGCAACAACACCCTCAAACAGGGTGGCTAGGCCCATTGAAGCAACGGCCTTCCTAGATTTATTGGCTATAATCCTTTGGTCCAAAATGATGAGGGTGGGAGTTGATAACTGCTCTCTTCAAGGGGGCTTTTTTAGAGATTGAAACGGCCACCTAGTTCGTTCATGTCGCGAAGTCTATTGAAAGCGAACAGGTATTAACATCTTAAAAGGAGTCAGCCTCCCAACATTTTACTAGGAGACTGACTCGATTTTTCCTCTGTTTTTTAATAAGGTCTGGGTCCGTATCCAGGATCAGGCTGATAACTAGGAAATCCTACCACCTGAATAAACATCAATGCTTGTCTAACCCTAATGGAGCAGTGATAGAGCTGAGGGATTTGATAAAAACCTCCCCTCATCATAATTTGATCGAGTTGCATGTAAGTGTGTCTTGCTATCTGAAGTAAAGGGGCACACTGCTGAGGGACTCCAGGCATCGGCAGGTATTAAAGGTTTTCTTAGATTATGAAGAAAATTCCTTTTTTGCTGGCTTGATTGTATTTCTTAAAACAAGTCAAACTTCAATTAAAGAGAAACTCTCTGAAGTTGGTGGTCACTATAAAAAAAGGTTTTAGAAATATAATTATCAGTAAGTTGTTCGGTGCCGTCCCTATATTTTTTCTTTAGCCGGTAAGTGATGAGCCCGTCGTTTCGTATTGCCAGCCGGTCCATGGCCACTGGTGGACGTGCGATGTACCTCACCATATGCTCTAACTTTTCTCTTTCCTCGGCCCTGCAACTGACATTGGCGTTTCCCCTCTAGAATTGCTCCGTCAAAGTTTCCATATTCTGCGGTGCCAATGCGCCTGACTTTTTTCCCGCCCCTTTCCCCTAAGGCAATGATTGACTGCACACTGGAATCATGAGATTCCGCATAGAGTTCGGTGGGCATTAAAAAAGAAATTACTGTAACTAAAGAGACTACAAAGTACATTTCAATTCTCTCACACTGTGAGCCAGCGCCCCTGCTACAGCGTTTCAATAGTGATTCCATCTTAGGTTAGGGATTTATGAGGTGAAAAAAGCGGATTACAGTGACAGAGTTGGGCCGTCAGGTGTCTGCACTCCAGCAGAATACCGACGAAGTCAGGTTTAGATAATTGAAAAGGTCGGGAGCTCTCCTACAATACTCGGAAGCTTTTGCATAAGGGCTAATCTGTTTGTTAAAAGGTAGGTGTCTTTTTTAATCGGTTTAATTAGAGATAGGCTCTCGAGCTTTTTTAAGCAAAACCTAAATTCATCTTGGGCTAGCTGAATGTAGAACTTAAATAGAGTTTCTGGCAGATAGACTTCAATACCCTGTTCAGTCTTTCTTCCAAAAGTGTCAAAAAAGTAAACGATCAAATGTAGCAAACGGTCTTCTTTTTTTTCGTACTTAAAACAATGAATCAGACTGTTGGCTCTCATCAATCTTTGATAAATAATTTTTCCACAGTGTTCTAATAAGTCGATATAAGTTTCAGGGTTCGTTTTTTTAATCTCCTGAATTTCAGCATGGGTAAGTCGAATTGACTGGACTTCGGTGTTGGCTTTAGCTGAGTAAGCTCTTTTGGTCTTGGGTAAATCAAAAAAAAGATGCTCACCAAGAACCTCTCCTGGCCCCACGTAATTAACCACGGTTTCCTTGCTGTCTTCTCCGTGCGTTAATACGACATTTCCATCAAGGATGAAAAAAACGGAATCAGACTCAGTTTCCTGCTTAAACAAGTAGGATTCCGGAAGTAAATTTAGTTTGAATTTATTAAGTGATTGAGAGATGAGCATAATAGGAGTGTATTAGATTAGCCCTCACAGCGTCAACTTTCAGTTTTTTAAGAGTAAATTAATATCTGGCCTACATGATTAAATCTCAGGGGAGTGAGAAGTTTCAGCATTTTCAGAGTCCCAATCAAGTCTTACTAACTCAATGGGTAAAGGGCTTTGATTCTTGGAGAAAATATTAGTGTGAAGGCAGAACGCAGCGGACGTATTTGGGCTGGTTAAATTGACTATTACTAGATGTGTTAGTAGATGTGTCAGATCTATTTTTCCATACCCAGTAACTAGGGATCAGGCCAAGATAAGCCGATGAAGTCCAAACGTAATCAGTTGCATTGTAACCGGGAACGCCAGAGGATTCTGCCCACGTTGGAGCGGAATCCAAAGAATCCCCATTTGGTAAGGGATTATTTATTGGCTGTTCCATTGTGGTCTCATACATAGTGGGTAGGCGCATTCCCTTCTCATTGCAGGTTTTGATATTGCCTTCATAATAAGAAGAAGCTTGGCCAGCTCCCGTGGAACCCACG
>Ga0194121_10008799_pt1 | contig 12672 bp, 18 predicted proteins | sample TA2MahCa50mmetaG_FD_148609 | JGI IMG/M metagenome (GOLD analysis project Ga0194121, IMG submission 148609) | Freshwater microbial communities from Lake Tanganyika, Tanzania - TA2015020 Mahale Deep Cast 50m | ecosystem: Environmental > Aquatic > Freshwater > Lake | place: Tanzania: Lake... | reverse complement strand
CAGGGGTAGCAGCGGCAAACACCAGAAGGGCGAGAAGCGTCAGCACCCAGCGGCGCGGGCAAGGCAACTCGGGAATTTGTCGGGATGGCATTCTCTCCTCCGCAAAGGCCTGGGTGCTTCCGCCGCCGAACGCTAAAGCTCAGCAGCCGGCGGGGCTGGCGAGCCGTTGAACTCTGGATAGACGTCACGCCCCGCCGGTCTGCTGCAGCGCCTTGTTCGGCGGAGAACCTTTCAGCCAGTGAAGCGCTTCGTCGAGAACTTCCGCCGGACCTTTGGAGCCCGATTTTTCCTTCTGGCGGCTTTGCCCCGGTGCGGACCAATAGCTGCCGTAAAAGTCCGAAGCCACGATCAGCAGTTGGTCGCCGGCGCGGAGCCTCCCCAGTGTTGCCGCGGACACGACCTCGTCCGCGAGCGAAAAGCACTCCCGGACGTTTGAAGCGGCCGCGTCGGCATCCATGTAGACGCCACCCCAGCCTAGATGCAGAAACATGCGCAGCGGGCCAGACACGAGGTAATACTGTATCGCATAGGAGTTCACCCCGTGTCCGGAATGGCTGAGGATGGCGTACTCCCCTGGTCCGTCACTCTCATCGACATAATGCTGGAGGTTGTACGGCGACATCTTCAGCTCGCGCGAGGAGAAGAGCCAATTGCCCTGCTCCTTCAACCCCGCCGCAACCCGGTCGGGAATCGTCGGGAAGGTCAACCCCGCCTCTTGGAAGAGATGCCGAGCTTTTTCAATGTCGCTCATCGGGACCGCTCCTTCCGCTAAGGCTATCCGCCGAACGACCAAAATCACCCGGTTGCCGCCGAGAGACTTTGACTTCAGGAAACGCCCGATCGGCAACTCGGGTGCATTTTTTGGTTCGGCCTGCCCCTCGCCAAGGATCGCTGAAAGCATGAACCGCCGCAGTTTACACCAATTCGCGGATCGGCTCGCGCTCGTCGAGGATGTACCGCGGGCGGCCCGAGTGGTCCGGGAAGGTTCTGGCGGGGTCGATGCCCAGCGCGTGGTACAGGGTGGCCAGCACATTCGAGGGGGTGTACGGCCGGCCCTTGGCCCGCTCGGCACGGCCGTCCGTCTCACCGACGACCTGACCCATTTTCAATCCGCCCCCAGAGAACAATACGAAACTAGCCTCCGGCCAGTGGCCCCGACCGGCGCTTCCAGCGACAAGGGTGGAATCGATGAGCGGTGTGCGACCGAACTCGCCCCAGATCACGACGGTCACGTCTTTGTCGAGGCCGCGCTGGTGGAGGTCGGTAATCAATGCCGACACAGCGTGATCGTACTTCGGGAGCATGAGGCGAAGATATTTGAAGTTGTGCCAATGGGTATCCCAATGATCGAGCGATCCCTTGAAGAAATCCCCGATAGTGGCCGAGTAACGGCACGGCAAGGTGACCACCGAGACTCCCGCTTCGACTAGGCGACGGGCCAAAAGGAAATCGGTGGACTCGCCGTAAGCTGCCCGGACACTGTCCGATTCCCGGCTGAGGTCGAATGCGTCGCGGACCTTGTTGGAACTGATCATCGCGAGGGCCTGGGCCGTGTAGCTGTCCACGTCGGCGTGAGGCGCTGCGCCGTTGTGCAGGCCGCGCCGCAGGTTGTCGAACGAATGCAGCAGGGTCTTGCGATCCGCCAGCCGATCGAGGGTCACGCCATCGGCCAGGGAAAGGTTCGCCAATCCCGGTCCTGTCGTCCGGAAGGGCCTGTGGGCACCTCCGAGATACGCCGCCGTTTCGGGGTCGTCGTTCACCGACGGCAGAACCAGATGCAGGTTCTTAATGCCGACGTAGGGAGGCACACCGCTGCCATCGACCGCGCGAATCTTGCTGACCACCGAGCCGAATGCCGGGAGCGGATTCGGGGGGAGCTTGTCCCCAGGGCGCGGATCGCTGGTCAAGATCTCGTAGGCGTCGTGGTTGCCCCCGCCCGCGAAACTCTTGAGACCACGAACGATCGTGAACTTGTCGGCGATCTTCGCCTGAAGCGGCATGTGCTCGCAAAGGTCGAAGCCGGGGACTTTGGTGTGGATCGGCTTGAATTCGCCACGGTACTCGGCGGGCGCGTCCGGCTTCATGTCGTACATGTCGATATGGCTCGGACCACCCGGCAAGTAAATCATGATGACCGACTTGCCGCGAGCCTCGGCACGGACCTCCCCGCGAGCTTTGAGCCGAAGCAAATCGGCCAGGGACAGGCCGGCCATACCCAAGCCGCCGATCCGCAAAAAGTGCCGACGAGAAAGCCCATCGCACAACGGTCTCTGCGTCGTAGCGAAGACATTGAACATCGTGCGATTCTCCAAAAGGCAGGTCACCGCCGAACGACACGGTTAACCGGGCCGCGGCCAACCAACGTTGACTTCAGAAACCGCGCGGCCCGCGGCTCCGGTTGAACCGGTTGTTATGCGGCCTTTAGCTTACGCGAATTTTGACACATCGCCATCACGGATCGACCATGCACCATTTGTGTGCCGACCTGTGCGATCGGAAACCGCGAAGAATAAAGTGACGTCTGTTCCTCGTACCGTTTCGGCGATGGAATCGAGTGATTCGATGTGATTTGAATCGGGTGACCAGTCACGGCGTGAAACGGGATTCGCGCCATTAGAGAATCGATACAGATGGAACGCGAATTTGTCGACAACATTTGACTCGTTGTGCGTGAGCCGGGCGATGTCATCCGATAGGTGATTGATTCGTTCATTCATGCCGAATTCGGCAACGGCCTGCAGAGGCAAGTAATCAAATGCCGCTGGATCAACACCTACGGTAGGTGTTTGGAGCACGGCGATATCCCAATGTTGTCGTTTGGATCGCCCAAGGTTTGTTGCGGTGGGGTATTCCTTTTGTATTGAGCAGGCCCGGTGCCCGTTGATTTGCAAGTACCGCGATGATTCAGGAAGCGCGGCGTAAAGCAGGGCAAAGAAGTAGGCGTGTTGCCCATGTTCGGTGTAGCAGAGATATGGACTCGCGACGAACTGTTCGCAGAATCTGCGACTGACGGATATCAGAATGTCAGTGCTGGCGCTCATTTCGTCTGTGATCCCATGATGTATTGGCTTCGCCACATAACGGTGGCGGTAACCGGGCCGCCGCCAAAACACTATGAGTTCAAAAGCGGCGTGATCGGCGGCTCCGGTTCACCGCTTTGTTCGCCGCGTCTTTGTTGAGCGGGACGTCCAGTGGATACGGTGTTGTTTCGCCCAAACCAATCAATTCTGGGCACCGCCGGGTTGAGCAGTTGTTGTAGTTGCCGTTTCGGAATCTTTTTCGCCGTTACCGTATTGGCAATCAGCATTTGTCTTGTGGCGGACGAATCCCCGTCCAGCGATGTCTTCGGTCAATTCGTTGCCGCATTGCGGACAACGATCGTTGTTTTGTTGTGCGGTCGACGTTTTCATGTTTTCGGTCTCCGTCTTTAAACCTTGTGGATGGCTTGAACTTGGTATGTCGGGTTTTGAGACGTGGCGATCGTCCGCGCTTCTGAATCCGAACGGGCTTGGACTGTGACGGTAATGTTTCCACCTGGGTTTCCAGGCTTTGGCGAGAGGCGAACCTGATAGGTGAACATGGCGTTGCTCCTTTCGGTTGGTTGAGCGGCGAACGCTGGAATTCACGGGGTGGCGGGAGTTGGGTATCCACTTCGAAACGCCGGGCCACCGCCACTCCCGTGCAATTCTCTTGTTCGCCGCTGTCGTGCGCGTTTGCGGCTCCCCGTCCCGGCGACCGTCAATTCATGAGTATAGCGGATTCCGATCAGCGGATGCGACCGCTACACGAGGCTGAGCACAAGCGTCAGGACGAGTAGTCCAAAGATCCACCGACGGGCGCGGCCAGCAAACATGGAGATCACAGTGGTAAGGCCCAGCGGAGCGAGAAAAAAGACAAAGAGCTCCATGCGATCGAAACCCGCCTCGCGTGGCGAGAAATACCATGGCCATTCGCCCCAACGCGAGCCAGCGAATCGAACCAATAATGCAGATGCGAGAACGAGACCGACCGTTGCAAAAATGCGCTCACGCCATGTGCTACGTTGGCGTGACGGCACAGTAGCCGATTGATTTCGTGGTGCGATGTACGGATTTGGCGTGTCATCCATGTCGCAATTTCAGGTAGTGATTCATTAGATTCAGTCGGCGAACGTGATAGTTAACCGGCATATGACAGAGTGACGTAGCCGGGCAAAATGAAATGGCGCCCGGCGCAGGAACGCCGGAGTATGTCCGGTTGAACGTAGGGTTAGGCTGCGGGTTTAAAACCACCCTCCTAATTCAGCAACCTTCTGGCGGTTGCCAGAGTTCAAATTTATTACCCTCGGGATCGAACGCCCATCCGAACTTACCGTATTCGGACTCTTCAATTTTTTCAACGACCTTCACGCCCTCTGAAACCAACGCTGCCAACAGTGCCGTTAAATCATGAACACGATAGCTGAACATGAACGGCGCAGGGCTTGGATCGAAGTATTTGGTTTCTGCAGGGAATGGACTCCAAGTGGTGGATCCACTTGTGCCAGGGTTTTCCGTTTGATGCCACTGGAAAACGGCCCCGCCCCAATCTTGAACGTTGATTCCCAAATGCTTTTTGTACCACTGCCCCAACGCAGCCGGGTCTTTTGACTTAAAGAAGACTCCGCCGATACCTGTCACACGTTTCATATCGTCTCCAAGGCCACGTGGTCGGATTGCAGCCTAACGATAAAGGTAAGCCGCACGGATAGCCGGGCCGAATGAGGGAAAGGCATGGATTCGGGAACGACGTTGAAGGTCCAAGAACCGCCCGGCTATCCGTGTCGGCTTGACCGCCTTGTTGGGCGGGCTTGAGTTGTCGATTGCTTTGTTTGCCTCTTTTTTTGCGCTCGGCGTTGCTTGATCTCCGCGACTAACTCATCGACCGTTGGGTCGCCAAGCAGTTCGTCTCGTTCCTCGGTGTAGTTCCCGTATCCGGCAGTGAATTGATTGAGAAATCGCGCCGTGTTGACGGGGCCGATTTGGCGGCAGAGCAGCGTGATTGCCGTGGTCGTGATTTCGGCAACGGTGGTTGGGGCTGTGGTCATGTGGGCAACTCGTTGGCTAGTTCCAGAGGTGACAAAACTCTCACTTTGAGGTCGGTTTGCTGACGAGCTTTTTTCAAAAGCCGGTCATCACAAGTGCAAAGATAATCGACCGAACCTGACTCGGCTGAGGCGATGTGCAGCGCGTCAAATGCCTTGAATCCACGCTTCCCCAGAATGTTGGCTCGTTCTTCAATTTCGTCGTTGACGGTGATGACAGTTTTCGCATCTTGCAGGACTGATGAAACGTAGGCTTTCTTTTGGGGCTGTGGATTACGTTCGACTTCCAGCGTCAAAACTTCCGAGGACACAAGAGCGAGTGTTCCCCGTTCGCATTTCGCCAAGAGGCCCAAGACGGCTTCGGCCTCCAACGCGACGCGCAATTGTGTCTTGTTGTCGAGAGGGCGATGAAGACTGCATGTGTCGAGGTAAATTTTCACGGTTGCAGTTTATGGCCGCTCGTCAGAATTTTCACGAGAATATTCCAACCACGAAGAAAACCGGGCGGCGGACCAACCCCCCGAACGCATGACATTCATCCGACTGCTCGGCCTGGCTGACTCGTTGGGCGATGGTTCCGTTGCTCGTTTGCGGTTCATTAGCCATTCAAATGCCAGCACGCTATCAGTTTGCCGACTGACCATCAGACGGCGGTTGTTGGTTTTGGATTCGCCTTCGGAGGCCAGCGACGTTCGATGAGCACGAAATCAATCGAAGGACGTTGTGTTTGTTGTTCAGCGTTCCGCGATCGAGTGACCGACCACTAATCCAACGGTTAGCAGTAATGATATTGCAGTCGCGGCTACCACCAATGCCAGTATTATCGCGCACCCCGAATTTGACGCGGTGCTTTCTGGTTGCGCCGGCGAACTGGTGGACTTCTCGGGAATGCCAGACGGAACGATATCGGGAGCGATGTTTGCGGCGCGCCTTGCGCACGATGGGCAGAGGAGCCAGACCGTCGGCGATTCTAGGGCACCCTGTTTCCAGGCTTTTCGAGCGACGGCTATTGGGAACTGGGCGAATGCGGTAGCCATTGTGGCGGCATCAGGTTCAAAGCCTCGATGCACAAGAGCGCGGAATTGGTCTGGGGAATAGGTTGCTCCCGCATTCCAATTTGTCGGCGTCATGCAGATGTCGCAAACTGCCATGTCATGGTTCCTGGTTCGGACGTGGCGGATCATGCGTAGAAGAAAAAGCAAAGGCGAACCACACCCGCCACGCCTGGTCTGCCAAATGGGTCGTCGATAAGAAGCGTCACCGTACGGTACGTTCCTGGAATTTCTGGAGGAATGTGATCGAGCTTTTCCGATATCACGTCCTCGGCAGTAAAATTAGCAAGCGTGCGGAATTCGAAACCGGCCTGTGTCCATTTGCGAATGTGATTTGCGACTTCTCGTAAATCGTTCATGCCAAGATGAGAACCGACTGCCAGTCCAAGAATGTGATACGGCCAGTTTTCGTCGACCTCAGCAAGCTTGCGGGACGTGAGAATTTGGCAGTATTTCGGGTAGTTCTCGCTGAAATCACCTTGCTGTGTTCGCGGCGTTTGTCGTTGGCTTGGTGCCGGGACGGTCTGCGGCGAGTTGGTTTCGCCGCTTACAGGTTTTGTTTCGCACGATTCGTTGGCGGACTGCGGCTGATTTGCCGAGCGTCCCACAATCGCAATGACAATCATGCCGACAAGAATAATCGCAACAAACCCTGCTGCTATGAGTTGCTCGGTAGGCATGGAAATTCTCCGCCCAACGTCCAAGGTAAGCCGTCACGGACAAGGCGGCACGATGAACGACAGACTTTCAAAGAAGCCGGGAACCTTCAGAAAGCCAAAACCGCCGCCTTGTCCGTGTCGGCTTGACCGACTTGTTGGGCGACTGTTCGTTTTTAGCTCGTTGAAAACCGTTCGGAAGCCAGCCTACGTTCATTCCGCCGAGCGACCACCAGAAGCCGTTCGGTTCTTTTCGATGGCGGTCACAATGTCATTCAACGTGAGGTGGCCAAACAAGGCATCACGTTCTTCTGTGTAATTTCCGTGTCCGGTCGTAAATTGATTCACAAAGCGAATCGTGTCCACTATGCCAATTTGCTCGGACAGCACACGAATGGCCTGATGATTCACTTCGCTGAGTGGCTTGAGTTGCACCGTCATGTTTGAAGCTCCGCGATCAATTCGAGTGGCGAGACGACTTTAGTCGGTGAAGTGTCGAGAACCTGTGCTTTCTTCAGAAAACGATCATCACAAGTGCAAAACAAATCCGCTTGAACTTCAATTGCGGACGCGAGATGAAGGGCGTCCAACGGTTTGATGCCCGCCTCAACAAATGTCTGTGCCCGGTTGGCGATCGGATCGTTCAAGGGGACGAATTGCGTTGCCTTGTCCAAGACTTGAGCAACATAATCTCGACGCACGACCTCCGGATTGGCTTCCATTTCAAAGATATGAGCGTCAGAAGCGATGAGATCGACTGCGCCTGACTGACACAACGCTAATGCTCCGAGAATAGCTTGAGTCTCCACAAGAATGCGCAGTTGCGTTTGATCGTCCAGCGGTCGCTGCAAACTGCACATGTCGAAGTAGATTCGCATTCTCAAAGTCTATGACGGCCACGAATGGTCCGCAAGAACTTGCTTGTTGCGTCACGCTTGGCGAATCGACGCCAACGCCGAACGGGGATTGTGGGCCTCCGTGCCGCCTTCAATCGTGCCATAATTGATCACGCCGGATTCGGGAAGAACCGAGAACAACAGAGCATCGGCGGCACCGCCTTGGACAAACCGCGGATTGGCGAGAACTCGCTGAATGGCGAGGTTTGATTGAACGGAATTCTGAATGGCGTCGAGCATCGGACCATTGGAGGACTGGCAGCCCAGGCAGTAAACATTTTCTGTTCCGTTGAGCGTTCCAGGCGAATCACCTTCAAAAAGATGGACACCGAAAAGCTCGTTTGGGTTCACGGCCGCCCAAAAATGCGTCCAACAAGCAAGACCATACGCGCCGGATTCGATCTTGTGCCGATCAAAGCGAACGACAATTGCCGATTCATTTCCCCGAATTGGGTTTTCGCGACTTGTCGGATGATCTAGTTTGCCTCCCCAGGGAACTAAAGAAAACATAACCATCGCCAAGCCTCCGGCCAATAATGCTGAAACGATCCAATCGGATTCGATGTTGACGCCAAAATGCTTCGTGACGGCGAATGATGAGACGGTAGATATCACTCCAAGCACCAAAAGCAGATATTGGACACTGTGCCACCGACGGCGTTGTGGGGCGGATTGAAGGTGACTGACGCAACCGTTCTCGACAGTCAGTTCATAAACTCCATCAGCCCGCTCCCAGCGGCAGAAAAGCATGCCGGACACCTTCGATATTGCACTTGGTGAAGCATAGACCGCCCCCTGACCGCGCTCACGAAGAAGTGCCGATCCTTCCAGAATTGACGTAGGCGGTCCCAGCACCGACACGAGTTCGTCCCAGGTCATTCCAATTAGCAAGTGTGGATTGCGATTAAGTTGGCCGACGATGATGGAGCGTCTGAGATCCTGGAACCATCGCGAGAACATCCAAAAAAGAGCCGCTAGCGCGATGAACAAGGTGAAGTAGATACCGGACATTGGTTGTTTGCCTCATGGTTGTTGTCGAGCGCTTCAAAAACCAATCGAAGACAAGCAATCGCAGGACACGGAATCGAATGGTGATGACGGGTGGTTGATGCGACGGACTTGTGGGTTGATTGCGTTTCTGCGGTTGCTTCGCCCAACGACCAAGGTAACCGGGCGGCGGCCACCGGCGTGGAATCCAGAAAAACGCGCCAACCGCCGCTCCGGTTGACCGCCTTGTTGGGCGATGTTCGCTTGCAGTTCATTGAAACTTTCGGATGGCGAGAGACTTTCAACTCGCTGAAGTACCAACTGACGAGTGCTGCAACGTCTCTATTGATTCTGTGTTGTGGCCTTTGTTGCCCGAATGGCATCGTCCAATTCAATGAGCCCATCTGACCGTCGCAGATTGAGTTCCTTTCCTCGACCACTTGGATCATAACCGTATTTTGTGACCGCAAGGTCAATCACGCGCCGGACAATTCGATTGGTGATTACAATTTGATTTCCCGCCGAGGAGTATTGCCCTTCGCCGCTCGGTATCCAGCTTTCTTGGTAATCGAAGTTGCAAAGAATTGCTGGGCCGAGATTACTGCTTGGCCAGATCGTAACTGAAATATAGCCATCGTTGCCTGTTGCACGCCAATGGTAGCCAACGTCGTTGACGACAATGTTGCGAGCAGTTTTTGCGCTACGAGCCATTTGCTTTGATCGAATTGAGTTGTGGTGTGTCCCGAAGGTAGAGGAAATCAATCTTTCGCAAGCGAGCGCGGGGCACAGAATCGAACGGTGGTGACTCGCCGTCGACACGAGAGGGTTGTGGTTCATTGCAGCGAGTTATGGTCGAGATCGCCCAACGACAGCGGTAACGGGGCCGTCGCCAAAAAACTATGATTTCAAAGCCCGCGTCATCGGCGGCTCCCGTTCACCGCCTTGTTCGCTGACGTCTATCGTAGGGATTCGAACCACGCGTGGGCATAGGCTTCTTGATCGGCGACCGACGAATACGATTCGGGGTCGTCATCGTCAAATATTTCGACCAGCGAATCCGTCCGTCCTTGTTGACCCATTTCGAGTACGTACGCTTTCACACCGCCGCCCATTTGCCGAGACATTGCGGACGGCCATACGTTGCGACGCGACCCTTTGCAGCAGATCTTCCAATCCCGCCCTTCGGCTTTGCGACGGATGATTTGTAGAGCCGCGAAGCAATCGGCTGCCTGACCCGTTAGCAATTCACCCGACACGGGAAGCTTGCACGTGAGGATGTAATCATCGCCAACCTCGCGCACCTCCAGCGTCACGTCATGAATGCCGTGCTTCGAGTTGCACGCTTTGAGGTGATAGAAGTCGGTGTTCATAGTCAGCGAACGACCAAGCTAACCCGCCGGGAACAGGCCGGCGGGAACGACCTTGATTTCACGACTCGCTCAACTCGCCGGCCTGTTCCCGGTCGGGTTGAGCGTTTTGTTATGCCTATACTTCGATCCCGGCCTTTTGCAAGCTCCGACGCGCCTGCTGGGCGACATCTGTGGTCGGGAACACCTCGACTATTTCTTGCAAGATTGATATGGCCTGTTGGCGATGACCAGATTGAGAAAGCTGTCTCGCTTCGGCGAAACGTTTCCTCGCCATTTCTTCGGTTTCTTCCTCGGACTCGAGTTGCGCCGGCCATTGAGGAGGCTCTGCTTCCCGGGACGGGTGATCCGGCGCTGAGGGAAGAACGTCAGGGGAACGTGTTTCGCCTTGCTGAAGAATCATGTCGCGGATCACCGCGGCTACGGCCAACGCTTCCTCGACGTCAATTGCAACGCCTTCGATAACGTTGGGCTTGAAGAGCAGAACAATTGCAGGACCGCCGTGGGGATGCACTTCGATGAAGAACTTCTTGGTCAGCACGTAGACAGCCGCTAGTGCGACCGCAATCACCAGACCGATGGCGATCGGCGCCCAGCTTCCAGATTCGAAGCTCACGTAAATCGCTGCAATCGTGATAAGGACGGCCCACACGATGGCAGCGATCGGCTTATGGACTCCTGCCGCACAACTCGAGACACAGCGCAACGGGATGAAGTGGGAGCGTTGACCAAACAGACTTGACGATTGGCACCGTAGTTCGCTTCCAGCAAGCGTTAGCCGAGTGATTGGACTGAATCCCATCAGCGACAGAATGAACGCGACGATGCCCTGCAATCGACCGACAATTTCGACAGTCGGATGAGGGAGCGGCAACGGCGACGCGGCAAGTGTGAACTTTTGAAGGACCAACGTCGATGCGCGGTTCCGAGAGAATCGCAACCCGACGCCCGCAGCAATCGCCAGAAGAAATAGCAAGCCGACGAGACTTTCAGCCACTCCAGGCATTGGCGTGTCCCTTCAGAGGCATAACGTCCAAGGTAACGCGGCGGCGGCCAGCGACATCGAAGACAGAAAACGCGCGAGCCGCCGCTCGCGTTGACCGACTTGTTGGGCGATTGCTCGGTTGCGGTTCAATTAACCTTTTGGACGCCGAACGACTTTCAGCTCGCTGACTGACCATCATCCGCCTGTTGCCTGTTTCGTTTTCGATGGCCAGCGGACGTTGCTTCGTCGAGCGACGGTCAAAGGCCGTTGTGGTTGTTGTTCCGTGACCGACTATTCGACATTTATCAAAGTCCAGTATTGGTGACGAGCACCGTTGAATTCTTTGCTTTGAACAAGTCTGACGCCATTGTTCTTCGACTCCTTTTCAAGTGAGAGAAGTTTTCCAGACTTGCGATTCTGCAATTGAATAATCTTGTTCTTCCCCCTTGCGGACTTTACCGGAATCGCCTTCCATTGATGATCCATCGCGTCCCTCGATGCTCCCCATTGGATGACATTCGCTCCATCATTTTCGGAACCACCATCAATCGCCATTACTAGGCCGCTCCTACGGTTTTTGATGTAAAACCAGTCTCGCTCAGTTGGAACAAGTTCCCAACTCTGGTTGGCGGCGAGTTTCTGGGGCTCCCACTGAATGACCTGCGCACCTTGGTTCGCAGAGCCATTGTCAACGCCAATTAGTTTACCAGTCGCAGGAGAAACGATCACGATATAGTGCGGTTCGTCCTTTGGTTTGTCGTCAGCGAATAGAAACGATGAGACCAATGAAGTCATCAAAAAGCACGATCGAATCACGAGCGGCCGACTCATCGGAATTGCTCCACGGATGTGTTTGAGATCGCCCAACGACTGGGTTCACTGGGCACGAGCGGTTGATTTGCCATTGTCAAAACGGCTGATCGAAAGCTCCAGTGCAACCCATTGTTATTCCGATTAGTAGCTGGATGTATTTGGCCAGTAGAAATCATACTGGCCTCTGTAGTATTTTGTGTATAGGTATTGCAAGTCATCTTCCCAATCGGAGATTGCTTGCTGTGGAGGATCGCGTCGTCTCTTTGCGTTGCAGACGAAAGCAGCAATCGAATGCGCCATTTTGCGTAGTCGTTGCGCGGTTCTGGGATCGGCCCATTCGTTCATGTATTCTATTGAGTTGAGTTGAGGCAAGAGATGAGAATAGACAGTATCAAGTAGACCACATCGTTCTTCGGGGTTGAGACCGGTGACCCCGACACGGTAGCCCAAATAGCCAAGCAGCCCAGTCGATGGGGCATCAATGAAAATTGGAGTCTCATTAGTGGTCGGTTCAGCATCAGTTGACGGCCACGCAAAACCTTGAGCGATAAGTTCGGAAAGTTGCTCGATAATCTTTGTACGCAGGGCAACGGCGCGTTGAGTTTTCCGGTGAAAGAGTTCCACTGCAAGCGAGAGCAATGCGTTGCCGTCTCCAAAATACGAATCTGCTATGGACTCAAGTTCAACGATCGTCTTTGAAAAGTATGGTCTGTCGATATTGTCGTTCATGTTTGGATAGGAATAACAGTTGAGTATCCCGACGTCGGGATAGGGCGGGTGACGACGCTGCCCGCGTGTCGGGTTGTTAAGTAGCCTGCCGTCGCAGTTCTTAATTGTCAAGGAAATTTTGGTAT
>Ga0194121_10008798_pt1 | contig 12674 bp, 9 predicted proteins | sample TA2MahCa50mmetaG_FD_148609 | JGI IMG/M metagenome (GOLD analysis project Ga0194121, IMG submission 148609) | Freshwater microbial communities from Lake Tanganyika, Tanzania - TA2015020 Mahale Deep Cast 50m | ecosystem: Environmental > Aquatic > Freshwater > Lake | place: Tanzania: Lake... | reverse complement strand
CTTCCGATGATGGCTCAGCGTGGCGCAGCATCGCCGTTTCGCTCGATCACATTTCGGTCAACGAGATTGAGATGCCATCGGTCTCGGACGCCGAGGTGCTTGCCGCGCTTTCGAAGGAACTACAGGACCGCCGCGCGGCTCTCCACAAAGACCGCGCCGAATGGCGCAAGAAGATCGACGCGATCGTGCCGCCCGCGATGGTTTACGCCGCCAAACCGCATTCCATCGAACCCGCGCACTTGCTCGAACGAGGCAGCGTTTCGAAAGCCAAGGAAGAAGTCTTTCCGGGTGCGCTTGCGGCGCTGGGGCATCGCAACGGGCTATTCGGGCTGGACGGTAAAGCCGACGACGCTTCACGCCGCATCGCGCTCGCCGATTGGATCACCGACACGCGTAACCCACTCACCGCGCGCGTCATCGTTAACCGCGTTTGGTACTTCCATTTCGGCAACGGCATCGTCAACACACCTAGCGATTTCGGCCTGATGGGAGACCGCCCTTCCCATCAGGAACTGCTCGATTGGCTCGCCGTCTCATTCATGGAGAGCGGCTGGAGTTTGAAGTGGCTGCACAAGCAGATCGTGTCGTCGAAGGCCTATCAACAGTCTTCGGCGATGAACGACAAAGCCTTCTCCGTTGACGCGGGCAACCGGCTGTTATGGCGCATGCCGCTCAAACGCATGGACGCCGAAACGCTGCGCGACACGATCCTTTCGGCCACCCTGAGCCTCAACCCCGCTCGCGGCGGCCCGAGTTTTCTCTTGCAAAAGAAAGGCGACCGCGGATCGTATATCTACGCCGCGCTCGACAACGACGGCCCCGAAGTCTGGAAGCGCGCAGTCTATCGTTTCGTCGTCCGCGGCGGCGAGCGCATCTTCATGGACAGCTTCGATTGCCCCGATCCTTCCGTCGCAACACCGCAGCGCAGCATCTCGAACACGCCCGTGCAAGCCCTCACGCTGCTCAACAACGGCTTCGTGATGAAGCAGTCCGAACGCCTTGCCGCGCGGCTCGCTCATGAAGCGCCAACGCCCGAAGCCCGCATCAAGCGCGCGTATCAAATCCTGTACGGCCGCGAGCCTTCGCTAAATGAACTCGATGCCGGACTCACGTTCAGCCGTCAACACGGCATGCCCGCTTATGCGCGCGTGCTCTTCAATACCAACGAGTTCATCTACACGCCATGACCAGACGACAACTCCTGTGGGAAGTGGGCGGCGGCGCCGCCGGACTCGCGCTCGCGCAACTGGAGGCCGAGGCCGCCCCGCGCAAACCCGGCACACACTTCGCGCCCAAAGCGAAGAACCTGATCGTCATTTTCCTGCCTGGCGGCATTAGCCACATCGACACGTTCGACTACAAGCCCGATCTCGTTAAGCATCACGGCAAACAGACCAAGGGCGAAAACACGATCACGCCATTTTTCGGCAAGCCCGGCGCGGTTATGCGCTCGCCGTGGGAGTTCAGGCAGCATGGCAAGAGCGGTAAGTGGGTTTCCGATCTGCTTCCGCATCTAGCCACCACCGTCGACGACCTGACGTTTTTCCACTCGATGGTCACGCGCTCGAACGCGCACGGACCCGCGATCTTTCAGATGTCGACCGGCTACATTTTCCAGGGCTTCCCGTCGATCGGCTCCTGGGTCAGCTACGGCCTGGGCAGCGAAAACAAGAATCTGCCGTCGTTTGTTGTGTTGCCCGATCCGCGCGGCCTTCCGCCCTGCGGCGTCGCCAACTGGGGCAACGGATTCCTGCCCGCCGAACATCAAGGCGTGATCTTCGGCGACGAGAAGAAGCCCATTGCCGATCTCCGCGCGCCTGTGTCCGATCCTGTCCAAGCCGCGTCGTACGACTTGCTTTCGAAGTTGAACGAAGAGCACCTCGGCGCCAACGCCGGCGAGGACGCTCTGGCGGGCCGCATCCGCGCGTATGAGATGGCCGCGAAGATGCAACTTAGCGCGCCCGATGTCACCGATGTATCGAAGGAGTCCGACGCGACCAAGGCGATGTACGGGCTTGACGATCCGGTCACCCGCGCCTACGGATACAACTGCCTGTTGGCGCGCCGGTTGGTCGAACGCGGAGTGCGGTGTATTCAGATGTTTAACGGCGGCCACTTCGGTGCGCCGCGCATCAATTGGGATGGTCACGAGGATCTGCGCGCCAATCACTCGCGCTGCGGCGCTGTCATGGACAAACCGACCGCTGCGTTGTTGAAGGATCTCAAACAGCGCGGTCTTCTGGAAGACACGCTCGTGCTGTGGACCACCGAGTTCGGACGCTTGCCGATCAGCGAGGGCATCGGCGAAGGCGGCCGCGATCACAACCCGGAGGGATTCACGTCATTCATGGCCGGCCCGGGTTTGAAGAAGGGATTCTCTTACGGCCGCACCGATGAACTGGGTTACAAAGCCGCCGAGAATCCCGTCACGCTGTACGACTTCCATGCCACGATGTTGCACCTGTTGGGCATAGATCACACGCGGCTGTCCTGGTATCACAACGGCCTGCAACGACGGCTGACCGATGTGCACGGGCACGTGATTAAGGATGTGCTGGCGTAGAGTACTTTTTGCGCAGTTAAGGATCGAGGCCGATGAAGTGTTCTTTGTTACGTTCCATATTCGATGGGTATCCTTTCCTGTTTGAGAGACATGTCGAAGCAGGCTTCGACGACTTCGCGGCTGGTGAATTGCTGGCGGCCGGATTGGAATTCGCAGAAGTATTCGCGGCGGAATCTTTGCTCGCCTCGGATGACGCGTTCGCGGTCGAGGTATTCCTTGCTGATGCGGGGGCAGTCTTCGGCGGTGGCCTTGAAGATTTCCCAGCCGGGCGTTTTCTCGGTGTAGATCTGATAGAAGAATCCCCTCTCCTCGCCGGCGGAACTGAGGATCCAGAGATAGCCGTTGGTCGAGGCGAGGACGGGAGTCAGCGACTCGAAGAGTTCGTCTTTGACGAAGGCGGCTTCGTCGATGATGAGGACGTGCGCGGTGAGGCCGCGGGTTGTTTTGGGCGCTTGCGGCAGGGCGGTGATGCGGCTGCCGTTGGGGGAAACGAGTTTTTCGCCCTTGCGTTTGGGTTCGGAGGTGACGTCGGCGATGTAGTCGAGCAGGGCCGAGGCTTGGCGAAGGGACGCGCTGGCGATGAGGATGCGGGCTCTGGGCGTGGTCCTTGCGAATTGCAACGCTTTCCTGGCGATGACGGCGGATTTGCCCCACTGGCGGGAGCAGTAAAGGAGGAGTTGTTTGGCGGGGGAGTCGAGGATTTGTTGCTAGAGGGGGTCGGGTTGGAACTGGATTTCCGGACACACTTCGAGTTCGTCGATGGCTTGGACTTGTGAAGTCGACGGTTTTTCCGACCGCCGGTTAACGACGAAGGCCATGTTTGGTCATCGTTTCTGGGGTGTGTCGACATCGGCGACGGGTACGTACTGATACTGGGGTGATTCCCAGCGATTAACTGGATTGTTTTCTGCTCGAAGTTTAGCTATTCGGTCCTTCATGACGGCGCATTCCTGGGACTCTTCCCGCGATACGGTGAAGGCGCGTAAGTCCTTGAGCTGTTTGAGGACACGGGCGGCGTTGTAGGTGCAGCGGGCGGCCTGCTTTTCGAGATTCTGGACGTATTGGGTCTCGGTGATGGTACGGACGAAGGCCTGGTCCCAGTCGAGGGTGTCCTGGCTCTGGAGGCGGAAGCCGGCGGAGCGGTTGAGGGCTTCGTCGTTGGCGGCGCCGAGAAGACGGTCAGCGCGCCATGTCCAGTCGACGTATTGCGTAACTAGATTTAGTTCTAAAGTGTTACGCGGATTGAGCTGATCGACGGCGGCCTGCCACATGGAGGCGTACATTTCCTGGTCCTCGAAGGGGAGGGTGGAGATGCGGGCGGCGTAAGCGCCGTGGGTGATGTTGGCCTTGGCGCATTTCTCTTTGCCTTGTTCGGTCTTGGGCCTTTGGACTTGGCGCCGTCGACGCGGGCTTGCTCGGAACGTGACAGTTTCATGGGTGACTCCTTGTGAAAATGGAAAAGGCCCTGTCGGCGACTGTGCCGTAGGGCCTTTTCCTGATTCTATAATAGCATACCGTTTCCAAGCTTTTTACCGCACTGATTTCGCAAGTTGTTGCAAATAAATGAAATATAAATTTTGAATTCTTGTGAACGGGTTTTCGCGGAGGGGCTGTTTTCGGGGCGGCGGCTGGAAGGTGTTGATTTGGCTTGTGGGTTACGGGCGGGGTCGCGCGTTTTCGGCGAAGTGGAGGAGGATTTGGCCGTCGGGGAGGTAGGCGATCTTGTAGATGTAGCAGGGCGCTTCGATCCTTTCGTTGCCGCAGTTGTTGTAGAGGGTGCCTGTGATGACGTGGGCGGCGCTGTGTTTGCGGATTTGGTTTTCGAGTTTGCGCCACTGGCCTCGATTGAGTGCTCGATTCTGTGCGATGGCATCGCTGGTCAAGAAGGTGTCTTTGGAATTGGGGAGATCGGCGACTGGGGTGAGGTGGCCGCGGTCGAAGCCCGTGTTGGTGAAGGCTGAGTTTGGCAGGGAGTTCAACTCGTGGTCTTTGCGCCAGTGTTTTCTCGGGGTTGGAGTACTTGACGGTTTCGGGATGTGCGAGGTCCAGAGGGCGCGTTGGTTTTGGGTGTCGTAACAGACGGTGAAGGAGTCGCGTTCGGCGAGAGTGGCGGGGCAGGTGGTGAGGATGGTGAGGAGGAGAAGAGTTGACACACTCGATATATCGGTTGTTTGAAACAAAACATTAGCACAGTGGGTTAGGAAAAATCTGAGGGGCGATTCGGGGCGTGTTTGATGGGGCGGGGGAGGATTGGCGGCGGGGTGGAGCTCCCGCAGGTCAGGTGTCGGGTCCGTCCCTACTTCAGTGTTTTTAGGTACGCCAAGATCGCTTCGGCGTGTTCCGGCTTGAACTTGTAGACCGGCATCGGCGGGCCGGCGAATTTGCCGCTTGGCGTCAATCCTGTTTGCAAGTACTTCAGCATCGACGCTTCTCCCCACTTCATCCACAACTTGCCGCTGGGCGTAAGATCCGGCGAAGCCTTGTGCCAGTCCTTCGGCGGCGCGCCGATCGGTTGAATGTCGAGTGTTGTCCCTTTGAGCCACTTCGATTTGTCGAGGGCGCCGCCGGCGGACTTCGGGGTGTGGCAGAAACCGCACGCGGCGGCTTCCTCGACCAGATAGCGGCCGAGTTCAATTTTGGCTTTGTCTTGCGCGCAAGCGGTCAGCGCGAGGGAAAACAACACGAGAATTCTCATTATTCTTCCATGCTACTCCGAGCGCAAAGATTCGAGCAAAGGCGCGCGCACAGCGGCGCGCGTCGCGATCCAGACCGACGCCGCGCCGGTGCAAACAACCAGCGCGATCAAGGCGGCCAGGGAATCGAACGGAAGCGATTGCGATCGCTTGGCGAGCGCGGGACTGACCGCCAGCAATGCACAGATGGAGCCGATCGCCAGACCGGCGATCAACAGCGCGATGTTTTCGAAAAGGATCAGCTTGGCGATATCGCGCCTGGTAAAGCCGATTGCGGCGAGCAGCGCGAGTTCCCTGCGGCGCTCAAGGACGTTGCGCAGCAAGACGACGGCCATGCCGACGGTGCCGAGAAGCAGACCCAGAGCTCCGAGAGCCTGAAACGTCGACAGGTACGTGTTCTCGACTCGATGATACTGCGCGAGCCGGTCTGCTGCCGGCATTACGTCAAAGCCGCTATCGCTGAGCCGGTCCTCGAGCGCCGCGGTGATCTCGGACCACATGGAATCGGACGCGTCGATGAGGAAGAACCGGAATCCCTGTTCTTCCGGGAACAGCCGGATGAACTGTTCTTCAGCGATGAGGATCTCGCTTTGGAACAGGCTTCCCGACAATGTTCCGACGACGCGGAGGCGGATCGATTCGGCGCCGTGCGGAATATCGATGTAGTCGCCGACCTTGCGATGGAAGTTGTATTGCAGCGTGTTCGCGTCGAGCAGCGCGGGCACCTCCGCGGGCGCGTCTCTACTCGCAAGCAACTCCCAGGCATTCGCGGGAGAAACGCGGAAGCGGTCTTCCTTTCGAAATGCCGCGGGTACGCCGACGATGCGCGGGCGAGTGGGTTGATACAGGTTCAAACAACTGGCATCTTCGCCGGGCCGGACTCGGAACGACGAGACGATCATGCCCTTGAGCGATTTCTCGTCCAAGCCGAGCGCCGCGCGGCCCTCCTTGCTATTCAAATTCTGATAAATCGGCCACTGCGAGTCGGCCAGCAGCGGAAATCCGCCGGTACCGGAACGTTTGTCGAGGTCGATCGTACCCGGCGTGAATCGAAACGCTTCGAGCGCAACGAGCAGAAAGACCGCGAGCGCGATCAGCAGAATCGTGAAGAAACTCCGCGACGACTTCTGCGCGGCGCTCGCCAGGGCGAGGTTCGGCAAGGTGCGCGCGGGCTCCGGCCGCGGCTGTTCCAGCCAAATCCGGCAGAACATCGAAGCGCCCGTCAGCAGGCAAAAACCGGCACCGAAGAAACCGCCCTCCGGACTGATGGCGGACGTCAAACCCGCGATCAGGAGGCCGATTCCGAGCCCCGTAAATCCGAAGGCCGCGCGACGCTGCCAGATCGAAGCGGCGTCCTTGGTTTCGCGGTTATAGCCCGCCAACAACTGGCGCGGAGACAGCCCGCGCAATTGCCGCAGGCTGATCCCGATGACGAGAATTGAAATTCCCACGCCTTGGATGATCGATGCCGAAAACGGCTTCGCCGTGAAGTGCAGGGAAAGCGACGTCGTGCCGACCGCGCCGGACCACCAGGTTCTCAGGCCGTACAAGATTACGGCCGAGTAAATCGCGCCGCCAACGACGCCGGCCAACGAACCCGCAATGCCGATAATCATTCCCTCGCGCAGAAACACGCGACGGACGGCCGTGACGTTGAAGCCCAGACACCGATACAAGCCGATTTCGCGCAGCCGCTGTTCGATACCCAGGCGGAAAAACAGGCTGGTCAAAAGCAGCGCGGAGACCGTGAGAAAGAAACTGAAGTAGCCGAAGTACTCGCCGAAATCGGTGGTGCCGCCGGCGGCTTCCTCGGCCTGGCGCTTCGGCGCGAGCAGCGTAATTCCGTCGCGGGCCAGATCGGTCGACGGTGCGAGATTCAACGACGGCGCGGCGCCGTCGGCGCGGTAGAACCGGATGGCGGTAACGCGGCCGAACCGCGTCTCCCAGAGGCGCTGGCCGTCGCCGAGACTAATTGCGGCCTTTGGTGTCGCGCGATATTTGTCCCAATAGGTCTCGTCCTGCTTTCGAATCTTCTCGAGATCCATGGGGAACGGCGGGTCCCAATCGCTCATGCTCGATTCGCCGGAGATGCCGGGATACTCGGGGGCCATGTAGCGATCGCCGACCTCGGCCATCGGCGAGACCGCGTTGACGTTGAAAACACTCGATTCGGTGAGCAACCGGCCTTCCTGCTTCCAGAGGAAGTAATCGAGTGTCACCGCGTCTCCCACGCCGGCCTCGAGTTCCGAAGCGGTCCATTCGTTCAGAACGATCATCCCTTCGGGAACGCCCTCTTTGGCGACCACGAGCGAGTAGGGCACCGATGCGTTCGGCGTGCGGATAGCGTTCGCGAGATAGGTGAAGTACATCTCGGTACGAAGACCGTCCTTGCTCGCGGCGTCAAGCGCACGCTTGACCTGATCGTCCCGCAAGAGACCCGCGGGGCTCTCCAACTGGAGACAGCCGCACCCGCGCGGACGACGCAGCCGCAGACCGACATCCGCGAGTTGCAGATGGCCGAGGATCGGCAGGTCGGACCGCGCTTCTTCCGGCATTAACACGAGGTTGGCGAGGCCGTCCAGCTCCATCTCGGTTTGCAACATGGAGAGCCGCACGAAGGCGGTGCGCGCGGCGCCCTGGCGGGGTTGCAGCGAAAATCCGCCGATGCCGGTGTCGGGCAGCGAACTGCGATAACGGAAGCGGATCGTACGCACCGATTGTTCCTTGCGTGCGAAGAGCGATTCCTGCGGCATGGCGCTCGGCTTTTCAATCCGCAGCAAAACGCCCTCGCCGTTCTGCGCGTTGAGTTCCCGCGCGAGCGGTTCGGAGAAGACGATGTCGCGATCGGCGGCGAGCGGATTCGCGGTCTGATGCAGTTTCCAGAAGCGGTCGTCGACCGCATAAACGAGAACCTTCGCCGCGGTACGGTTGGTCGATTGATGTTTCAGAACCGCTTCAAAGTGCAGGGCGGGCGCGGCGGCGCCGTGGATGCGTGTTGCGAGGGACTCACCGAACGGCTGCGACGCGATGACGGCGCCGCCGGCGTTGCCAAGTCTGCCGATGGCGATGGAGCGCAGGCTATGCCGCACCGAGTCGCCGACAAGCGAAGAGCCGACCAGTGTGGCGGTGGCGATTGCGACGCCCGCGGCCATGGCGGCGTTGGTCCGCCAGTAGTGGCGCAGGTTTCTTTTTGCGAGATCCCGGCCGGTCATCGTGTTATGCCGTTTGGACCAGTCTGCCGCGGCGGACACTGAACTGCCGCGGGAACTCGGCGGCGATTTCGGCGCTGTGCGTAACAATGATCAGGATGCATTGCAACTCGCGGCGGAGTTCGGCGAGCAGTTCGAGCACTTGCCACGCCGTGGCTTGATCGAGATTGCCGGTCGGCTCGTCGCAGAGCAACATCGCGGGCTTGCGAATGATGGCGCGGACGATCGCCACGCGCTGCTTTTCGCCGCCGGAGAGTTGCGAGGGGAAACGATCGAGTCGCTCGCCGAGGCCCGCTCGCCGCAACAGATCGCGCGCACGGGCTTCGGCGTCGTCGTCATGTTCGCCGACAATGAGCGGCGCGAGTACGTTTTCGAGCACTGTGCACTGCGGCAGCAGGCAATGATCCTGGAAGATGAACCCAATCTTGCCGTTGCGAATGCGCGCCTGCTCCTTCTCGTCGAGCGTCCATGGCTGAACGCCGTCGAAATCATAGGTTCCGGCAGTAGGCTGATCCAGTAATCCGAGAATGTGAAGGAGCGTACTCTTGCCGCAGCCTGACGGCCCCATGATCGAGATCGCTTCGCCCTGATTCAAGGCGAGATCGACGTTTTCCAGCACCGGCACGGGCCCGGCCGCCGTTTCGTAGGTCTTCGAGATTGCAGTCGCCTTCAGCATTCGTTATCCGTTGTAAGCGTCCAGGAGCGCGCTAGCCATGGCGCCGGCGGAGTAATACGTCCGCACATTGGCCGCCGCCTCAATCGCCATCAAGTCGCGCCGTTCCTTGTCGCAAATCATAGTGTGCAACGATTCGACGAGCGCCGTGGTGTCGCCCGGCGGATACAATATTCCACCGCCAGTGCGGGAGAGAATTTCGGGAAACGCGCCGTGAGCCGGCAAGACGATGGGCGTTCCATTGGCGAGCGCCTCGAGAACAAACAGCCCCTTGGGTTCGACATACTGCGTAGGAACGCAGAGGATGTCGACATCCTGTAAAAACCTGGTTTTTTGTTCGCGGCTGAGCGCGCCGTGATAGGTGAACTCGCCGCCGAATCCGGCGGCGCGCAGCAGCGCCTTTTCTTTTGCGAAATACTCTTCGTGTTCCTTCAGCATGTAGCCGGCCGCTTCGAGACGCAGCGGCGGCAGATCCTTTAAGTCGCGTAGTTTACGATACGCCTCGGTGAGGTGATGAAAGCCTTTCGCGGGATCCATCCGCGCGAAGAAACCGATTTTGCAGACGTCGCGAACCGGCTTCGGCTTGGCCTCGAAGTCATTCACGGAGATGCCGATCGGCGCGACGCGGATCTTTTCTTTCGGGATGCCCAGGTAGCGGCTCATGAAGTTGGCGTAGTAGCGGCTGACGGCAATGAAGCAGTCGACATGCGCCAGGCCCGCGCGAATGAGCGCCATCGACTCGGACTTGTAGGGCTCCATCAGCCCTTCGAGAAATAGATCCTCGCCTTGCAGCGTGCAGACGATTTTCGTTTTCCCAGCGCGTTTCAGCGGTTCGGCCAGCGCGATCAACAGCGCGAACGGGATATTGATGACGTCGAATTTTTCCTCGCCGCGCACCCAACGGGCGAGCTTGCGAAATTCCTTGCCGATCGGGCCGCGCGCGCCCCGCAGCATCGCAACCGTCATCTCACCGAGGAAGCGCGGGTCGACGCCGATCGAAGTTTGCGTGGCCTTGCGAAGCGCCCACTTGTTGTCGAACAGCAGGCGGTCAACGAAGGCCGGTGTGTACCGGAAGAACGCCGACTTCTGCTGCAAGTAGACGCTGATGCCGCCGAAGAAGACGCGATCTTCCGAGACGTTTGTTTCATCGGTCAGCGTGGGCGTGTATACCGGCATCAACACCACGTCGTGGCCCATCCGTTTGAGTTCGGACGCTAGCGCGTTGTCGCGCATGCAGGAGCCGCAATACATGTTGGCGGCCCCCGCTGTGACGTGGAGCAGACGCATTAGGCGACGGTTTCGAGAACGCTCTGGAAGGCGCGGCGCGAATAAAGATGATCGAACAGGTTGCCTTCGTGCGGCTGGTCCCAGCTGATTTTCATCGTTGAGATCGGACCGAAGTTCAGGCGGCCGATGTGATTCGATTCGAGCAACCGGCGTTGGAGCGCCTTGTCCGAAGTAATCGCCGTGCAGACGAGCGTCGGCCCGAGGCAGTGCGGAATTTCGGAGGCGTCGACTTGCACGACGCTTGCATAGGGGAAGAGAAACTCCCGGTTGGCGAGCGCATGTTCCTTGGAGCATTGCACGACCGCAGGCAGCAGGTAGGTGCAGCCGTCTTTCTCGGCGACGCGCGGCGTGCCGCGCTTTGCTTCGACCAAATCGGCGGTCCCTTCCATCTCCTGATCGATCATGAGAGAAATACGGCGCGCGACATCGGGCGCCGCGAACGGCGCGACAGCGGCTTCGGGATCCTCCTCGGCGCGCGGGCCAATCTTGGCGAACCGTTCGGCCAGCGCTTCGGCGATCTCCCTGGCGTTCGCGGTGGTCCAGATGCTGGAACAGTTGACGCACGACCGGCCGGAGTTCTGTGCGATGGAGTCGGCCATTAGATCGAGGTACTTCTCCCAGTTTTTCGCGCCTTCGTCGGCGAGCACGATTTTCGAATAGCCCGGTCCGTGGATCTCGATGCGCGGGTCGCCGGCCCATGCCTTGGCCGCGCCGACATCGCCGAACAACATGCCGCGGCCGCATTGGCGCAGGATCTCGCCGCCGCCGGCGTGATCGGCCGAGTAGTAACCGAACACCTCCCGCGGGATGCCCGCTTTGATGTACGCCTGCACGATGCGATACGGGGTCCACGGTTCGGAACTGCCGGGCTTCAAGATCAGCGGCGTCTTCAGCGCGATCGCCGGCGCCCACAAGGAATGCACGCCCGGCGAGTTCGATGGCAGGATGACGCCCATCGAATGCCCGCGCGGAAAGAAGCTCAGCGCGCGCCCGCCGAAGTCCCCGTAGCCGCGATCGAGCATGTCGAGATCGGGAAGGCGCGTGAGGCCCGAGAGCACCGTCTCCATCGAGTCGAGCACGCCGCGCACCTTTTCCATGTTGCGTCGGACCATCACGTTCGGCGAACCCGTGGTCGCACTGATCTGCTTGACGATGTCGTCCGGCGTCTGCATCGAATCGCCGAGCGGCAACTCGTCTTCGCCGAAGTGCTTCGCGGCCTTCTTGGCGATCGCGATCAACTCGCGTGTCGTGAAGCCCTGCAAAATCGCATGCATTTCCGCCTGCTGCAAAAGATCACGGCGGATCAGTCCGACGTTCGCCTGGCTGATCTCGGCGATCTGTTCGCGCGTGCGGTAGTGGTACGCCCTGTTGACGTCCACCGACTTATACGGCTTGCCTTGCCGCAGAACGGGAATGTGGATCACGGCTTAGTACACTCCTTCAACGACCGATTTCTGGAAGCGCGAGAACGGACGAACGTTGCGCACGCCGTCCCACGGATATTGCTCACAGGGCGCTTCGCGTTCGCACTCGTCGCGTTCGAGGAAGCGCGGAATGAAGGTGTCCTTGGTCAGCGTTGTGAGCCGCGCGCGGCCGGTCTGGCCGTAACCGACGAGTTCGTTGGGTTTGTCCGGATTGACAACTTCGAGTATGGCGCGCGGGGCGGGCGGGTAATAGATGATCGCCCAGTTGTCTTCCGGCGTGGGCGCGCGGTGCGTCGCCAGACCCATCAGCGTGTTGCCGTAGGTGGGCGCGAAGTAGATATCGGGGCCGAGCAGTTCTTCAACGGCGAAGCGATGGAACTGCGGGGTCATTTCGGTGCCGCCGCAGAAGATGCCCTTGATGCCGTATTTGGCGAGATTGATTTTTTCGCACAACGCCTCCAGCAGTTTCGGCGTCGTGAACATGCACTTGATCTCGTTGGCCTTGAGAATGGTCAACGCCTGATCGATGCAGTGTTGCTTGTAAATTTCGGCTTCACGGATTTCGCCGCGTTTGATGAGCTTGATCACCCAGCGCGGATCGAGGTCGACGCAGAAGGAGACGCCTCCACGATGCTGAGCGAGATGTTCAACGGCAAGCCGCAGACGCCGCGGACCGGACGGGCCGAGCATCAGCCAGTCGGAACCTTTCGGAAACGACGCATCCGGCAGCGTATCCGAGAACATTTCATAGTCGATGCGGAAGTCGTTGATCTGCACGCGCGATTTCGGCACGCCGGTGGATCCGCCGGTTTCGAAGACGTAGAC
>Ga0194121_10008788_pt1 | contig 12691 bp, 7 predicted proteins | sample TA2MahCa50mmetaG_FD_148609 | JGI IMG/M metagenome (GOLD analysis project Ga0194121, IMG submission 148609) | Freshwater microbial communities from Lake Tanganyika, Tanzania - TA2015020 Mahale Deep Cast 50m | ecosystem: Environmental > Aquatic > Freshwater > Lake | place: Tanzania: Lake... | reverse complement strand
CTCAATTCTGCACACAAGCATGAGCAGGAGAAAAGGTCAGATGCCGAATCGGCCGCGGCCGGTCATGCCCATCATGCCGAACTTGCCGCCCCCCATGCCCATCATGCCGCCGCCCATCATGCCCATCATACCGCCGCCGCCCATCATGCCCATCATCATGCCGCCGGAACCCATCTGCTGGCTGATGGGAATGACCAGGTCGCCGACGGGATAGACGCGCAGCACGCGCTCGCGAGTCTGCCGCTCTATGGTCGTGATCTCGATGTAATTGCGACGAATCAAGTATGTAGCGTTCGGCGGATTGACCTTGGCGAGCGCCAGCCGCAGCGCCGTGGCCATCTGCATCTTCTTCGGATATGGCTCGAACTTAATCTGTGTGTCGTAGATGCTCGGTGCATCCGGGTTCTCTTCCTTGAACGCCTCGGTGTCCACCAGGATCGGCAAGTCCTTGTTCTTGCCGGCGAACTTTTGCATGAACAGCTCAAGGCACTCCTTGAGGTTCATGGGCGCCAGGAAATCCTTCATCTCGATCTGCTCGTCCATGAGCTTCTTGATGCTGTTGGCCTCCTTGCGGCCTTCGTAATCGTCCGGCAAGCTGCTGACCTCGTACTTCTCCTTGCGGATCTTGCGAATGGCATCCCAGGTGGCCAGCGGCGGGAAATAGATGCCCGGCTCGTCGGGGAACGGCACGTGCGACTTCTCCACTTCCAGCATGACCGACAGGAATCGCTCCTCGCGGAGACGTTTGAGCTCGGCATTCTTGTGCAGGTGATAGCTGGCCAGGGTCTGGTCGTAGGCCGCCTTGAGATTGACCGGCACGCGCTCGCCCTTCAGGCGAAGATCGGCCGCCATGGCCTCCAGGCCATAGATCACCTCGTGCTTGGCCTTTTCCTCGACGCGCGCGAGTTCCATCAGGTTTTTGAAGACGCGATACTGGGCCTCGATCCGTTCTTCCAGTGAACGACGCTGCTCGTCTGCGGTGCGCTCGCGCTTGGCCATCTCAATGATGGCATCCTGGTCGCGCTTGCGGAGCTTGATGGCTGCTCCCGTGCTGCTGACGTCGCGTAGCGCTGCCTGCAGTCGGCTCAAAAGCGCATCGCGTACGCGGTCGCTCAGGTCCGGATGGTCGCGCACGCGCAAGAGCGTACCGCGGAGCAACTCCAGCGCGGCATCCGGATCGACGAGCAAGTCGGCCCGCGCCTGACGCAGGTTGACGTTGACGGTATCGGACATCTTTTGCTCTTCGAGCACAACGCGGTCGTGGTGAGCCTTGAGCAGATCCTCGCCGACGATGGGCGGGGCAGCGCCGTCCACCTTGGGTTCGGGGGCGTCCTTGTCCAGCTGGGCGATTTCCAGAAGCTGCTTGCTCCAGCGCACGGCGCCGTCCTTCTTGTCGAGACGATCGACGCGATGACGCTTCTCCAGGTGCCGGCGAATCATTTCGCGTGTCACGCGGCCGGTGCGCAGATTATTGACCAGCTTGATGCCGGCGTCCGCTTCCTTGGCGTGCGGCGCCAGCTGCTTGACTTTCTCAAAGAGCTTGCCGGCCGCCTCGAAGTCGTTCTTCTGCACCGCGGCCTCGGCACTGAGCAGCAATTCCTGGTGCTGCAAGCGATTCTGCTCGTAGGCCAGTGCCAGCGCGCGATCGGCGCGGACCAGCGCCGGCTGGCTCTTGGCATTCTTCCATTGATCGACCATGCTGATGAGGAAGAAGTTGTCCAGTTCGGGCTCCTGGATCTTCTCCTCCTGAGTGACGGTCACCGGATCCTTGATACCATGCACCTCGCCCTTGACGGTGTACGTGATCGCCTTGCCGTCGTTCAGCCGGCCGACAACCAGCGTCGGTGAATCGCCGCGCAGCGGCGGGAACCTGGTCGGGAAGAACTCGGTTGCGTTCTTCGACATCGTGAACTCGGTTGGATAAAGCACCGGGGCCGCGAACGCCGCTTCGTAGCGCTTCAGCGCATCTTCGAGTTTCTCCTCGAGAATCTGCGTGCGCAGCACGGCGCCGCCGGTACGGGTGGCGAAGCCGTGCAGGTTGTCTGGTCCCATCTTGATGCCCAGCGGCACCGAGAACAGTACGATCCGCTCTTTGACCATGCGGTCGCACATCTCCTGCCGTACTTCCGGGCTGATCGGGTCATGCGTGCTCATGCCGTCGCCGAGATACAGGATGATGCGCTGCCGGCTCTTGATGCCGTCGAAACCGTCGATAGCCCTTTTCAGCCCATTTTTCAGGTCGGTGTCGCCGGCCGGCACGTGCTCGGTCCGCAGTTTGGCCAGGGCGCCCTGAATCTTCTTGGCGTCCGCCTTGCTTTCCAGGAAATGCTTGGTCAAGCAGACCGTGGCGTCGGGAGTGCTGAGCGTCCACAGGGAAATGCGATCCTCCGGCCGGGCATTCTTGATGATCGCCTCAGCGATCTGCCCCGCGGCGATCCAGGGAGCGCCGGCCTGCGCAGCCGATGAGCCGACGAGTATCAGGTAATCGCGCGGGCGGACAGGCGCCGGGTCCAGCCTGGGTTGCACCTGCAAGGCGAAATACGGCTGTCCCTTCAAGGGTTCGTAAGAAATGGCGCCGCCCAGGGTAAACTTGGAGGCCGCCAGAGCCTTCTCGGCGTCCTCATCGCCAGCTTTCGCGGGCTCCTTGACGCGTGGCGCCGGGCCTCCCTTTTTCTCCGCCGCCGGCTCACCCATGGTCCAGGAGGAACTCACGATGGCGGCCACCGCCAACAATGCACCAACCACGAAAAGCCGACGCGCCTTGGTCATGGATCGACCCCTAAAGAAGTGGAACTCGTTCCGCCTTCGCCCGCACCACCCTCTCCCGGCGGGGGAGAGCTTGGCGGCGGCACAGCCCCTATCATCTAAAATTCTAATACATCATCACTGTGAAACGCCAGCACAAATCCCGTAAATCCGTGTCACGCGAGCGTTTCCCTGGAATCCGGACCCCGCAGGTCCAGCCTTTTCCGTGTGAATGGTCTAACGCTCATTCTAGGAGAATTTGCGCAGCTCATTCCGCTTTTTGTGCCGTCCTTGACTTGACAAGCAAAGCGTGGCGGAATCGCGTCCCCGCATGCCGGTAGCCCCGTTGCCCACATAGATAGAACGAATCAGCCGCCGTTTCGTTGGTTCGCCTTGACCCGAATCGAGACCCCCTGTTATTCTTTTCAACTTAACTCACAGTTGCGAATAGCGTTCTGAAACGGGGGCAGGTTCGACTTGCTGAACCCCGGGAGAAAAAAAGAGGGCAGGATCGGAGTCCTGCTCCAGGGACAATTGACACCAGGGAGGCACGATGCCGACGGCACTCATCACAGGGGTCACCGGGCAAGACGGCTCACATCTCGCTGACTTTCTTCTCGACAAGGGCTACCGCGTCTTCGGCCTCGCCAGACGCAGCAGCGGCGATAATACGCAGCGGCTGGCAAACATCCGCGAGCACATCACCCTTCTGGACGGCGATCTTCTCGACCAGGCGTCACTGTTGCGCATCGTCGAGCAGACGCAACCGGACGAGGTCTACAATCTTGCCGGCATGTCGTTCGTCCCCGCCAGCTGGCAGCAGCCTGTCCTTACCGGCGAGTTCACAGCCCTGGGCGTGACGCGCATCCTGGAAGCGCTCCGGCAAGGGTGTCCGACGGCCCGTTTCTTTCAGGCGTCCAGCAGCGAGATGTTCGGCAAGGTGCGAGAGAGTCCGCAGCGCGAAACCACGCCACTGCATCCGCGCAGCCCCTATGGAGTCGCCAAGTCGTATGGACATTTCATCACCATCAATTATCGCGAGAGCTTCGGCATCTTCGCCTGCTCCGGCATCATGTTCAACCATGAGGGCCCGCGCCGCGGCCTGGAGTTCGTCAGCCGCAAGATCACGCACGCCGTGGCCCGGATCAAGGTTGGACTGGCCGACGAGCTGCGCCTGGGCAACCTGCAAGCCCGCCGCGACTGGGGCTACGCCGGCGACTTCGTCCGCGCCATGTGGTTGATGCTGCAGCACGATGAACCGGACGATTTTGTCATCGGCACGGGCGTCACCCATTCGGTGCAGGATCTGGTCGAGACGGCGTTCGACCACGTCGGTCTCGACTGGCGCGAGCATGTCGTTGTCGATCCGGCTCTTTACCGTCCCGCCGAGGTGGACGTGCTTCAAGCTGATCCAAGCAAGGCTCGCCGTCTCCTGGGCTGGCAACCGCAAGTCGAGTTCGCGGAACTGATCGGCATGATGGTGGAGGAAGACCTGAACCTGGTGGAGGCCAGGAACCAGAAACCAGAAAACAGAAGCGCTCAAGAGCGACACGTTGTTTCGTAGCGGAATTTGCCAGGATGCCGCTGCACTTGCGGCTGAAGGAACTCTTGCGAGTTCCGCTACGTGGAAGAATACTTGCTTGGTTGTAGCATGCGCGTCGTCATCAATCGAACTCTGACATTGGGTCGGAAGACCGGCATCGGCCATTACACGGCGGAGTTACTGCGTGCGCTGAAGCAGCTGACGGCGGCGGGCCAGGTGATCGGCTTTCCGGCGGGCTGGTTCTGGGTTGTCGGGCAGGCGCTGTCCCGGCCGGTGCTGGCAGGTGGCGAGAGCGGCGGTTCTGACAACAACACGTCGCTGCTGGGTGCGCTCAAGAAAAAATGCAGCGGCGTTGTCCGCCGCGCTGGACAAGCGTACTTGCGCCACGCTCTGCGTAGCTGCCTGCGCAAGCACGAATGCAATCTCTATCATGAGCCGAACACGATTCCGTTGCCATGCGACGTGCCTGCCATCGCCACCATTCATGACCTGTCCGTGATCCTGCATCCACACTGGCATCCCGCCGGCAGGGTCGCGCATTTCGAGAAGAACCTGCACCGCCTGACCGGAGCGGCCCATTTCATCACGGTGTCGGAGTTCACGCGTCAGGAAGCGATCCGCACGTTCAACTTGCGGCCTGAAAAGGTCACGCGCATTCACCTTGGTAGTCGCATGGGCCTGACGCCGATGTTGCCGGCGGCCACGGCGACAAGGCTGGCGGAGCTGCGCCTGCCGCCGCGCTTCTTGCTGTATGTGGGAACCATCGAGCCGCGCAAGAACCTTCTGCTGCTCATGCGTGCCTACGGCGCGCTGCCGCGCTCGTGGCGCGACAGGTATCCGCTCGTGCTGGCGGGAAGCTGGGGCTGGAGCAGTGGGCCTGTCGCGGAATACTTCAACGACCGGGGCCGGCACGAAGGCGTGATTCACCTCGGTTATGTATCCGATCTCGACCTGCCTGCCCTGTACAGCGGCGCCCGCGCGCTGGTATATCCCTCCATCTACGAGGGCTTCGGTCTTCCGCCGCTGGAAATGATGGCGTGCGGTGGTCCAGTGCTGGCTTCGACGGCGGGTGCGGTGGCGGAAATCGTCGGGCGTCGCGCCCATCTCATCGCTCCCGACGATGAGGACGGCTGGCGACTGGCCATGCAACGCGTCATCGAGGACGACGACTGGCACGCATCGCTGTGCCGCGGCGTCCGCGACCTGGCTCGCTCCTTCACCTGGGAGCGCTGCGCCGCCGAGACACTGCACGTCTACCGCATGCTCGCCGGCGAGGTCCCGAGGAAGCAGGCGGCATAGCGTGACGATCTAGCCGGCTACTGCGCAAGCTGGCAAATGCTCCAGAATCCGTTGCCGAGCCTCGGCATGATCGACGATCGGACGCGGATAGGTGCGGCCCAGTGTGACGTCGGCGCGACCACTCGAATGCGTGCCGTAAGTGACACGCACGCAACAGATTGCTAGGACGAGTTGCCGGCCACGTCCGGCCACATGGGGGTGGGTCGTTTGGCCGGCCACTCCGGCACCGTAGCCCAATTCGAGCTGTGACCAGTTTTCCAGCAGATTGAACGATGCCGTGACACTTCCGTGGGCGGTGTCCGCCACCCATTATTGTCGCTTGGGGCGGAGACCTGCGATGCTCATTTGCCGGGAACGACGATGTCGCTCTTGGTGCTAGCCACGATGGCAAAGATCTCGTCGCTTTCGCCTTTTGGCACCTGGAACTTGTCGAGCGTCTGCCGCAGGTCGTCGAGAAACGCCTGCCATTCCGGCTCGGTGATATTGAGATGAGAGTGCGAGTCGAACATGGATCGGCCGGTGTAGCGTTGCGGGCCGCCGGTGGCCTGGCAGACCTGCTCGGTGACCAGGTACTTGAACCCGGCGCGCGATACGCGATGATGCGCCTCATTGACCGCCGGGTTGGCGTTTAACCGTGGATCGTCCATGACGCGGTCGATGAAGTCGTCGATCACCGCCGCGATGGAGTAGACACCGCCGAGCCGCTCGTAGAGAGTCATCCTGGTATCCGGTTTCAAGGGTTGAGAGATTTCCAGTGAGCAGCATAGGGATTTTGCTGGCAATCGGCGGCCAGCAGCGGTAGACTCAAGAGAAGTCGCGCGGCTGTAGCGGAATTCGCCAGAGTTCCGACAAGGCTGGCGACCGGATGCCCGCCTGTCGGAACTCTGGCGAGTTCCGCTGCAAGACTTGACCAAACAGATCGAGGCCGAAGGATGACTCGCATCCGCATTGGCATCTGGGCAATTGGCGCCGCCGTGTTGCTGGGCGCTCCGAGTGCGGTCACGGCGCAGGAAAACGACGAGGCGCGACTCGAGTTCTTTGAGCGGCGTATCAGGCCGCTGCTTGCGAGCAACTGCTACAACTGTCATTCAGCGAACACCAACTCGCACGGCGGCTTGCGGGTGGACGACCGCAACGGCCTGATCCAGGGCGGCGGCCGCGGACCGGCCATCGTGCCTGGCCATCCCGAAACGAGCTTGCTGTTGCAGGCAGTCCGACAAACACACAAGAAAGTGAAGATGCCGCCGAACAAGAAGCTCGGTGAGCGTGACATTGCCGACCTGACGCGCTGGATCAAGGACGGCGCGGCCTGGCCAAAACCAATAGTTCCCGCTTCTGTTGGGCGATCCAGCGCCGAATATGACCGGCTCCGCAAGGAGCACTGGGCCTGGCAGCCGATGCGTCGGCCGCAGTTGCCGAAGGTGCAGGACACATCCTGGCCGCTGAGTGATGTGGACCGGTTTGTCCTCGCGAACCTGGAGGAGAAGGGGCTCAAGCCGGTCGGGGGCGCCGATCCTGTGACGTTGATCCGGCGGTTGACGTTTGACATTACTGGGCTGCCGCCGACGCCGGCGGAGGTGGTTGAGTTTGTCGCCAGGTGGAAGCGTGCGAGGCCGCAAGTGGCGATCGCACAACTGGTTGATCGGCTGCTTTCCTCGCCGGGGTATGGCGAGCGCTGGGGGCGGCACTGGCTGGATGTGGCACGCTATGGCGAATCCACGGGATCGGCGCGGAACCTGCCGTATCCCCATGCCTGGCGATACCGCGATTATGTCATCGACGCATTCAACCGCGACAAGCCGTACGATCGTTTCATCTGCGAGCAGATCGCCGGCGATCTGTTGCCGGCCGACTCGCCACGGCAACGCGATGAGCAGTTGATCGCCACCGGGTTCCTGGCTCTGGGAGTCCGTGACGTCAATCAGCGATTCAAGGTCCGCTTCGTGATGGACAACATCGATGAGCAGATTGACACGGTGACACGCTCGGTGCTGGCCCTGACCGCGAGCTGCGCCCGCTGCCATAACCACAAGTTTGACCCCATTCCGACCACCGACTATTACGCCCTGGCTGGCATATTCGGCTCAAGCGATCTGTGCGCTGGCCTGCGCAACAAGATGGGTGGCGGCGGCATGGACTACTATGACCCGGACAAGTTGCATGTTCTGGGCTCGGGAGAGAAAAACGATCCTGCCACGGGAGCGAAGATTGCCGACGCACGGGCAGCACTCGCCAGAGGCCGCGCGGAATTCAACTCGCTGCGCGATGATCCCAAGTTTGCCGCCGGCCCCGAGCGCGAAAAAAAGCTCGTGGCCCTTCGTCAGCGCGTCAACAAGTTGCAAAACGACCTCCTGGCCCTCGAAGATCCCGCGACGCATTGGCCCGTCGCCTACGGCGTGCGCGACAGCAAGATCATCGCCGATGCCGCCGTCCGCATTCGCGGAGAGGCCGAAATGCTCGGCCCCAGCGTACCACGCGGCTTTCTATCACTGCTGCCGGTCTCGAATGTGAAAATCAGCGGCAAAAACAGCGGCCGCCTCGAACTGGCGCAATGGCTTACCAGCCCACAGAATCCACTCACGCCGCGCGTCATCGTCAACCGCGTCTGGAAGCATCTTTTCGGCCAGGGCATTGTCGCCAGTGTGGACAACTTTGGCGTGACGGGCGAGCTACCGTCGCATCCGGAACTGCTCGATCACCTGGCAACACAGCTTGTCCGAGACGGCTGGTCGCTGAAGAAGTTGATCCGGTCGCTGGTGCTGAGCCGGGCGTATCAGCTCGGCTTCGACGCGCCAGACGTCAACGTCGCGGCCGATCCAGGCAATCGTCTGATATGGCGGCACAGCCCGCGACGGCTCGATGCCGAGGAGTTGCGTGACGCCATGCTGGCCGCGGCCGGTGCTCTCGACCGCGCCAGGCCGAAAGGATCGCTTGCAGGACACTTCAAGGTCACGGAGATGACAAACAATGGGGCCCAGGCCAAGAAACTCGAAGAGCAGGCGCACGCCAGCGAGCACCGCAGCGTCTATCTCCCGCTGGTCCGCGGACTGACACCGCGACCGCTGGAAGTCTTCGATTTCGCCGACCAGGGCCTCGTCACCGGCAGCCGCGATTCAACGACCGTTGCCCCGCAGGCACTTTATCTCTTGAATGACCCGTTCGTCAGCCGGCAGGCCCACGCGCTGGCGGAACGAGTGCAGCGTGCGAAAGACGATGACGAGCAACGCGCGGCGCGAATTTATCGATTCGCACTCGCTCGCACTCCGACGCCGAAAGAAACGGAACGTGCGCTGGCATACATTGCCGAATACGAATCCGCCTTGCGCGACGAGACGCCGACGCCCCGCGCCGCCGCCTGGGCCAGCTTTTGCCACGCCATCCTGGCATCGGCGGAGTTTCGGTTCGTAAGGTGACGCATAACGTAAGGGCAAGACCATGCAATACCTGAACTCCTTAGCCCCACTTGCAAGCCGCCGCCAGGTCCTGAAATCCGCCGGCGCCGGTTTTGGCTACCTCGCCCTTGCCGGTCTGCTGGGCGAAAAGGCGGCCGCTGAACGTCGCTCGGCGCCTGGCCCTCTCACGCCGCGGCAACCGCACTTTCCGGTCAAGGCCAAGCGCATCATCTTCCTCTTCATGGAAGGGGCGATGTCGCAGCTGGACACATTCGAGTACAAGCCGCGCTTGCAGGGTGACGATGGCCGCGTAGCACCCGGGGGCGCTGTTCTCACGGCCTCGAAGTTCCGCTTCCGCCGCCATGGCCAAACCGGGACCTGGGTATCCGAGCTGTTTCCGCACGTTGCCCGGCACGTCGATAAGCTTTGCTTCATTCGCGGGTTACACACCGATACACCGGCTCATCCGCAGGCCGTCATCCAGCTGCACACGGGAACGGCTCTGGCGCAGCTCACTCGACCGTCTATGGGCGCGTGGCTGCTCTATGGTTTGGGAACGGAAAACCAGGACCTGCCGGGTTACGTCACCATCAATCCGCCGCCCAACTTCGGCGGGGCCGTCAATTTTGGCAGTGCTTTTCTGCCCGCGCATTTTCAAGGAACACGCATCAACGACACCGGCGAGATGCCGAATCTGCGGCCGCGGACGGCGTCGCCATTGCAGCGCCGGCAGCTCGAACTGATCCAGGCGATGAACCGCGACCTGGCGGCCAGGCCCGGGGCGCCCGATGAGGTCGAGGGCGTGATTCAGTCGTTCGAGCTGGCCTTTCGGATGCAACATCATGTGCCGGATCTGCTGGACATCTCGCGCGAGCCGCGACGGGTACTGGATGCTTACGGCGTGAAGCCCGGCCCGGCCGGCAGCTTTGCGCGCCAATGTCTCATGGCGCGGCGGCTGTCCGAGGCGGGCGTCCGCTTTGTGGAAATCTGCCAGTCCGGCTGGGACCATCACAACAACTTGCATCGCGGGCTCATCAGCCAGTCGACAATGGTGGACCAGCCCACGGCGGCGTTGCTCACCGACCTGGAGCAACGTGGCCTGCTAGATGAGACGCTCGTGCTGTTCGGCAGCGAATTCGGTCGAATGCCGACCGCCCAGGGGCCCGACGGTCGGGATCACAACATCACGGGCTATCCTATGTGGCTGGCGGGCGCCGGCGTCAAGAAAGGCTTCTCCTACGGCGGCACGGACGAGTATGGCCTGCACGCCACCGCGGGCCGGATGCATACTACCGACCTGCACGCCACGCTCCTTGCCTTGATGGGCCTGGACCACACACAACTCACCTACCGCTACGGCGGCCGCGACTTCCGTCTTACCGACGTGGCGGGGAATGTGGCCAGCGCGATCATGGCGTGAGCGCAGCCTGGCCGCCTGTCGGCTGGTTGCGAAACAGTGCTAACATTTGACAACACTTCTTTTGAATCCCATGTTTCCGTAAAGGGGTTCCAGGTAGTTCCCGTCTTTCCGGATCGCGCACCAACGAATTATTCTGGACGCTGCCGCGACCGGCGGTTTCGGTTCCACGCGACGACTTTTTAGAGGATGCGACATGGTGACAACGGAACTGGGCGCGTGCGAGTGGTTTGTATGGGACTTGAGACGGAGCAACCTTGTTGAACGGGGGCAGCTGGACCAGGTGGTAGGCGAGTTCATCGCCAAGAATCCAAGGTCCGAACCGCCGGCACTGGCCGAATACCTCATCCAGCAGGGGATCCTCACGCCATTCCAGTCAGAGCGACTCTTGCAGGGCAAGACGCAGGGCTTCGTGCTCGGACCATTCACGCTGATGGATGCCCTGGGCGCCGGTAGCATGGGCACGGTTTACAAGGCGCAGTCGAAGACGGACAACAAGGCGTACGCCGTCAAGGTGCTGCCGCGTAGGAGCATGTGGAATGTGCGGCTGGCGCGGCGGAAGGTGCGTGCCTTTGAGCAATGCCGGCATCCCGCGGTGATTCCGTTCGTGGACGTTGGCACGGCCGGTGGCATGCATTACCTTGCCTGGCCGTTTGTCGAAGGCGAAACGCTGGAGAAGGTCGCCCAGCAGCAAGGCAAGATGTCAGCGGGCCAGGCAGCCTGGATCGCCCTGCAAGTGGCTGAAGGACTTGACGTATGTCACCAGCAGGGACTCTTCCACGGCCTCTTGAAGCCATCCAACATCATGCTCGGGCCCGACGGTAGAGTGCATATTCTCGACTTCGGCATTGGCACCTTGCTGGCCGAGACGGAAGGCGAGTCGCTCGTCGACACCATGTCCACTTCCAACTCCGTGACCAGCGGCCTGGACTGCGCCAGTCCGGAAAGCATCATGGATCCGACCAACCTCACCCCGGCCGGCGACCAGTACAGTCTCGGCTGCGTCCTGTATTTTCTGCTTGCGGGCCAATATCCGTTCCCCGAGGGCAACGCCGCTGAAAAGATGATGGCCCACCAGTTCAAGCAACCCACTCCCATTGCCGAACTGAGCCCGGAGACACCAGCCGGGTTGATTGAGGTTGTGGAACGGCTAATGCAAAAAGCGCCGGAGGGTCGCTACCAGCGGGTCGTGGACGTGGTGGACGCGCTCAAGCCGCTGGCGATCAACCCGTCCAAGTCAAAACCGGTCCGCGCGCGTAGCGGCATATTGCCGATGCAGCGACCGGGCATTCCGTCAATACCAGACAAGCAACACGCGCCGGCGCCATCCATGCAACGAGCAGCCGGCAAAGAAACGGTACGCGTCAGCGCGGGAGCAGTGGGGCCCGCGACGCCGACACCACGGCCGGCGGCGCTCGATAAACTGCCGAACCGAAGAAGCATGCGCGGCGCCCAAGATGCCAAATCAGCGATGCCCGCCACTCCCAAGGTCAAGGCCACCCCTAAGCCGCCGGCACAGCGCGAGGACGACAGCGAGGCGCGAGAAGTGCCGGGGATGGTGGATGCACGACTCACATTTGAAGACCGTCTTGGACCCGTCGGCATCACCATCGGTGCCATTGCAGCTTGTGCGCTGGTGTGGGTGCTAGCAGTGGTATTAAAGCTATTCTAAAGGTCTCTCGAGGCTTGACGTTGGGTCTTGCCTACGCGCGCCGTCGAAGTTCTTGCAAGCTAAAGGCGCGAGCTTTACAGAGACCAGCGGCGGATGGTTCCGTCTTCGCCGCCGGAGAAAAGTGTCTTGCCATCGGGGCTAAAGGCCACGGCGCGCACCTTGCCGGAGTGCCCCTGGAAGCAACGCTCTTCAATACCGTCACCTGCTTTCCATAGACGTACGCTGCCATCGCCGCCGCCGGAGAGCAGCCGCTCGCCGTTAGGTGAAAATGCCGCGCAAAGCACCGTTCCCTGATGCCCCTTGAGTTGTGTGAACGCGCCGTTGGCCTGGCGGATCTGCAATCCGTGGCCAGCAAGTGCCAGTCGCTTCCCGGTGCCGAAGACGGCAACTCCCTCGATGGCGCCGACAGGGCTGCGCGAACTTCCCTTGGAAGCGCCGGTCTTGCTGTCCCAGATGCGAAGCGTGCCGTCGTGAGATCCGGATAGCAAGACGTCTCCCGGCGGCAAGAAAACGACGTGCGACACCGCTGCCGTGTGCCCGTTGAGCCGAATGGATGGCGAGCCTGGTTGATCCACCGACCAGATGAAAATGGACTTGTCGCCCCCGCCGGCGGCCACACGTCG
>Ga0194121_10008786_pt1 | contig 12693 bp, 14 predicted proteins | sample TA2MahCa50mmetaG_FD_148609 | JGI IMG/M metagenome (GOLD analysis project Ga0194121, IMG submission 148609) | Freshwater microbial communities from Lake Tanganyika, Tanzania - TA2015020 Mahale Deep Cast 50m | ecosystem: Environmental > Aquatic > Freshwater > Lake | place: Tanzania: Lake... | reverse complement strand
AATGGCTTCAAAGAAGCAAGATGCCAAACGTCGGCAATCTCGATTTGTGTTTGAGTACCAAGAAGCGGCTTGAAAAATAGAGGGGTCGAGATTTGTCAGTCAACCAGGCCGTCTCCGTCTGGTAAAACGGCGGCCCCCAGCCACGCGAAATATCCCCAGCGCCTGGGACTTCTATCTTCACTACCTGGGCGCCGAAATCGCCCAGCATCGTCGAGCAAAACGGGCCAGCCAGGGCATGCGATAGGTCGAGAATTTTGACGTCTTCCAGCGGCAATTGCATGAACAGTAGATCTCCTGTCAGCACAAGACACAAACGGGCTATTGAAAAACGGCGCGCATGGAACCGCCACCGGCAGCGAGGATTTCCCCGGTAATCGCCGTCGATTTGGGTGAGGCCAAGAAGGTCGCGATATAGCCAATTTCCCGGGCCTCTACGATGCGACGAATGGCGATGTTCTGGGCAATACGCCGTTCGATTTCTTCGACAGACACCCCTTCCTTGCGCGCTTGCTCGGCATACATCGGGCCACTGCGCTCCGTCCGCGTGGTGCCTGGATGGATCAGATTCACCGTAATACCCGAAGGCCCCAGTTGATCTGAAAGCGTTTTGGTGAGGTGCACAATCGCCGCATTGCGCAGACCGCTGATAGCGTTCGACTGGCGTCCAGATAACCCGCCGATGTTAATGATCCTGCCCCAGCCCTGCCGCTGCATATACGGCGCCACAGCCTTGGCACAGCGAAAATACCCGACGACTTTGGTGTCGATATCTTCTAAAAGCGCCTCTTCACTGGCATCTGCCAGCGCCCCGCGCACCAGCCCGCCGGGAGTCGCAGCGTTATTCACCAGGATGTCGACTTTGCCCAGGGTCACCACCGTGGTTTCGACCATGCGGCGGACAGATTCCCAGTTCGTGGTGTCCGTCGGCACCGGTAAAATGCGCCGTCCAGTCTCCTGCTCCAGCTCCCCTGCAGTGGCCTCCAGGGCCTCACGGCGCCTGGCACAGATGGCCACATCCACCCCCTCTTTGGCGAGTTCGCGGGCAATGGCTTTGCCCACGCCCTGGCTCGCACCAGTGATTACCGCCACTTTGCCGGTCAATTCGAGATCCATCGAGTCTCCCCTCCTGCGTGCAATGTGCTACAGATACCTGGCGAACCATTCAAGGATCATCCGAAACCGCTCCAAGCGATGGCGTGGCGTGCCAGAGCGGGACATCTCATGGTTTTCGTCCGGAAAACGTACGAACAGCACTTCCTTACGCAGACGTTTTAACGCAGCAAAGAGCTGCTCGGCCTGCTCCATCTGACAGCGCAGGTCATTTTCCGCATGCATAATCAACAATGGCGTGGTGATCTGGGGCGCATACGTGAGTGGCGAGTGCTCGATGTACCACTGCGGGGTCTCCCACGGCAGGCAACCGCTCTGTGCTTCCAGAAAGGACACCCCAATGTCGCTGGTGCCGAAAAGCGTATGCACATTGTTGACAGCACGTTCTGAACACGCAGCTTTGAAGCGCTGGGTATGCCCTACGGTCCAGGTCGTCAGGAAACCGCCATAGCTACCACCCAGAATGCCCAGGCGTTCCGGGTCAATGAAATCGCAGTGCTGCAAAGCAACTTCCAGCCCTGCCATGACGTCGGCGTAGTCCCCGCCACCCCAGTCGCCATGCACGGCCCGTGTAAAGGTTTCACCATAGCCCTGACTACCCCGTGGGTTGGTAAACACCACAGCATAGCCCGCCCCGGCGTACACTTGCAATTCGTCGAAGAACTGGTGACCATACTGCGTATGCGGACCGCCATGGATGTTCAACAGCGTGGGATAGCGCTGCTCTGGCGTTGCGCCACAGGGCGGCATAACCCAGCAATCAAGTGTGAAGCCAGCACGCTCATAGCGCCAGCGTTGTGGCGGGACGAGCGCCACCTCAGCCTTCCATACCTGGTTGAGATCGGTGAGCTGTCGCTCTCCAGTGCCATCCGTATGGCAGAGGAAGACTTCTGCAGGCGACACCGGGTCGGTGGCGGTGAAAGCGAGATGCGTCCCTGTACCGGAAAGGCCAGTGACCTGCCGGGCGCCGGAGATGATCCGTTCCGGGGCACTCTGCCCGTTTGCCCGGACACGATACACTGGCACATCGCCCTGGTCTTCGACTGTAAAAGTGAGCCAGGCGCCATCGGGCGACCATTGCGGTCCGATACTGCTATAGAACGGTGTACAGGTGCGATCCAGGTCTGGGGTCAGACAGGTCGGCACACCGCCAGCCACAGGCACAGTATAGACGCGCAGATTGCGTCCAGCGTCGCGGCGGTAGCAGTGCCCCAGAAAAGCCACGCTTGTCCCGTCCGGTGCAAAGGCTGGCAGACTCACCGGACCGGTGGTAGCGGTGATCCGACGTGGTTCCCCACCCTCTGCCGGCACTAGCCAGACATCCGACGCATGGTCCTCATCACGCTCGGCATGGCGCGCCGAAGTAAACGCCAGGTGCGTGCCATCGGGCGACCAGGCAGGGTCCGCGTCAACACAATCCCCATCTGTGATCTGCTGTGGGGGGCCACCTGCCGCCGCGACGACAAACAGATGCGGCCGTCGGTCATAGGTAAAACCCTCGCCGTTAAACTTATATTTGAGTGTGGTAATCACCCGTACAGGTTTCGACTTGCGGCGCTCTGCCTCATCTGCTGGTTCCTGCCAACCTCCTACACGCGCCACAAAGGCCAACCGTGTGCTATCCGGGGACCAGACTGGCTGGCTCACCCCCTGGGGCATATCAGTCAGCCGCGTAGGTTCTCCACCATCCGCTGGCATGACATAGAGCTGAGCTTTCTGCCCGGCGACTCGTTCAGAGAGAAAGGCAAGCTGCGTACCGTCTGGAGACCAGCGCGGCGCTGTGTCACGTAGCGGACCTGTTGTAAAACGGCGTGGGGCGCCACCGGAGGTCGGCATCAGCCAGATGTTAGCAAGATATTCATCCTGGCTTTCCGAGAGCATAGTGACGACAAAGGCTACCCGTTGGCCATCCGGCGCGAGCTGCGGATCACTGATGAATTGTATGCGCGTGAGATCGTGCGGCGTCATGGCACGCCGGGTGGGGACGTTCACCATACACCTCATATATGGGGAACACAATGTAAGGAAAACCTGGTGCAGGCTCCTCGCTGGGAACAACGAGGTCACCCTAGCATGGAGGGCATGGTGTGTCAAATCGCGCCGGTCTGCACACAGACGGGTCGTGTCAACGTGTACAGACGGCGCGAGTCGCGTCGCTCCGGGTTAGCGCGGCGGTGCCCAGGGTTCAGGGGCACGTGGTTCCAGCGCCGTGACCACATCAATCACCACTGGCCCATTCGTAGCGATTGCCTGCCGCAGGGCCGTGGCGATTTCGCCAGGCTGCTCGACACGGATGCCACGCACACCGAAGCTGCGGGCGACCGCAGCAAAATCGGTTGGCCCAAAGCGAATCAGAGCCTCACCGCGGTCCGCACGATCACCCGCAATGCGGTTCACGCCGGTCAAGTTCTGGCCAAAGCCGGAATTGTTGTTGACGATCACCACGACGGGGATATGACAGCGGCGTGCTGACTCCAGTTCAGGAAGGTGATAGTAGAAGCCGCCATCGCCGGTCAAACAGATGACCGTACGGTCACCGGCGGCACATTTGGCACCCAGAGAAGCCGGGAAGGCCCAGCCGAGCGAGCCAGCGGCACGGAGATAGGTCTGCCCAGCGCCATTCAGCTCGACCATGGTGCCCGTCCAGATGCCGGAATAGCCGGTATCAGCCACGAGGACACCGTCCGCCGGCAAGGCCCGCGTCACCTCGGCGCAGAGACGCTCGACCGCAATGGGCGCCGTCTGTTTTTCGACCAGCGGTACCATGCTGGCACGCCACTCGGCGACGATCTGAGCAGCCTCCTCGGCAAAGCTCTGGTCGCGCGCCGGGCGCCCGACGATTTCCGCCAGGTGCGCCACGGTCGCTTTCGGGTCGCCCACCAGGCCGGTTGTCTGTGGATAGCTCCGCCCAATTTCGAGCGGATCGGCTTCGATCTGCACGATGGGGGTCGTGAGCGGTGGAATTTGCCAATTCAATGTGACCTGATCGCCGGTATCGCAGCCAATGAACAGCACCAGGTCAGCACTGTGTACGATGCGGTTGGCCGGTGGTGCCGAATAGCTCCCCGCCACCCCAGCTGACAGGCGATGCATGGTTGGAATGATGCCACGGGCTCCGAGTGTCGTGGCCACAGGTGCCGCCAACGCCTCGGCCAGGGCAAGGATTTCCGGGCCAGCCTGGGACATAGCCGCACTGTCACCAGCGACGATCGCGACCCGGCGGGCACCAGTCAGCAGCGCTGCAGCACGCTCGAGGTCACGCGTGTCAGCCACTGGACGATGCACGGGTATCTCCCGTGCCTCGGTCTCGAGTGTTAGTGCCTCGTACGTTTCGCCAAGCTCAATGACGTCGCCCTGCAAACCATTGAAATCGAGATGCGTCGGCCGGGGTGTTTCTGCCAGAGCCGCACGCCAGGCATGGCGCAACAAGCGCGGGAGTTCGGACGTGGATTCGACTGGACTCGAAAACTTCGTTACTGCCGCAAAGAGCGGCGTATGCGGAATTTCCTGATACGCATTGCGGTGCTGGAACGATGGCTCTTTCCGACCGCTGAAGGCGATCACCGGGCTGCGACCGAGCCACGCGTCCTGGAGACCTGCAGCCAGATTGGCCGCTCCTACTGATTGCGCCATGCACACGCCCGGGCGCCTGGCAACGCGGGCATAGCCGTCAGCCATGTACGCTGCCGCTTTCTCCGAGTGGGCAAGAATCGGCCGCACCCCGAGATCGCTTAAGTGTAACAGGGTGCGGCGCAGAGTCGATTCAACGAAGAAGACGTGACTCATCCCCGTCCCAGCCAGGGCTCGCGCCAACCATTCGGCGCCGCTCATCGCGGCTCTTTCGCTCATGCTGTGTCCTCCGGACGAACGATATCCATGCGGTGCGCGCGGAGCGACCGTCGTCCGCAGCACGGTCGGGCGCTGGGCTCCGCGGCGTCTGATGTTTCAGGCGGTAGCGGCCTTGAGCTCGTCGAGCTGGCGTCGGGCGCCGGCGACCATTGACGCCAGATCCGAGGTCAGCATAACCATGTCGAAGCCGCGCTTTGCTGCCCCAGCCGCAAACGCCGCGCTGGCACAATGCATGACCGCTTTGATGCCATGCCGATGGGCAGTCTCGCGAATCTTGTCACAGGTGGCGAGGTGCACCGGGTCCGGATTGTCGCCACGCGGCGCCAGCCCCAGTGCGAACGATAGATCAGATGGCCCGATGTACACGGCGTCGAGGCCAGGCGTGGCACAGATCGCGTCCAGATTGGCGAGCCCTTCCTTGGTTTCGATCATCGCCATGACGACGATTTCGTCGTTCGCGTGCTCCACGTAGTCAGCGCCGCCATAGTGCACCGCTCGTACCGGCCCTGACGAGCGCATGCCCACCGGCGGATAACGGCATGCGGCCACGGCCTTCGCCGCTTCCTCCGCGTTGTTGACGAGCGGCACGATGATCCCGTAGGCACCCAGGTCCAACGCCTTCATAATGGTCGCCGGGTCGTTCCAGGGCACCCGGACTACCGGCACCGTGTCGGTCTGCGAGATCGCCTGGAGCATCGGCCAGACATCGTTCATATCGGTCATGCCGTGCTGCATGTCAATACACAGGGTATCGAAACCCTGGCGTGCCATGACCTCTGCAGTGAACCCATGAGAAACCGAGAGCCAGCCCATCGTGACGTACTGCCCGGCGCGCCACATTTGCTTGATCTTGTTCGGTCGCACTGTCACACCTCTCCTGGGGATTGACGGAAGAGTGGAACCCACCTGGCACGTATGACCGCCTCCAGAGGTCCCCTGAGAACCGCTCTATACCTATGCTATGCGCGCTCTGAGTATAGGCCATTCCTACGACCTTTGCCACTGGCTGTCCTACGGCTTGCCGTGGTAGCCTCGCGCTGGCAAGGCCATGCGACGTCGCATGTGCACCCGCTGGCAGCGGCGCTACCCTAATGCAGACGGGCTGTCCGCCCAGACTGGTCATAGTCCTCCTTCACTTTTCTCAATGTGCAAGGCCTATGCTATGCAAGGGCTCCTGACGCTTACTTGCTGTCGGCGTGAAAAAACGTGTCACAATGTGACAAAACACCGCGACAGAGGCCACGTTCCAGGGGGTTGCTTGGGTAGTGCTGCAGCAGCGAGGCACACGGCCACGGCGTGTGCCCCTCGCGCGCGTGCTCGCAAAGGCATATCCAGTTGCCCTCAAGGCGGAGTAGAGCGACAACGGACTAGCCATGCCCCACGGTTGACGTGGCGTGCTTTGTCAACTAAGCTATGCCCAAAAATGGGCATAGCAGAGCCCATGGATGACACCCACAGACTCTGGCTCTACACCAGCACCCGGTGTGGCGTACCAGCGAGGAGAGAGGCGTATGGATGTGCGTTTTGATAAGGCCACGGAAGAATTTCGGCACGCAGTGCGCACGTGGCTGAGCGCCAATGTCCCGCAGGAGCCCATGCCGAGCGAGCCGGAAGGTGCCTTTCAGCATATGCGGACCTGGCAAAAAAAGATGTGTGACGCTGGCTGGGCAGGCATTCACTGGCCACAAGCCTACGGAGGGCGTGGAGCCACCCTGCTGGAGCAAGCGGTGTTTCAAGAAGAGCTGGCACGGGCGCAAGCTCCACCGCTGGCGAACGGCCTGGGGCTGATGATCGTAGGGCCCACGCTGATGGCGCACGGGACCGAGGAGCAGAAAAAACGCTATATCCCACGTATCCTCAGCGCTGAAGAGATCTGGTGCCAAGGCTTCTCAGAGCCCAATTCTGGCTCGGATCTGGCTTCCTTACAAACGCGCGCCGTACAAGATGGCGACGATTTTATCGTCAATGGGCAGAAGATCTGGACCAGCATGGCGCACTTCGCAGATATGTGTATTCTGCTTACCCGTACGGATCCACAGGCCCCTAAGCACAAGGGCATTAGCTTCTTACTGGTCGATATGCACAGCCCTGGCATCACGGTCAAACCGCTGCGCCAGATGCCTGGTGGGTCAGAGTTCAATGAAGTATTTTTTGAAAACGCGCGGGTGCCCAAACAACAACTGGTTGGACAGCTCAACGAGGGCTGGCGCATTGCGATGACCACGCTGACGCATGAACGTGGTTCCGCCTCCTTTGGGACACAGGTGCAAATCCGCCATTCGTTAGATGATATCATCGCCACGGCCCAGAGGGTGACCCGCCACGGACAACCCCTCAGCGCTGATCCGGTCATCCGGCAAAAGCTGGCGCAGGCGTATATCCGGGTGGACATTATGCGACTCAACAATTACCGGTCGATCACCCAGCAGTTACGCGGGCAGCCTCCAGGGCCAGAGGCGTCGCTCGATAAATTGTACTGGAGTGAGACCAACAAGTGGATGCAGGATATTGGGCAGGAAATTCTCGGCCTGTTGTCGCAATTGGACCCAACATCAGACTATTATCCAACGTCGGCCAATTTACAGTTCAGTTTTCTGTGGAGTCGTGCCGAAACGATTTTTTCCGGGACCTCGGAGATTCAGCGCAATATCATTGGCGAGCGGGTCCTGGGCTTGCCAAGAGGGTAAGGAGCAGAGCATGTCTGGACATTCTAAATGGGCGACTATTAAGCATAAGAAGGCTGCTGTTGACGCCAAACGTGGCAAGATGTTCACCAAACTGATTCGTGAATTGACCTCTGCAGCGCGTATGGGTGGCGGCGATGCAGACTCGAATCCACGTCTCCGCACAGCGGTGGCCGCGGCGAAGGGTGCCAACATGCCATCAGACACCATTCAGCGTGCTATCAAAAAAGGCACCGGTGAGCTGCCAGGCGAAGTGTATGAAGAGATCACCTACGAAGGCTATGGGGCTGGTGGCGTAGCGGTGTTGGTGGATGTGCTCACGGACAATAAAAATCGTACAGTCGCGGAAATCCGTCATCTGTTTTCCAAGCACGGTGGGAACCTCGGTGAGACAGGCTGCGTGTCCTGGATGTTTGCCCGTAAGGGGCTTATCACGCTGAATACTACCCAGGTCGATGAAGACACGCTACTCGAAGTGGTACTGGAAGCCGGTGGAGAAGATATCAAAACCGAGGCAGACGTGTACGAAATCGTCACCGAGCCAGAAGCGTTTGACGATGTACGTACGGTCCTCGAACAGCAGGGCTGGACGTTTGAGGTAGCCGAGGTGACCATGATGCCGCAAAATACCGTGCCGGTCGATGGCAAACAAGCGGAACAGGTGCTGCGCTTGATGGAAGCGCTGGACGATCAGGACGACGTGCGCAAAGCCCACGCCAATTTTGATATTTCTGACGAGGTCATGGCCGCTCTGGCGTCGTGAGGTCTCCTATGCGCATCCTGGGCATCGACCCCGGCTCAGTGACCACGGGTTTCGGGGTGGTAGAAGATGCCCCAGGTGGTCTGCACGCCCTGACCTGGGGTGCCGTGCGTACCACGGCATCACACCCGCTGCCAGAGCGTTTGAAACGTATTTACGATGCATTGTCCGAGACATTACGCACCTGGGCTCCAGAAGCCGTGGCGGTAGAACGGGTGTTTTTTGCCGATAATCCGAAGACAGCTCTGGTGTTAGGCCATGCCCGTGGGGTCGCGCTGCTCACGGTGGCCAATGCGGCCCTACCGCTCGTCGAGTATTCTGCGCTCGAAATTAAGCAAGCGGTGGTGGGGTACGGGCGGGCGGATAAAACCCAGGTACAGCAGATGGTGCGGGCCCTCTTGCGCCTTGACACGTTGCCACAACCGGCAGACGCGGCGGATGCCCTGGCAGCCGCGATCTGTCACGCCCACACCCATAAATTCCGGCGGAAGGTATCGCCATGATTGCCCATGTGCAAGGCGTCCTCGTCGTCAAAACCGTGGAGCGTATCGTGCTCGATGTGCATGGTGTTGGCTACCAGGCAGTTGTCCCCCTCTCGACGTACTATGCGCTGCCCGATCTGCAAGAACGTGTGACACTCTTGACCACCATGTATGTCCGTGAAGACACGATGCGGCTCTATGGCTTTGCTACGCCGGAAGAGCAGGAAGTGTTTGAACTGCTCATTGGCGTCTCATCAGTCGGCCCCCGCCTCGCTCTCAACATGCTGTCCAGCCTGTCCGCCGCCGATCTCCGGCAGGCTATTGCGCAGTCAGACACACGACGCCTACAGGCGATTCCCGGCGTAGGACGCAAAACCGCTGAACGAGTCGTGCTGGAGTTGCAAGAGAAGATGTCAGCGCTGCAGCTTACCACCTCCGGCCAGCCGCACATAACCGTGACAGAGGACGAACAAACACTCCGGGATGTGATGTCTGCCTTGCTCAACCTGGGGTATCGCCAGACAGAAGCCGAAAAAGCGGTGCGTACAGCTCAGGCGAAGCAGGCAGGACCATTGACGCTAGAAAGGCTGCTCAAAGACGCTCTGCAGGCACTGGCACGGTGAGCGTTCACGAGGAGACATTATGCCTGAAGCGGTAGTACACTATAGCCAATCTGCCCGTCCACACCTTGTCGCTGCGACAGAAGAAGAAGCGATTGCTCTCGTGAACCGATGGCTCCATCGCGAGGTGGGCATGGCTCTCAATGTGTCTTATGCCGCCTTCAATGCAGCAACGTTTTGTTGGCATCTGCCTATCTATCTCGCCTATGGGGCAACGGGTCCTCTAGGCATTAGAGGCGATGTATACGTACATGCAGCAACCGGCGCTTTTATCGGGGTCCCAGATGTCACCGACCTGCAGCGCCGTGCAGAAGCCCTAGCTGCCGTACACGGGTTGACTGCATGACGGTCTGGTATGCCCAGGAACACCCTTGTGCGTGCGTCGCTGCATGCAGGACCCTCTTATTGGGCCAACACCACACATTTCCCAGAACACAACAGTTCTGACTGCTTGGCAGAGTGCCGGCCAGGAAACATTGGTGGTACCAGGTCCGCTATCGGCCGAACATCTTTCCAGCCCACGCTTTTCTTTGAGTGTGTCTGCAATACGCAGACTGTGACCACCTTGCTTTTCGCCGCCATATCAAGTACAACGAGCGCAGGATAACATCGCAATGAGCCAGGCGTATCCCGCGTGATCAGAGCGCCCGCGCGCGGATGCTCTCCCAGAGAACAGGGTGGGGTACAGAGGGTGCACCCTCCAACACAACCTGTGCCAGCCATCGTCTATACGGAGACATGCCCGTGACTAAACGCCTCGTGGATCAGTCACGAGAATCCATGGATGAAGCTTCCCTGGAAACCAGCCTGCGCCCAACCGCACTGGCAGAGTATGTCGGGCAAGAGCAGGTCAAGGAAAATCTGCGCATTCTCATTGAAGCGGCGCGGCATCGTGGGGAAAGTATCGATCACATCCTGTTCTCTGGTCCGCCAGGGCTAGGGAAGACGACCCTGGCGCATATTATTGCCCTGGAAATGGGGGTCAATTTCAAAAGCACCTCTGGACCAGTGATTGAACGTCCAGGGGATCTGGCCGCTCTGCTCACCAACCTGCAGCAGGGCGATGTGTTTTTTATTGACGAAATTCATCGCCTCCCGCACGTGATCGAAGAGATCCTGTATCCGGCCATGGAAGATTTTCAGCTAGACATTATCATTGGCCAGGGGCCGAGTGCGCGCACGATCAAACTCCCCTTACCCCGCTTTACCCTGGTGGGCGCAACGACCAGGGCTGGCCTGCTGACCTCGCCGCTGCGGGACCGCTTTGGTGTCGTCGTCCGCCTGGATTTTTATACCCAGGAAGAGTTACAGACCATTGTCAGTCGCTCTGCCCAGTTATTGCAAGTGGGTATCAACGAAGCCGGCACCGCGGAAGTGGCCCGACGCTCCCGTGGCACGCCGCGTATTGCCAACCGCCTCTTGAAACGGGTGCGGGATTACGCCCAGGTGCGCGCCGATGGGTTTATTACTCAGGAGGTTGCCGCACAGGCGTTGCGCTTGCTGGATGTCGACGACTTCGGTCTCGATAAAATGGATCGCCAGCTCCTGCTCACGATTATTGACAAATTTAGTGGCGGCCCTGTCGGCCTGGAAACCCTGGCGGCGTCGATCAACGAAGAGCGGGAAACGATTGAGGATGTCTACGAGCCCTTTCTGTTGCAAAGCGGGTATATCAACCGGACCCCCCGTGGACGCACGGCGACACCCCTGGCCTATCGCCATCTGCAACGCCAACCCCAACACGATGAGCAGCCGCGATTGCTGTAGCTGATACGTGTCGGCGCGCCACCTGCCCTGCTTAACTTTTCTGGAGAAAGAGCCGAACAGAGGGTGTGCACTGGAGAACACCACTGGAGGACAGGATAAGACAAGGTGAGAGAACAGCGGGTTTTTCGTGAGTTAGTTGCCGCGATAGACCAGGGCCCCTTCTTTGATGAGGTGCTGCCAACCGTTGCAGCATTCCAGCCCTTGCATACCGTGCAATTTGACATCAGCGCCGATGTGCACGAGCTCCTCCATGCGACGCACCGGCTCATCTACTCCCCACATACGATTGCCTCTGCGCAGCTACAACCGTTTCTGCATGGGCAGAAAGAAGTCAGGCTAGTCTTTGCCCAAAATGGCAAAAGTCTGCCCGCAACTTTGCAGATCTTACATTCCAGCTATCTTATTGTGGACACCAAACAATCGGTATTCCGTCGCAAGCCTGGTGAAACCGTGCTCGTGGTCTTTCCTATAACCCCACAGCAATCCTATGTCTTACAAACCACCATCCACAATGTGTACGCCTTTCGCCTGGAACTGGAGTACCGCGATCCGCGTTATGGTGTACGACACGTCATTACCGCCACCGCACCGGTTACCGTACAACCAGTCCCCGCGTTGTTCACAGCCCTCACCCAGCAGCAAGGGCGCGTGATGCGGCATGTCAGTCTGACACCACGCACCACACAGGGCACAGCCGAAAGCCTGATTGCCGATCTGTTCTGTGCGCCGGAGACCAGGGCATCACGCGACAGCGTGCTGACTGAACCGTCGGTGCTGGTTGGCACCTTACGCGACATCTCACTGGGAGGGGTCTGTTTAGTGCTTGACATGCCCCAGACAACAGACCTCCTTGCCACCAAGCTCATACAACTGCGTATTCCTCTACCACGAGCTTCGCAGGCCCTTCCAGAATGGAAGGCCGTTGCGCTGACATTGCAGGTCCTGGGGATGGTATGCGGTGTCAGTCAAACGTCGATGGCCAAGGCGCTCCACATCCGTTTCATGAAACGGCTCTTTCCTGAGGTAGGCACCTTATTCTGGCATCTCGAAGGCAACACGCCCCCCTCAGCCTGAAGCCGTCATGCCTACAGTCCGCCGAGTTTATTCCTCTCGGCGGATGCAGTCCTCAATAGCCGTCACATCGTCCGTCGAACCAATGATCAGCGGCACGCGCTGGTGCAGCTGGGCGGGCTGTAGCCCCAGAATATCTTCCTTCCCGGTGCTGGCACGGCCACCTGCCTGCTGCGCCACAAAAGCCAGTGGCGAGGCTTCATACAGGAGACGGAGTTTCCCAGAGGGCTTGTGCGGATCGGTCATGTCTGCCGGATACAAAAAGACTCCGCCCGTCAGCAGCGTGCGGTGAAAATCCGCCACCAGGGTGCCCACATAACGGCCCTTATACGGCTTTGGCTGGACTTTCA
>Ga0194121_10008783_pt1 | contig 12696 bp, 10 predicted proteins | sample TA2MahCa50mmetaG_FD_148609 | JGI IMG/M metagenome (GOLD analysis project Ga0194121, IMG submission 148609) | Freshwater microbial communities from Lake Tanganyika, Tanzania - TA2015020 Mahale Deep Cast 50m | ecosystem: Environmental > Aquatic > Freshwater > Lake | place: Tanzania: Lake... | reverse complement strand
GGATCCAGGAAAGGCGGGCAACCCGATGGCACGCGTGACAGTTCAGGATACCGGCAAGGTCCACACCAGCGACGCCGACGTCGCCGCCTTCCTGAAGCCTTATGGCATCGACTTCGAGCGCTGGGCGCTGGACGCGATTCCCCAGGAGCTGCTCGACAAGCCGTCGCTGACACCCGAGGAAAAGCAGCGCATCCTGGACGCGCTGGCCGCGCCCATTGAAGAAGCCAAAAAGAAATTCAATTACCAGAGCGCGGACGTGGTGGCGCTCTGGCCCGAGCTGCCCAACCTTGACGGTGTCATGCAGCCGTTCCAGAAAGAGCATTACCACACCGAGAACGAGATTCGCCTGTGCGTCGACGGCGGCGGAATTTTCAGCATTAATCCGCAGGAAGCGTCGGTATTTCACATCGAGATGCAGCCCGGCGAATTGATCTCGGTGCCGGCCGGCACCTGGCACTGGTTCAACCTGACCGAGGGAAAGCGCATCAAGGCGGTGCGCGTCTTCGAGTCGCAGGAGGGCTGGGCGGCGATCTATCCCGAGGAAGAGGCTAATTTAGTCCGGTAATACGTGTACTGGAATAGATACTCGAACACCTCGAGGTGATTGCGCGCCTGCTGCGGGCTGTCCCCCCACGCGTACAGGCCGTGGTTGCGGATCAGCACGCCGGGGACTCCGGGCTGCACGGCCTCCTCCAGTAAATCGGCGATGACGTTGGAGTCTGAGTGATTGTCCGCGATGGGGATTTTCAGGCGGACGTCCGGCGCGTCGTGTCCAAAGCCCTTCAACATCTCCACGCCTTCCAGCGTGATGCCGCGATCGGGCCAGAAATGGTCGGAGAGCACGCCGGCCATGACCGTGTGGACGTGGTACACCGCGCCGGCCCGGAATTTCGCGTAAATCCGCTCGTGCACCGGCATCTCGGCGGACGGCTTGCCGTGCCATTCCTCCAGCGCCTCTCCCCCGGCGCCCACCAGGAGCGTGTCGTCAGCGGTTAATTCCCCCTTGTCCCGCCCGCTTGCGGTGATCAAGAAAGCCAGCGGATCGCGGGTCAGGACGGCGCTCAAATTTCCCGAGGTGCCCCACATCCATCCCCGCGCGTGAAAATCCCGCGCGGCGCTGGCCAGGAGCGTTGCGATGTGTAGGCGGTCGTTCATCGGGCGCGGCCGATTCGTCGCGGCTCGGGGCCGCTCCTTTCACAGGAGATCGAGGCGCGGCCGTGCAACCCGGCCCTGATGCTCGCCGAATCGCCGTCAGAGTGTGGGGAGCCGCTTCCCAAAAGCCGCCTGATCGCGATGAGCGCATTCTGGTTTGCGATCAATCTCCACTGGGGCGCGCTCCTCACCATTGTCATCCCCGCGCAGGTGGCCGCCCTGGCCCCCCAGGCGCAGGCCCAGACGCTGGCTAAAATCCTCGGACTGGGCGCGTTCCTAGCACTGGTGGTCACCCCGGTGGCCGGCGCGCTCAGTGATCGCTGCGCGCATCGCCTGGGACGGCGTCGGCCATTTATCGCGGTGGGTACCGTCATCAACGTGCTGGGACTGGCGCTCATGCTGGTGGGCAGCCAGCGCGCGGACCTTATCTGGTATGCGGCCGGCTACCTCGTCGTGCAACTGGGCAACAACATCGCCACGGGCGCTTATGCCGGGCTCATCCCCGACCTTGTGCCGGCGGCCCAGCGCGGCGAGGCGAGCGGCTTCATGGCGGCCATGACCCAGCTCGGGATGGTGGGCGGCGCCATGGGCGGCGGCCTGCTGATGGCGGCCGGCCAGACCACCGCGTGCTATGCCATTATCGGCGCCACAATGCTTGTCTTGATGGTGCAGACCCTGGCGATGGTGCACGAGACTCCGATCGACCCGCCCGCGGAGCCGATCCACTGGGGCCGGATGATCCGCGACATGTGGGTCGATCCCAGGCAGTTTCCCGATTTCGCGTGGGTGTGGGGCACGCGCTTCCTGGTGATTGCGGGCATCTGGATGGTGCAGCCCTTCTTGCTCTACTACATGCGCGACGTGGTTGGCGCCGCCTCGCCGGAAACGGTGACCGGCTACATGATGGGGATCATGCTGCTCGGGGCCACGGTGACCGGCTGGATTGCCGGCTTCTTCTCGGACCGCGTGGGGCGCAAGATCGTGGTGTACGTGGCCAACGGGACGCTCGCGGTGGCCATCCTCCTGCTGCTGCTGAGCCATTCGCTTGCCTTCACGCTGGCCATCGGGCTGCTCTTCGGACTTGGCTACGGAGCATACTACAGCGTGGACTGGGCGCTGGCCTGCGACGTGCTGCCCGACCAGGACAACGCCGGTCGCTACCTCGGGGTGTGGAACATCGCCATGGTGCTTCCCCAGACGCTGGCCCCGGTGATCGCGGGCGAGCTGCTCGGACATTTCGGGCAGGGCGCGGCGGCAGGCCGCTACTCGCTGGAGGGATACAGCGTCGTCTTCGTGCTGGCGGCGGTGTCCCTGGCGGGCGGAGCGTGGCTGCTCAAGCACGTGAAAAGCGCCCGTTGAGAAATATTCAGGTTTGAGGTTGACCCTGCCGATACATCAATTGTAGGATCCGCCCTGTCCGGGGCGAATCTTCCCCCACCATGGAAGGTTGAGATTCCAGTGCGCACGCTGCTTCTGCTTGTCATGCTTCTCGCGCTCGGCGTCCCTGTCGGCGCCGTGCCGCGTTACTCGGCCTCGCATGAACCCGGTGATGAAAGCGACGCCACCGTCGCGGCCACCATCCAGGGCGTCTGGCTGAGCCCCGACTGGGTGCTGCCCGGCGGCCGCACGTATCGCGAGGCCGACGTCCGCGCGGTGGCCCGCCCCCTCATGCGGGGCCTGCGGGCGAACGGCGTGAACGCCGTTTTTCTGGAGACTTTCGTGCGCGGGTCCAGCATCGCGCCCTCCGGCGACGCCCGTCTCCCAACCTATGCGCACCTCACCTGGGATTTCGGACAGCGCGGCACCCGCACCGTGGACGCCCTGCAAATCTTCATCGACGAGGCGGACGCCCAGGGAATCGCCGTGCACGCCTGGGTCCACCTGTTCTACTGGCGCATGGACAACGAGGACGTCTACCAGCCCTGGCACCGAACGCCCAGCCTGTGGGACGATTTATTGCACGACTACCTCGTGAAGGAACGTGACGCCCTTGCCGAGCGCTACGAGGGCGAGACCCTGCGCAAGGCCATCGACAAGATGCTGCCCACCATCAAGGACGGGATCGACAATCGGCTTCTTTCGCAGTCCCTGCGAGAGGCAGGCATTGAGAGCAACGGCCACCCGCTGGGGACGCTGCTCACGGCGCTGCAGCGGGCGGGCTGCCCCGCCCCCGACTTCATGCTGCTGGGCAGCCTGGACGCGCCGTTCCCACCGCACCCGGGGCGCAATCTCTGCCCGATTTATTTGAACCCGGCCCATCCCGTGGTGCAGGATCGATTGATCCGCTCGATGGCCGCGCTCTCCACGGCGCACCCCGACCTCGCTGGAATCCATCTCGACCACGTCCGCTATCCGATGGACGCGCAGGGGATCCCGACGGCGTGGGAGCCGCGTGGTCGCGAGTCGCTCTACTTCAACGACACCAACCCGGTGCTCAAGAAGCGCTTCGATCTGTATCTCGCCCAGCTCAAGTCGCGCGAGGACGTGCTGCGCAATCTCGTCACCTGCATGAAGCAGAAACTGTACCGAACGCAGCAGCTCTCCGCGGCGGTTCTCCCGCTGTACTACGTGGAGCGCGGCGCGGACGTCTCACGGCTCAACGGATATGATTTTTCCGCGCAGGACTGGTACCGCTGGGACGTGGATTTCGTGGTGCCCATGATGTACGGCTTCGACCCCTGGCGCATCCGCACGCTCATCCGCCGCTACGAGGACGAGTCGCGCGCGGCCCGCAACGGCGAGCCCTCCCCTTCGGTGGTGCCCGGCATCAGCGGACTGCGCATCACCAGCGGCAACCTTTTGCACCGCGCCACCTGGGTCTATTTCGACCTCTCGCTGGGGTTGGACGTCAAGTACGAAAAAGAGCGCGACGAAGACTACAAGTTCGTGCCGAAGAAGGATCTTTAAGCCGACGGCGGCCAGAAGGTCTTGAGAATCTCCGGGAACCGCTCTTGCCAGGACGGCCAGTCGTGGCGCTGGTTTTCTCGGCGGACGTGGCGGACGCGGTAGCCCGCTTCCTTGAAGACGCGCTCGGCGTATTTCGCGGATAATTCATTGTCGCGGAACTGGCCCGGGGCGGCCGCGCGGGCGCTGTCGAGGTAGAGAAAGAGTCCGTGCCGCGGAGTTTCCTGGTAGAGCCGCAAGAGATCCCAGTCGTTCACGAAAAACGAGGCGCCCTGTCCGGCCACTTTCCCGAATATTTCCGGGTAGCGCCATGCCACGAAGTACGCGATGGCGCCGCCGTACGACTGGCCGGCCACCGCGCGGGCGCCCGCCGTTCGAATCGTGCGGAAGTGATGATCCACAAACGGAACCAGCTCGCGTGCCAGAAATTCCGAGTATTCCCGCCGGCCGTCGAGATGGCTGTATTCGTAATTGCGATCGTTCTGCCGGGCCAGCGCCACGAACACCAGGATGCAGGGACGCGCCTTGCCGGCCTCCATCGTCTCGCGCGCCACGCGGTGCATGAACGCGCGGGTGATGGCCTCGTTGCCGTCGTTCACGTAGAGCACCGGGTAGCGCTGGTCGGTGAAGGCGTACCCGCGCGGCAGGGAGATGAACACGTCCCGCCAGTTCTTGCGAATCACGCTGGGAAACGCGCGGATGCGCAGCAGGTTATCACCGCGCTCGCAGGCGGGCATCCCCAGGTCGAGCACCGAGTTGAACTCGCCGGTCTGGAACATCGGCACCGGGAAGCCGTCCGGCGCGACCCATGCGTTGAGCGGGTCGCTGAACCAGCCTCCGGCGTGGTGCAGCTTGTAGTAATGGGCCGCGTGCGGATCCAGGTGACGATACAGGAGGTGCACGTCCGTCCCGGGGACGCGCTCGAAGCGCTCCCGCGCCCAGCCGTTCATGCTGCCGGTCAGGTAGAGCGCCCCGTCGAGCGCGCCGTTGTACACGAAGAGCACCTCGTGGCCCTCGCGCAGGGGAAAGACCCCGCCAAAGCCGCCCAGGTCGAGGACGGCACGCACCCGATCCCAGTCGTGCCAGTCGTAGCCGAACGGCTTCCCCTCGCCCCCCGCGCGCAGGCGGCGCAGGGCGTTGCCGAACGGCCCCTCCAGCGCGCGTTGCGGGGCAAGCGCCGTGGCGGGCGACACCTCCGGCTGGACCGGCAGCACGGCCCATTTGCGGCGGGCGAGGTCTATCAGAAAACGGTACTCGCCCGCGGTCGTCAGGTTGAGGACGATGTCCACGCCGTCCCGCACCAGCGTGCCGCCGGTGGGCACCGTGACGGGCTCGCTGCCGCGCCCGCCCCAGGCATCGCGCCAACCGTCCGCGCGGGCCCATTTGAAGGCGTGACGGCCCGCCGACAGGTGATGGCGAAGCTCGAAGCGGTCGGTGCCAATACCGTGGGCGGTCCACTCGCGGGCGGCCGGGTCCCATTCGTTGAAGGTTCCGGGAATCGTGATATCCGTGCTCATGATAGGAGGCCTCGATTTCGAGCCACTCTGATTGGTTCCTCCGAGGATCTGTTCAAAAACCTGCAACAACTCGCGTTCGAGGGCATGCTACCATGCCCTTGGCCAGGTTTTGGCCGGATGAGATTTCGATCGAGAAGGACGTCAGCAAATGATCGGCTCCACCCCTTCGCTCTCCACGTGGATGGCGGCGCTCAACACCGAGCAGCCGGCAACCGCCCCGTCCGCGGATGCCCCCTCTTCGGCCCCCGCGGACACCGCGACGGTCACCACCCCCAGCGCGCAGCCGCCGCTGCAGTCCACGCCCGCGCCTCAGGAAGGCGCCATGAAGCGGATGTGGGACGGCGCCAAGGCCGGAAGCACGAACGGCTGGCGCTGCGGCATCGAGCAGGGCCGCAAAAAGGGGATGAGCGCCATGGCGCTGGCCGGAGGACTTGCCGGCGCCGGCGTTTGTCTGTACTACGCCGCCAGCCTGTGGAGTGAATCGCCTTTAATCACGCTGATCTTCGGCATTCCCATCACCGGCCTGACCTTCACGGCCGGCGCCACGGTGGGTCGCCTGCTGGGCGCGGTGCTGGGCCCCGTGGTGGGCGCTCCGGTGGGCGCCGCCCTGGGCGCGATGAAGGGTGCTTATGCCGGGCTCAAGGGCGACCCGCCGCCGGAACCGTGCCCCCCGCCGGACGACGCCAACCAGCAGCCGTAGACAATTATTCCGCCCGGAAAAAGCAGGTCGCGCCGATAAATTCGCGCAAAATGGAATTGGGCGGGATTTCCTCGGTGCCCACCGTGAGAAAATTCGTGAGCAGCTGCAGCAGCCGCCGCGCTTCCGTGTATTCGGGAACGCTGCGCGGCACCGCGTGCAGCAGCGGCTCCACGATGGTGCGCAGGGCGCCCAGCTCGTAGAACAGTCCCGAGTTGAACATCACGTCGGCCTCTTCCTGAAACGGGAAAATCCACCTCTCCTCGCCACGCCGCACCGAGCGCCAGCGGGCCAGCGTCTGCTGCGCGTCGATGCCGCGGAACTGGATGTCGCGGGCAATGCGGCGGACAAGCCGGGTATCGGTGGTGGGCACGCGGTTGTGGTCGTCCAGGTTGAGCTGGGTGAGCGCGCTGATGTACACCTTGTATTTGTTGGGCTTAGGGATGGATTCGGTGAGCAGCTCGTTAAGCGCGTGAATTCCCTCCACCACGAGCAGCTGGCCGGGCGCGAGCTGCAAGACGTTGCGGCGGAACTCACGCAGTCCGGTCTTGAAATTGTAGCGCGGGAGGCGCACCGGCTCGCCGAAGGTGAGCAGGCGCAAGTGCTCGTTGAGCAGCGGTAGATCCAGCGCCACTACATTTTCATAGTCGTATTCGCCGAACTCGTCGAGGGGCGTCTTTTCCCGCTCGACGTAGTAGTCATCAAGAGAAATCGGGATGGGCTTGAGACCGATGACCCGCAACTGCACCGAGAGACGCTGCGCGAAGGTGGTCTTTCCGGAAGCCGAAGGTCCGGCAATGAGCACCAGCCGGATGCGCTCGCGCGCCTCTCCGATGGCGTCGGCCATCTGCGCGATCTTCTTTTCCTGGAGCGCCTCGGCCACGCGGATGAAGTCGTTGATCTCACCGCTCGCCACCACGTCGTTCACCGCGCCCACGTCGGGCACTTCCAGGACGTGCGACCATTTCTTGAACTCGTAGAACACCTTGCTCAGCCGCGCGGTGTCGACGAACGCGGGGAGGTCGGCCGGCGAAGTATCCTCGGGAAAGCGCAGGATGAATCCCGGGGCGTAGAAGCGCAGCTCGAACGGCCCCACGTCGGCGGTGGTGGGCACGAGATCCCCGTGAAAATAGTCCGGCGTGCCGCGCAGATACTGCACGTCGACGGTCTGGTTGGCGCGATAGCGGAACAGGCGCACCAGATCCGGGCGATGGTGCCGCTCGAACAGCGCGATGGCCTCTTCGCGCGGCATCTCGACCCGCGTGAAGGGCAGTCCCTCGGCCACGATCTCGCGCATGCGCTGCTCGAGGCGCCTGACGTCTTCGCGGCTCACCGGACCCACCACGTTGAGCAAGCCGGCGCCGCTGCCGGCCATCCGCGGCACGCGCAGCACCGGCGGGATGGATTCCGGCGGGCGGTGCAACTCGCAGAAGAATCCCTTGCTCAGCGAGTGGAGGATGACAAGACGGGCCTCCGGAAACAGGTCGCGCGCTGCTTCCGCCAGGATGAAGGACAGGCTGCGGCGGATGAAACGAATCCCCATGCGGTTGCCGGGCGTGAGCCACTCCACGCGGCAGTCGCCGCGCACGACGCGATCGAGCCCCAATACGTCGCGATCCACCAGGGCGCCCACGATGGGCTGCACGCCGTTGCGGGAAGGAAGCAGGTCTAGGAGCGGCGTGCCGAGGGCCACCTCGCTCTGGGTGCCGTCGCTGAAAGTAACCCGGGTCAAGACTAGAACCAGATCTTCTTGGCGACGATGGTCTGGTCCCAGTCGCGGCCGCCGCTCACCTTGAACTTCATGCCCGGGTGGAGCACGGCAAAGAGCTGATCGGAGTTCAGCGCCTGATCCACGAACGCGTGGCCGGTCCATTTGCGGCGGATGATCTTGGTGTCGCCCCTGACGTTGACCCAGTTGCGGGTGTCGTCGCCCTTGCTGAGCGCGATGCCGATCTGGTTCCTGTTGGGCCGCAGTTCGGTCACGTAGTACTCGCCGGTCACAAGCAGGAGTTGTGCGTCGGCCTGGCTGGCGGGCACCAGAACGGCCGCCGCGAGCGCGAAAAAGGAGCGTCTGTTCATGTGAAACCTCCGGGCCAGAAGGGTTCTCTTTCGTCCCGGCCTGCTCCTACTGAGCCCGTCTCGATGACGGGCGGAAAGCCTGGGGAGACAGGCCGCCCGGCGAGCCGTAAAAGGCTGGTGGCGCCGGCTGTGCCGGCCCCTACTTTTGTAATCCCAACTCCAGGAGCAGGTCCTTTACCTGGTTCTGCAGGTCCTCTACGCCGAACGGCTTGGTGACGTAGTACGGGGTGAGGGCGCGTGCCTGCTCGAAGGTTCCGCTGTCGAGATGGCCCGAGATGAACACGATGGGAAGGTCGGGAAAGCGGCGCCGCACCTCGTATCCCATGGGCAGGCCGCCCATCTCCGGCATGATTAGGTCGCTCAGGATCATGTCAACCTTAATGCGGTCCAGGACACGCAACGCCTCTTTGCCGGTGGCGGCGGTGAGGATCACGTACTCGTCGGCCAGGGCCTGGGCAATGATCTTGCGGATCCAGGCGTGGTCGTCTACCACCAGGATCACGAAGCGACTCGGGCTAGGGACCGACATCAGCGACGTTTCTTCGTCGACATCCCGCTTGAACTCAGGTGCACTCTCCATGCGGACTCCTCATGTCATGAACCCGGTCCCACTCCTACTATCATGACACATCGGCCGGGAGATGCAAATCTGACATCGGGAGGGATGGAAATCCGACCAGGGTCGTAGTGGCGCGCGACACAAGTAGCGTCGCCTTACGGGCAATCAACTGACCCGGGCGTGTCGCGCGACACGACCAAACCACTTAGTCAGAGAGGATTCATGGGGGTGAGATCGAACTTCGGCCGATCACGCTGTTGGGGGTTACCCGTGTCTTCCTTGCCACCTGAAGAAGTGACCAGCTTTGCCACTGGCGAGGCCAAGCACGCCGCCGTTGAGGCGGAGGACCTCACGCTGCGCGTCGCCGACAGCGACGTGTCTGGCGACGAGTACGTCCCCTACGTTCCGGCCGAGCAAAAGGTCCCGGAGTTCACCTTTCAGGTCCTCGTGCTGGGAATCTTCCAGGCGGTTTTTTTTGGTCTCGCGGATGGCTACCTGGGATTAAAAATCGGGCTGACTGTGAGTGCTTCCATCCCCGCGGCTGTCATCTCGATGGCCATTTTGCGTGGCCTGCTGAAACGTGGCACCATCCTGGAGAACAACCTCGTCCAGAACATGGCCTCAGTAGGCGAGTCGCTGGCCGCCGGCGCCGTGTTCACCATCCCTGCACTGTACATTCTGCAGGATTTCCTCCAGAAGAGCGGCCAGCCCGACGTCTTCAGCCCCAACTGGTACAAGGCATTTTTCATCGCCTGCTTTGGCGGCATAATGGGCATTCTCTTCATGATTCCGCTGCGGCGCTACTTGATCGTGCGCGAGCACGGGAGATTGCGCTATCCGGAAGGCACGGCGTGCGCCGAAGTGCTGATGGCCGGCGACGAGGGCGGACAGCAGGCGCGCACGGTCTTTGCGGCGGTGGGAATCTCTGGACTGTACCGCTTCCTGATGGACGGACTGCGCCTCTGGAATTACGAGGTTTCCTGGCCATTGTGGAAGGCCGGCGCGGACGGCATGAAAATCGGCCTGCCCACCTATTTGAGCTTTGAAATGCTGCCGTCCCTGCTTGCGGTCGGATTTATCATCGGACTGCGCACATGCGGCATCATGCTGGCCGGCGCCGCGCTCGGCTGGTTTGTGATCATTCCGCTGGTGGCCTATTTCGGCCAGTACGTGAACACGGTCATCCCGCCTGCCACTGCGGCTCTCAATACGCTGGGGCCGAACGAGATCTACAAGTTCTATCTCCGCTACATCGGCGCGGGCGCGGTGGCCATGGGCGGAATCGTGAGCCTCGTGAAGGCGCTGCCCATCATCATCGACTCGTTCCGCAGCGCCCTTGGCGAGATGTCCAGCGGCGGCGCGGCCGCGCCGGTGGAGAAGAAGCGCACTATGCAGGACATCCCGCTGCCCATGGTCCTGGGCGGCGCGGCGGCAATTTTCTTGATCGTCAGCGTGTTCAAGCCGGTCAACCCGAGCGGATTTCTTGGCGGGTTCCTCGCCGTGGTGTTCGCCTTTTTCTTCGTGACCGTGTCGTCGAGAATCGTGGGTATCGTCGGCTCGACTTCGATGCCACTCTCCGGGATGACTATCGGCGCGCTGCTCGCGACATGCTTGATTTTGAAAGCGTTCGGTTGGGGCGGCTCGGCCGGCATGGCGGCCGCGCTGGTGATCGCGTCGCTGGTGTGCATCGCCATCTCGATGGGCGGCGACATCTCCCAGGATTTGAAAATCGGGTTCCTGGTGGGCGCCACGCCGCGCTGGGTGCAGATCACCCAGTTGATCGCGGTGGTCGTCTCGTCGCTCACGGTGGCGCTCATCGTGCAGAGCTTTTCGCCGGGCGTGGTGGCCGGCGAGTTCAAAGCGCCCCAGGCGAACCTCATGTTTCTGCTGACGCGGGGCATCATGGAAGGCCAGCTCCCCTGGCTGCTGGTGATCACGGGCATGGGGATTGCGCTCTGCGTCGAGATGATGGGCATCGGCTCGCTGCCCTTCGCCATCGGGCTCTACCTGCCGCTGAGCCTGTCCACGACGATCGTGTTCGGCGGCCTCATCCACTGGGGCACCATGTCGTTGCTCCCAAAGATTGCGCACAAGGCGGCCAACGACAAGGGCCTGCTGGCCGCCTCGGGGATGGTGGCCGGCGACGCCCTGGTCGGTGTGGGGCTGGGGCTGATGATGTTGATTCCGGAATTCTTGCAATTCTTGGCGCAGAAGCTGTCCATGACCATTCCGGCCCTGCTCACGAACCCTTCACTTTGGAACCCAAGCCTTCTCATCTGGGGCCAGGGCGACGCCTGGTTCGTGGGCCGGGAGGACCTCAGCAACATTGTCACCTGCGGCCTGTTTGCCATGCTCTGCGTGTACCTGTGGAAGTCGGTGATGTCCGCTGGCCGCGAGGCTTCGGGAGGGCGCGAGGAAGCCTAGTGGTCCGCGGCGCAAGTCTGATCATGAAATGGAGCCCCGGGCGCGGACCACTAAGAAATAGCCAGCTCGTAGTGCAATGCCTCAGCGACTTGCTGCATTCGCTCAGTAGAAAGCGCGCCAATATAGTCGCCTAGTCGCGACAGATCAACCGTATGCAAATGGGCGCAGTTCACGTGTCCCGCGCGTGGGAGTTGGGCTTCACCCGCAGACAACGGCACCGTAAAGGGAAATTTCTGCGGCAGCGGTGCGCTGCTGATAATCGCAACCACTGTCGTCCGCGCGGACTTGTTGCCCCGGTCGTTCTGGACAATCAACGACGGCCTCAGGCCGCGCTGCTCACTCCCCCGGGCCCAGTCATAGTCTACCCAATAGACATCACCGCGCTTTGGCTTTACGGACACGCGCGTGAGTCTCCACTTCTTCCGGATCCCAGGGAGGCAGCGTCTCCATTGCAATTGGCAAGACGGCCTCGGCAAACGCGCTCATCTCGTCAGCGAGCAAGCGGTACCCCTCGTCGGCCAGCTCGTCCAAGCGCTTACAACGATCGGCCTTGACCAGGTCAGTCAGGTAGCCACTCATGGTCTTGCCTTCCTCTCGAGCGCGTTCTTTGATGTGATGCACGACTTCGGCATCCATTGAAATGTTGAGCTTGACAACGGGCACGGCGGCGCCTCCACACTCCTGGTAAAGAATGGTGTTCTTTACCATTCTTCCCCACTCCTTCTCCGAGCCGCGGTCGCCGCAGCAGGGCCTTCTGGGCCATGGGCCGAAACGTCGCGCTCTCAAGCGGGCTTGGAGGCTTTGCATGGCTATTGTGACCGAGAAGGAAGACGTCGCGACCGGGAGATGGGATCTGTCGGAGCTGTTTGGCGCGCCCGACGATCCGCGAATCGAGCAGGCCATCGACAAGGCGTTGGATCGCGCGAAGGCTTTTGAGGAGAAGTTCCGCGGCACCATCGACGTGAAGGGCGGCCCCGCCGCCGCACACCTGCGCGACGGACTGAAGGAGATCGAGGGCATCTACAGCGCGGCCGGCAAGATTGGCGCCTATGCCAGCCTGAAGTTCTCCGAGAACACCCAGGACCCGGTGCTGCAAGACCTCCAGACCCGCGTCGAGAAGCGGCTCACCGAGCTGCACACCCACCTGATGTTCTTTGACCTGGAATGGCTGGAGCTGGAGGACGACGTCGCCGAGAAGGTCATGGCCGACAGGGCGCTCGACACCTACCGCCACTACCTCCAGCACGAGCGGGCCGGACGCCCGTTCCGCCGCGGCGAGCCCGAGGAGAAGGTGCTCGCCCGGCTCCGTCCCACCGGCGCCGGCGCCTTTCAAAAGCTGTTCACCGAGGTGGTCAATTCCCTGA